>Ga0335084_10000020_pt1 | contig 88997 bp, 73 predicted proteins | sample Lox_Sample_44_FD_206721 | JGI IMG/M metagenome (GOLD analysis project Ga0335084, IMG submission 206721) | Soil microbial communities from Loxahatchee National Wildlife Refuge, Florida, United States - Lox_Sample_4.4 | ecosystem: Environmental > Terrestrial > Soil > Wetlands | place: USA...
CAAGCTCCATATCTTGCCCGTAAGATCGGCGAAGATGTATTTGTTCGCCAGGCTGGGGATGGCGGTGCCCGTATACACGAATCCGCCAATGACTGCGACTCCGTCGGTGTGTGGGTATTCCGTGATCGGCAGAATCTTGTTGGTCATGTCACAAGTGGTTGTACCTGGCGGGAAACAGTGATTGCCCTCCATGACGTTCCAGCCGAAGTTGCCGCCTTTCTGCAGGATGTCAACTTCTTCCCAGTTGTCCTGACCCACATCGGCGACGAACAGGCGATTGGTCACCGGCTCGAACGAAAAGCGCCAGGGATTACGCAGCCCGTAGGCGTAGATTTCGGGGAGGCCTCCGCCTCCGGCGAAGGGATTGTCGGCTGGAATCCCGTATTCCTTTCCCGTGGCAAAGGGAGGGTCAACGTTGATCCTGAGCATTTTCCCCAGGAACGTGGACAAATTCTGGCCATTGCCCATCGGATCGCCACCGCTGCCGCCGTCTCCCAACCCGATATACAGGAAACCGTCGGGGCCGAAGACCAACTGGCCGCCCTTGTGATTGGTGAACGGCTGGTTCACCACCAGCAGAACCCGCTCACTATTGGGATCGGCCGTGTTGGGGTCGTTGGGCATGGTCTGGTACTCGGCGATGATGGTCTCTCGATCGCCATCGTCCAGCGTGTAGTTCACATAAAACTTATGGTTGGTGCTGTAGTTGGGATGGAAAGCCAGTCCCAGCAGGCCCTGTTCCTGGCCGTCGAAGTTGGTCAGGCTCTGGATATCCAGAAAATTTCCGGACTGCAGGACGCCGTTTTCCAGTATCCGAATGGTTCCCCGCTGCTCAATGATGAAAAAGCGGTTGTCCCCGGGTGGCCTCTCCATACCTACCGGATTGCTGAGCCCGCTCACCACCGTGGTCAGGGCAAGCGTACCGGTGGGCGCGGTGTAGGTAAATCCGTTGGTCAAAGTGCCGCTTTGGGCATCGGTGTTGGTGACCATGACGCTGACTGCGCCAGCCGCATGGGCGGGAGTGGTGGCTGTAATCGAGGTGCTGCTCACCACTGCGACCCCGGTCGCGGACGTCCCCCCCAACTGAACGGTGGCTCCGGACAGGAACCCCGTGCCCGTGATGGTCACGGCTGTCCCACCGTTGCCTGGCCCAGAGTTGGGCGTGATCGCAGTCACCGTGGGCGCCGGGTTAGACGCTGTATAGGTAAATCCATTGGTCAAGGCACCGCTCTGGGTATCGGTGTTGGCGACCGCGACGCTCACTGCTCCGGCCGCATGGGCGGGAGTGACGGCTGTGATCGAGGTGCTGTTCACCACTGTGACACTGGTCGCAGAGGTCCCGCCCAGCTTCACTGTGGCTCCGGACAGGAAGCCCGTGCCCGTGATGGTCACGCCTGTCCCACCGTTGGTTGGTCCAGAGTTGGGCGTGATCGCGGTCACCGTAGGCGCCGGGTTAGCCGCCGTATAGGTAAATCCATTGGTCAAGGTGCCGCTCTTGGTATCCGTGTTGGTGACCACGACGCTCACTGTGCCGGCCGCGTGGGCCGGAGTGACGGCTGTGATCGAGGTGCCGTTTACCACTGCGACATTGGTCGCGGAAGTCCCACCCAGCTTCACCGTGGCTCCCGCCAGGAAACCCGTGCCCGTGATGGTCACGGCGGTCCCGCCATTGGTTGGTCCGGAGCTGGGCGTGACCGCAGTCACCGTCGGCGCCGGGTTAGGCGTTGCGTAAGTATAGCCATTGGTCAAGGTACCGCTCTTGGCATCCGTGTTGGTGACCACGACGCTCACTGCACCTGCTGCGTGGGCGGCAGTTGTGGCTGTGATGGCGTTGCTGTTCACCACGGTCACGCCGGTCGCGAGCGTCCCGCCCAATTGCACTGTAGCTCCCGCCAGAAAACCCGTGCCCGTGATGGCTATCGCAGTGCCGCCGTTAATGGTGCCGGAGACAGGCGAGATCGCCGCTACAGTCGGAGCTGGGTTATTCGGTGCGATGTAGGTGTAGCCGTTGGTCAAGGTACCGCTCTGGGCATCCGTGTTGGTAACCACGACGCTGACTGCGCCGGCGGTGTGGGGCGGAGTGATGGCCGTGATCGATGTGCCACTTATAACCGTTACTCCTGCTGCGGAGGTCCCGCCCAATTTCACCGATGCTCCCGCCAGGAAACCCGTGCCCGTGATGGTCACGGCGGCCCCGCCGTTGGTTGTTCCAGAGTTGGGTGTGATCGCAGTCACCGTCGGCGCCGGGTTAGTGGCTGCATATGTATAGCCTCCGGCCAGGGTGCCGCTTTGCGCGTCCGTATTGACGACCATGACATTCACGGCGCCGGCGGCGTGGGCCGGCGTAGTCGCCGTGATCGATGTGCTGCTCACCAGGGTTACGCTGGTGGCAGGGGTCCCACCCAGGCTTACTGTTGCTCCCGTCAGAAAGCCCGTGCCTGTGATCGTTACACTGGTGCCGCCGCTGGTGGTCCCAGTGTTGGGCGTGATCGACGCTACGCCGGGCGCCGGGTTTGACGGCGGGTTGGGGGTGGCTGCGAGACCGCCGCCGCATCCGGGTAAAAACAGAGCGAGCAGCAACAGGGAACAAACGGGCAAACAATATTTATGTGACATTAAGAAAAACTTAATCTTGGCAAGGGTGGGCCGGCCAGTCTCGTACGGGCATACCCAGGCGAATATGGGGCGGGGCACTGGTTACTGGTCCAATGTGATCTCTCTTACCGGACCTGCGTAACCTTGGAAGTTCTTCCGGGAATATTCTTGGGGCCGCTTATCGCATGAACCAAGGGTTGTACGAGCACGACGCTCGTGCCCGCACTTTGTCCCGGCGAGATTCTGTGGCAGACTCCTTGAGGCGCAAAACGATAATTTATGTTCGGTTCGATCGAAGCAGGTGGCACCAAATTCGTTTGTGGTGTGGGGACCGGGCCGGCAGACTTGAAGACGATGCAATTTCCCACGACCACGCCTGGGGCCACGCTGGCCATCGCCATTGATTTCCTGCGCGAGGAGTCCAGCGGCGAACTGAAGGCGGTGGGGATCGGATCTTTTGGACCGATCGATCTCCACAGTACCTCGCTAACATTTGGCTATGTAACCTCCACGCCGAAGCCAGGCTGGCAGAATTACAACCTGGCGGGCACGGTGCGCGATGCGCTGGGCGTGCCCGTAGGTTTTGACACCGACGTGGATGCGGCCGCGCTGGGCGAGGCCCGCTGGGGCGCGGCGCAAAACCTGACTGACTTCCTTTATCTGACCATCGGCACTGGCATCGGTGGCGGAGCGATCATCAACGGCCGCGTTCTTCATGGATTGGTGCATCCGGAGATGGGACACATCGGGGTTCCGCATGATGTTGCCCGTGACCCATTCCCCGGCGGGTGCCCCTATCACGGCGATTGCCTGGAAGGATTGGCTTCGGGACCGGCGATGCAGGCGCGGTGGGGCAAACCGGCCCAGGACCTTCCGTCCGATCATCCAGCATGGACATTGGAAGCGCACTACCTGGCGCATGGCCTGGCAAACTGGGTGCTTACGTTGTCGCCGCAGCGCATTCTGCTGGGTGGAGGCGTGTTGCGGCAGTCGCATCTGTTCGGTCGAATTCGCCAGGAACTAGTGGGATTGCTGAATGGGTATGTGCGAGCGACGGAAGTGATGCGCGACATTGACCAGTATGTGGTCCCTCCGCAACTCGGAGGCCGGGCCGGAGTCCTGGGTGGTCTGGTGCTGGCGGAGCAGGCCTATGCCAGTCTGGATCGCGAATGAGTGTGTGGGTCGGACACTCCTGTTCGACGCTTTTGACTTGGATGTTGATTCGGTTTGACTGGGTTTGACTTGGCCCGTGATTTGGGTCTGATTTACGAATCTGGGTTCAGGGTGTGTGCAAAAGCCGGAAACAATCGTCGTAGCTCTTCCAAACATCCAGGTCAAAGCGTCGGACAGGAGTGTCCGACTTGCACTTTGCAGATTCACCCGGTTATTCGGTTGTGCTGGACACGGTTTTGGGCATTTCTACCCAAGGCATGTGGCATTCATACTGTTCCAGTTCGAAACGGGCATCCGGCTCAGGGGTGTGATCGGAAGTCCGGCCACACTTCATGCAGAACCATTCCTGAGTGGCAGGGTTCCAACTGACAAATTCGTGGTTCCATCGATTCTGGACCATGCCGGCGACAGTGATCGGACTAGGGTAATGAGCTGCCTGACGCGGAGTGCGCGGCGGATCTCTTTCCGACTCGCCGCTGGTTGAGCAGAGACAGCATCTGCCGGGCTTCCGCATCCCGCGGGTCCCGGGGCGCTTCCAGTTTTGCCCTGGCGGCGGCAGGCTCCAGGACTCGCAGAGCTGGGGCGCGATAGGGCTTCTTGGCAATTTTGATGTTCTGAACCACCAAACGCACCTCCGACACGGGCCTTAGACGGGCAGTGGGCCATCCCGGGCAACTCTTTGTGAGCTGATCTTTTAGCGCAATGGACCTGCAAGAAATTGATACCGCAAAAAAACTCGGCGCAAGAAAAAGAATGATTCAAGTCGCTTTTCCGACGCCGGGCGATGGGTTCTCTTGACTGTGGAATTCGAAGAGACTGCGAGCCTGGTCCGGCAAAGATTATCTGGGGGGTGGCGTACCGCAGTTGTGCTCGAGCGTTCTCAGATCACGGCGTTTGGGGCAAGCGAGTGCCCTCAACATTTCATACCGTTTTCTGGGCTGATCGCCGAAGATCAGTTGGATGGTTCCAGAACACCTTCGGTGGTGATCCGGTTGGCCTTGCGGATTTCAGCGGCAACCTTGACCAGCGCCTCATCGGCGCGTGCCGGCCCGTCATCCGAAATCATCGAGCTGGCGGCCAGGGTAAAGAGCAGCGCGTCCTCCTGCTTGTCAAAATAAAGAACCACCTGACTGGCTGCCATGTGAAAACCTCCGGGGTTAGTCTCCGAAATCATAGGCTGGATTAGGAATGGATTGGAGGTACTCTCTTGATGCCTCCTGTTCTTCCCCAACGAGAAACACGTAGGGGCGGGTGCCCCCACCCGCCCGGCCGAGCGAAGCTCCGCTCGGATCTGAGAACCTGACAAGGCAGGCGGTGGTTTACGGCGAACTCTGGGAGGAGGCGAACTTCGCTCGCCCGCCCGGACGAGGGCGTCCGGGCCTACGTGAATCCGCCGCGCCGCCAAGATGCTACAGTTGAAGAATCAATGTCTGCTCCTGAATCCCGCTTCGTGAAGGCTTGCCAGGCTCTACCGGTCGACCGGACGCCGGTGTGGTTCATGCGCCAGGCGGGGCGGTACATGCCGGAATATCGCGCTGTGCGCAAGCAGTATTCACTGATTGAGATATGCAAGCGGCCGGAGGTGGCGGCCGAAGTGACAATCACGGCCGCCGAGGCACTGCGGGTAGACGCCGCCATCATTTTCGCCGACCTGCTGCTTCCGCTCGAGGTCATGGGGTTGCCTTTTCATTTTTCACCCGGCGAAGGCCCGGTAATCGAGAAGCCGGTGCGCGACCAGGCGGACATTTCTCAACTGCGCACCGACCGCGCCTCCGATCTGGGATACGTTGCCCGGGCGGTGCGGCTGGTGAGCAAGCACTTCGGAACAAGCCTGCCCGTGATTGGCTTCTGCGGAGCGCCCTTTACGCTGGCCAGCTACATGATCGAGGGCGGCAGCTCGCGCAATTATGTAAACACCAAGAAGATGATGTATTCCGCGCCCGCGGCCTGGGATGAGCTTCTGGGCAAACTGGTTACGGTGGTCGCGGAGTACGCGGCGGAGCAGGTGAGCGCGGGCGCGGATGCGATCCAGGTATTCGATAGTTGGGTAGGTTGCCTCAGTGTGCAGGACTATCGGCGTTATGTGCTGCCTCGCACCAGCGAACTGGTGAAAACTTTGCAGCGGGCTGGAGTGCCGATCATTTATTTTGGTACTGACAGCGCCACTCTGTTGCCCTCGATGAAGGAAACTGGCGCCGAAGTGATCGGCCTGGATTGGCGGATTCCGCTGGACCAGGGTTGGAACGTAGTGGGCTCCGGGGCGGTGCAGGGGAACCTGGATCCGGTCTTGCTCTTTGCCGATTGGAAAGAAGTCAAGGCGGGTGCGGCAGAGATTCTGCGGCGCGCGGGCGGACGTCCCGGACACATTTTCAATTTGGGCCACGGCATTCTGCCCGACACTCCGGTGGAGAACGTGAACGCGCTGGCCAGGTTTGTGCAGGAATATTGAATTGCCCGGTGATGACTGGGCCCGAGCTTGCCAGGTGCGGCGTTTCGCGGGCGAGTCGCCCGCCGCCACACCAGACCGAGGGAGTTTCGAATTTGTCTGCTGCTCAAAGAAATGCGGTTCTGCTTCTGGCCCATGGGAGTCCCGATTCTGTGGACGATATCCCGGAATTCCTGAATCAGATCACGCGCGGCCGGCCAGTTCCGCCGGAAGTGATCGAGGAAGTAAAGCATCGCTACGGACTGATTGGCCGATCTCCGCTAACTGAGCTGACTCTGCGCCAGGGCGAGTTGTTGGCCGAAGAACTGAAGTTGCCGGTGTACGTCGGCATGCGCAACTGGAAGCCATTTGTGTCGAACACGATTGCCGCCATGATGGCGGATGGTGTGGAGCGCGCGGTTGTCATCTGCCTGGCTCCGCAGAACTCGCGCACCAGTGTGGGCCTCTATCGCGCGGCGTTGAATGTCGAAGGCGGCATGCCCTTCGCCGTGGAATTCGTGGAATCGTGGCATGATCATCCGCTCCTGATTGCAGCCTTCGCTGAGAAGTTTTGCACGGGATGGGACCGAGCCTGCGCTGAAATGGGGACGCGTGTGCCGGCCATCTTTACTGCCCACAGTGTTCCTCAGCGCACCATTGCGGAAGGCGATCCCTATGAAGCCCAGTCCAAAGAAACGGCCAGCTTGGTGGCGCTGGCAGCAAGACTCGCGCCCGACGACTGGAAGTTTGCCTTTCAAAGTCAGGGCATGTCCGGTGGCGCCTGGCTTGGACCGACAGTTGAAAACACGATCCTCGAATTGAAGGACGAAGGTCATCGCGGGGTGTTTGTACAGCCCGTAGGATTTCTTTGCGATCACGTCGAGGTGCTGTATGACATCGACATCGGCTTCAAGGCGTTCGCCGAAAAGGGAGGCATGCAGTTGTGGCGCGCCGAATCGCTGAATGATTCGCGGTTGTTGACCGCGGCCCTGGCGGACCTGGCCCGGTCGCCGGTTCGAAAATGAAACGGATCGCGATTGTCGGCGGCGGAATCTCCGGACTGGCGGCGGCATTCGCCCTCGAAGAGCGCCGCCGGGCTGGCGAGGTGCTGGAGTTTGTAGTTTACGAATCGGGGCCGCGCTTCGGCGGCGTGCTGTTCACCGAGCAGGTAGAAGGTTGCCTGATCGAGGCCGGCCCGGATTCATTTCTCACGGAAAAACCCTGGGCCGCGGACCTCTGTCGCCGGCTCGGTATTGAAGACCAGATCATTGGTTCCAACGACGGCGATCGTAAAACTTACATCCTGGTGAAGGGCAGACTTGTGCCCATGCCCGATGGACTGATGTTCATGGTCCCCACTCAGCTTGCGCCGGCGGTCTTGTCATCACTGTTTTCTCCGGCCACAAAGCTGCGCATGGCGCGTGAGTGGTGGTATCCGGCGCGGGTATCGAATGGCGACGAAAGTGTGGCTTCGCTGGTGGAACGCCATTACGGCATGGAAATGGTGGATCGTGTGGCGGACCCCCTCCTGGCCGGAGTCTATGGAGGTGAAGCTTCGCAACTGAGCGTGCGCGCCGTGTTGCCCCGATTTGTCGAAATGGAGTCGAAGTATGGCAGCCTGGGTCGAGGCATGCTGGCAGCCCGCAAAAATGTCGAGCACTCGCAGGCGACGCCTCCGATTTTTTCCTCCCTCAAAGGAGGAATGCAACAGCTCGCAGAGGCATTGGTGGCCAGCCTTCCGGCGGATGCTTTGCGACCAAACTCTTCGGTGCTGGCTGTCCAAAGGCAAGATCGAGGCTGGGTTGTATCGGCGGGTTATGCTTCCGACCAATTCGATGCGGTGATCGTGGCCACCCCCGCCACGGCCGCTGCCCCGCTGCTTGAAATAGCCAGCGCCAACCTGTCCTCGGAACTCAAGGGCATCTCGTGCAGTTCCTCTATGACCGTGGCGCTGGGCTTCGACCAGGATGTACGTGCCCAATTGCCTGCAGGTTTTGGATTTCTGGTGCCGCACAGCGAAGGCAAACGCCTGCTGGCTGCGACTTTTGTCCATAACAAGTTCCCCCACCGCGCTCCCGCAGATCGCGCCCTGCTGCGCTGCTTTCTTGGGGGCAGCCGCGATGAGCAGATCCTGCAACTCTCGGACGAAGACACTCTGGGCATCGTGCGCGAAGAACTCCGGCAGATTCTTGGACTGAAGGCTGAGCCACTCTTCACTCGCCTGTATCGCTGGAAGGACGCGATGGCGCAATACACCGTTGGACACCTGGAGCGGCTGCAACGAATCGAAGGCCTGGTGAAGCAACTGGGGGGGCTGGCTTTGGCCGGCAATGCTTATCGCGGAATTGGCGTGCCCGATTGCGTACGCTCGGGCGAGGCGGCAGCTCAACAGGTGCTGGCGTAATAGATTTTTGTCGTGCCGCCGTCCCGCGGCTGTCGTGGAGGCCGTCCCGCCCCACCGGCGAGGGCGAAACGACGGCGTTACGACAACACGCTGTGACTCCCGTTTCCCCTGTTTCGTTACGGTCGTAATAGAGGTACCTGTTCTCTTATTGCAGAAACATCCTGGCTCCGTCAGGGTTAATACAATCGGTAAGTCCTATGAGCAGACGGATTCTGGCCCTGTTTTTGCTCACGCTGTTGACGCTCGTGCCCTTGCGGGCGCAAGAGCAGAAATCGCAGGATGACCTTCCCGCGGGGGACAAGCCTGCGCCGACCTCTCCGGCTGAGGTGTCGCACGACGCCTCCGGGCCTTCCACCGAACCTTCCCAGGATCAACTCCACGAAGCGCCCGACATGAGTGCCATGCCCATGCCCGACCTAAAGGAAATGCATAACGACGGCAGCGCTCATGCCATGCTGTCCATGTCTGATCGCAATATGGACATGGGGCCGCACATGAAGATGACGACCCTGCGCGAACTGAAGCCGGGAGATCAGGAGAAAGCCGATCAGGTGGTCGCGGCTGCGCGCCAGGCAGCTGAAAAATACACCGACTACAAAGTTGCGCTGGCCGACGGCTACAAGATTTTTCTGCCCAACCTGCCACAAAAGCAATACCACTTCACCAATTATCACTATGCATTTGAGGCGGCCATTCAGTTTAATCCCGACCATCCCACGTCATTGCTCTATGAGAAGACCGGCGATGGCTACAAGCTGATCGGCGTGATGTACACCGCCCCCAAAAATTCCACATGGAATGATCTGGACCAGCGCATTCCGTTGAGCGTTGCGCAGTGGCACGCACACATTAACCTGTGCCTCCCGCCTACAGAAAGACGGAGCGAGGCCTGGGGACCACACGCGAAATTCGGCCTGGCAGGCTCCATCACGACCCGCGCGGATTGCGATGCCGCCAGCGGAAAATTCATGTCCCAGATATTCGGCTGGATGGTGCACGTGTATCCTTTTGAGCAAAAGCCGGAAGATATCTGGTCAGTGAGCCGGCAGGCAAACCATCACACGCACTGAGTTTCCGCCCGATTTTCCGCGAATACAAAACCATCGCTGACCAGGAAATTGACGACGGAGCAGGCGGTGATCGTGATTCCGTTGGCCAGCAGGTAGTTCAGATGGCCAAGATCCACCAGCAGCTTCATGAGTGCCAGGTTCCCGCCGATAGAAAACAATCCGGTAGTCAGGTTGAACTTGAGGAAGCGAGGGATGCCTGCACCGGCGCGGTCCGCCCAGGTGAAGCGTTCATGCCAGAGAAAATTGTGGATGACGGCAGTCTCAACCGCCAGCGCGGTAGCAAGCAAATAGCTGAAGTGCAGCCCAGCCTTCAGCACAACCAATGCGAGCAACTGCACGGCAATGCCTATTCCGCCTACGAGGTTGAACTTGAGCCAGCGCATCGCTGTGGACCGCCACGCGCTTGCCTTCATCGGATTCGTTCCTCAACATACAGGCGGCGTGTGTTGTGGAGCGTGAAGAAGATCAGCATGGCGCTCATTCCGACAATGCCGACCGCGCCGCCTACGTCGAACAAGCGGTAGTGTCCGTGGAAGACCATGGGGCGATACAGGAGTGCCAGGTTGCCGATGGACAACAGAATACGCAACTCGGTGGGACCAAAGTTCCAGAACGAGAGTTGAAATTCGCCCAGGGTGTAGGTGGCCAGGTAGGACTGGATGGAAAGCAGCAGAAACCCAATCAGCAGGCCGATCGCAATGTAAGGATGCATGTACCCTGAAAGCGCGAGCCCAGCCATAAGCGCCAGTCCGCCGAAGCTGTCGATGATGTGATCAACATAAAAGCCGTACCGCGGACGTTGCTGCCGGCGCACCCGGGCCAGCGTGCCATCGAGACTGTCGCCCAGCCAGTTGAGAGCCAGGAAAAAGATTCCAGCCAGGAGCCAGTCACGATTCCAGCGGGTCAGGGCGTAGCTGGCCCCGGCCATCACCTGGGCCAGGAATCCCAGCATGGTGAGGTGGTCGGAATTGATCCAGCGCGGTGTGCGTTCCGCCATCCAGATCAGTAACCTCTTTTCGGGGCTGCTGGTCAGGGCGTTGTGGATTCGGGTGGCGGTCTCGAAGCTTTTGATGCGACGCACTTCGTTGAGAACTCTAGGGTTGGTCTGTTCACAGAAATCAATCAGTGGAATCGCCATTTCTTTGCTCCCGGGAACCAGTTTCGTGCGGAAGTGGGGCCGGGGGCAATGCACTGCGGGTAAACTGCGGGTCAACTGGAGATCAACTTGTAGGTAGTTGACTGCGTTTGGGATGGAACTGTGTCGTGACGTCTGAGAGTGAAGCCAATTGGCCGCTGTGGGGGCGGGACGCCGGCGCTACTTGAGGCCGGCAGTCTCTTCCTCGATGGAACCTCTAAGTTGCTCAACCGCCCAGTCCATTTGCTCGGCGGTGATGACTGCCGGCGGTGCGATCAGCAGGTGGTCGCCGGAGACTCCGTCCACGCAGCCTTGGATGGGATAGACCAGCAGGCCGCGCTTGAGGGCTGCACTGGCTACGCGTCCCGCGAAATTATGTTCCGGAGCGAAAGGCTTCTTACTTTGCTTGTCGGAAACAAACTCTACTCCGCGCAGCAACCCGATCCCGCGGACGTCGCCGACGGTTTCCAACTCGAGCAGGGTCGAGAGCGTGTGCTCCAATTTGGTGGCTATGCTGCCGTCGCGTCCGGAGTCGGACGCCTGTACCAGTTTCTGCCGCTGCAAATGCTGCAGTACGGCACGTCCGGCGGCCATTGAAACAGGGTGAGCGTTGTAGGTGAAGCCGTGCAGGAATGACCCCGATACAATTCCGTCAACCACTCTCCTAGTCGCGATCACCCCGCCCAGGGGCGCGTAGCCGTTGGAGAGACCCTTGGCCGCGATCAGAATGTCGGGCACGATGTCCCAATGTTCGATGGCGAAGTTTCTTCCAGTGCGGCCCATGCCGGTCATGACTTCATCGGCGATGAGCAGGACGCGATGACGCCGGCAAACTTCTGCAACCTTTTGCAAGTATCCAGGCGGCGGAACGACCGCGCCCAGCGTGGCCCCGCTGACCGGTTCGAAGATAAAAGCCGCGGCCTGGCCCCCTGCCGCCTCGATCGCTTTCTCCAACTCAGCAGCGCACTCCAGGCCACAGTTGCGGCAGCCGTCTGTGCAGTCGTAGTTGCAGCGGTAACAATAAGGAATCCCCACGTGAGCGAACTCGCGCACCATGGGCAGATAGATTTCGCGTCGCCGCTTGTTGCCGGAGACCGAAAGCGCGCCCAGGGTCGAGCCGTGATAACTCTGCGTCCGGCTGAGCACCTGGTAACGCCTGGCCTGGCCGGCCTCCACCTGATATTGCCGCGCCAGCTTGAGGGCGGTTTCAACCGATTCCGAACCGCCGCAGGTGAAGTACACGGCGCCGCCACGAAAATTCTCGCCCGCAAATTCGAGCAGCTCTCGCGCGTACTCTTCTGCGATAGGCGTCGTGAACTGACTGGTGTGAACGAACTCCAGTTGCGAGGCTTGCTCCGCCATGGCGGCTGCGATCTCGGGGACGCCGTGTCCGATCAGGTTTACCGCCGCGGAGCCGGAAAAATCCAGGTAGCGTTTGCCGTTCGTGTCCCAGACGTACACGCCTTCAGCGCGCACGGCAGAAGGGAAAGTCCTCTGGAAAGAGCGCCTAAAAACAGGGGAGCGAGCGGAGTTCTGCGCTGCGGTGGAATCAGACACAGTGTGGATTATCCAGCGAGCCTCGCTGCAGTGTCAAAATGCGTAGCGGTTGTGTCGGACCGATCTTCGACCCGATGGGGCCGGGCATCGTCCGGCCAAATTTCTCTCGCTCCTTCGGGGATCTCTCGATTCTCAAATGTACCCACGGCTTGCGCCGTGGGCTCTATTGTTTCGCCGCTTTTGGCGTGCATGACGATAGCCCGTCCACACCGCGGTAGTGGCACAACCTCAACTGCTACCTGCTACGCCGTGCGCTTGACAGTCCTGGGCGGAACCTTGAAACTTCTGTGTCCTATTTTGAATCCGTTTAATTCCGAACCAGGAGCGGCCCGTGAACCACAGATCGAGAAACAGATTCCTTACCACACTTGTTTGGCTGACGTTTTCATCTATTGCGTTCGGGCAAGCCAATCCAGCGGCTGACAAGGCCGCTCCCAAGGTCAGCTATATCCTCGCGGGGCGATTGTTTGATGGCACCAGTGACAACGTTCGTGAGAACGTGGTCGTCGTGGTGGAGGATGACCGGATCAAGAGTGTGGCCTCGGCGGCCGATATTAAGATCCCAGCGGGCGCCAAGGTGATCGACCTCTCGCAAGCGACGGTGCTTCCCGGGTTGATCGACTGCCACACCCATCTTGGTTCTCGCGCCGACCGGTATGACGAGATTTACAATTTCAAGGACACGCCCTTCAGCCATGCCTTCTATGCAGTACTGAACGCACGCAAGACGCTGGAAGCCGGTTTCACCTCGGTGCGTGACGTGGGCTCCGATCCGTTTCTGGCGGTGGACCTGCGCAATTCGATCAACGAAGGTTATCTGGTGGGCCCGCGCGTGGTGGCCAGTGGTCCTGGCATCTCCATCACCGGGGGCCACGGCGACCTGAATAACTTTTCGCCCCAGACCAGGGTCATGATGTTTCCTGAGGAACGTGATTTCCAGATCGCTGACAGCGTGGACCAGGTTCGCCAGGTGGTTCGCGCACAGGAAAAATACGGCGTTGATGTAATCAAGATACTGGCTACCGGCGGCGTGCTCTCGCGGGGAGACAATCCGGGAGCGGCCCAATTCACCTTCGAGGAGCTGAAGGCAGCGGCTGACACGGCGCACATGGGCGGCCGAAAAATCGCTGCCCATGCCCACGGCACCGAAGGCATCAAGAACGCAATCCGGGCGGGCATCGACTCAATCGAGCACGCCAGCCTGATTGATGACGAGGGCATCCGCCTGGCTAAGGAACACGGAACTTACCTGGTGATGGACATTTACAATGACGACTACATCCTGAACGAAGCCCCCAAATGGGGGTTGCCGACCGAAAACCTGGACAAGGAGAGAATGGTGGGGCGCCTGCAGCGGGAAAATTTCCGTAAGGCGTTTCAGGCGGGCGTGAAGATGGCGTTCGGCACGGACGCGGGCGTCTATCCTCACGGCGACAATGCGAAGCAGTTCTTCTACATGGTGAAATATGGCATGACACCAGCACAGGCCATCCGCGCCGCCACATCGAGTGCCGCCGATCTGATTGGGCGGGCCAAAGACGTGGGCACGGTTGAGGCCGGCAAATACGCCGACATCATTGCGGTGAATGCCGATCCCCTGGCCGACGTGCGCGCCATGGAGCGTATTGATTTTGTGATGAAGGGCGGCGTGGTTTACAAAGACACGCGAGTACAGCATCCGGCAGGAAACTGACCGATCGAGCCAAAAGTGTGGAGCGGGCACTCTGATCCGCTGCTTTTGAAGTGGGTCCTGTCGGGGAATCAGTTGCACCGAGCCCTTCGAACCAAGGCCAGACTCAAAGTCAAAGGCGGCGGACCGGAGTGTCCGCCCTACACACACACGAACCATTTGGCGTATCAGGGGAGCGGAATGTTTGCGTGTAGAATCGCCCCTTGATGGCGAATTCAGCAGACTCTTCCGAAGCGCGCCCGGCTCGCGGCTTCGCCCGTATTCTTCGTCTCTTTCGCCCTTCGCACCAACACAGCGCGTTCTCAGCCACGCTGCTGCTGATGACGGCGGTCATGCTTTCGCGGGTGATCGGCTACGTCCGCGAGGCCTATATTGCATACGCCTTCGGTGCCGGACCTGCGACAGACGCCTACGTTGCCGGCTTCACCATCCCCGACTGGCTCAATTATCTGGTGGCGGGCGGGACGGCTTCCATCACCTTTGTTTCGATCTACACTCGGTTCCTGGCCGAGAACAAGGAAGAAGAGGCGCAGAAGACGTTTTCGATCATCATCACGGTGATGACCGCGGTGCTGGGCGTGGGTGTCCTGCTGGCGGAATTCTTTACTCCGCAAATCTCACGCCATCTTTTCCCCAAGTTCAGCGCTGAGCAGCTTGAACTCTGTGTCCACCTGACACGCATTCTGCTGCCTGCCCAGATCTTCTTTTATGTCGGTGGGGTAGTTTCGGCGGTGTTGCTCTCGCAGCGGCTGTTTTTGTTTCCCGCTTTTTCTCCACTGCTCTACAACGCGGCCATCATCCTGGGAGGCGTGCTGCTCTCCCATCGCTTTGGCATCTCTTCACTGGCCTACGGTGCGCTGGCGGGCAGTTTCCTGGGTCCTTTCCTGATCAATGCCATCGGCGCTGCCCGCATCGGCACCGGTTACAGCATTTCCTTCGACGTGCGCAACCCGGCCTTTCGCGAGTGGGTGCGGCTTTCGATTCCGCTCATGCTGGGCGTCTCGCTGGTTACCGCTGACGACTGGATCCTGCGCTACTTCGCTTCCGGCGCGGTGGGCGATATTACCCGGCTCAATTATGCCAAGCGCCTGTTTGCGGTGCCGATTGCGGTGCTGGGGCAGGCCACCAGCCAGGCTTCGCTGCCGTTTTTCGCCAAGCTGTTCGGGGAAAAGCGCCTGCGGGAATTTGCCGACACGGTGAACGCGTCCATCTACCGTATTGTGGCGACGTCCCTGCTGGCGACTAGTTTCATGATGGCGGCCGCGCTTCCCCTCATTGATCTGGTTTATCGCCGCGGGCACTTCCGCTTTTCCGATTCGCAGGAAACCGCGCTGTATTTTTTCTGGTTCGCGCTCTCGCTCTGCTTCTGGTCGGCACAGGGTCTATACTCCCGGGCTTTTTACGCTGCCGGGAATACGCTTGTCCCCATGGTGGCCAGCAGCCTGATTACTGTTGCATCCATTCCCATCTACTCAGCGCTGTTCCACAAATTTTCGACGGTCGGGCTGGCGATGGCGTCCGACCTGGGCATCGTGGCCAATACTCTTGCTCTGGCGCTGCTGCTGCATCGCCGTCAACTGGTTCGCATGAACGAATTGCGTTGGGCGGAAATCGGGAAGGCGGGAGTCACGTCTGTAGTGGCCGGAGGGATGAGCTATCAGGTCGCTCGCGTCCTGCTGGTCAACAACAGCCGGATCGCAGACCTCAAGGCCCTTGCGCTTATTACTATTACGTGGGCAGGAGCGGCGGCGGCGGGTCTGTGGCTTACGCGATCGTCGCTCGCTGGCGACCTTCGCCGGCGCAAACCTCCAGCTTATCCTCGGGTCGCGGAGGAGCAGGCGGAAGAGTTAAGCAAAGGGATAGAACCGTAGTGAGTCTTTCAGATATCAGATACCGGTTCTCTGTTCTCAGACAAAAACGGCGGGCGCTCTTGCGGAAATGAAGAGCGTCCGCCGAGATCTTGCGGAAAAAGTTATACCCGGGCTGCGCTGGCGGTTTCAGCCGCGGCTTTGACTTCTTCGCCGTTAGGCTTCTGCCCCGCTTTGCGGATGTCGATGCCGCCCTTGAAGAATGCGCCGTCTTCGATCGAAATGCGGGCCGCCACGACGTCCCCGGTAAGGGAGCCATCGCTGCGGATGTCGACGCGATCACTGGCCGTCAGGTTGCCGCGCACTTTGCCCAGGACCACGATTTCACGGGCGTTGATGTTGGCCGAGACCACGCCGTTGCGACCCACGGTCACACGGTTGCCTGACAGGTTGATGGAACCTTCTACCCGTCCATCGATGTAGAGCGATTCGGAACCCGTTACCTCACCTTTGATCACCAGCGACTTGCCGATCGTGGCCTGGTCCGCCGTGGTGGTTGCAACCGGACGCGGAGCCGGAGCGGGTTCGCTCGCGGCAGCGGTGGTGGTGGAGGCGGGCGTCGCCGGACGCTCCGGCTCACCCGGCCGGCCTGGAGTCATAGGCTGATTCGTGGGTTTCCACATGTGGCAAAAGTCCTTTCCTCGTCTGGATTCAGGGTAAAGGCCGCACTTCGGTGACCAACTGGCATTTTACCCCAGCAAGCTGCAAACCGAGCCTGTGAAAATCGCTTATTTGTTGAATCGGCTGGACATGAACGAGCGGGCGGCGCGTGGAATCAACTCTGCGCCCTTCGCGCCTGGCATGCGCCGATGAATTTCGCACTATGCAAATTCGTCTATGCCCGGCACTTTTTTCCCCGCGCCTTCTTCCTCGGAAGCATGGGCACAGTTGCGCAGGAATGGCGGGCTGGGGGCCCACGAGGACAAGTTACTGGCGTAATGCATCGTTTCCGAGACGTAGGCACAATCTGATTAGAATTCCATTAGTCTGGACAGACTTGAGAACTGGAATCTTGCGCCTCTCTCGTCGGAGAGCTATGAAACTCTTACGCCGTCACATCTTACCCACTGTTCTGTCGCTGGCATGCTTTGGTCTAGGTGGGCAGTCTCAGGACCAGCCGCGTCAGCCCCATCTTGGCCGCGTCCAGGATTGGAGTTACCGCCACGTGGTTCTGAGCGGCGGATTGCCGGCCGCCGACCTGGACAAGGCAAAGGCCGAGCCTCGCATTCTGTTTCGTCTGGCCGAGCGCAATCTTCACAGGGTCTCTGGGCGAACCGATGCACGGGTATTGGGCAGGGGGGACCGCGGCCCGGTGCGCCGGCCGCGTCCACAGAGTCGTGATCTCAAGATCGACTGGAGCGTTCCCTTGGGCGCGGGCATTGTGGCCCCGTACATGTTCCCAGCCAAGTACAGCTTCGATATCAACGAGACGCCCGACTGCACGAACGACTATGTCGTGTTTGGACTGAACATCGCCGGCACGACCGGCGGGCAGGCCAACCTCATCGGCCTTAGAAATCTTTATTCCGGAACAAATCCCGCTGGGCTTTGCCCAGGTGCATCGGCCACGTTCTACTGGGCCTATAACGGAAGCACCGCCGGCGGCTCGGTGTTGACCTCGCCTGTAGTTTCGCTCGATGGGACGAAAGTTGCATATGTCGAGAGCGCTGCCGGTTCGGCAGTTTTTCATGTCCTCACATGGAAGTCAGGGGAAGGCACGTCAGCCACGGCTTCCGCGGCCCCAACTCTTAACGGTGCCTGCACCGCAACCAGCTCCTGCCTCAAATCAGTGACCTTCTCGGCCGCGTCGACGGCAACCCTGGCATCGCCATGGGTGGACTACTCGGCTGATAAGGCCTTTGTGGGCGGCGATAACGGCATCATTTATCGCATCAGCTGCGTCTTCAATTGCGCGCTCAACACGCAGCCCACGGTGGACTGGAGTTTTACTCTGCCCGTAGCCGGCACCGGCGGTTCCTCGGCCACTCCGAACGGCCCGGTTTACGATTCTCAGACCGGACACTTGATCGTAGGGGACCAACTCGGGGAGCTGTGGACCATCAACGCCGGTGGAGCCACGTCCAGCCTGTTTGCCGGGCCGGTGATGATTGGGGGCGGGGGCTGTACGACCGCGCGCCCACCGGGGCGCAATGTCCCAGGACAGGATTGCAACAGCAACGGGGGCTCTTTCGGGATTCCTGATTCCGTCCTTCTGGACAGCTCGGTGGGCAAGGTGTTTGCCTTCTCCGGCAACGATGGAACCAACGGCGCCAGCGCGGTTGTGGTCCAACTGAACGAAGACCTCACCGCTCCGGTGCGCGTCCATGTAGGCTTGGGCAGCGTGGGCTCTACTGTTGCCAACTGGAATATTCACTCCGGCGCCTTTGATGACGTTTACTTCGGCGCCACGCCCACCAATGGCCACCTCTTCATGTGCGGCACTGCCACGAACAGCCGGCAGCCCACACACTTCTGGATCGGATTCGACGCTTATCCCACGATGAATGCGGCTCCGGACGGCAGCCTGCTGCGGCTCAATATCAATAATCTCCCGTGCGCTCCCTACACCGAGCTCTTCAATCCCAATGTCACCCTCTCGGGCGGGCCGAACGATCACGATCTGCTGATCAGCGGGCTGGTGGGAGCCGGCGGCAATGGCTATATCATCACCAATGACATCAGCACAGGAGCGATCACCGCGGGCGAGGACTTTGTGAACTACCCGGGCGGGGTCAGCGGCATTGTGGTGGATAACACAAGCTCCGCTGCCCAGGCCTCCAGTGTGTACTTCAGCACGCAGGGTGTAGTCACTGTGGGGACCTGCGTGAACGCCCGTTGCGCGGTCAAGCTGACCCAGTCAAGACTGCAATAGAGCCGAAGGTCGGGCTGGTCTGGAATTCTGACTTACACAGGCGAGTCATCCTCAGCGCAGTCGCTGCTTCGCGAAAGCGAAGCAGTGACGAAGTCGAAGGACCCCTACCTCCGGAAGCCACTGTCAGCACGCAGTTACACGGGTACAGCCAGATAGGTCTGTCTCCACGCCAAGAGGGGCTCGCTCCCGGAGTCGCAGTTGAGAGTCATAACTTGAAACTGACCGCTTTCTTCTGCCCTGGACGGCTTTGCGCATCCTGCCCGCTCCGGTATCCTGAACAAGTATGAAACTAGAAACGGCGGTCACGGTCAGGCCCGACTCGAACGAATACGCGCCCTATTACGGCAAGTACATCTCGCTGGTCCCCGACGGCGACATTCTCGTCACTCTGCAGCAGCAGTTGCCGGAGACCACGGCCCTGCTTGCGCCGCGAGAGGCGGACGCGAATTTCCGCTATGCTCCCGGGAAGTGGAGTGTGAAGGAGTCGCTGGGGCACGTTATCGACACCGAACGAGTCTTCAGCTACCGGGCCCTGCGTATTGCGCGCAATGACAAAACTCCCCTGGCCGGTTTCGAGCAGGACGATTACGTGAAGTACGGCCCGTTCGCGGATTGCAGCTTGGCGGCCCTGTTGGAGGAGTTCACCTGGGTCCGCAAAGCCAGCATAGCCCTGTTTCGGGCGCTGGATGAAGCGGCGTGGCGCCGGCGCGGAATGGCCAGCAACAACGAAGTCACCGTGCGCGCCCTGGTTTACATGATTGCCGGCCATGAATTGCATCATCGCCGACTCTTTGAGCAGAAATACTTTCCGGCGCGCGCTTCCTGAGGCGCGCCGCATGCCCACTCCGGCTCAGGTATCCTTAACAGCGACACCCGTTACCGTGCCCGGGTCACTATGCTTTCCGATTCCGCCATCCTGAAGAAGATCGAGCAGCAATCCAAACGCACCGCTGGCTTCAAGCAACTGGCGCGTGAACTCGGCGTCCACGGAGACACCCGCCGCGAGCTGTTCGAACGCCTGAAAGGCCTGGTGGCCGGCGGACAGCTGCAGCAGGTTGGGCCCGACCGCTATGCCATTCCGCAGGCCGCCGAGGGCAAGAACATTGCGGTGGGGCGCTTGAGCATGCATCGCGATGGCTTCGGATTTGTGATTCCGGAGGCTGGCTCGCTCCCTGAGCGGCTGAGGGCACGGTTGACCGGAGATATTTTTATCCCTCCTCCCTTCGTGGGATCGGCCATGCACGGCGACCGCGTGCTGGTGGAAATCGGCAATATGCGTCCTGATGGCCGCGCCGAGGGCCGCATCGTGCGCCTGATCGGACGCGCGCACTCGACCGTCGTAGGCAAGTTTCACTACGGCAGCCGGCGGAACTACGTCACTCCGATCGATCAGAAAATCACGCAGGAAATTCTCATACCGCTGGGGATGGAATATCCGGACGGAGAGTCAACATCCGCGGACGGGGGAAATGTTTCTAGCCCGCAGGGGCGAGGACAGGATGCCCTCGCCACAGCCGGCGGGAGTCCTCGACTGCGCTCGGGACAGGCTCTGGCGCTACCGGTGAGCAAGAAAAGCCCGCACCGTGTCCTGGGGACGGAGGCGGCGCGCCGGGCCGCCTGGGACGACCTGGAAAATGTGGTGGTGGATGTCGAGATTACCGACTGGCCCACGGCCACGCAGAATCCCCGCGGGCGCGTGGTGGAAATTCTGGGCTACGAAGACGATTTCGGGGCAGATGTTGAGATCATGATCCGCAAACATCACTTGCCGCATCGCTTCCCGCCCGCTGTGCTCGCCGAGGCGCAGGATGCCGAGCCCATCATTTCGTCTGCGGAGGTGCACAAGCGGCGCGACTTCCGCGCTCTGCCGATTGTCACCATCGATGGAGAAACCGCGCGGGATTTCGACGACGCTGTGATCGTGCAGCATCTGGAGAATGGCAACTTTGAGCTGCAGGTACACATCGCCGACGTGGCTCACTACGTTACGCCGGATTCGGCGCTCGACCAGGAAGCGCGCCTGCGCGGCACCAGCGTCTATTTTCCCGATCGCGCCGTGCCCATGCTCCCGCTCGAGCTTTCGACCGATATTTGCAGCTTGCGGCCGCAGGTGGACCGCCTGGTGATGTCGTGCGTCATGGAAATCGACCATCAGGGCGAGATTGTCGGATATGAATTGAGCGAAGGCATGATTCGCTCCGCCGAGCGCATGACCTACACCGACGTCAACCTGGTGCTCGAAGGCGATGCCGGGGCGCGCGAGCGCTATAGCAAGCTGGTGGCCGGGTTCGAGCGGATGAGCGACCTGGCGCTCATCCTGAACCGCAAGCGCGAGCGCCGAGGCTCTATCGATTTCGACCTGCCCGAGCCGGTGATCGAGTTCGATGAATTCGGAATGATGAAGAGCATCACCCGCTCGGAGCGCAATATGGCGCATCGCCTGATCGAGGAGTTCATGCTTTCCGCGAACGAGTGCGTGGCCTCATACCTGGAGAACAAGCACATCGCCTCGCTCTACCGGATTCACGAGAAGCCCGACGCCAAGCGGGTGTATGACTTTGAAGTGATCGCCGCGACTTTTGGTTATTCACTGGGCGTGGGGCCGCTGCCCATTCAGCGGGTGCAGCTCAAGGCCGACCGGCGCACCAACTACGGAACCGGCAAGCGTACCCGCAAGATTGAAATTCCCAAAGAAGTGCACATCACGCCGCGCATGTATCAGAAGCTGACGGAAAAGATCGCAGGCAAGCCGGAGGAGCGCATTCTTTCCTTCCTGATGCTGCGCTCGCTCAAACAGGCGCGCTATTCCGAAGAAAATCTGGGACACTTTGCCCTGGCGGCAACGGCTTATACCCACTTCACGTCTCCCATCCGCCGCTATCCGGACCTGATCGTGCACCGCATTTTGAAGGAAGTGTTGCGGCAGTCTGAAGGTAGCGCCGACATCTTGCCGGCCCGAAGGCGGACGGAACGTCCGCTGGGGCAGACAGATTCGGGAGCCACACACGACGGCTCGAGCACGTCTTACCGAAGTGGATCCGGCCCGGAACATAAGCGGGCTTCCAGCCCGCCATCGGGCCGGCGAGGCGCAAGTGCTACACCCTGGTCGAAGCGGCGTGACCACACGGAGCATCGCGAGGCCCTTCACCCCGAGGGCGGACCCATCCCGATCGAAGAACTGCACGAGATCGCCGAAGAATCCAGCCAGTCGGAGCGCCGCGCCGACGAGGCCGAACGCGAGCTGATGGAGTGGAAGAAGGTCAAGTTCATGCAGGACCGGGTCGGAGAGGACTTCGACGGCCTGATCATCAGCGTCACTAAATTCGGGTTTTTCGTGGAATTGACCGACCTGTTCGTGGAAGGCCTGGTGCCGCTCGATTCCCTGGCCGACGACCGTTACACCTATCACGAAAATACCCGCGAAATCATTGGCCAGCGCAGCCGCAAGGTCTACAGCCTGGGACAGCGTGTGCGGGTGCTGGTGGACCGCATCGATCCGGTCGAGAAAAAGATCCAGTTCGCCGTGCTCGAAGAAAAGCCAGCGGTGAAGCGCAAGAAGCGCTGAAGCTGGTGTAAAATCCTTGAGTCAACCCTGCCGCCGCTTTGCAGAATGCGGCCGGTTCCTTCCAGTCGGGACGTGGCTCAGCCTGGTAGAGCACTCGCTTGGGGTGCGAGGGGTCGGCAGTTCAAATCTGCCCGTCCCGACCAATTCTTCCTCAACTAAGAGTTCCGCGTTCCCACTCTTCGCAAAGAACGCCGCGGCAAGAGGTGGGCCAGTCCGCCCGGAATCGTGTTGTGCCATCGCTCTGGTGCGGAACGGAAAGATCACCGCGCCTGAAATTAAACGGCTTGCCAAATCCCCGATGTTTCTTAACCGAATTGCAGATATGCGACTCTGTCGTATCTCTTCTTAAACTGACCCTTCCCATACGGCAAGAGTGGCTGTGACGCTCAGTGCCGGATCACTACGATCGACCGTTATCGTACACGGAAATAGTGGTTGAATGACTATCCATTGCTGTTCTATAAGCTGGGTATATACCGGCCAACAGGGATTTTTGGATCGTGGGAGATGTGTTTATGAATACAGGCATTTGCAAAGGTTTGAACGCCCAATCATGGAAAGACCTTTACCAGATTGCGATGTGCGAGTCTGATGTGAGCAAACTGTCAGACCGCATCGCCGATGCGGAAAGTGCAATTGTATTGCGGGCGCGAGAGTTGTTCTACACATCCGGAGACAGATTTGAAGAGGAGGAAAGTTTGGACGACGCGCTGTGCGTCCTTAATGCGTTGCGTAGCTCGCTGAAGCGCCGCCCTTCGCCTAGTCAAGGCACGACTGGTTTGAATCATCTGAAAAGCGCGTGACCGGCAGGAAGGTTACCCGCTGCCGCCATTGCTTTTACCAGGGCGGGAAATCGCGGCGCATGCTTTAGACGGATTTCAGCGCTCGAATGTTTTGGTTCATTCGGAAGAAAGTGGACGAATCGTACTTATTTTCTTAACTGCCAAAAGCCTCTGGTAGTTCTCTCCATAGGCGCCTCTGACACGGCCAATTCACTCGCTTAAGTTCGGGTTCCATCTTCCCAGCCTTCGCAAAGGACGCGAAGGCTGGACCGCCGAGCCAAAGATAACGAGTGGCCCTCGAGGTGAGCACTAGTTTTGCTTCGGGGTCTTAGCCAGGAGCCAGACGAACAGGCCCACAGCGATCCAGGCGGCAAGAGCCAGGGCAATGTTCCACACGGGCGGAAGATAGCAAAGCCACTTGTGGTCCATCCAAAAATCGCAACGAGGTCGGTCTTCCGACCGAATGATGCTTCGAGTCGAGTGGACCATCCGTCCCGGTGAGGAATGTCTTCCCCCCGTTGCTTGCAAATGGCCGGCAGCGCGTGGAGAATGGCGCGGGGATTATCGAATGGGGTGGGCGGATGATAAGCCGCGAAAGTTCGGCGCGGTTGCACCTTGGCTGGTTCTGCTGGCAATTTCCCTTCTGATCAACTACATCGACCGCGGCAACCTGTCGCTCGCGGCGCCGCTGCTTAAGGACGAGTTGCACCTTTCCGCCTGGCAGCTTGGGATTTTGTTCTCCGCATTCTTCTGGACCTATACCGCCCTGCAGTTTGGCATGGGCTGGGTGGTGGACCGGTTTGAGGTAAACCGGGTCATCGCCGTCGGCTTCCTGGTCTGGTCGCTGGCGACTGCGGCCACCGGCCTGGTGCAGGGATTCACCATGCTCCTGCTGATGCGGTTGACGCTGGGTATCGGTGAGTCTGTGGCCTTTCCCTCCTGCTCGAAAATTCTCGCCCTTCACGTGGCCGAGCCGTATCGCGGATTTGCCAACGGCGTCATCATCGCCGGGATGAAGTCAGGGCCCGCGGTAGGCGCCCTGGGAGCTGGATTGCTTATGGGCAGGTACGGGTGGCGGCCGGTATTCATCGGAATCGGGCTGCTCAGCCTGGCGTGGCTTCCGGCCTGGCGGAAATGGATGCCGCGGGGCCAGTCGCCGGTCCATTCCGAGGCGACGGGAGTTCCTACCCTGACCGGCATCCTGCGTCAGCGTTCCTTTTGGGGCGCCTGCACGGGCCACTTTTGTGCCAACTACCTGTTGTATTTCATGGTCACCTGGCTTCCGTTCTATCTGGTGCACGAGCGCCAGCTTTCAGTGCACTCAATGGCCATCACGGCGAGTCTCTATTACCTGGTAGATGCGGCTGCGGCGATCGCGACGGGCTGGTTTTCGGATTTCTGGATACGCCGCGGCCTTACGACAACCCATGTCCGCAAGTCGGCCATGATGATCGGACACACTATCGCCGCGATAGGGCTGGCGGGGTGCGCTCTGGCCGGTGCGCATTCCTATCTGGCATGGCTTCTGGCGGCAGGAGTGGGCTCCGGAGTGGCAGGCTCGGGTATCTACGCGTTTTGCCAGATACTGGCCGGTCCCAAGGCGGCGGGAAGGTGGACCGGATTTCAAAACGGTTTCGCGAACCTGGCTGGCATCGTCGCGCCGGCGCTCACCGGATTCGTGGTGAATCGAGCTGGGAACTTCCAAATGGCACTTGCTATTACCGCGGCAGTATCGATAGCGGGTGGCTTCGCCTGGCTCTTTGCAATCGGCCATCTCAGGGAAGTGAGCTGGCCGGATCGCATAACTCTTCCGGCTGCCGCAGTGGCGCCCTCCGAGCTGAATTATTGATCAGGCCCGGGCTCCGGATTGGATGGGCCGAGCTAAAGGGCAGCGACGACGGAACCTGCCATCGCTTCGTGGCGTGAGTCTAAAGCGTCAGATGTGCATCTAGGTAGGCATGGCAGATCCGAAGACCTTCAACCTCGCCGAGACTATCGCAGTTCTGAGCCGAACTCCCGCAACCCTGGATGTATGGTTGCGCGGACTGCCCGACCTCTGGGTGCGCGGCAACGAAGGAAAAGATACCTGGGATGCGTTCGTGATCCTGGGCCACCTGATCGTCGGCGAACGCACTGACTGGATGCCACGGATGCGGATCATACTTGAGAGTGGAGACACTCGGCCATTCGATCCCTTTGACCGCTTTGCGCAGAAAGAGTGTGAAGGCAAGTCGCTGGAGCAGCTTTTGGACGAATTCGCCCGGCTGCGGGGGGAGAACCTGGCGGCGCTGCAGGAACTGAATTTACAGCCGCAAGATTTGGTCCGGAGAGGAAAGCATCCAGCCCTGGGGGCGGTGACCTTGTCCGAACTACTGGCCACCTGGGTGGTGCACGATCTCACGCACCTGCATCAACTATCGCGCCTGATGGCCCACCAGTATCGCGAGGCCGTCGGCCCCTGGAGCGTCTATCTCGGCGTGCTGAAGTGTGCCGGTCACAGCGCTCCCTAGGTAATGGCATCCCGTACTGCTTAGGTCGTGGGCTGAGAGACCAGGCGCGGCGGTGCGGTGGTCGCGGGAGCCCGCGGGCTCGGCGCGGATTCGGGCTGCGCCGGCTGGGGATTCTGGTTCGAACCATTCTCGTCCAGGCCTGCGTCACCATTGACGTTGAAGTGCAAGGCTTCAGGGTCCAGGGTGGGCGTGATCAGGTAACCCGACGCGGAGTCGTAGTCAGACAAAGCGTCCGGAGCGTAAGACGGGGGATTGTTGTATCCGATATCAGGATCGTCTTGGTAATAGTTGTGAGACGGCCACGGCGCGTACCAATAAGGGTCGTACCACCAGGGGTTCCATCCGTAAGCCCAGCCCGGACCCCAGTAGCCGCCCCAGTATGGCCAGCCCAGGCCAAAGCCCCAATCCCAGCCCCAGCCGTAGCCCGCTCCAAAAAAGCCACCGCCCCAACCGTAGTTGTAGTATCCCGGCCAAAAACCTCGGTTCCAACCGTACCCACGCCAGCCGAACCCTCGAAAGCGGTTCCCGCGCCAGCCCCAATTATTGCCAAATCCTCGGCCGCCGAATCCGCGATGACCACCAAAGGAATTGAAGCGTGAGCCACCAAACAGATGTGTGCTCGATGCGAATCGTCCATTGCCAAATGATCCGAACGAAGAATGCGACGAACGCAATCCAGCGAAAGACGAATTACCGAAAGTGGATCCACCGAAATGCGAGCCGCCGAAACCGGCACCGCCGCGAATCGACCCTGATCGCGAACTCCGCCCCGCGCCGGAGCCTATTCCTGTCGAGCCCCTGGACGGGCCGAAAGAGTGCCAGGCGCCGTCAGACCTTCCACCGTTATGAGCAGAGAAACCGGAGGAGGGGAAGTTTCCGGAGCTGCGTTCACCACTGAAACGTGAAGAACCGCCGGCGTTGCCGAAGGAATGCCAACGACCGTCATTGATCGCGGAATGAAAATTCGACGAACGATTGCCGAACGAACGACTTCCGGATGAACCATTGCCGAATGACCCGGAGTTGCGTCCCGATACGAATCCGCGGCTTTGCCCAGTCATGCCGCGCGGGGAACCGAACCCGCCGTAGGATCCCCGGCCTGCTCCGTAGCGTCCCGCCGCTGATCCGCCACGAAAGCCTCCGCCTCGGCTGTAGCCTCCTCCGCCGAAAGATCGGGAACTGCCACCGAAAGACCGCGTGCCCCCGAAGGAGCTGCCACCACGATATCCTCCGCCACCGGAGTGGAAACCACCCCCGCCGCCATGGAACCCGCCGCCACCTCCACCGTGAAAGCCACCCCCGCCGCCACCGTGAAAACCTCCACCACCGCCGCCGTGAAAGCCGCCGCCTCCGCCGCCATGGCCGCCACGTTGGCCGAATGCTGTACTCGGCGTGAATGCAAAAATTGTGAAAGCAGCGAACGCAATGAGGGACCTAACCAGACGAAATCTGCTCATAACCTGTCCTTCCCTTCGAGCGTGCTGGCGGACTTTCAATTGCAAAGTCTGCGAGTGAGTAAGGTCCCCAGGCGAATCAGATTCTCGTCCTGGTGCAGGAATAACCGCGGAAACCCTTGCTCCTCGCGGAAACCGCCACTATTAAAGATGCAGCTGGAATGCCAATTGTCAGCTTGAGAGGAGTCAATCATTAACCCCACTGTTCTCAATATGTCAGAGCGGACAGGAGCATTCCGGACAGGGGCAGTGAACGGTTACGGTTGGCCCAATTCCACCACGGGTGGTGGTTTTCGGCCAGGGGGCGGAGAATGGCGACGTCCAGCGGGGAAAACTTCTACTTCCTCCGGTTCCGCCGGGGGTTGCCACCGCGGGTTTCACGACTGGAGGCGGAACACAGTCATACAACTTTTGCTCCCTCTCGAGGGTTCAATATAGATAGCAACAGTGCTGTTTGGAGGAAAGCTTGAAGACATCTCATTTTCTTCGTCGAGGAAATCGTTTCAACCACACCAAGGCATTCCTTTCTATCCTGGTGCTGGTTTGTGCCGCAGTGGCGGTGGTCAGCGCTCAGAGTGGTGAATTCAGTCCTAATCAGGGCGAGAGTGACGGCGCCAGCGCCGGGGGAAAGTGGATGGAGTTCCATTCCGAAGACAAGATGACGGGCGCCAAAAGAGTGCGCTTTGAGCTTCTGTCGGACAACTACCTGAGAGAAGATCCGGACTACAAGCCGCGAATCCAATTTGTGTGCACCAATGGCAAGTACACGGCTGCCGATTTCAATCCCGGGATCCGTCTCGGTCCGCCCAACCGTCCCGGCTTTTGGGGACAACCCCAGATGGAAGTGATGGTACGGGTTGACGACACGCACAGCTATCACGGGTGGAACTGGATTCGCAACCGTTTCCTCTCCATGGACAAAGGCACCGCGCGTGAACTGATCGGGGCTCACATTTTCAAGGTCCAAATCCGCGGCCGCAACGGCCCGGAGATCGCGGAGTTTTCGCCCGCCGGGCTGGATCTCGGTCGGGTCAAGCAGGCTTGCGATTTGACTCCGAAAAAGCCCAGCAGGGACTAATAGCTGTCAGACAGCCTCCGGGCTCGATCTCGTGGCGAGTGTTGGTCGGACAGGAGTGTCCGACCCACATGGATTCAGCCGCAGGGCCTCGCACTCTGGTTACTTGTCCCCTCCACCCTTTTCGCGATGCAATGGACAACATGGGGAGGGTGCTATGGTTCGAGCTCTTGGATTCTTAGGCATCGTCATTGTGATGGCGGTGGGGATGTATCTCTATTCGATCCAGTTGAAGGAAGCGTCTGCGCCCGGCGGGGCCAGCACTCCAACCGGAACGGCGAACATTATGGGCGTGAAGAACGATCTGATCAGCATCGCCAACGCCGAGCGGGGATACTTCGCCGCCGAACAAAAGTACGCTTCGCTCGATGAGCTGATTTCGGAAAAATACATAACCATCGAGAGACAGCGGCCTCCTTACACTTACGATGTTGAGACCACATCCGGCGGGTTTCGTGTGACCGCCACCCGCGATGGCGCCGGCTCTCCAGCGCAACTCTGGATCGACGAAACCATGCAGGTCCAGTCGTCGAATTGAGTGTGCTCTGGTCTCTGTCCTCGACTGGCAAGATCCCGCTCACTCAGGGGCTGAATCCCCTTATTTATTTACACGCCTAATTGCAGGGCCAAGGCCCTGTCCACCCATCAGAAAATCTCATGCGCCTGATCACAAGCTGCTGACCGCAATTTGAATGTGCGCTGTATTATCTAGCGGTCAGTATGGCGAGTTCTACCAAGCGCATCCTGGTTACCGGAGCTGCGGGCAAAGTAGGCAGCCATTTCGTTGCCCACATTCTGCGGTCTGATCACCAGGCGAACATTCGCGCGTTATGTCATAACCGGATGCTGAAGCCACAGGAGCGCCTGGAAATCGTGCGCGGAACAATCTCGGACCGCGCGGTTGTGCGCGCGGCCATGCAGGGAATTACCCACGTCCTGCATTGCGCTACCTGTAAGGAAACTCCCGATGAAGTGATGGATGTTACGGTCAAGGGCCTGTTCTGGTTGTTGGAAGAGTGCCGTAGCAGCACGGCTTTCAAACAGATCATTCTCATCGGCGGCGATGCTGCGCTGGGACACTTCTTCTATCCGCATCCCCTGCCGGTCACCGAAGAGCAGAAGCACAGCGCCTATCCGGGCTGCTATGCGCTCTCCAAAGTTCTCGAAGAAGTGATGCTGAAGCAATACTTCATCCAGTACGGCCTCTCCGGCTGCTGTTTGAGAGCGCCCTGGATCATGGAGAAGGACGACTTCAAGTATTCGTTGTCCTTTGGCGAAGACGTTTTCGGAGGGCCGCGATGGCGCGACCTGGTGGGGGGCAAGCGTGCGGATGAGTACGTGAAAAACGGAGCGGTCCCGCTGATGCTCGACCCGAAAGGGAAGCCGGTGCAACGCAACTTTGTGCACGTGAGCGACCTGGTGCAGGCAATCATGCGGGCCCTCGACCATCCCAAAGCGCACCAGCAGACGTTCAATATCTGTATGGACGAACCTGTGGACTACCGGCGCGTGGCCGACTATCTGAAGGAGACACGGGGGCTTCCCTGGGTGGAGATCGAGACCCCGTTCTGGTCCACCTGGCAGGACAACGCCAAAGCGAAATTCCTGCTGGGCTGGCGACCGGCTTTCGACCTGAAGCGCCTGATCGAAGAAGCCTGGACTTATCAGCGTGAGGAATCCGACCCGCGCCGGGTTTGGTATCCCGGATAGTCTCTGAAACCCTCGACCACCATGCGCATTGATGCTCATCAACACTTCTGGGTCTATGATCCACGCGAGTATGAGTGGATCGACGAATCGATGGCAGTGCTGCGCCGTGATTTTCGTCCTGACGCGCTGAGGAAGGAACTGGAGCGGAACGGGTTTCAGGGATGCGTTTCGGTGCAGGCGCGGCAGACGATCGAAGAAACACGCTGGCTTCTCGAACTGGCTGCTGCATCGCCATTTATTTTGGGCGTCGTTGGCTGGGTTGATTTGCAGTCTCCACAGGTGAGGTCGCAATTGCAGGCCTTCGCCGGGAATCCCAAGCTGGTTGGAGTTCGCCACGTGGTGCAGGGCGAGCCCGACGATCGATTCCTGCTGCGGCCGGAATTCTTGCGCGGCATCTCTGCCCTGGAAGAGTTTGATCTGGCATACGACATTCTGATCTACACCAAACATCTTCCCGTAGCGGCTGAGTTCGTACGGCAATTTCCCCGCCAGCGTTTCGTGTTGGACCACCTGGGCAAACCTCCGATCAAGAGTGGAGATCTGCACCCCTGGGAGCGCGGAATCAGAGAGCTGGCGGCGTTTCCGAATGTCTTTTGTAAATTGTCTGGATTGGTGACGGAGGCGGACTGGCATGAGTGGAAGCCCGAGCACATCACGCCATATTTGGATGTGGCCTTCGAATGTTTTGGAGCGGAGCGCCTGATGATTGGGTCCGATTGGCCGGTGTGCACGGTGGCCGTGTCCTATGCCAGTGCGATAGGCGTGGTGAAAGATTATCTTGGCCGCCAGTCGATGCAGGCGCAGGAGGCAATCCTGGGAGAAAATGCCAGAAGATTTTGGAAGTTGAAAACGCCGCCAGCGCCCGGATAGGCTGAAGTCCGACATCCGATTGCGACGCGGCGCGGCGCCGAGGGGACGCTCTTCCACCGGATCCGTCCGAGCCAACCGCCTGTTCTACAATAGACGACGATGCCCGACCGGGTCCTGCAACTCGATGCCAGGGACAACGTCCTGATTGCACTCACCGACCTCAACCAGGGTGAGCAGATTGAATTCGCGGGCGCAGCCTACACGCTGGTTTCGAGCGTGCCTGCCAAACATAAGTTCGCGACCCAGGACCTTGCCTCCGGTGCCGATGTGATCATGTACGGCGTGCTGGTGGGCAAGGCCGCCAAACCTATCGGCCGAGGCGAGAGGCTGACCACCAGCAACGTTTCGCACCAGGCTTCTGATTTCCACGAGCAGTCGGCCCAGTACCGCTGGCAAGCGCCTGATATTTCGCGCTGGAAGGGCCGGACGTTTCTGGGTTATGCGAGGCCGGACGGCCAGGCAGGCACGCGCAACTACTGGCTGGTAGTCCCACTGGTGTTCTGTGAGAACAGAAACATCGGCGTTCTGAAGCAGGCCTTTGAAGAAGAGCTGGGCTTTGCGCCGCCGCAAATCTATCGCCGACAGGTGGCCGAACTGGCGAAGCTCTACCGGGAGGGCAAACTGGATGCCGCCGGAACGGGCCGCTCCTCAGGGAATGGCTCGGAGCCGCAGCGCTCCCGAGCGTTTGAACATATCGATGGCATCAAGTTCCTGCTGCATGAGGGTGGGTGCGGCGGGACCCGGGAAGACGCCAACAATCTGTGCGGGCTGATTGCGGGTTACATCAACCATCCCAATGTTGCGGGAGCCACGGTGCTCAGTCTAGGGTGCCAGAACGCACAGATTGGAATCCTGCGTAACCAGATCGAAAAGCGCAATCCGAATCTCAACAAGCCCGTGGTCATCCTGGAGCAGCAACAAAGCGGCACCGAATCCGCCATGCTTTCGGACGCCATCCGGCAGACGTTTCTTGGCTTGGTCGAGGCCAACAAAGCGAAGCGTTCTCCGGCTCCGCTTTCTCAGCTGTGCCTGGGTTTGAAGTGCGGTGGATCGGACGGATTTTCCGGACTCTCGGCCAATCCTGCCATCGGACACACGGCCGACCTTCTCGTAGCCCTCGGGGGTCGGGCGATTCTCTCCGAGTTTCCGGAATTGTGTGGAGTGGAACAGCAGCTGATCAATCGTGCCACGCGAAAGGAAGTCTCCGACCGCTTTGTGAAATTGATGCGAGACTATCAGGCCCGCGCCCGCTCGGTTGGATCGGGCTTCGAAATGAACCCGTCTCCGGGAAACATCCGCGATGGTTTGCTGACCGACGCCATGAAGTCGGCTGGCGCCGCAAAAAAGGGCGGTACGTCTCCCGTGACCGCGGTATTGGACTATCCCGAATACTCGACTGTGCCGGGACTGCACTTGCAGTGCACGCCGGGAAATGATGTGGAGTGCGTGACTGCGCAGGTGGGCGCGGGAGCGAACGTGGTCCTGTTCACCACCGGACTGGGTACGCCGACGGGGAATCCGATCGCGCCTGTGGTCAAGCTGTCTACCAATTCGTCCCTGGCGCGCCGCATGAATGACATCATTGACATCGACACCGGCGGCGTAGTTTCGGGCGCGACTACCATCGCTCGCATGGGCGAAGATATCCTGGAACTGGTGATCAGAGTGGCTGGCGGCGAGACCAGGACGAAAGCCGAGCTCAATGCGCAGGATGATTTCATTCCCTGGAAGAGAGGCGTCTCGCTCTGAGTCAACTGCCAGCCAATACCCATCTCAGACTCGACGGCAAGGTTGCGCTGGTGACCGGCGGCGGCAGCGGCATTGGACAGGCGATCGCCTTAAAGTTTGCCGCGCACGGGGCCACGGTGCGCGTCCTGGATGTGAGTCTCGGCGCCGCCGAAGAGACTTGCCAGCAGATTGCTTCGGCAGGGGGAAAGGCCGCGGCCTGTTCCTGTGATGTTACCGACCAGAAGCAGGTGAAAGAGACGTTCGCACAAGTGGCCGCACAGGGGCCGCTATCGATTCTGGTGAACAATGCGGGAATCTCGCACATTGGCACGGTCGAGAGCACCACGGAAGCGGACTTCGATCGCGTTTTTCGCGTGAATGTGAAGGGTTACTACAACTGCATGCAGGCTGCGGTTGCCGCCATGAAAGCCCATGGTGGGGGCGTGATCCTGAACATGGCGTCGATCGCGGGTTCAGTTGGGCTGGCCGACCGCTTTGCCTATTCCATGAGCAAGGCCGCGGTGATCTCGATGACTTATAGCGTAGCTCGGGATTGTCTCGCCTACAAGATCCGCTGCAACTGCATCTCTCCCGCCAGGGTACACACTCCATTTGTCGATAACTATTTGCGCAACACTTATCCCGGGCGCGAGGGGGAAATGTTCGAGAAATTGTCGCAGGCGCAGCCCATTGGAAGAATGGCCGAACCCAGTGAAGTTGCCGCGCTGGCGCTTTTCTTGTGTTCAGATAATGCGTCCTTTATCACGGGAGTGGACTATCCGATTGACGGAGGCTTTTTCAATCTCCATGGTTGACGCGCGCACCTGAAAACGGCATGGATCTCGAGCTGAAAGACAAAGTCGTCATCGTAACGGGCGGAGCCAAGGGAATTGGCGCCGCCATTGTGAGGTTGATTGCCGGCGAGGGCGCGGTGCCGGTGATCGTGGATCGCGATACAGCAGCGGGGGCTCAGCAGCAAAGTGAAGTGCGAAGCACGGGCGCACCCTGCGGCCTGGTCACGGTCGAGCTCGCGAATCCGGAAGATTGTTCCCGCGCCGTGGACCAGACAGTCAAGACATTTGGACGGCTTGATGGGCTGGTCAACAATGCGGGCCGCAACGACAAAGTCGGCCTGGAGCAGGGAAATCCGCGCGAGTATGTGGCCTCGCTGGAGCGCAATCTGGTGCACTACTACAGCATGGCCCACTGTGCTCTGCCCCATCTGAAACGGGCCCAGGGAGCGATCGTCAATATCGGATCGAAGACTGCAGTCACCGGGCAGGGTGGCACTTCGGGCTATGCATCCTCCAAAGGCGGGGTCATGGCGCTCACCCGGGAATGGGCCGCGGAACTGCTGCCTTACAACATCCGGGTCAATACTATTCTGCCGGCGGAAGTGATGACCCCGCTCTACCGGGAGTGGCTGGCCACATTTCCGAACCCCGAGGAAAAACTCAGTGCCATCCTGTCCAAGATTCCTTTGGGCAAGCGCATGACGACCGCTGACGAGATTGCCGCCATGGCGGTTTTTCTGCTCTCGGGGAGGTCCGGGCACACCACCGGCCAGCATATTTTCGTGGACGGCGGTTACAGCCATTTGGACCGGGCTTTAACCTGATGAGCCGCGCTGAGCGTCAGACTTCGGACGCCAGGCTTCGGACCTCGGACGTTCATGTAACCAAGCCGCAGATTCTTTGATGGCTGTTCGCTGCATTCTTCGCAGGAGGCGAGTCTATGGGAAAGTCAGGCCGTATGAGGATGTGCCTGTGGGGCAAGGAGGTTTTTCTGGTTGGCGTCGCCAGCTGTCTGTTCGGCATGTTCGCCGGATGGTCATGTCTCCAACCGATAGCGGCGCAAAGCTCTTCAACCGCACAGTATCCCTCATACCCAAGCGAGACGCCGGACAAGCTTGAGCCCAAGACCGACAGCTTTGACTACATCCGGCGCGAGGTGATGGTCCCTATGCGAGATGGGGTCAAGCTGTACACGGTCATCCTGGTTCCCAAAGGCGCCAAGCGGGCACCCATCCTACTCACGCGAACACCTTACAGTGCAAACGAGCTCACCAACCACGATCCGCGCGGAGGAGAGGAAACCAACGCGGCCCCCAGTTCCCACCTGGGCCCGATTTTGAACGGTTACGACAACGCTACCGAGGTGATCGTCGAGGGCGGCTACATCCGCGTGGTGCAGGATGTGCGCGGCAAATATGGATCTGAGGGTGACTACGTGATGAATCGCCCCTTGCACGGGCCACAGAACCCTACGCCCGTCGATCATTCGACCGACACCTACGACACCATTGATTGGCTGGTGAAAAACATTCCGGAGAGCAATGGCAAAGTCGGCATCCTCGGCATTTCATATGACGGGTTCCTGCCTTTGATGGCGCTGGTCAATCCGCATCCCGCGCTTAAAGTAGCGGTGCCAATGAACCCCATGGTGGACGGCTGGATGGGCGATGACTGGTTTCACTACGGCGCGTTCCGCCAGCAGAACATGTCGTACATCTACGAACAGGAAGCCACCCGCAAGAACGACGCCAAGTGGTGGAGCAGCAACTTCGATGACTACGACATGTTCATGCAGGCTGGATCGGCGGGAGAGCTGGGGCGCATTCGTGGGCTCGAGCAGGTCGGATTCTGGCGGAAGATTCTTGAGCATCCCACCTACGATGCCTTCTGGCGCGATCAGGCCATGGACCAGATTCTTGCGGCCCAGCCGTTGAAAGTGCCGGTGATGCTGGTGCACAGTCTCTGGGACCAGGAAGACATCTATGGTGCGATTGCCGTTTACAAGGCGATCGAGCCCAAGGACACGAACAACGATAAGGTTTTCCTGGTGATGGGCCCCTGGCATCACGGGCAGGAAATCGAAGATGGCAGCACGCTCGGCGCCCTGAAATTCAACAGCGACACCGGACTTTATTTTCGCCAGAATATTCTCCGGCCATTCCTGGACCAGTATCTGAAGGATGGCGCCCCCCCAGCCGACGTCGCACCCGTGACCGCGTTTGAAACCGGCACCAACACCTGGCGGCGGTTGCCCGTGTGGCCGGCCGGCTGCGCCAGTGGTTGTACGGTGAAGCCGACGGGGCTTTATCTCACTGCCGGTCTGAAGCTGGGTTTCTCGGCCCCGAAGGCTGGCGATGAGGAATTTGACGAGTACATCTCAGACCCGGCCAAGCCTGTGCCTTTCCGGGCGCGCCCGATTCAGCCTGTGGGCTACACCACCGGCTATACCTGGTCGCAATGGCTGGTGGACGATCAGCGCGAAGCTTCTGGACGTCCCGATGTATTGGCCTTCGTCTCCGACACCTTGCCGGCGCCGGTGAAAATCAGCGGGCAACCCGTGGCCAATCTGATCGCTTCGACCAGCGGCACCGACTCAGACTGGGTAGTGAAGCTGATCGATGTGTATCCCGACGAAGTGGCCGGCCAGGCGGCCATGGGAGGATATCAATTGATGATCTCGGCCGATGTTTTTCGTGGCCGCTATCGCGAGAGCCTCGAAACGGCCAAGCCGATTGCCTCCGGCAAGCCTCTTCTGTACCGTTTCGCGCTGCCTACGGCAAATCATGTCTTCTTGCCCGGACACAAAATCATGGTGCAGATCCAGTCAAGCTGGTTCCCGCTTTACGACCGCAATCCCCAGACTTCCGTGCCCAGCATCTTCTGGGCCAAACCCGGGGACTATCGGAAAGCGGAGCAGCATATCTATCACTCGAGCGCAGAATCAAGCTTCATCGAATTGCCCCTGGTCACGGCACACTGATCCGTCACAGCATTCCGCCGGTCTGCACTTCGAGAATCGCGAGCGCCTGCTCCAGTTTATGAATGGCTTGCCCGATTTCGGGATGTTCCGCCACCTTGCCTTCCAGAGTCTTCAGCAGACTGTGAGCTCCGGCAACGTGCTCCGCGGCCTGCTCCGCCCTTGAGTCTGGCTTTGATTCGCCTTGGGTTTGCATGTGCGTCCTCTGTTCAGATTCTAAACCCTGGATGGCTTCGGAAATCGTTCGCCGGAATCGCGTGAACGGCGCCGGTTTGTGTGGGGTCGGACACTCCTGTCCGACGCTTTTGACTTTGAGTTAGTGTACCCAACCCTGGCCCAGGGCCTCAGTAAACGGCCCGTAAAAATCTCAATCAAATTCAAGGGCGTCGGACAAGAGTGCCCGACCCACACTTTGTTCCGGGGCCAACAGCAATCGGCCGGGCGGCCCGGGATGGCGATTATAGGCAGCCTTCTCAGCTGGGTTTAGCGACGGGCAGAGAGTATGGTGAGAATGTCCTTCAGTCCCTGGCGAATATATTTCAGCTCAGAAGCCGGACGCGCCGGGAAGGGCAGGGGATCCTGTTTCTTGTCGCTCTTGACTTCGGCCCGAAGATGCTGCCGCGCGCCGGGGATAGTGAAGCCCTCTTCGTAGAGCAGTTGCTTGATCCGCAGCACGCTTTCGACGTCCTTACGACGATACATACGCTGGCCGGCGCTGCTCTTTACTGGCTTGAGTTGCGGAAATTCCGTTTCCCAGAAGCGCAGCACGTAAGCCGGCAGGTGACATAGGCGGGAAACTTCTCCGATGCGGAAATAAAGTTTTTCGGGAATCAGGACATCGCGCGCGGCGGACTTAGCGTTGGCTCGAGTTCGTGGGCTCATCTTGAATTTCCAGAAGCCGCATTCAGCGCGGGGGCGTTCCTTCCCATCCGCGTTTCTAGCATGACCGCGCCTCCGGGACAACCACATTCTGAAGGAATCCGGTGTTTCTGGCCTCCGCCGGGCGGGAAAACAGTCCAAAATGAGCGGGTGGGCTGTGCCCGGGTGAGGATTGAGCGGTGTCGTACACTGGCGCATATGGGCACAACCTTCAACATAGACTGACTTATGCGAACAGACCCCATCGAACTGGAAATCTTCAAGAATGTTTACCACTCCATTGCCGAGGAGATGGGGGCGGCCCTGCGGCGGACTGCGTTTTCGCCCAATATCAAGGAGCGGCGCGACTATTCCTGCGCTGTCTTTGATGCTCACGGCGAAGTGATTGCCATGGGCGATCACATGCCCGTGCATTTGGGTTCGATGCCGATGTCGGTGCGCGCGGCGATTGAGAGTCTTCCGCTGGGACCCGGCGACGTGGCCATGCTGAACGATCCCTTTCGCGGGGGAACGCATCTGCCGGACATCACGTTGGTGGCGCCGGTGTACATGCGGCATAGAAAGCGAGGGCAAGGGGCCCACGCGACAGCCGGCGAGGACACCGGCGCTACGCACAATCGGCATGGCAAATCTCCCGATTTCTATGTGGCCTCCCGCGCTCATCATGCCGATGTGGGTGGGACTTATCCGGGGTCCATGGGGCTGTGCCGCGAGATTTATCAGGAAGGGTTGCGCATTCCGCCGGTGCGGATCATGCATGCGGGGAAGGTGGAGCGTGATGTTCTGGCACTGCTGTTGAACAACGTCCGTACGCCCAATGAGCGCGAAGGCGACCTGGGGGCGCAGATTGCAGCCTGCCACACCGGCGCCGAGCGCCTGCGCGAAGTTTGCGCGCGTTATGGATTGGAGCGAGCTCGCTCCGCGTCGCAAGAACTGCTGGACTACTCGGAGCAGATGATGCGCGCGTTCCTGGCGCAGGTGCCACGGGGAACGTATCGGGCGGAAGACTTCATGGATAATGACGGAATCAGCGACCGCCCGGTCAGAATTGTGGTGGCGCTGAAGTTTCTGCCGTCTGGCGGGCGAGTCGCCCGCGGCCACATGGTTGCGGTGGACTTTACCGGTTCTGATCCGCGGGTTCAGGGCAGTATCAATGCGGTCGAAGCCATCACGTACTCTGCCTGTTTTTATGTATTCCGCTGTCTGCTGGCTGAAGATGTGCCGGCGACCTCTGGGCTGATGCGACCAATCCGGGTGATTGCGCCATCAGGGACGGTGGTGAACGCGCGCCCTCCGGCGGCCGTGGCGGGAGGAAACGTGGAGACTTCGCAACGCATCGTGGACGCTCTGCTGCGGGCGCTGGCCCAGGCTATTCCGGAGCGCATTCCGGCGGCGGCTTCGGGAACCATGAACAATCTCACCATCGGAGGGATGGACCCGCGCACGGGCGAGCCCTTTGCCTACTATGAAACCATTGCGGGCGGGATGGGCGCTCGTCCAACCAAGGCGGGTGTTTCGGGTGTGCACACTCACATGACGAATTCGCTGAATACTCCGGCGGAAGCACTCGAATACTCGTATCCACTGCGGGTACGCCAACATTCTCTGCGGCCGGGAAGCGGGGGTGGCGGTAAATATCGGGGCGGGGACGGCATTATCAGGGAAATAGAAGTATTGACCGAGGCTGAAGTGACCCTGCTGGCCGAACGCCGCGCACGTGGACCCTGGGGACTGAGCGGAGGGGCGGATGGTTTGCCCGGGGAGGCTTCCGTGATACGGCTCGATGGCGCAATGGAAAAACTGCCCGGCAAATCGAATGTGCGGCTGAGTAAGGGAGAACGGATTCGGATTGGCACCCCGGGCGGCGGCGGTTGGGGAAAATCAAATCAAGACCACTGAGTTAGAGGAGGCGTGATGCAACGCATAAAATCGGTAGGCGTTCTTTCCTGCGCCAAGATTTTGGAAGTCCTGTACGGCTGCATGGGTCTGCTCTTCCTTCCCTTCCTCTTCATCGCCGGGTGGCCAGCATGGCGGCTCAACAGGCTAACACCGCGATTGGCGGCGCGGCCATGCTAGCCTTCGGGATCCTCGCACCGATTATCTTTGGCGCAATGGGGTTCGTCTTCGGTGCCATCGGGGCGTGGATCTACAACCTGATCGCAAACTGGCTGGGGGGAATTGAGATTCAACTGGAAGCGGTCTCCCCGGTCAGTTTCTAGTGCGAACTCGCTTTCGGTGGGTAATAGTTTATCCGTTTCTCTCCAAGCCCGGGCGCACCATGAGCCCGATGCTAAAATAAAGGGTTCGGCTGATCACTTCGAATCCAACAGGTTGATTGATGCAGAAAACGATGCTCGCGGTGGTCAAGCCGGAAGCCGCGCCGGGCGCGGAGATCCGCGAGGTCAAGGTCCCAGCGTTTGGCCGGAACGAGGTGCTGGTCAAGGTAAAGGTTGCTTCCATCTGCGGCACGGATCTGCATATCTACGAGTGGGACCGCTGGGCCCAGAACCGGATACATCCGCCGTTAATCCCCGGGCATGAATTTTGTGGCGAGGTGGCAGCCTTCGGCGACGAAGTCACCAGCGTGAAAGAAGGCGACTTTGTCTCCGCCGAAATGCACGTCGCCTGTGGCAAGTGTCTGCAATGCCGTACCGGAGAGGCCCACATCTGCCAGAGCGTGAAGATCATCGGCGTGGATGCCGACGGGGCGTTCGCCGAGTACGTGGTGATCCCGGAATCGAATATCTGGAAGCTCGATCCGGCGATCCTGCAGGAGTACGCGTCCATTCTGGACCCCTTGGGGAACGCGGTGCACTGCGTGCTGGCCGGGGAGATTGCCGCCAGGACGGTCGCCATCACCGGTTGTGGACCAATCGGACTGTTCTCAATCGCCGTGGCGCGCGCAGTGGGAGCGACCACGGTTTTTGCCATCGAGGTGAATGAGCATCGCCGGCGCCTTGCGCGGGAGATGAAGGCGGATTTCGCACTCGATCCCTCAAAAGACAACGTGCGTGCCATCGTGACGGAACAAACCGCCGGCCTGGGTGCGGACGTCGTGCTTGAGATGGCCGGCCATCCCAGTGCCATACGGACTGCTTTCGATGTGGTCCGGCGCGGGGGACGAATCTCCCTTCTGGGGCTGACCTCAAAGCCCATTTCCCTGAATTTCTCCGAGGACATTATTTTCAAGGGAATTACGGTTCAAGGCATCAGCGGGCGCCGGATGTATCAGACCTGGTACCAGATGACCGCCTTGCTGAAGGCGGGGAAACTGGACCTTCATCCCGTGATCACCGATCGCATCGGGATGAAAGATTTCTCCAAGGCCATGGCCAGATTGAAGACGGGCGAGGCCAGCAAGATTCTGGTGTATCCCAACGGGGCGAAGTAATTCAGTTTTCAGTTGTGACTTCACAGTTCTCAGCCAAATCCATTCATCGGATACAATTCCAGAACCATGCTTCGTTACTTCACTGCGGGGGAGTCTCATGGCGAGGCCCTGGTCGCGTTTCTTTCGGGGTTGCCTGCCGGGCTGAAAGTGGACCTGGGCTTTCTGGATCGCGAACTGTGGCGCCGACAGCAGGGCTTTGGGCGCGGCGGGCGGATGAAGATCGAGACCGACAAAGCTCACATTCTCTCGGGCGTGCATCACGGGGCAACCATTGGATCGCCAATCGCGGTCTTGCTGGAAAACAAAGACTGGAAGAACTGGCAGGAATCGCTTCCGGTCGAAGAAGGGGATTCGGCCAAACACAAGCGTGTTGCTTCGCCGCGTCCCGGGCATGCCGATCTGGCAGGAGCGCTGAAATACAACTTTTCCGAGGCCCGCTACGTGCTCGAACGTGCGTCGGCGCGAGAATCCGCGGCGCGCGTCGCCATTGGAGCTCTGGCCAAGTTATTCTTGCGTGAACTCGGAATCGAGGTGTTCAGCCACGTGGTGGCTGTTGGCCGCGCTGTGTTGAAGAAAGATGTTTCGTGGGAACAGATTCGCAGTCTTTCGGAGCGCGACGAAGTTGTGCTGAATTGCGCCGACCCGGAGACGGAAAAGGAAATGAAAGAAGAAGTGGACAAGGTGCTGCGAACCGGAGATTCGGTCGGCGGAATTTTCGAAGTCGTGGGGCACGGGGTCCCGCCGGGGTTGGGAACTTACGCGCAGTGGGATGAACGGCTGGACGGCCGGCTGGCGGGCGCGGTTATGTCGCTGCAGGCGGTGAAGGCGGTCGAGATTGGAGCGGGAGTGACGGCAGCATCCTCGCCGGGCTCCGCCGTCCACGACGAAATAGGATACCGAGCGGCGACTGGATTTACCCGCACCAAAAATAATGCCGGCGGAATTGAGGGCGGAGTGTCGAATGGCCAGGATATCGTGGTGCGCGGATATCTGAAGCCGATTTCCACCCTGCGCCGTCCGTTGCAGTCGGTTGATTTTGCCACCCGGGAGCCGGTCAAGGCAGCCTACGAGCGCTCTGATGTGTGCGTTGTGCCGGCCGCGGGGGTCGCGGGCGAGGCCATGGTGGCATTGACTCTGGCCCGCTGTGCGCTGGAGAAGTTCGGCGGCGATTCCATCACCGAAACATCCCGCAACTTTAAGGGATATCTGGAGCAAGTAAAGAATTACTGAGGCTGACGACTAAACCTGCATGATCTATCCCATTGTGAAGTTTGGAAATCCGGTCCTGGAAAAACCTGCCGAGCCGGTTACCGTTTTTGATAGCGATTTGAAGAAGCTGGTGGACGATATGTTCGAGTCGATGTACGCAGCCCATGGAGTCGGCCTGGCCGCGCCGCAGATCGGCATCTCGAAGCGGCTGGCGGTCATCGACGTTACTTTCAAAGAAGATCCGGACGCCAAGCTGGTGATTGCGAATCCGGAAATCGTTCGGACCGAGGGTCGCCACACTCAGAACGAGGGCTGCCTGAGCATTCCCGAATTTCGCGAACCAGTGGCCCGCGCGCGCAAAGTAACCATCCGGGCTCAAGATGTCAATGGAAAGTGGTTCGAGAAAACCGGCGAGGACCTGTTAGCGCGAGCCTTTTTGCACGAAACCGACCATCTCAACGGCAAGCTTTATATCAGCCACATCAGCGCGCTCAAGCGCGACTTCATGAAGCGCAAGATCCGCAAACTGATGAAAGCGGGAGAATGGTAGGGCAAGCAGGCGTCGGGTCGGACCTCGGGCGTCGGCGAAGCGGTTTAGGTCTGAGGTCCGACGTCTGACGTCCGATGCCTTCTTCTCTCACTCTCGTTTTCTGCGGCACCCCGGCGTTTGCTGTGCCCACTCTCGAAAGGCTGGTCGAGGCCGGGTTTTCTGTGCCGCTGGTAGTGACCCAGCCGGACAAGCCCAGGGGGCGAGGCATGGAGCTCGCGCTCTCGCCCGTGAAACAGTGGAGTCTGCAACTAGGATTGCAGGTCAGCCAGCCGGACAAGATCAAGAACAACGAAGAGTTTCAAGGGCAACTTGTGCGAATCGCGCCTGACGCGATCATTGTGGTCGGATATGGTCGTATCATTCCACCCTGGATGATCAACCTACCGCCGCTGGGGAACCTTAATCTCCACGCCTCCCTGCTTCCGAAATATCGCGGTGCGGCGCCGATCCAGTGGGCGATTGCGCGCGGCGAAAGCGTAAGCGGGGTCACCACCATGCGAATCGATGCCGGGCTCGATACCGGCGACATTCTGCTGCAGCAAGAAATTCCAATCGCGCCTGAGGACACTGCGGTAACGCTGGCACCACGAATGGCTGCGGCTGGTGCCGTGCTCATGGTTGAAACCCTGCGCGGACTACAGTCTGGAACGGTGCGGCCACGCCCGCAGGACCACTCGAAAGCGACGCTTGCTCCCATTCTCAAAAAAGAAGATGGCCAGATCGATTTTCGACTCACGGCCCAAGAAATCCTGAATCGCATGCGCGGCTTTCAGCCCTGGCCGGGTGCTTACACCAGCTTTCGTGGGAAGAACCTCCATCTATGGGCAGTGCAGCCCGTCGAGCGGGTCGCGGCGGCGTCTGAAGTCACGGTAGAGAGTGGTCATCTGTTCGTGGGTTGCGGAACGGGCGCGCTCGAATTGCTGGAGGTGCAGCTCGAAGGAAAAAAGCGCATGCCGGCGGCCGACTTCATCCATGGTCATCAGCCACGCAACGGAGAGAAGCTGGGTTACTGAGAACCGGGAACTAATAACTATCAACTGATTGTTCGAATTCATGCCCATTTCCCTCGCGCGCACCGCCGCCTTTGACATCCTGCTGCGCGTTGAGCAGCAGGATGCCTACGCTTCTGAACTATTACACTCGGGCGCATGCGCACAGCTCTCGGCCGCGGACCATGGCCTGGCCACCGAACTCGTCATGGGAGTGGTGCGGTGGCGGTCGCTGCTGGACGCACGTATCGGTCGATTCTCCGCCAAGGGGGTGGGCAAGCTCGACATCGAAGTACTTACGTCATTGCGGCTGGCGGCATATCAATTGTTATTTCTTGACCGGGTCCCCGGGAGGGCCGCGGTGCACGAGAGTGTAGAGTTGGTGAGACGCGCGCGCAAAGCTTCGGCTGCTCCTTTTGCAAATGCGGTACTGCGCAAGCTGGCGGGAAGTGCCAGCGCGGCTAAAGGCGCCGCAGATTGCGATGCGAGGGTTCGCGTTGCCAGCCATGGAAGCACCGTAGAGCTCTCTGAGGAATTAGCGCATCCGCTTTGGCTGGTTGAGCGGTGGGCGCGGCAGTTTGGCCTTGAGCGGGCGCGACAGATTTGCATCTACGATCAGCGTCCCTCAAGGGCCGCGATTCGTTTCTCTGACCCCGGCACGGAAGCGGAACTGAAGCGCGATGGAATCGAGCTTGCACCCGGCCAGTTGCTGACTTCGGCGCGCCGGGTCCGGGCTGGGAATGTTTCCCGCACTCGGGCCTTTGCTGAGGGCCGAGTTGCGATCCAGGACGAGGCCTCGCAGTTGGTGGCGTTGCTGGTGGGGAAGGGCTCGAGAATCCTGGATTGTTGTGCTGCGCCTGGGGGAAAGACACGCGTACTGGCAGAGCGAAACCCCAAAGCTGGAATCGTTGCGCTGGAGCTGCATGCTCATCGCGCCCGGCTTCTCTGGAAACTGGTTCCAGCCAGGAACGTGGAAGTGATCAATGCGGACGTGCTCGACTTCGCGGCGAGCGCGGATTTCGATAGGGTGTTGGCCGATGTTCCCTGCTCTGGCACAGGTACGCTGGCCCACAATCCTGAGCTCAAATGGCGATTGCAGCCCGGGGATGTGGCTGACTTGCACGGGCGTCAGTTGGCAATTCTGCATGCCGCAATGCATCGTGTCGGAGCGAACGGGAGGCTGGTGTACTCCACTTGTTCGCTGGAGCCAGAAGAGAATGAACAGGTCGTAGAGAAAGCTCTCTCCGGCGAGCCTGAATTTTCATTGCTCGACTCCCGGCTGGAACTGAAGCGACTGCGGGCGGAAGGCGAACTGGCGTGGAGCGATTTGGATTCGTTGGTGAGCGGCCGCTTTCTGAGGACCATTCCTGGCGTCCACCCTTGCGACGGCTTTTTTGTTGCGGTACTGCAGAAGAACTGAGTTGCCTCACCCGCTTAAGCTTCGCGGCGCGGGGGCAGGATGCCCGCCGGACAACCGGCGAGACGCCGGCGCTACAAGACCCGCTAGTGCACTTCAAAACTTACGGTTGCTCCCGTGAGGACTTTCTCTCCAGCCGCTGGATTTTGGGTCACGATCGTGCTGCCCGGAAATGGGGGCGACACAGGGGGCCCAGTGGAGCTCTGGGGAGGCGGGGCTGCGGTTACACTTCCGACTTTCATTCCGGCGTTCTGTACGGCCTGGATGGTGCTGCCGAGTTGCTGTCCCACGAAGCTGGGCATGACGAAGCTTTGGGGTTGCGCAGCGGTCGCGACCAACAGACTGATCTTGGGAGCGGAGACGCCGCTGGCGTTCGGAGGCGGAGCCTGGGCCAGGACCTGGTTGTCCGGGGCGTCCGGTGACTGCATTTGTGCGATGGCGCCTACATCCAAACCACGCCGCTGGATATTAAGGTTGGCGGCGCGTTCCGTCTGGCCGATGACATTGGGGATGGAAATGCGCTGCGGGCCAAGGCTCTCGGCCACGCGGACTTGCCAGCCCTGACGCACCTGGCTTCCGGCGGGCGGAAGCTGGGACAGTATCTTTCCTTCCGGGACCGTGGGGCTGTAGTATTGGCGTTCCACATTCAGCTCCAGTCCTTTCTGTTCCGCAATCATCCGGGCTGCGGCCGGGCTCTCGCCCACCAGGTTGGGGACGGTAACTTCATGGCCGTGGATGGCCAGCCGCATGGCTGTGAGCGCTGAGATCAGCGCCACCACCAGTAAGGCCAGCGCCAGCAGGACGAGTCGGAAGAAAGCCTTCATTAAGTCAGATTATAGTTTGGCGGGAACGGTGGCGGCTGGGCACTTTGACTGGAGCGCCGGCCTTTGCGCATGCGAGTTTCCCGCGGCCACACACGCCGGTTCCCCATTCAGGATGGAGGTTGCACGCGGCCACTTTTACTCACTCTGCACCATCTATACTAGTCCGCATGTCCGCAGTGAACGTGACGCCGGAAGCCGATCTTCTCAGCACGCTGCGGCGCCACTGGGGATACGACTCCTTCCGGCCTTTGCAGGAGCGCATCGTGCGTAGCCTGCTCGACGGTCGTGACTGTTGTGTAGTCATGCCGACCGGGGGCGGGAAGTCACTGTGCTACCAGTTGCCGGCTGTAATGCTGGGGCGGACCGCCATCGTCATCTCGCCTTTGATTGCGTTGATGCAGGACCAGGCAGCGCAGCTGGCGCAGATGGGGATCCCCGCCGCGGTGCTGAACAGTTCCCTGCCCAACGAGAAGCAGGCCCAGGTCATGTGCAAGGCGGCAGAGGGCGAATATCGTTTGCTCTATCTTTCTCCGGAACGGCTGGCACGGGCCGATACCATTGAGTGGCTGCAACGGGTCCCCATTGCTTTTTTCGCCATTGATGAAGCACACTGCATCTCGGAGTGGGGCCATGAATTCCGTCCCGAATACCGGCAGCTGAGCCGGCTACGGGCGCATTTCCCGGACCGCCCCATCGCAGCCTTTACCGCCAGCGCTACCCGGCGCGTGCGTCACGATATTCTTCACCAGCTTCAGCTGCGCGAGCCGCACAAATACATTGCCAGTTTTCAGCGCTCGAATCTGCGCTACCTGGTAAAGGAATGCGAAGGACGCGAGCAGCCCAGCCTCTTGCTCCGCGCCTTGCGCAATTACGAGGACCGCAGCGTGATTGTTTACGCTCCCACCATTGCCAGGGTTGGGGAAACGGTGAACTATCTCAAAGCGCAAAAGATTTCCGCCATCGGCTATCACGGCAAGATGGAAGCAGCGGAGCGACGGGACAATCAGGAGCGCTGGATGTCGGACGAAGTGCGCGTGCTGGTGGGCACGATCGCTTTCGGGCTGGGCATCAACAAAGCTTCGGTGCGTGCCGTGGTCCACCTCGCACTGCCCAAATCGATCGAACAGTTTTACCAGGAAGCGGGTCGCGCGGGGCGTGATGGGCAGCCGGCGGATTGCATTCTGCTGTGGCAAAAGCGCGACGCAGCCCTGCTGGCCTATTTTGCCGACCAGATTGTCGATCCGGCGGAGAGAGAGCGGGCGTGGCAGCGCTACCATACCATTCGTCGCTTTGCCGAATCGTACGGCTGCCGGCACCGGCAAATTTGCCTGCATTTTGGAGAGAGTCCGAAGTGGACGACGTGCGGTGCCTGCGATGCGTGCGGCTGCGAATCCGATTGGCTGGTGAAGTCCACCAAAGTGGAGCGACAGAAGGTGAGCCCCGTCGCAGCCCCGGCACGACCCGCCAAGCCGTTGCCGGGCGCTGAAGTTGCCGACATCGACCCTGCGTTGCGCCAATATCTACGCGAATGGCGGCGGGCTACGGCAAAACAGCAGGGAGTCCCCGCATTCGTGGTAATGCACGACTCCGCGCTGGATGAGGTCTGCCGCAAGAGACCGGGTTCGATTCTCGACCTGCTGAGTATTCCCGGATTCGGCGAGTACAAGGCCGCACTCTTTGGCCCCCGGATTTTCGAAGCGTTGGAGCAATTTCGGAAGGGCGCCCGCGCTGCCTCGATGCCTGGGACCGAGGCGGAGCTGCGCCCAGTCAAACGGGCGGGTGGTTTATGATGATAGGTCTCGAGTAAGACCTACATTCTCAACGAGGCTTCTGCCTGAGGTCCAGGATGAGCACAACCATTGTTCCGGCTGAAAAGTCGCACCTGACGCGCGAAGAGATCAATCGCAAGCAGAAGGAGTACATCTTCCCTTCGGTTACAACCTACTACTCCGACCCCCTGCCCATGGATCATGCCTCCATGCAGCATGTGTGGGACGTCGAAGGGAAAAAGTATCTCGACTTTTTCGGCGGTATTGTGACCATCAGCGTCGGCCACTGTAATCCGCGAGTGATTTCCCGTACCAAGGAGCAGATCGACCGTATGCAGCATGTTTCGACCTGCTTCCCCAATGTGCCAATGGTTGAGTTGGCGGAGAAGCTGGCGCAGATCACGCCAGGCGCGCTCAAGAAGTCGTATTTCACCAACAGCGGGACCGAAGCCAACGAAACCGCAATCCAGGTGGCGCGCATGCACACCGGGAACTTTGAGGTTGTGGCCTTGCGGCACGGCTATAGCGGGCGCTCGTCGCTGACCCGCGGGCTCACCGGCATGAACACCTGGCGCAAGGGCACGATTGAAGTCGGGATCGTTCATGCCATGAATCCGTACTGCTATCGCTGTCCCCTGGGGCTGAAATACCCCTCCTGCGAAGTCGCCTGCGCGAAGGACATTGAGAGCGTGATTCAATTCTCGACTTCGGGCCGCATTGCCGCCTTCCTCGCTGAGCCGATACAGGGTGTGGGCGGGTTCATTACGCCTCCGAAGGAATATTTCAAGCTGGCTTTCAATATCGTCAAACAATACGGCGGCGATTTTATTTCCGATGAAGTGCAGACCGCCTGGGGACGCACCGGTCACAAGTGGTTCGGCATCGAGCATTGGGAAGTTGAGCCCGACATGATTACCGCCGCCAAGGGGCTGGGCAACGGCACGCCGATCGGGCTGACGGTGGCCACGCCTGAGATCGCGGATTCCTTTCAGGGGATGACGATTTCGACCTTCGGCGGCAATCCTGTGACCAGCGTGACCGCGCGCGCGGTCATTGACATCATCGAGGAAGATGACTTGCGGACGAATGCAGCGGTGGTGGGGGACTATTTCCGCAAGAAGCTGGAAGAATTGCAGGCCAGGCATCCGATCATCGGCGATGTTCGCGGCATGGGGCTGATGCAGGCGCTCGAGTTGGTGGAAGACCGCGAGACCAAGAAGCCGGCGTCGGCGGGCACCAATGCCTTGATGGAAGAAGCCCGGAAGCGCGGGCTGCTGGTGGGCAAGGGCGGCTTCTACGGTAATGTGATCAGGATGTCGCCGCCTCTGAACATTGGCAAAGCTGATGTGGATGAAGCGTCGCGGATTCTGGATGAGAGTTTTTCGGCGCTCCGGAAGTGAAGACTTTGCTTCAACTCTGTCCTCCTGAGCGGAGAAACTGCTTCGCGAAGCGGAGCAGTTTCGCAGTCGAAGGACCCCTACTTCCCCGCGGATGGCTTATCCGGCAGGACACTCAATGACCGCGGAAAACCTAGCCGGGCTTTGCTCGGCTGGGCAGGTGGGACACCTGCCCCTACGCGAATTAGGTACTAATGTGCTTCATCTCCTGCTGGTGCCGTGTCCGGCGTGTCCACTCTTTGTGGTGGCGCGCTCGTTGCGGTGTCGGGGGGCGGCTGGAATTCTCCCGGATCTTTTCCCGCCAGCGCGGTCTTCATGAAGTCCATCCAGATGGGTAAGGCGGCGCGGGCTCCGGTCTCTCTCGCTCCCAGAAACTTCTTCTCGTCGTAGCCGACCCAGACACCACAGGTGATGGAGGGTGAGAAGCCGGCGAACCAGGCGTCGGTAAAATTGTTGGTGGTGCCGGTCTTTCCTGCCAGAGGATATTTCAACGCTCCCGCGGCGATGCCGGTGCCGTGCAGCACGACCTCTCGCAGCATGGCAGTCATGGTCCGCGCGGTCCGGGCACTGACGACGTCCCGCACATCAGGGAAATTCTCTTCCAGGGTGCGGCCTTCGTAGTCCGTCACCTTTGTGATGTAACGTGGCGTGATGCGCACGCCGTCATCGGGAAAGACGCTGAAGGCGGAGGTCTGCTCGATCGGCGTCACCTCGACCGCGCCCAGTGCGACCGGCAAATAGGGCGGGATGTTGGAGGTGATGCCGAAACGATGGGCGTAGTCGATGACGACCTTGATCCCGAGGTTGTCGGCCAGTTTCAGCGCGGGGATGTTTCGGGACTGTGCCAGCGCACGCCGTAACGTAATTGTGCCTTCAAACTTTTCGTCGTAATTGTGAGGCTCGTACGCCGGGCCTGTAGGCATGGGAAACGAGATGGCCGCGTCGAGGATGGTGTCATCCGGCGTGGCGCCGCGGTCGATGGCGGCGGTGTACACATAGGGCTTGAACGAAGATCCAACCTGGCGCAGCGCCTGGGTGGCGCGATTGAACTTGGAGAGGTTGAAATCGCGTCCGCCGACCATGGCCTTGATTTCACCCGTAGCGTTGTCGATCGCCACCAGTGCCCCCTGCACGCCTGAGTCTTCCTCGAGGCTGACACGCGCTTTCCCGTCGGGATTTAGCGCCAGCACCTTTACGTAGGCAATATCGCCGGGTTTCAAAATGGCGGAAAGCCGGTTGCGGGTCCATGCGACATCGGCAGAAGTGAGCGTGGCCGAGTAGCGGCCAAATCGAAGGCTCGCGGAAGCCGGCGTTACGGCTGTAACCAGGGCGTGAACATAGCTGTTGACCTCGGGGTCAGTGTCCCAGTCTGGATGCTGATAGTTGGCCAGCGTCACATCGCCGGTCAGCACGTTCTGCAGACGGCCTCTCCAGCCGTGGCGGCGTTCGTAGGCAGCCAGGCCGTCGAGTACGGCCTGGTTGGCGGCACGCTGCAAGGTAGTGTCGAGCGAGGTGTAAACTTTGAGGCCGCCTTCGTGGACCTGGTCGCTGCCGTACTTGCCCTCAAGGTAACGCCGGATTTCCTCGACAAAATAAGGCGCAAGCGAATCCGGATCATGTGCCAGATCCAGTTGGATAGGCTGATCGCGAGCCGCGGTCGCCTGCTGCGCGGTGATCTCGCCATCCTCAAGCATGGAATTGATCGCCAGGTTGCGGCGCTTAACAGCATGGTCAGGATGTGTGATGGGCGAATAGTAAGTCGGCGATTTGGGCAGGCCGGCGAGCAAGGCAGCCTCATCGAGAGTCAATTTTTTGGCCGGCTTGCTGAAGTAAAACTGGGAGGCAGCCTCGAATCCGTAGACCCCATGGCCAAGGTAGATCTGGTTGGCGTAAAGGGTGAAGATCTGCGCTTTCGTGAAACGCCGTTCGATCTGGACGGCCAGGAGTGCTTCCTGAATCTTGCGATGAAATGACCGGTCGGGCGAGAGAAAGAGATTGCGCGCCAGTTGCATGGTCAGGGTGGAGGCGCCCTGCACCCGGCCGCCCGATCGGATATCGCGGTAGGCCGCTCCGGCGATGCGCCAGACGTTGATGCCCCAGTGCCGGTAGAAATCCTTGTCCTCGATCGAAATGAGCGCCTGGCGCATGACCGGAGGATAGTCATCGTAAGTGGCGACCACCCGGCGCTGCAGCGCGAAGGACCCAATGGTGTGTCCCTGGTCATCGTAGAGTTCAGTGATGGAACTGGGGCGATAGTGTTCTAACTGGTCAACCTGAGGCAGGTCAGTGGAGTAAACGAGAAGCAGGCCGGCCGTGGCTCCCACGAGGGCAGACACCAGCACCAGCAGGCCGATTACCAGACGGCCCACCATTTTGTTCTCGGCGCCGGTGGACGCCGGGGAGTCTTGCAACTGAAATTTCACGAGAGGTCGAGTTCAGGATATCAGGAGAGGAGTCGGGGGTCGTCAGTCGTTGGTCATGAGCTGATTCCGGCAAGGTCACCGCAGGCAGGCAAGTGGTATGAACGGCGATGAGATCATCGAACCGGAGCCGGGGCCGTTACTTTACCGCACGGATGAGGCATGAGCCGGATCTTGAGAATCGGGACTGAGCCAGGACACGGCTCTTGCGTAGTATCCCTTTCGAGCACGCACCCGCAACTTTCTCCCCGTTGTTTGCGCTTCGATTTTGATGGCTCGGAAGTGGCCGTCAGGCGTGAAATCGGCGGGCTTGTAGGAAACTGAGTACCGGCTGCGCAACTCCTGGCCTATTTTTTCGAAAGCCTTCGTCATGTCATTGGGGCTGCGGGGATGGAGCACCAGACCGCCGGTCTGCTCGGCCAACTGGCGGAGATTCCAATTGCCGTATTGGACGTCAAACGCTACTTGCGTGTCCGAGACTGATTCTGAAGAAGCCGTAGTGTAATTCGTGCTGATGGCGTAGATCGTGACTTCGGCTTCCTGGGCGGCAGCGATGGCTCGACCCAAGCTCGCAACACTGGCATTGTTGAGGCCGTCAGACAAGACTATCAGCACTCGCGCCACCATATTTTTCTCCGGCCGGTCCCGAAGTTTCTGGCAGGCAGCCAGAACTGCGTCGTAGAGGGCCGTTCCTCCTCCGATCGTCAATCGCTCCACGCCTTTGCCCAACAGATCCGGATCGCCGACAAAATCCTGCGACATATAGGGGTGATTTTCGAAACCCATCACAAAACCGAGGTCGACATCGCGATCCATTACCTCATGAAAGAATACGTTCGCCGCAGCCTGCTCAAACCGGAAACGCGAGTTGACGGAATTGCTGGTGTCGATCGCGAGTCCGACGCGCAACGGCAGCGCTTGCTCGGTTCGAAACTGCAAAATCGCGCTGGGGGGTTTGTTGTCGTCCTCAACCAGGATGTCGTTCTGAGATAAGTTGCCAATAGGTCTTCCGTTGCTGGTTGCCACAAAGAGCACGTTGACTTCGGTCACCTGTTTGGTCAACAACCATTCGCCGGTGGGAACGGGCTCCTCCCAGCTGGCAGTGGCAAGGCATCCGGCACAATCCTGTGCCCAGGTGATTTTGCCGATCATCACAAAAGTGGCAAAGCAAGTAAACCACAGCCACAGACTCACCCTAGCGACGGGACTTGCGTCGGTATGGTCCACCTCCAAGTAACGAGTCGGAAGCGCATCGAGCTGTGGCCTCAATAATTATGCTGTTCTTAATGAATGCAAGTGGTGGACCGGACCTCGAGACGGTCGCAAGAGTAGGGGGTTTGTGCGCTGTCAATCGATGGCTCCCTAAAATCAGGGAGTTTCCAGCCCGGAACCGCCACCAAGCGCCGGCCAAGGGTCTCCGAATCGTACCTTCCAGGCGCACAAACTGGCAAGTTGATTGGCCATTCACTGCCGCAAATGCTGCGCTCGGATCGTGTTGTGGTCAAATCTCAGGCGGGATGCAGGGAAGGTCCATCACAGCCGCGGCCTGAAGGAAAACGGCTGGCGATCTAAAAAAAACGCGCGCCCGAAGGCGCGCGATCGAGTCCAACCACCCCGACTAGCTCGTCTTGCTCTTCAGCAACTGAATCGCCTTGTGCAGCTGTTCATCTTCTTGCGGGGGCTTCGCTTTGTCTTCCTCAGTGGGAGCCGCGCCATCGTCATCATCCGGGAGGGCGGCATCATCGTCACTATCCGCGATCACAATGTTGGGGGTGACTGCGCTGTCCTGGATGGCCTTGCCGCTGGGCGAGTAGTACTTGGCCACCGACAGAATCAGGGCCGAGCCGTCGGGGAGGGGAATTGTTTTCTGGATCGAGCCATCGCCGAAAGTTTTGTCGCCTACAACATCTCCGCGAGCATTTTCGAGCACCGCGGCGGCTACGACTTCAGCCGGTCCAGCCGTGCCCTTGTTCACCAGCACGACCAGGGGCAGGTTGGTGATAGCCTTCGAAGCGTCCGCGTTGAAAGCCTCTCGCGGATACTTCTGGCCTTGCAGGTAAGTGATGGTGCCGTGGTTGAGGAACAAATTGGCCGCGGCGATGCCTTCCGATTCCTCGCCCTCGGCGCAATTGCGCAAGTCGAGAATCAGCTTCTTGGCTCCCGACTTCTCCAAGGCACGAACTTTGGCCGCAACTTCCTGGGCCTTGCCCTTGCTGAAAGCGTCCACCTGAATGTAGCCGATTCCATCGTCAACCATCTTGTCGGTAACCGGGGGCACGGTGACGATATCGCGGGTAATGACCATCTTGGTGGGCTCGGCGCGCCGGGCCCGCACCACGGAAACGTTCAGGTTCGAACCAGGCTGTCCCTGTAGGAGATTGTGGATTTCGGCCAGCGACATCTCGCGCGTGCTTTTGCCCTCAATGGCTTCGAAGATATCGCTGTCCTGTATGCCGGCCTTGTCCGCGGGGCCACCGGGAATTACCGAGATGACCGCGGCATAGCCAAAACGCTTGGAGACCGCTGCCCCGATCTCGCCCTTGGCCTCGGTCTGGTTGGCCTTGTACTCTTTAAACTCGGCGGCGGTCAGATAGCTGGAGTTGGGATCCAACGACTCCAGCAAACCGTGTAACGCGCCGTCGGTCACGAGCGGAATGTTGGGCTCTTCCACGTACTCGCTGCGCACCCGCGAAAGCACCTCGCTGTAAACCTGTAATTGCCGGTAGGAGCCATCGTTGTTGGATGCGCTGACGCCGTCCAAGCCGCCCACGTAAATGAACAGCAGGACGGCGGCGGAAGAAACTACAATTGCGGCCTTGGTCTTCATGGACATCGGATTCATTCTTCTTTGGAAGGAAATTACTCCCTGACACAGTACGCAGAATATTATATCTGCTTTGATGCCGGTTTACCGTGCATTGCTTCGGCCAAAAATGATCTTCAGTAACTGGCCTGAGCCAGATCCGGCACTGCCGCCTGGTTATTCTCCGCAGGCCTTCACTCAAAAGGACTTACCTCGTATCTCCGCTACAGCTGTTTGGTGTATATTTCTCCCGGCTCGAAAGGCGGAGACAATGCGATTTCATCTGGCACTGATCTTTGTGGTTACGGCTGCGCTCATGGCAGGGCTGGTTCCACCCGCGCAAGCCCAGTCGGGAGAATGGAAGCAGTTGTTTGATGGCAAGGACCTGGTGGGATGGAAACACGTTGGCCCCGGCGAAATGACGGTCGAGGACGGCTTGATCCGTACCCATGGCGGCATGGGCTTGCTCTACTGGACTGGGGGGACGCTGGGCGATTGCGTGATCCGCGTCGTTTTCAAGATGCGCGATCAAAACGATAATTCCGGCATCTACATCCGCATACCAATAGAGCCCCGCGAAGCCTGGATGCCGGTGCACTACGGGTATGAAGTGCAAATCGACAACGAGCCAGAAAAATCCAACGAAGATGACTATCACGCGACCGGCACCCTGTATTCGCTGACCAAGGCCCTAGCCCGTCCCGGCAAACCCGGGCCGGAGTGGAACACCATGGAAATCACGCTGGACGGGCCGCACACCAACGTTGTGGTGAACGGCGTAAAGGTGACCGAGTTCACCGAAGGCGATCCCGTGCCCGCCCGGAAATTTGACTTCGAACCGCAACGCGGCCCGCGTCCCCAGGAAGGTTATATCGGGCTGCAGAATCACAGCGACACTGATGTTGTGTTTTTCAAGGAAGTCGCGGTCAAGATGCTGAAGAAATGAGTCTCTAGCTGTTAGTCTTGGCCAAAGATCAATGGCTAAGGGCGAAGGGTTTCAAAAATCTGGCAGTCGACGGCGGAGGATTGATGATCAGGAACCGTTTCTCGCGACGTGAATTCATCGGACTGGGCGCGGCTGCGGCCGGCGCATCGCTGGGGCTGAAGACCATCGTGCTCGATCCGGACCCGCTCTGGGCCCTCCCGCAAACCATGGCTGCCAGCGATCGTGTGAGGTTTGGCATGATCGGGATTGGCATGCAAGGGTCGGGACTGCTGACCAATGCGATTGAGTTGCCGGGGGTGGAATGTGCTGCCGCCTGCGATCTTTATGACGGCCGCCACACTCTGGCGCAGGAGATTGTCCGTCCCAACCTGCCCACCACGCGGCGCTATCAGGAACTGCTGGACAACAAGGACATCGATTGCCTTGTGGCCGCCGTTCCCGACCATTGGCACAAGCAGGTTGTGGTGGATGCGGTCAGCGCCGGCAAGGATATCTACATTGAAAAGCCCATGTCGCACAGCGCCGAAGACGGGGTAGAGATGGTGGCGGCAGCAAAAAAGACAGGGCGCATTGTGCAGGTAGGCTCGCAGCGGGTGAGTTCCGTGATCTGTGCCAAGGCCAAGGAATTGGTCGCGCAGGGAGCGCTGGGCGATCTCATGCTGGTGGAAGGCTCGCTCGGCCGCAATGATCCCACCGGGGCCTGGGAGTACCCGCCGCCCACCGATCTTTCCCCTCAAACACTAGACTGGGATGCGTGGCAGGGAACCGTGCCCAAACGGCAATTCGATCCCCTGATTTTCGCCCGCTGGCGGTGCTGGAAGGAATATGGCACGGGCGTGGCCGGCGATTTACTGGTCCACCTGGTGAGCGGAATGCAATACGTGCTGGGCATCAACGAGGCGCCGAAGCAAGCCATGGCCATGGGCGGCATCCTGCGCTGGAAGGATGGCCGGAACATGCCGGATGTGCACTGCACGCTGTTCAAATATGGCGAAGTTCCGGTTTACCTGCGCTTGAATCTGGGAACGGAGATGCCCGAGACGTATCGCTTCCAGGGCTCGAAGGGCATCCTCGAACTGACCGAGTTCAACCTTACTTTCACGCCGCAGGCGGGCGTGGATACGGGACCCAGCTATTACGCATCGGGCTTTCCCAAGGCGATGCGGGATGCATATTTCAAGAAATGGCACGAGGAGCACGATGCTGTGCCGGGCAAGGAGCCAGCCCTGGAGGGCGTGAACTATCGCAGCGCGTCCTGGGATGACGTCAAGCCCCACTTGTGGAATTTCTTCCAGGCGGTGCGCACCCGAAAGCCAGTGGTGGAGGACGTTGTGTTCGGCCATCATGCGGCCCTGGCTTGCCACATGGCGAACCAGTCGTACTTTCGCAAGAGCGCGGTAACCTGGGACGAAGGGTCGAAGACGATCAAGAGCTAGAGAGTCGTCAGTCTTCAGTCGTCAGTCTTAGTCGTCAGCTTTCCTGGACTGGCTGACGCGTTGCGGCTGAGGACCGGCGCTGACCTTGAGACGTCTCAGTGCTTCGACGACTTTGTCCATTTCATTATCCTGGAACAGCCGGATTCCCGCGATTCCGGCCGCACCTGCGTCGAGGCAAGCGTTGGCATTTTCCATCGTGATCCCGCCCAGCGCCAGGACGGGGATCTTTTCCTTACTAGCTTCCCGTAGTGCGTCCAGACCTGCGGGGAGGGAGCGAGACCTTCCCATCCCCGCTTTTCCCGGGGGTGTCTTTTCGAAGACTGGCCCGAAGACCGCGAAGTCCGCGCCTTGCTCTGCCGCGCGGGCGACCTCGGCGCTAGTGTGACACGAGACACCAATTGTCGCCTGGGTACCTGTGCTCCTATGGGCCCAGATGAGCCGCACATCGGCGGGAGAAATATCGTCTGAGCGCAGATGCACACCATTGGCTCCGCAGGCCAGGGCAACGTCTGTGCGAGTGTTTATTAGAAGACCAGTCTTCAGTTTGTTGTTCTCTGTTCTCAGTTGGACGACTTGCCGGGCCAGGATTTCGAGGTCGCGAGTGGACAGGTCTTTTTCGCGCAGTTGGATATAGTCCACGCCGCAGCGGGCCGCCTGAGCCACGGTTGTGAGCAAACGAGAGCAGCGGGAATCTTCGTCACCCGGGAACTGAGAACGGTCAGTGATGTAGTAGAGGAGCAAGTTCAGTCGTCGGTCGTCAATCTTCTATCACATCCGATCCTCACGACTGAAGACCGACGGCTGGGTCAAGGATTGGTTTTCGCAATCTCCGGCATGGCTTCAGGCGCCTTCGGTTGGGGGCCAAGATGGTACTTGACCAGGCCGTCGCGAAGAAACTCGAAGCCCTCCTCCGGCGAATCTACAATGCGGAACAACTCCAGATCAGTGGCTGAAATCGTACCGGCATCGATCATGGCGTCAAAGTTGATCAGGCCTTTCCAGTACTCGCTGCCATAAATGACCACCAGGATCTTCTTGGCCAACTTCTGGGTCTGGGCCAGAGTCAGGATTTCGAAAAGCTCGTCCAGAGTGCCGAAGCCGCCGGGAAAGATCACCAGGGCCTTGGCCAGATATGCGAACCAGAACTTGCGCATGAAGAAGTAATGAAACTCAAAATTGAGCGACGGCGTGATGTACGGATTCGGGTTTTGTTCAAACGGCAGATTGATGTTCAGGCCAATGGTTTTTCCGCCCGCTTCCTGAGCGCCCAGGTTGGCGGCCTCCATAATGCCGGGACCGCCTCCCGTGGTTACCACGAAGCGCCGTCTGCGGGCCGGAATCTGGGCTGACCATTGCGTCAGCAGGAAAGCAAGACGTCGCGCGTCCTCGTAGTAGCGCGCCATGTCAACCGAAGCCAGCGCCCTCTTTCGTTCGGCGGTTGGCTGCAGCCCAAGTTCCTTTTCGAGTTCGGTGAGCTTCCGTTCGGCGTTTACGCGGCTGTGAAAGCGCGCCGAGCCGAAGAACACAACCGTGTCCTGAATCTGCTCCCGCCGAAAGCGTGCGAGCGGCTCCATATACTCGGCGAGGACACGCAAGATGCGCCCGTCGGGGCTGTTGACGAAGGCTTCGTTTTCATACGCCAGGGGCGCGGGCTTGAGCTTGCCGTCACTCATGTGAGCTTGTCTTTCTGTCAGGGCCGGGTTTCGTCGTGGAAGTGAACTGCCTCCCAAAATCCGATCCAGATGTCCAGTACTCCCAGCCCGCTGCACAGGCCACGAACAAAGCCGTTGGAAACGAAAGTCCTCAGACTGGGAGACGCCAGCAGGAAGTAGTTGTCCGTCCACTCCGGCCGCCAGGGCAGGATGACCAGCAGCACGCCCACAGTGGCACAAAAGAAAACGAACAGCAGTACCAGAATCCGGTGCAGCCAGAGTTGAAAGCCGGTCCGGTGAAGGTCGGAGCCAGTGCCGGGCGCGCCTTCCAGGCTGGCTCCGCGAATTGCTTCAGCGGGCAACTTCCCGGGCAGGGACTCGGAAGGAACTTTGTTGATGGAAGAATCCGGACTTGCGGTCACATCGCGCTCCCCCGGATCGTGAATGCGACCGGCTGGCGCTCTCCCGCGTCCGCTCCCAAGCATAGAAACAAACCCATTGCGCCATTCTACGACTTCAGGGCTTTGATGCGCTCGCCGACATCGCGATAATCAATATTGGTGCCGTAAACCTCCGTGAAATAGTTCAAGGCCGCGGTCTTGTTGCCGGCAGCTTCATAGGAGGAGGCCAGTTCATAGTTCAGCGCGGTGCGGGTCTCTTCGTCAATCTGGGGCAGCTTGAGGGCGCGCTCGTACCAGCGGATCGCCGCCTCGGCCACGCCCTTGTCCAGGAAGCACTGCGCCAGCCAGGTATAAGTCTGCATCAGTTGCGGGAAGCTGTGACCGCGATCTACCGCCTGGCAGACTTTCTGCAGCTCACCGATAGCTTCATCCAACAATCCCATTTCGCGGAAGGCCACGCCGAGATTGTAATGAGTCTCGGGATCTTCCTGGGCGCTGGCTGAGTCATCTTCAAGTTCGTGCTTCAGCTCGCCGAACATGTCTGCCAAGTCCACGCCAGCGGCAGCCGCCTGCGGAGTTGCCAGCGCGACTTCGGGTGCCAGCGTCCGCTTCTTGGTCGGCTCATAGGTGAAGGTCGGAACCGGAGCCGCCGGGGGATTCGGAGTCGGTGCCGGAGCTTCGATGGCCGGGGCGGGAGCTGCGGCAGCAGCGGCCTGGCCGGGAGTTACTGCCCTCGCCGCGGGCGCCATTGGAGGTTGTTCCTGTGGTAACGGCGGTGGGGGCGGAGGCGGCAGGAATGTGTCACCCAAAGAGGCTTCCAGGTCGGAAACGAATTCGCCCAATACGCCGGCAGGCTCTGCTTGCGGGCTGGCCTTGGCATATTCTGTCATGGCCGGGGCAGGTGTCGGCGCTATTGGGCGGACCGGCATCTTGAATTCTTCGTGCGGCGCGACCGGAATTTCCTCTGCCTCGTCCACCTCGTCCACAGAGAACTCTTCGACTGCCCCAGGCTGTTTCGAACTGGTTTGAGCCTCGGCGACCTCAATTTCCTGCTGCACGGCCGCCAGCTTGTCTACGCCAGGCTTCAACTTTTCCAGTTTGGCGAAGACCAGGCGGGCTTGTTCGACCATGGAGTGCGCAAGATAAAAGCGCAGCTCTTCGATGGTTTCTGTGATGGTCTCAGCTCGGGTATGGTCGGCTTCCGCGTCAGAAGCTTGCGTACTTTCAGCGAAGGCAGCCGGCGTGGGCTCATCCGTGACTTCGCCCTCCCACTCGGCAGAAATGTCAATTTCACTCTCTGCGGCAGGCGCCTCCGCATGGACCTCAAATTCGCTGGATACAGGCGCGGTCGTCTGGTGAAAGAAAAGTCCAGAGGGTGAAGGTTCGGGAGCAGAAAATGCGGGAGCGTCCGCAGGCCCACCAGTGGCGAAATCACCGAAGTCGGGCGAAGCCGTCGTTCTGGGCGCAAACGGCATCGCCGCAGCCGCGGCCATCTCGATCTCTTTGTGCGGCTTGGCGGAAGTGCGTTCCTCATACTTGCCGGCCAGATCGCTGTAGCGGCTGGCTTCGTCCGGATGTCCGGCATCGTGATAGAGCTGTTGCAGGTTGCGGCAGCAAACCGCGGCTTCACTGAAGCGGCCGGCGCGGGTGTGCAAGGCCGCCAGTCGTTGGTTAAGGCGCAGGTCGCGAGGCGCCTTGGGCAATGCGGACATCAAGGGCCCCAGCGCCTTGGCTGGCATGTTGTAGGAGACGAACAGTTCGGCATCGGTCAGCGCGGCCCGCACCGCCAGCGCCACGTCATCGGCATAGCGCTGATCGATAAACGGGGCGGTCGCTTCGAGTTCCTCCACCAGAACTGCACCCTCTTCCGGAGTGATGAGCCTTGAGCCGGATGCTCCTCCGCCCTGTTTGGCCAGCACCTGTTCATAATTGCGCGTGTGCAGCTGGTTTTGGGGCTCCAGTTGGGTCAGCTTTAAATAGTAATCGCGGGCCTTCTCCAACTGTCCAGACTGGACCGAGGCATGCGCCAGCAATTCGTAGAGTTCGGTGATGTGAGTGGTGTCGCCGGCCTTCTGCGAGAGATCGAGCAGCACTTCCAGGGCTGGCGCATTCTCCCGCATATGCCCAATCAGCGAATGCAGGCTTTCCAGCACCTTGCCTGAGTCCGTGGCGACAAGCCGATCACAATACTGTTGGTAAACCTGCAGAACGTCCGCAAACTGTCCTGCGGCCATGAGCGCGTCGGCGTAGCCGGTGATCGCGCCAGTGTCGTTGTGGACGGCGCACAATTTGGCCGCCAGGGTGCCCGCCTCCGGCAAACGTCCGCTTTGCAGGTAGGCCTGCATGAGGGCGCGCAGGCCGTCGGGGTGGCTGTCGAGGTCGGCCACCTTCTCCAGGTTCTTGATCGCCGCCGGCATGTCGCCGGAATCGAAGGCGTTGCGGCCGCGCAGCAACAGAGCGTGACTGTTGCTGGGGTCCAGGGTGAGCATGCGGTTCAGGATTTCTTCGGCAGGCCCCAGTTGGCCGCGTCCGCGCAGGCTGTCGGCGGCGGCGGCGAAGAGCTGCCAGGCTTCCGTTTTCTTATTAAGCCGGATGTAAACCTCAGCCAGGCGGGTGCGCATGGCGACGTTTTCCGGATCCATTTCCAAGGTCTTCTGGAAAATCCGTACTGCCTGTTCCAGTTCTCCGGAGCGCAGAAATTCTTCTGCTACCTGCAGATATTGCGCCCGCGCATCATTAAAGAGTCCCTGTTGGGTATAAAGTTCGGCCAGTCGCAGCACGCTCTCCAAGGTGGGTTTCAGCTTGGTGAGCTTCTTGTACATGGCAATGGCTTTGACGGTAAAGCCCTGCGTGGCGTAGGCGTCGCCCACACTCTTGAAGGACTCGACGGCTTTGTCACTTTGCCCGAGACGGGCGTAGAGGTCTCCAATGGTGTTGGAGACAGTGAGTTCCTTGGGGTCAGCTTTGAGAACTTTTTCGTACTCAGCAATGGCATTTTGCAGCTTGCCCTGCTGGACGAACTTCTCCGCAGCGCTGAGAGCTTTCTGTTTGTTGAAGCCAAAACCGAACGCCATAAGATTGCTGACTCCAGCTCCCGGTTTATTTCCCGCCAGAAAACATCTTCCGTGAGAAGGTTCACCGACGGGTTGGCCATCCGACCGGCCATGTCTGCCGATCATACGAGGGATGGTCTTTCGGACAAGGGTCATTGTAAGACGGGTTACCCAGAATCGTATGGTTACTAAGGGTTACCGAAAGGGAGTGTACGACCGAGTTACGACCGGAACCTGCCCGCTAACTGGAAACCGGTGATGATTCCATGACCGTGGCAGCGGGTTCTCTAAGCCGTCACTACAACTGGCAGAGGTGTTCTTGTAATATCATTTTCGGTAACATTCAGCGTCCCGGGGGGGCACGCTGGGTGAGGAAAACCTCGCTTCGCTACATTCGCCGCCTTCTGACCAGGAAGTAAAGAAACGTGATTTCGGGCCCAGGCATTCTTTACCCCCTGCGGCAAATGAGGGAGAACCATGGGCAGATGGCTTACATGGGTATCGCACCAACGCCTGACCGGCTGGGCCTGCTCCCAGTGCGGCTGGACCTTTCCGGTGCCCGCGATGCTGACTGATCAGGAAGCCAAGAGTGCCTACGACCGGCTAGCGGCGAGCAAGTTCCAGGACCACGATTGCTCGGTGCACGGCGAACCGGCGGTGCTGGTTGACTCTGAGAGTTTTGCGGCGCGAGCTAGAAAGCTGGTCACCCGAGGCTTCAAGCCCAAAGATGCGGCCCAGATTACTTTGCAGGAAATTACCTTCGAGAACCGCAACGATCCCAACGCCGCAAAAAAAGCCCAAGCCGACGCGGAAGACTTTTTGCGCCGGGTGAAAGACGGGCTGATCTGACCGCTGGAATGCCCGCTCCTAGCTCAAGCGCGTGCGATAGCCGCCAGCAGGAACAAAGACAACACCAGGATGAGGGGTTTGGGCAGCTTGCGGAGGACCTGCCATACCATGATGCTCATCGAACGATCCTTCCCGCGCTAGGAGCTGCAAACCAATCTGCCGGCCAAGCCTGGAACAACGGAATTCTAGTATTGGCACTTCCCGCGCGCCCGGTATAGCCTCAAACGCGACCGCGGCATTTTACGGCGGCAACACCCATGAAAGGCAAGCCCTTTTTATGACCTGGATCCGCACCATTCCGGTCTCCCAAGGCGATGAAAAGCTGCGCCAGGCAATGGAAGGCCAGAAGTCTCTCTATCCCAAGGAGTACGCGATTCCGGTGCATCCCGCGGAAGGCGGGGGCTCAATGATCACCGAATCCCACAGCCTCATTCCCGAGGCTCTCTACCACGCCTTCGCCACTTTTGGCGTGCTGATGTCTCCCGATCTGCCGCTCTCCCGGCGTCAGCAGGAGATGATCACTACCGTGGTCTCGGTCACCAACCGGTGCGTTTATTGAATCGAGTCACACGCAGAGTTTCTGCGTCGGGTCACGTTGGATGCGAATCTGGTTGAGGCGCTGGAGAAGGACTACACCACCGCTCCTGTCACTGCCCAGGAGCGGGTCATGCTCGACTACGTGGTTAAGATCACAAAAGACGCCACCAAGATCTGGAAAGACGATCACGAACGCCTGCGCTCCGTCGGCTTCGACGACAAGGCGATTTTGCAAATAACTTTGATTGCCTCCTGGTTCAACTACATCAATCGGGTAGCGGACGCGTTGGGAGTAGGACGAGAGTAGCGAGCGGACCGGGTCGAAGTCCCGGTCCACACAGGTTCGTTCGTTGTTATTGTCGCTTTCCTGCTGGCTCGGGGATAAACCGGTTGTCTCCTCCGGTCAGCAAGTCCGCACGGTCCCCAGGCTCCGCCACCCACTTCCAGACCCGGCGCCCGCCGGTGTCGAGCGAGCAGCGGGCTTCTCCGTAATCCGCCAACCGGTTCAACACCGTGGTCACGGACGCGATGGGATCCTTATGGCGCTCCAGAACGTCCGGAAATCTTTGCTGCAGCGCCTGACAGACCAGCCGCGCACCCAGCGGCTGGTTTGCGTCCATGAGGACCACCCGGCAGGCGCGCGTGAACCCCGGCTGGCGGCTGGCCGATTTGCGATCGAGGAGGCTAAGCAGCTGGTCGCTGAGCACGCCGTCGCCAAAAATATTCGCCAACCCGGCCAGAGTCTGCTTGATGGTGCCAATGCGCTTCATGAGCTTTGCTCGCCGCTCGAGCAACTCGTGGAGCTCCCGTTCCGCGGAGCGGATGACTTCCTGCACGTGCGGGTCAGCCGCCTGCGATTGTCCATTGCTTCCGTTAATGCTGGGTTCCATTGAAGCCCTCCCGGGTGATCGCGATGGTTGAGTGTCTAATGAGGACTACCCACCTCTGCAGTTTGGACGTGTCCGGAACGCTTCCGGACAGCATAAGTGCCAGACTTTGTCTGGAGAATCTGCTGACCGATGGAATCATTTTCCTGCCAGACCTGGGTCAGCACGTGCCGGCCCCCCTCGCTCTCAAACCGGAGTTTGGGTTCAGCAGAAGGGCTAAGCCGTTCGACCGATTGGGTCAGCACATTGACCAGGGCGCGGCCGCGCGAGTCGCGCAGTTCGAGCTGCGAAGGCCCGCTGCGCACCAGCGTGTAGCGTCCCGCTGGAAATATCCGGCTACCTACGGTGAACTCGAATGGAATGTCTGCCTTGATGATCTGCTCGGCGTGCTGTGCGTGAGCGAAGGGCCCCAGCGCCAGGACACCCAGAAAGACGAGTGAAGTGAGGACACGTGCAACTGGACTCTTCATAACAACCTCCCCTTGTTTGTCTACGGTGTTCGATCCCGTGCTGCTTTCACGATTTCGTTCAGTGCCAGAACCGAGTCTGCCGCGAGGGTGATCTGTCCGCTATCCGCCTCTTGCGGTCAAACGCTTTTCTGGCGTGCTGCGAGGTTGGACGTAATGAATGACCTATGAGATTTATTGATTGTTTTCATTCAATCGATGAACTACACTCATTCCGATATGAGTCCGAAACTGGAGGTCCGCCACCTTAAATTGCTGGTGACAGTTGCCGAAGAGGGCAGCGTCACCGAGGCGGGAAAGCGCCTCCATTTGACGCAATCGGCGCTGAGTCACCAATTGCGCGATGCGGAAGAAAAGCTGGGGACCGCGCTGTTCTTGCGGCTGGGAAGAAAAATGGTCCTCACTCCCGCCGGGGAGCGGCTGATTGCCTGTGCGCGCCGCGTGCTCGAAGAGTTAAGCGATACCGAAGTGCAGATCGAGGGTCTGAACGGCGGGGCGCGGGGTGAGATCCGGCTGAGCACTGAATGCTACACCTGCTATCACTGGCTGCCCCCGGTGCTGGAGAAATTTCACGGCAAGTTTTCGAAAGTAGAAGTAAATATCGTGGCCAGCGCTACTTCCAACCCGGCGGCGGCGCTGCTCCAAGGCAAACTTGATGTTGCCATCATCAGTTGTCCACCGCGTAATCAGAGGCTCCGCATCACACCCATGTTCGAGGACGAACTGGTTCTGGTGATGTCTCCGAAGCACCGTCTCGCGTCCGCGAGCCTGGTGCGGCCCCGCGACCTGGAGACGGAAACGATTCTGATCTATCCTCCGCGGGAAGAGAGCACTCTGATCAACAAGGTGTTAAAGCCGGCCGGGGTGGAGGCACAGCGAGTGATCGAAGTGCCGCTGACGGAAGCGATCGTTGAGTTAGCTGGCGCCGGGACCGGCATTGGCTTCCTGGCCCGCTGGGCGGTAGCCCCTGCGGTGGAAACGGGAAAAGTTGCCATCCGGCCCATGAGCGGTCGCGGATTTAAACGTCAATGGTACGCGGTGACGCTGCGCAATCAACCCACGCCGCCCTTTATGGCTGAGTTTCTGAATGTGTTATCCACCGTCTGCCCGAAGAATGCGCGGCGCGTGTCGGCCTGATCACACCTCGATCCCGTGTCATCCTGAGCGCGGGGTCGAAGGACTCCTATAGCCACGATGCTGCTTGGGGGTGCAGAGGAGCCGCTGAAGCACCCGGCCACATACGGTTCGGCGTGCCATAGGGGTCCTTCGACTGCGTGGCTGCTTCGCTGCGCGAAGCAGCGACTTCGCTCAGGATGACAGCTAAAGCGATACCATCCTCAATATGGAGCGCCGCTCCGTTGTCGAATACCTGAACAACTTTCTACAACCAGGGCACGAGTGCGCCTACGTTCAGCATCGCGGGTACCGTACCGTGCGATGGAGCTATCAGCAAGTAGCGGAGGTTGCCTTTCGCTTTGCTCGCGAGCTGGAAGAGCGCGGAATCGGCAAGGGCGAACGCGTCCTGCTGTGGGGGCCGAACTCGGCGGAGTGGGTGGCGTCGTTTTTTGGTTGTGCGCTGCGGGGTGTCATTGTTGTTCCTGTCGATGATGCCGGCGCTGCCGACTTCACCCAGCGGGTATATCGTCATGTGGATGGAAGGTTGCTGGTGTGTTCGCGCGAACATGTACCGCCATCATTTCCAGTTTTGATTCTTCAGGATTTGCGGGAAACATTGTCGCGCCACGCGGCGACACCTTACGACGCGGCTGCGATCGGTCCCGCCGATGTTTTGGAAATCGTTTTTACTTCAGGGACCACCGCCGAACCAAAAGGCGTGGTGATCACTCACGGCAACGTGCTCGGCAACATCGCCCCCCTCGAAGCGGAAATACAGAGATATCTGAAGTACGAACGCTGGGTGCATCCCGTCCGCTTCCTGAACCTGTTGCCCTTGAGTCACGTATTTGGTCAATTCCTGGGGATATTTCTGCCGCAATTGCTGGGGGGTACGGTGATCTTCCAGGATGCGCTCAAGCCCGGCGAAGTCATCCGCACCATCCGGCGCGAGCGTGTGTCGGTTCTGGTGGCGGTGCCGCGCATGCTGCAATCGCTGAAAGAAAAGATTGAGCGGGACCTGGGGGATGCCGACAGACTGGACGATTTCCAACGGCGGTTCAAAGCGGCGGAAGGGAAGCATTTCCTGCATCGCTGGTGGATCTTCCGGCGCGTTCATCGTCAGTTCGGATGGAAGTTCTGGGCGTTCATCTCCGGCGGAGCCGCGCTCGACCGCGTCACCGAAGAGTTCTGGGGGCGCCTGGGATACGCCGCCATCCAGGGCTATGGTCTCACCGAAACCACGTCCATCGTCAGCGTGAACCATCCCTTTCGCCGGGGCAAAGGATCAATCGGGAAAGTCCTGGCCGGGCGCGAGGTCAAACTGGCTCCTGACGGTGAAATCCTGGTTCGGGGCAGCGGCGTAGCTGCCGGATACTGGACCGGACAGGAATTGCAGCCTATGACGGCGGAGCAAGGATGGTACGGCACCGGCGACGTCGGCGCCCTCGACGCCGAAGGCAACCTGTATTTCAAGGGCCGCAAGAAAGATGTGATCGTTACTTCCGCGGGGATGAACATCTACCCCGAGGACCTCGAGGCCGCGCTACGCCGCCAGCCCGAAGTGAAAGATTGCGTGGTGATCGCGCTGCCGCGAGACGGGAATGCGGAGCCGTGCGCGGTGCTGATCTTGCGCGATGGCAAGGCTGATCCTGAGCCGGTGGTAAGGCGCGCCAATGAAACTCTGGCCGAATACCAACATATGCGGAACTGGTTTCTTTGGCCGCAGGACGACTTCCCGCGCACCTCCACGCAGAAGGCGCGAACCAGCGCCATCCAGCAAGCCGTACGGGCTGGATTAGGGGCCACGCCGGTGGGGCAAACCGGATTGAGTCCGTTGGCCGAGTTGATGGCGCGCATGAAAGGGAAAGGCGCCGGGGAATTGGGTCAAGACTCCAACCTGGAGGCGGATTTGAATCTGAGTTCTCTCGATCGCGTGGAATTGCTGGGGGCTCTCGAAGACCGGTATCAGGTGGACTTGAGCGAGACCCGGTTCGCCGCGGTCAAGACAGTCGGCGATCTGCAGCGCATGCTGCAAGGCAAGCTTCCGCCGCGCGCGCCCTATCACTATCCCGCATGGGCGCAGCGGTGGCCGACGACCTGGGTACGGCTGATCGTTCATTATCTGCTCTTGCGTCCCGCCGTGTTTCTGTTGGGCTGGCCCGGCATTGCCGGGCGTGAAAATCTGCGTGGGCTTCGCGGGCCTGTGCTGGTTGTATGCAACCACATCGACGACGTGGATGTTGGCTTTGTGCAGACCGCGCTTCCCGCCCGCTTCCGGCATCGCCTGGCGACGGCCACAGGAGGGGAGGCGCTGGAAGCGCTGCGCACTCCGCCCAGTAGTCGAAGTCTGGCGGGCAGGGTCTACGGCCGCCTGCAGTGGATCCTCGGAGTCTCGCTGCTCAACCTCTTTCCCCTGCCGCGTGAAGCCGGATTCCGCCAGAGCTTTGCCTTTGCTGGAGAGTCTGTCGATCGCGGTTACAGCATTCTGGTTTTCCCCGAAGGGCACCATACTACCGACGGCAAGATCCGCCCTTTTCGCGCCGGAGTGGGACTCTTGGCCAACAATCTGGCGACACCGGTCGTGCCCATGCGGATTGACGGACTCTTCGAATTGAAAATGGCGAAGAGGAAATTTGCGCGGCCGGGGAGAATACAGGTGAAGATCGGTACGCCGCTGCGATTCCCACGGGACAGCGCTCCGGAGTGGATTGCTGCCGAGCTGCAGAAGGCAGTGGAAAACTTGTAGCCCGAAGGAGGTCTTGTTTATCGATCTTGTTACCTTGCAGACAAACCCGCTGAATGCGCTCCGCATCACAGTGTGAGCGTGTAGTATTTTTGCAGGCTGTCGAGAAGGAATCGGCGTGGGTGGGAGTTGTCTTGTCCGCGCCGTCAAGCCACAATCAGAATTTCTGCGGAGGTCGCAAGACATGCATGTCGATATGAAGCAGCTGTCCCGGGTGGCAACCGGCTTTGTCCTGGCCATGCTTTTCGCCCTTCCCCAGAACCTGGTGGCAGAAGGAACGGTGCACGTAGTGAGCCCTTCTGACCTGCAGCGGGCTGCGGTGCAAGCCTCTAACCTGCGGCAGCAGAACATGGAGCAGGTACGGCAATTCTTCTCTTCCGAGAAGGCCGAAAGGGCATTGCGCTCCGCGCACATGAATCCGGAGCAGGTGAAGAACGCTGTTTCGACTCTGGACGACGCTGAGCTGGCGCAGCTGGCTCAACGAACGCAAAAGGCGCAGGTTGATTTTGCCGCCGGCACGCTTAGCGATCGCGACCTAATCATCATTCTGGTGGCTGTGGCCGTGCTGATTCTGATCATTGTCGCGGTCCGATAGATAGGTCCTCCTCGATGTTTGGTCGGATGGTCAGGATCGTGTCCCTGCTGCTCGGAGTCTGTGGCATGCTGCTGGCTGCGGACCCTTCTGGCGCCTGGCTTGATGTCCCTTTCGTAAAACAGGAAAGAGATGGTTGCGGAGCCGCCAGCATTGCGATGGTGATGCAATACTGGCGCGCCCAGCAGGGGCAGCCGGCGGGCGATGCTTCGGATGCCACCAGGATTCAGCGTACCCTCTATTCGCCCAAAGCCCACGGCATCTATGCCTCCGACATGGAGCGCTACTTCCAGGAGCAAGGGTTCCGCACGTTTACAATTCGCGGAGAGTGGCAAGACCTCCAACAGCATCTCGCCAAGGGCCGCCCCTTGATTGTTGCGCTGAAGCCCGCGGGCGGCGGCGCTTTGCACTATGTGGTCGTGGCTGGGGTGGGACCGGAAATGGTCATGGTCAACGATCCGGCCCAGCGCAAACTGCTGCAACAGGAGCGGGTGAGCTTCGAACGCGAATGGAGCGCGGCTGCAAAATGGACGCTCCTGGCTCTGCCTCAAAGTCAATCGTACTGATCCCAACCGTTGTCCTCGTGCTCTTTTTCAGCTCGTCAACCATTGCGGTCGCCCAAACCTCGGACGGCTCTCTGGTCGAGCGCGTTCGGCAATTGTCTGCCCAACAGCGCTGGCAGGAAGTGATCACTCTCGCCGAATCGGCACATCAGGCCTCAGCCGAACTCAATTTCTATTACGGTACCGCGTTGGCACAACTGCAACGCTGGGACGATGCGCAGCGCGCGATCGCGGCAGGAGAGCGCCTCCAGCCTCGCGACAAGCGGTTTCCTTTGGAACTGGCAGGTGTGGCGTTCAAGCAGAAACGCTATCCCGTCGCGGTGCGATACCTGCGACGGGCCTTGCAACTCGATCCCGCCGATTCCTATGGCAACGATTTTCTGGGTACGGTCTATTTTCTGCAAGGAAACATCGAAGCCGCACTGAAGTATTGGAATCGTGTGGGCAAGCCGAAAATTGTTGAGGTACAAAGCCAGCCTGTCCCCCAGGTGGATGCCGCCATGCTCGATCGCACTATGGCCTTCGCGCCGGCCAGCGTCCTGCGCTTGCCCGATATGCTGACCACCAAAGTCCGTGTCGACGGACTGGGAATATTTCCCCACTACCGGTTTGATCTGCAGGCTCGCGATGACGGCAAGTTCGACATTCTTTTCCGCAACCGCGAGCGCGACGGCTGGGGTCAGGGCAAGCTGGAAAAACTCTTTCTGCTGTTTCGGAGCTTGCCGTTTCAAAGCGTTACTCCGGAGATTTACAACCTGCGGCACCAGGCCATCAACTTCGTCTCCATGTATCGCTGGGATTCTGAGAAGCGCCGGCTGCGGGTGCGGCTTTCAGGTCCATTCCAGGGGAATCCAAAACTCCGTTATGGACTGACGGCCGACTTGCGCAGCGAAAATTGGGACATCAGGAACTCATTTCAAGGCCCGGCGCCAGTCTTGGGAAGTTTCAACATGCGGCGGGAAGCAGTAGGTGTGGACTTCGCTGCTTTCGAAAACGGGCGCTGGCGGTGGTCTGCCGGGGCTGGAGTCTCGCATCGCGACTTCCGCAGCGTGATTCCGGGAACGGCACTGACTCCGAGCTTGCTGACCAAGGGATACCAGCTCAAGCAAACCACGCAGTTGGATGCCGGGCTTTGGCGAATGCCGGAGCGACAATTGACGCTGGAGGGCGGCGTGTCCTCACAGGCAGGGCGCATCTGGTCGCAACCCTCGCATTCCTTCGAGAAGCTGCAAGGCTCATTGCGGCTTCACTGGTTCCCGCAATCCCAAGGCGACGACTATGAAGTACGCTATGAGATCAGGGCCGGCAAAACGTTTGGAGAGGTTCCGTTCGACGAGCTTTTCATGCTCGGGCTGGAGCGCGACAACGACCTGGAGATGCGCGGGCATATCGGGACCCGCGATGGCAGGAAGGGCAGCGCTCCGCTGGGGCGGAATTATTTCCTCTCCAATTGGGAAGCGGAAAAGAACATATATCGCAACGGAATCTTTACCGTGAAGCTGGGGCCATTTCTGGATACAGGCAAGATTACCGATGCATCGGCGGTTTTGGGTTCGCAGAAATGGCTCTGGGACCTAGGGGCGCAAGCCACGGTTCGCGTGTTCGGCGTCGGAGTTGCTTTTTCTTATGGCAAGGACTTACGTTCAGGGAACAATGCCTGTTATGTCTCGTTGCGGTAGCAGTGGCGACGATTTGCAGAAGACATAGCGTTATAATTGCCGGGCCATGAAAACTACCAGGATATTTTCTCTCGCCATCGGAGCGTTCTTGTTCATTGCCCTGTCGATCGCAGCGGCGGCCAAGACTACGGTCGAACTGAAAGACGCGCAGGGCAAGAGCGTGGGAACGGCAGTGCTATGGAGCAAGGGAGCAGCGTCGGGTGTGTCCATGGAACTCAAGCTCCATGACCTTCCCCCCGGAGTGCACGCATTGCACTTCCACCAGAAGGCGCAGTGCGATGCCCCGGATTTCAAGTCCGCCGGCCCGCACTTTAATCCCGAGGGAAAGAAGCACGGCCTGGAGAATCCCGAGGGCCACCACGCCGGCGACATGAACAACTTCACCGTAAACGCCAAGGGCAAAGCCAAGTTCAAGGTGGTTAACAAAGACGTAACTCTCGGGGATGACAGCCACTCCCTGTTCGGCAATGGCGGCACGGCGCTGGTGATTCATGCCAAGGCGGATGACATGAAGTCCGACCCGGCCGGAAACGCGGGTGACCGCATTGCCTGCGGCGTGATCACAAAATAGCCGGGATAACACAGTTTGAACAGGTTATGCACAATTGGCGGGCTCAAAAATACAGTGAAGACCTTATAGACCATGTAGTTTTGCGGGGGAAATACGCGCCGCCTTTGTTTCGCAACGCAGGCGCTTCCGAGGCTGTAAGACATTCTCAGTCATAACTTCCCTCCACCTGCCACTGCCCGTTGAGCAAATCCCGGACCAGGCGATAGAGCGTGATGCCGGTGGCTTCCTGTAACGCGATGTCCCACTCGTCGCGGGCCCATCCTTCCTGCTCCCACCAGTCTCCAGAAGTACGCCAGGGACCGGCGGCCCAGAGGATTTCCCCACAGATCTCCTTACGCCTGGGACAAGCGATGCGCGCAGGCCTGCCTTCGTGCAGGGTCACGGTGGCGCGCACGGGCGGACGGAAGATGCGCATGGCGGTGACAGCGGCTTCATCTTGTTTTTGAGATTCCCGGGGATTGTTGTTCCGGGATGCCTTGGGCTCGCGGGCCGCCTCCTGCCTCTGGTCCGGGGCAAAATGCTGCATCCGGAATGCTTCGGGCCGGTGGGTGTCCAGCAGTTGCAGCGCGCCCACTTTATTTTGGCCAACGATTCCCGCAATCCTCGCCAACGTGAGTTCGAGTTTTTCCGGCTCCGGAGAAGGAGGCAGGAACAATCCACTTTGCGCCGCCCGCGGCCGCCCCGGCTCCGCCGATAAATGGATCCCCACAATGGGAGCGCCGGGCGGGTGCGCGTTCAAGTCAAGCTGCAGCAGCTTGAGAAAAACTTTGGCGTCCAGCAACGGGACAGGGAGGCGCAGGGTGCGGTGGAAACTCTGTCGCGCTGGCGCTCGATCCGGGGCGCCTGTCCCTGCGTGGTCCAGGATCAGGATCAGATTTAACTCCTGGGTAGCCAAAGCCCGCGCCCCCAGGCGGGCGCACAGCTGATCCAGCAACCGGCTTAGTAGAAACGCCAGCGGTTCGAGCAGCACCAGCGGATATTCCAGCTCGACCGCCTCTTCAAAAACCAGCGGCGGCTCGACTGGAACCAGCGAGCGCGAACTGCAGGCACGCGCCAATTGTTGCAGGCGAATGCCTTCCTGTCCCAGGCGCTCGCTCAGTGCGACTTCGGGCAACGCGGCCAGGGCGCGAAGATTCCGGATTCCCCAACGCTCGAGTACGTCCAGGGTTTGGAGATCGTGGCCTCCAGTAAACAATACTTCCAGAGGAAGATTGCCCAGCTGTTCGGCTTCTCTTCCCTGGGGAATCACGATCACCCCGGAAAAGCCGAGAGCGGCGAGTACGGCTGTGTTCGGGTTGGAAGCCACGGCAACATGAGCTTCGAGGCCAAGATCGGAAGCGCGGCGCGCCACATCCCGCGCAATTTTTGGCAGCGGACCGAAGAGCGGCTCCAGGCCGGCAAGATCCACAAGGACAGTGTCACTACTCACATCCTCCACTCGCGGTGAAAATGACTGGGCGCAATCGAGCAAGGCAGCGTGAGCGGCAGCCTCCTGTAATAAAGAACGTGGACGCAGTACAAGATCGGGGCAGGCTTCCACCTGAATTTTCGTCATCCCGGTTGAAACTCCCGCGTGGCGGGCTTTTTCATTCAAAGCAAAAATTGTTTGTAGTGGCGCTTTGCCTTCAAGCACGGCCAGAGCCTGGGAGCGCAAATCTGGTTCGGCGCGCAGCCAGGCCTCGACTGGAAAATCAGGAACGTAGATGCAGGCAAAGGCAGTCATCAGTCATCAGAGAAAAGCTGTCAGCTTGTAGCGCTGGCGTCTCACCCTCGCAGCAAAAAGCAAATGCAACCGGCACACGTCGGCCCGAGCGCAGGGTCGAAGCACTGCCGGGCCTACGCAATTCGTACCGCCCTGGTGGCGAAAACTGTAGTGACGGATTGCGCCGGTTTGCGCTGCAGGCGCGAACCCAACAGCTCTCCTTCAACGCGCAATCCATCCAGAAGTTGTGCGTGAGCCGGCAGAAGTTCTTCTTTGACTGAAAGCTGAGAGCTGATAGCTGAAAGCTGTTTTCCCGCCTGCAACCTGATCAGCAGAGAAGCGCAAGTGGGAGCACAGAGCGCCTGAGCCACCACCAGCAGCACCGTGGAAGTGGGCTCGATGGCACGCTGAAAGCGAAACCAGGAAGCCAGCGGGACCCGCCGTGCCGCCACGTCCGGCACATCGCCAAGATCAATGGCCACCAAACCAAAGCCCCCGCTTTGCAGGAGCAGGTCCGTAACTCGCAGAGCCTGATCGAGAGGTCGGGTGCCGGACGTTAGACCTTGGACCTCGGACCTCGGGCTTCGGACTCCAGACTTCACCTTTAAGGTCGGAGGTCTAAGGTCTGAGGCCTGAGGTCCGAGGTCTGAAGTCTGACGTCCGCTCCCGCAGCGTATCCACAGCAATCTTTCCAGCTCGACTCCCGCAGCCGCGGCCGAAACCGCATCGAGCGCGTCGGTGGTGTCCACCAGGGCGCAGGCTTCCTGGCGCCGGGTGGCTGCCCCCAGGGCAGCCAGCAACACGCTGGTGCGTCCGGAAGAGGGGGGGCCACAAATTTCACTCAGACATCCCCGCGGCAGTCCGCCGGCAAGCTCATCGATTTCGCGAATTCCGCTGGAAACCATCTCCGGCGTGGGACGCACCTCCAGCCGCGATGCCGCAGTCACCCCCGCCAGCTTGGGCAACGCTGCCAGGTGTTGCAGGACCTGCGCCGGCGTCTTCTTCGCAGCAAATACGGCACCGCCCGCCTGGGCGCAGAAAAGTGGGGAAGACATTGGGACCTCAATTTCAGGAGAACGCCGGGGCGGCTGGCCGAGGCTGCGAATCGTACTTTCGCTTTTTATTCGCTAAACGAAATTAGCTCCGGGAGGGGAATATTGTCAAGAGGTAAAGGTGATGGCCTGGCAGGCGACAACATAGCCCGTCGTACCCGCCGGCTGTCTGGCGGGCCGTCTCGCCCGCCTATCGGGCCGGCCAGAGGCGCCGGCGCTACGCAGGAGGGGCCGGCCGGTTTGCTTTGTTATAATGACTGCTCTCCGGCGGCGCTATCGTCTAGGGGTTAGGACGGAAGATTCTCAATCTTCAAACACGGGTTCGATTCCCGTTAGCGCTACCAAACTTCTTTTCAGCAAGCTATCCACTTCCCGAACCGGCTACAGGGGCACCGCATGGCGGGCAATATACTCGTCCATCGATCGGTCGGGTCCGATGTAGTGAAACTCTTCGGCATAATCGAGGCCGTATTTCTGGCCAGCGGCGCGATCTTTGGTATCAACCGCCAGTTTCGTAAACTCAGCGATGGCGGCGCTGTCGGCGGCGGAGATTGCCGGCACACGCAGTTTGCGTTCAGCCAGAGAAGCGTTCAATTCTTTGATCATGTGGGTCATCATGGTCCGGCATGCCCTCAGGCTAGCGAATTTGGTTTCAACGGTCGGTCCAATGTCCACCACCCGATTCACTAACTGCGGGCCTCTGGCGAAGTAGTATTTTTCGGACACGCTGTGTGGCTTCAAGCCGGCAGCGAAATGTTCGGGCATATCCAGGTGCCCGCCAGACATCCAGCAGGCCGCTTCTACCGCCTGGGCCGTCACATAGTGATCGGGATTTTCCTCGTAATGTCCCCAGGGGTCGTAGCTGAAGATGGTGTCAACCTTGAGCAGACGAAACAGAAAGATGAGGCGGGCGCGTATTTCGGTGCGCGCCAGGTCGTCCATGCGGTGGTTGCGGTAACTGAGATCGAACATCTGCTTCAAGCCGGACGCCTGCAGGAAAGCCTTGGCATCGCGCTCGTTGCCGAGCACGGTTTCGCCCAAAGTGAGGTCGTAGGAGTCCTTCTCATCGTTGCTGGTACGGATGAAATAGCCGGTATAGCCTTCCCGCAGGAGTTTGGCCACGGTGCCGCTAGCAAAAAAAGGCCCGTCATCCAGATGAGGAGTGATCACGGCCAGGGTCTTGCCCTGGTGCGGAGTTCCGGGCACAGGCCGCTCGATCACAATGTCCGCCGAAGGGTTGATATGAGACGGCAGGTGCGGCGCGCCTAACAGACCTGCGGCGACAGCCCCTCTAAAGAAATCACGGCGCTCCACTCGAACCATCCTCCATCGTCAGCTGGGGAAGACGCCCATGCGACGGCAATAAGCGATCATACGTGGAAGGCCAGCAAGCCAGTCTTTGCGATATTGGCGGCGATAGTGATGCATGAGGTTCCAGCGGCAGCAGGCGGCCCGACCACACCCACTCTTTTTGCACACCACCCTGTCCGAAGCTATGTATTTGTGAATAATAGGTGATCCGGCGGGTCCGGAGAGAGCTTTTCGGGTCCGGGGATAGGGCGGGGGCGTAATGACAAGTCCCTTTTTGTGCAAATCTCTTCACACCCGGCCTCTCCGGGGCAGGCGGGCCCCATGATTCCATGATGTTCCTGGTTTGGAAGCCGGCGTGCACTTTAGAAGGCCGCTCAATGCTATTTTCCTCCCCTCGAGCTTGAAATCACAGATTTACATTGAGGGCCACTTGAAAAACACCAGCGTCAGTGTGGTTCGTCGTTCCCGGCACAGCCGGAAGCAAGGCAGGACCAAGTTCCTGGCAGTGCTCTTGTTTGCGGCAACGGCAGCTATTACCTGGCAGTTTGCCCGGCAACCCGTTTCGAGTTTGTCGTACTCATCTCTGAAGCCTATTCCGATTGGCCTGAACCAGGCGGTGCCATCTGGTTCGGCGGGCCAGGATTATTCTGCATTCATCGCGGGCCGGCCAAGCCGTCCGGCATATTTACACTCGGTGATTCCTGGCGGAGTAGCGAGTGTCGAAGAACTGCGGCAGGCCATGGAGCACGACCCGGTGGTGGCGCGGGAATTCAAGGGATTCGATTTTCAACGGGCCCACCTGGTGCAGGTTTCCGAAAAGCAGCTGATGCATGTCGCCTACCGCATGGGCGACAAGGTGTACTGGACCCGGAAGAAAGTGGAGCTGCACCCCGGCGAAACCCTGATTAGTGACGGGAAAATTGTGGCCCGCACACGCTGCGGAAACCGCATTGCCATGACCCCGCTCGGCCCTCCGGCGATGGCGGAGCCGGTAGCGGCAGACTTCAATGAGCCGCTCTTTTCCAATGACATGGTGACCCACGAAGTCGAGCCTCAGCCCCAGACCTACGCGGCGGCTCTGCCGGAACAGGCCAATTCACTGCAACCTGTCAGGCACAAGCGCATGGTTCCATATTTCCTCTTGCCGTTTTTCGGTTTGCCCAGCGCCGGGGGTTCCTCCCATACCCCATTGGCGGTTGCTCCTGAACCCGGCACCATGCTGCTGCTTTCCTCGGGGCTGGTGGGAGTGTACTGGAAGGCTCGGAAGGCGAGGCGCAAGCAATAAGTGCGAACTCTCGGCTTGACCATGCTTAGCTCTTCCAAAACCGGTTTCATGCCACCCAGTCTCCTGAAAAGCAGGTTTCTGGTTTACGGTCAGGCCTCAATCCTTTTTGTACTGGCAGCCTGGCTGTATGCGCCACTCGCATTCAGCCTGGCGGCTCAGTGGTGGCACGACCCGAACTACACCCATGGTTTCTTTGTTCCGGTGTTTTCGCTGTTCTTGCTTTGGGAGAGGCGCGACAGACTGGCAGCGCTTCGCAGCAAGCCGGCCTGGTCGGGTCTGGTGATTCTCTTGTTTGCCTTGTTGGCGCTGGTGTTGAACAGCATCAATTCAGGATTTTTCCTGTACCGCATATCATTTCTGCTCTTCACCGCAGGCCTGGTAGTCTTTCTTGCCGGGTGGAAGCACCTCGCGGCGGTATCGTTTCCCTTGGCGTTTCTCGTCCTGATGGTTCCTTCCTCGGCCGTGTTAGGCCAGATCACTCTTCCACTTCAGATTGTTGCCTCCAAGACTGCGAGTTTTTTACTGATGCTGGTGGGAGTGCCCGCGGTGCGAGAAGGCAACATCATTCTTCTGCCCACGGCGAGGCTGGACGTGGCGGAGGCATGCAGCGGGATCCGGTCGTTATTTTCGCTGATTACCCTGACCGTTATTTACGGGTATCTGGCGGAAGCGAAAATTGGAATGCGAGTGTTGCTGGTCTTGATCGCGGTCCCGATTTCGATTCTGGCCAATGCCCTGCGCATCGCCGTTACCGGCGTAGTGGTGGAATACTGGGGCATCGAGGGTGCGCAGGGGACGCCCCACATGCTTGCGGGATGGCTTATCTTTGCCGGCTCACTGGCGCTGGTGTTCCTGTTCCACCGCCTGTCGCAGGCATTGTTTCTCAGCAAGCATGACGCGGGAGTGCGGGAGGAATACGCATGATCTCCTGGAACGCTCGAGTCACGATCGTCGTTTTGCTGTTGGCCGGTACCGCGTTGTTTCTGCAGGCGCGGGCGCGCAGTGAGTTTGTTTTGCCCCGGACCGAACTGGCCTCGTTTCCGGTGAAATTGCAGAACTGGGTGGGGACTGACGTTTTCCTTGACGACGAGAGTCTGGAGGCCCTTCGACCGGGAGATTTTCTGCAGCGAACGTACCGGGAGGAGACGGGCGGCACAGGTTACGTCGATCTGTACGTGGCGTACCTCCAGAATCAGCACTCGTTGTTCCACCACCTGCCGCAGGATTGTCTGGAGGGCTCAGGCTGGTCGCCGGTGGAGTCAGGAACAACCACGCTCGCGTTTCCCGGCGAGACCCCTTTTCCGGCCAATCGCTACCTGATTGCCAAAGGAGACGATCGCCAGCTCGTCCTGTTCTGGTACTCGGCCCGAGGCCGCCGAGTCGCCAGTGAGGACTGGATGAATGTTTACCTGGCCTTCGATTCGCTTCGTTGGAACCGCACCGACAACGCGCTGATTCGAATGAACACCGAGTTGCAGCCCGGCGAAACGCCGGTGGACGCGGAGCGCCGGCTGCTGTCCTTTGCCGGGCTGGTAAGTCCGCTGCTTAAAAACTATATTCCGCTTTAACTATCCGCACCACGTAGGCCCGAACGCCTTCGTCGGGGCGGGCGAGCGAAGCTCGCCTGCGTTTCTGCGCGAGCCCGCAAAGAAGCAGGCGGTCTTTGCTCGGCCCGGGCGGGTGGGAAACCCGCCCCTACGCGGTTCCCGGTCCATCAACGGTCAATTGCTCCCTTTTAGATATTTATCGAACCACGCCACCGAGCGCCGAATCGAATCAATCTGGTTCTCGCGCTTTTCGAAGCCATGTCCTTCGTTGGGGTAGTAATGCGCATCCACCATCTTCCCGTCTTTCTTCAGTAGTTCGACCACCTGTTCCGCCTCTTCCTTGGGAACGCGGGGATCGTTCTCACCCTGCAGGACCAGCAACGGCGCCTTCACGTTGTGGATGTAGGTGATGGGGGAAGCCGCATCGTAGATGGCGCGATCCTTTACGGGATCGCCCAGCAGGCTCTTCTCATACTCCTGTAGCATCGCGTCCTCGTGTTGCAGCATGGTCATCCAGTTAATGATGCCGAAAAGTTCCACGCCCGCCGCCCACACGTCCGGAGAGCGGCCGATGGCCATCAGAGTCATGAATCCGCCGTAGGATCCACCCGTGATGCCGATCTTTCTCGGACTGACGTAACCGGTGGCTGCGAGAAATTTTGCTGCATAAACCTCATCCTGCAGGTCGCCGCCGCCCAGGTCCTTGTAGTTGGCCTTTTGAAAGTCGATGCCGTAGCCGGTCGAGCCGCGCACGTTGGGGGCAATGCAGATGTATCCCCGGGAAACGTAGGCGGCAATGCGTGGGCTCCAGTAATCCTGGGATTGCCCGGTGGGGCCGCCGTGGGGCAGGACCAGCGCGGGGTCCGAGCCGTCGCGCTTGAGATTGAACGGCACCCACAGCAGCGCGCTGATGATTTTTCCGTCGAACGATTTGTAGCTTACGATCTGCGAAGGCGGCCGCGGGGCGGAGTTCAGGCTTGCGATCGCGGAATAGGTAAGCTGCCGTGGTTTCCGCGAGGCCAAATCATAGACCCAGAAGTCAGCAGGCTCGACCGAGCTTTCGTGCGACAGGAGCAAGCGGTCTCCGGAAAACGAGAATGAGGTCGGGTAAGCCGCAAAACTGTTCACGCCGCCGGCGATGGGGATCTTCTCTGACTTGGTCGTAGCTGTTTCTCCGAGATAAACATCCGAGCGGCCGTCGGCATTGATGGCGTATGTGAAGCGCTTGCCGTCGGGTGAGAGGTCACCTGCGGAGGCCTCCCATTTCGTGTCGGTGACCCAGGTCACTTTCTTGCTCGCGATATCCAGGAGTGCGACGTTCTGGTAGCCGCCTTTTGCGTTGGATGTGATCAGGAGCGTCCGCCCATCCTTGGATAAGGAGGATGCCGTGTTGAGAGATTTTCCCTGATGCGGGGTCAGGTTCGTGGCCTTCCCCCTCGCGATATCAATCGCATACACGTCGGCATCGGTAAAGCTGACTTCCAGACGGTTGGCGTAAAGTGTCTTTCCGTCAGGGCTCCAGGCCACCGATTGCCAGAGGTGGTCCGCGGTAGCTTCGTGCGTCAGCAGCGTCACCTTACGCGTGGCCCAATCCATTAGCGCAATGTTGTAAACGGTAGCTTCCTTGGGCTTGTGGTTCAAGGCGATGGTCTTGCCGTCGGGCGACCAGCGTGGGTTCTCTTCGCGAATTTCGGGAGTGTTGGTCAGATCGATGGCGTCGCCCCCCTGGCTCGGAATCGCGAAAATCTCCCAGAGTTCGTTGCCGCCAGAATCCTGCTGAAACAGAATCCACTTGCCGTCAGGTGACCAGGTCGCGCTGTACTCCCTGTCATCCGATTGCGCGAGTTGAATCGGCCATCCCCCGTTTGCGTTTACCTTCCACAAATTCGATCGGCCAGATATGTCGGTGGTGAAGACAATCTCGTTGCCGTCGGGGGACCATGATGCGCCGGACACTGAGCGCGTGAAATAGAGATCGTCAATCGGAATGGGGCGAGCATTTGGATTGGTGGCCGAGACGATCGTCTTGGCGTCGGTAATTTGGCGGGTGTCCGGGCCCGAGGACTGGGCTACCGTCAGAGCGCACACAAATAGAAGGAAGAGAGGAGAACAGGTGCTCCGAAGAGATTTCATACGACCTCATCCAAAAGGGTGTCGGGCCGGTATTCCACAGGGAATCTGCGGTGGGAATTGTACACCGGGCCGGATTGAGGCCTTTGCCGAGGGTTCGAGAAAAGCGTGAGCCACAGAAGACACCAAACGACACGGAGTTTAATGGTGGAATTCCTCTGCATCTTTTCTGCCCTGTCAGGTTGAAGGATAGAGCGGAGCTACTTTTTTGGGGGAAGGGGGACGATGCCGCTGCCCTCGCGAATGGTGAGTATCTGATTAGCCTTCACTTGCGTGAAGCGTTCGATCTTCTGCGTGGTGGGCCACTTGACCTCGATGATATCCACGGTCAGCGACTTGCCCAGACCGAAGTGCAGGCGCAGATCGCATTGCGACATGACGCTGGAGCCGCTGTGGACCTCATCCATTTGGGCATGGTTGCCAGTCACCACGCGCACCCGTGTGCCGATGGCGGTGCGATTGCACTTGGTGCCGATCAGCTTGATCTTAATCCAGTTCTGCCGGTTGCCGCCGTCATTGCGCAGCAGCGAAGGCAAGTCATTCATATTCAGAATCACAGCGTCAATGTCGCCATCGTTGTCGTAATCGCCGAAGGCGGCGCCGCGGCTGGAGAACAGTTCGTTGATGCCCGGCCCAGATTCAGAGGAGACGTCCTTGAACCGGCCATTGCTCAGGTTCTTATAGAGCAGGCGCGGGTTCTTGAAAGTCTGTCCGATGTCGTGGCCTTCAATCTCGGGATAGACGTGTCCATTGATCTGCATGAGGTCGGGCCAGCCATCGTTGTCGTAGTCGAGGAAGCCGCAGCCCCAGGCGACGTAGCGGTTGTTAATGCCAATGCCGGACGAAAAGGCGACGTCGGTGAAGGTTCCGTCTCCGTTGTTGTGATACAGGTTGCAGGTGTCGTCGGCGAAATTGGTTTTGAAGATATCGAACCAGCCGTCGCAGTCGTAGTCACCGACCGCCACCCCCATGCCGGCCTGCTCGTGGCCATTGTCGCTGTAAGCGCAACCCGCGAGGACGGCGATGTCGGTGAAGGTGCCGTCATGATTGTTGCGGAACAGCATACTGGGCTGCGAGTCCACCGCTACGTAAATGTCCGGCCAGCCGTCGTTATCAAAATCATAAGAAACCGCGGTGATGGAATAGCGCGGGCCGGGCTTCAGGATGCCCGACTTCTCGCTGACGTCGGTGAAAGTTCCGTCACCATTGTTGTGATAGAGCACATTGGTATCGCCCTGCAGGCCGCGGGGGCCGCACATCACGGGGATGCCCTTCCACTGGCAAAGTGGGTCGTTGGCGGAAGGGGCTTTCGCGGGATCGAGTCTTATGTAGTTACAGACGAAGAGATCGAGGTGCCCGTCGCGATCGTAGTCGAGCCAGGTGCAACCGGAGCCCCAGCGGTATTGTTCGTCGTAAACTCCCGCCTGGTGCGTGACGTCGGTGAAGGTGCCGTCGCCATTATTGTGGAACAGGATGTTGTGTCCCCAGAAACAGCAGAACAGGTCATCCCAGCCGTCGTTGTCGTAGTCGCCGATGCAGACGCCGGTTTGCCAGCCGGTGCGCCCCAGGCCGGACTTTTCGGTCACGTCGGTGAAGGTGCCGTCGCGATTGTTCTGGTAAAGGTGCGAAGTGGGGGCCTTGCCCGGAGGCCAGTGGGCGTCAAGACGTGTGCCGTTGGTGAAATAAATATCGAGCCAGCCGTCGTTGTCGTAGTCGAAGAAGGCCAGGCCGCTGCCTTTGGCCTCGATGATGTAGCGCTTATGATCGACCGCGCCCCAGACGTTGGCAGCATTCAAACCGGCTTCGCGGCCTACGTCAACGAAGGTGACCGGGGAAGCCGCCGGCGGAGTTGCGGCGGTGGCCTGAAGGGAATACCTCCACTTCCAGAGTGGTGTGGTGAGCGCATCCAGCAGCGTGCTGCCGAGCACGATGGCGGAGGAGCCCAGAAATTGGCGTCGCGGAAGATTCATTGATTATCAGTTGCCGGTTCTTGGTTGTCAGTTCTCAGAAGGCCTCCTCGTTTATGGCGCGCGGCTGGGTATTTTGGGGAATTTGCGCGGCACGATTCCTGTGCCTTCTTTGACCGCGATGATCTGATCGATTGGAACATTCGTCAGGCGGTCAACTTGTCCGCTCGGCCATGTGATTTCCAGAGAGTCGATTTTGGTGCGTTTGCCCAGCCCGAACTGGATTCGCGGGTCGTTCGCCGACATATAACTCATTCCTCCCTTGGCTTGCTCCACGTGGACCAACCCTTCGGCGGTCAGCTTCAGCGAGGCGCCGACGCCGTCGCGGTTGGAACGAGTCCCGATTAGCAGAACCTCCAGCCAGTGGTTGGCGTTTCCGCCGTCGTTGCGAAGGAGCGAGGGGTAGTCGCCGCGGTTGTTGGTCACGATATCGATATCGCCGTCGTTGTCGTAGTCGGCGGTGGCCAGGCCGCGTCCGGCGATGGGGCGCATGAAATCAGGGCCCAGAGACTCCGACGCCTTTTCGAACTGGCCTTTGCCCAGGTTTCGGAACATCAGCAGCGGTTCCTTGTAGGACACTTCACCGTGGTAGAGATTGATATTGTCCAGCATGGCGCCGTTCAATTGCAGGATGTCGGGCCAACCATCGTTGTCGTAGTCCAGAAACTTCATGGCCACGCCGCTCAGCAGGACGGCCTTGTTTCCAATACCGGAGCGGAAGGTCTCGTCAACGAAAGTACCGTCGTGGTTGTTGTGGTAGAGGCGGTTCAGTTCGAAATCGAGGTGGGTGATATAGACGTCCTGCCAGCCGTCGCCGTCAACGTCCGCGGCGTCGATGCCCATTCCAGCCTCGTAGCGTCCATCTTCGCTGGCCGCCATGCCGGAAATCAACGACACGTCCTCAAAAGTTCCGTTGCGCTTATTGATAAATAGAAAATTGGGCCAGGTGTCGTTGGCGATGGCGATGTCGGTCCAGCCGTCATTGTTGAAATCGGCCAGGACCACGCCCATACCCTTGGATTCCGGCTTGCCTACACCGGATGCGTCGCTTACGTCGGTGAAAGTGCCGTCATGGTTGTTGTGGTAGAGCTTGGTCTTCTGTCCTTTGTAGTTTCCGGGATGGCAGTAGGAGCGGTAGGCGGGCCGGCGCTCGCCACACCACAGGTTGTTTTTTGGCGACCATTCGATGTAATTGGTCACCAGCAGGTCGAGCCAGCCGTCCTTGTCGTAATCAAACCATCCGGCGCTGGCGGACCATCCGTCTTTATCGGCGACCCCAGCCTTGGCGGTGACGTCGGTAAAAGTTCCGTCGCCGTTATTGTGATAAAGGATGGCGCTGCCGTAGCCGGTCACGTAGAGATCGGGATAGCCATCGTTGTCGAAATCTCCAACGGCAACCCCCTGGCCGTAATGCCCTTCACCTCCGACGCCGGCCTTCGCAGTGACGTCAGTAAAAGTTCCGTCGCCATTATTGTGATAAAGCGCGCTGCGCAAAGGTTGGGGCGGTTTGTAAATATCGGTGGCGGCGGACTGGACGAAGTAGAGGTCCATCAACCCGTCCTGGTCGTAGTCCAGCCAGGCCACGCCCGTGCCCATGGTTTCCAGATAATATTTTTGGTCGGTGGCAGTGCCGTCCTGAAGGAAAGCGATCCCGGCCGCCTGGCGAACGTCGGTGTAGCGGACGGGTACGCGGTCGTCTGGGGGCTTCGGAAGATGGCCGGCAGAGGCCGATATGGTGAGAGCCGTTCCCGCAATCACGATCAGACCCAGGATCGCGGGCCCGCGCGTTCCGAGGTCCGGCCCCTTACCCGTTTTCGGCTTCTTCCGCATTCTCAGTTGGCTTCGTCGAGATCCTAGAGAGTCCGGTCGGCCAACGACAGCGCCAGTTGCAGCAACTGTTGCCGCGCCGCCATCGACATGGGTTCCTGGGCGGAAGAAGACTTGGCCGGGGCCCGGGACAGCACTTCTTCAATCCGATTCACATCCAGGCCACCGGCGCTGCTGCCTTTAAAACGGTTCAGCACCTCGCGGGCCTTGGCGATTTGTCCAGTTTGATAATAAAAAACGCCGAGCGTGGAGTAGCTGCCAGGCCATTCGGGCAAAAGATCGACGGCGCGCTCCAGTCGTACTGCGGCTTGCGCGGTGTTGCCTTCGAGCACTGACACAATTCCCATGCCCCAGAGGATTTTGCCGGAGCCCGGAATTCGAGTCAGACCTTTCTGCAGCGTCTCTTTCGCGCCCGCGACATCTTTTTCGCGCAACTGCACCAGCGTGAGTGAAAGGTAGTACTGGTCGTTGTCGGGATTTCTGGCAATCGCATCGCGGAAGATTTGCGCGGCCCGCGCCGTCTCACCCAGATGAGCGTGAATGTCTCCGAGCAGGGCCAGGAAAGCCGCGTCCTGCTGACCCGTGGCGGAAACCTGCTGAGCAGCGTCCAGGGCCTGGGGATAGGCGCCTTTGCGGAAATAAGCATCGGCCAGGTCGAATTTTATGTCGTCGGAGTCCGGGCTGGCGCGCAACGCCGTTTGGAAATGCTGGATGGCGTCGTCGAACAGGTGGAAGCGGGCGAGCAGCACGCCCACTCCGGTCTGGGTGCGATAGTCGCCCGAACTTAGCTGGTCAAGCTGTGCAATCGTGTTTCGGGCATCATCAACCTTTCCCAGTTTCAGATACGCCTCTGCCAGCAGGTAAAGGTCCTGCGGACGGTCCGGATGTTTCTGGATCTGTGCCGTCAGTTCGGTCAAATCCAGTTGGGTGCGCTCCTGAGGCGCAAGGTTGGCGCGATTATCCAGGTAGTCGAAAAGGTGCTGATAAGGATACGGACCCGGAGACGCGTCTTTGGAAAGGGTCTGAAATACATTCAGGTCCCGCTGCGCCGCCTCCGTCTGATGGAGGCTGCGCTCGACCATGGCGAGCTTGTAATATCCGGCCGCAGGATTGCGGCTGACCTTTACATATCTTCGCAGCAGGGTTGCCGCCTCCTCAAATTTCTTATCGGCGATTCGCAGGTTCGCCAGCTCCAGCAGCGCGTCGGAGAGGTCGGGATTCGAGCGCAGTGCAGCCTGGAACAGCCGTTCGGCAGCCGCCTGATTTCCCTGGCGGCCTTCGATGTAGCCCATGTTGAACAGGCTGGAAGCGTTGTGCGGGTCCAGTTTGAGGCCCTGCTCGAAATATTTCCTGGCTTCATCGAAGCGTCCCAGATGCCGGTAAGACAGCCCCATAAAGACATAAGAGCGCGCCGACGGATCCAGTTCAATCAGGGCCTTGAACTCTTCGATGGCCTTTTCTGTTTTTCCGGACATGAAATAGCTTTCGCCCAGGGCCGCGTGCAGGTCGGCCCGCTTCGGGGCAATTTTCACGCCAGATTCGAGCAACGGGATCGCATCCTCATAATAATTCTGCATCATGCTGACCCGGGCCAGGAGAAAGATCACGTCGGTATTCTCCGGCGCCAGTTTGTGGGCGCGGACCAAGAGATCCAGGGCATCCACTACCTTGGTCTGTTCGGAGTAGACCCGCGCCATCAGGTAAAGAGTTTCAGGCGAGTCCGGCTTTATCTTCAGGGCCCGGCCCAAGACCAGCTCGGCCTTCTTGTATTCGGTGCTTTGTAGATAAACCTGGCCAAGATTAAACAGAATCTCGAAAGTTTCCGGCTGCAGCGCGTTGGCCCTCTCCAGTTCCAGTTTTGCCAGCGGGTACTGCTTGGCTCCCGCCAGCAGCACGCCCAGAGTGAAGTGCAGTTGAACGTCGTCTCTCTTGGTTGCGGAAAGTTCCCGCGCCAGCTTCAGACCTTCGGCCGTCCGTCCGGCTTGAAAGTAAGCGCGGACGAGGTTGAAACGAGTCGCCTCGTCCGCCGGGCGCACCCGTTGAAGGTGAGGAATGGCCTCGGCGGGCAAACGGCGAGCCATCAGGACCAGGCCGAGATTGTAGTTGGCCTCGCGGTTGCCGGGATCAACCCGCAGGACCTGGCCAAACTCCTTTTCCGCCAGGTCAAATTTTTCCAGAGCGACGTAAACGTTCGCTAGGTTGTTATGAGTCCGAGCGGAGTCGGGATCGAGCTTCAGCGCATGCTGAAACGCTTCCAGAGCGTTGTCATAATCTTTCTCGCTGCCGTATGCGATTCCCAGCAAGTTGTAACCCTCCACGCTGGAGGGATTAAGCTTGAGTAGCTCCTCAATCTTCACTCTTGCTTCGGCGACAGACCCCTGGCGCAGCAGGGTCTCAGCGTCAAGGAAAGGCGATGGAGCTTTCGAAGCTGGCCGGGCGGCGCTCCTGACGGGAGAGGATTGCTGCGCCGCCGATCCTGCACCAAAAACGAAAATGACCGCGAACGCGAGAATGCAGCCCATTCCAGGCCGGTGGCGCGCGTTGCTAGGTGAATGCTGAAATGAGGCGCCGATGACCATCTCCCGGTATTTCTCCGCGGGTACTTTGATTACACGTGTCAAAGGCTCAATGTAGCATTTCCAGCGCCTGCTGGGCCATCTTGTGCTGCGGCTGTTGGCGCAGCAGGGCGAGCAATACTTCTCTGGCCTTTTCCTTGTCATTTAAAATGACGTAAAGGCGGGCCAGATTCATGTAGGCTTGGTCGAAATTGGGCGCCACCTGAATGCACGTCTTGAATCTTTGCTCCGCTTCCGGATAACGCTGCTCACGCACAAAGAGCACCCCCAGGTTGTTGAGGGCGTCGGAGTAGTCCGGGCGCAGGCTCACGGCCCGTTCGAGATACTGCTGGGCACTCGGGCCCTTGTCCTGGCGGGCGTAGAGCATTCCCAGGTTGTAGTTGACCTCGGGGTCATCAGGTTCAATTTCGTGAGCGCGGTTCAGAAATTTTTCCGCTTCCGCCAGGTTGCCCTGACGCCGGTACAGGTTTCCAAGGTTCAGCAACGCGATAGCGTAGCTTGGCCGCTGTTCTAACGACTGCTGGAAGTTGCGAACCGCCTCGTCCACCTGATTTTCATTCGCGGCAATCATTCCGAGATTGTTCCAGGCTTCGGGATACTCCGGACGCAGCTTCACCGCCTGCTCCAGATATTTGCGCGCGTCGGGAAAGGCGTTTCTCCTGAGATACAGCGTCCCTAGGTTGTAAAAGGCTTCGGGACGGTCGGGCTTGGCGGCGATGACCTGCTTAAAGGACGCTTCCGCCTGTTCCAGATATCCATGCTGAAAAAAAGACACGCCGTAGGTAAAGTCGTTGCGCTGGAACGCGCTCAGGAAAAGTGTCCCGGCGAACGGCAGGGCCCTTCGCACCCGATCGGCTGAATTGCTTGGGACCGATTTCACATCTTCCAGCAGTCGCTCCGCAGTTACCGGCCCCTGATACACCTTGACGATCATGCCTTCCTTATTAAGGAGAAACGATGTGGGCAGGCGGAGGTCGCGGCGGCGGTCGAAGAGGTAGCGATAAATGATGTTGTAGACGCCGGCGACATCGTGCGTGGCGAGCAGCGTGGGGAAGGAAAACCCCTCTCTGGTGACGAATGTTCGCACCGTTTGCGCATCGCGGGCGTCGTCGACATTGACGCCGGCGATGCGAAGGCCGACAGAAGCAAACCATGATCTACCCCGGACGAGAAGCCGCATCTGCTCACCGCAGGGCGGCGAAGCTGTGGACCAGAAGTTGAGCACCAGGAAGCTTCCGCGGAACGACTGCAGATTCCATATTTTGCCTGCGAGGTCAGGCAGGGAAAAGTCAGGCGCGCTCAGGGGTTCGATCAGCCAGGTGTCAACCGTCGAGGGCAGAGGCTCCAACTTCTGTACCTCGCCCCCACGCGCATAAGAAGGAGGCGATGCCGCAAAGGGCTTTGCCAGAAAATCGTTTGAGCCTTCCTCAATCTCGATGCGGCGGTTCACCGGCAACTTCTCAAAGGCCTGGGTGGCGCCGCTGGGCCAGCGAACCGTGGCGCGGACGGGGTCCTCGCCCTTGCCCAGCCCAAAGAACAGCTCCTTGGTGTGCTGGGACAAGAATCCGGAGCCGGCCTGGAGGTATTTGGTCTGACGGAGCGTTCCTGCTTCGACGCTGACCGCAGCTCCAATCGCGTCACGATTGCTCTTTTGCCCGCGCAGGCGGAATGCGATGGAGTGGCCGATATCTTTCATCGCGTTGTGCAGGACCCGCAGTTGCGGCGCATTCCGGTTCTTCAGGATCATTTCCAGTCGTCCGTCCTGGTCGATGTCGGCTAGGACAAAGGAACGGCTGTCGTCGGAGAAATCCATACCAACTGTGCCGGAGACGTCAGAAAACGTTCCGTCACGGTTGTTGGCGTAGAAAACGTTTCTCTCCGGCCCCGCCCATGACGAATCCGAGCGAATCATTTCGTTGATCGCGTTCCACCCCTGTTCGTAAGTGGACGAGGGGTTCGAATTCTGCGGCGAATTTCCCACCACCTGTCGCCAAAAAAAACTGGAGAGATTGCGAGGATCGGGCCCGGAAATATAGCCATTGGCGATGTACAGGTCGGAGTAGCCATCGTGATCGAAATCCCAGGCGTCGGAAGACCAGGCCCAGCGGCCCATCTCGACTCCCGCCTGCCCGCCTATGTTCTGAAACTTGCCGTTGCCCTGATTGCGATAAAGGGAATTGCCGCGGGCGTGTCCGCGGTACAGGGC
>Ga0335084_10000023_pt1 | contig 84818 bp, 80 predicted proteins | sample Lox_Sample_44_FD_206721 | JGI IMG/M metagenome (GOLD analysis project Ga0335084, IMG submission 206721) | Soil microbial communities from Loxahatchee National Wildlife Refuge, Florida, United States - Lox_Sample_4.4 | ecosystem: Environmental > Terrestrial > Soil > Wetlands | place: USA...
CGTCGGCCAGTCGCTGGCCGATGCACGCGGCGAGATCGCAACGGAGGCCGAGCAGAACATCAAAGCCAACAATCCCTTCACCATTGCCTTCTTCATACGTCCTCCCTTACAGCCGTTTGGGCTGCGAGGCAGAAATTAGCACCAGAGCCCGCTGCGGGCGACAAGCTTTCCCAAAGGCAGCGCGCGGGTCAATTAGGGACATTTACTTCAACAATCCGGTTGACCGCAAACCGAACGCCCGTTTCAATGCGCGTGGAAGCGAATACCGGACTTCTCTTGATTCGCTCAAGCAAATGCCGGCCCATTGCAACCGCGTTCTTCTATTCGTCGCGACACTGGTCGGTCTTCAATCGATGAACCTTTTCGGCGCTCAAGCGCCTGCAGCGGCGGACCTGCAGCGCGAAGACAAGTACCTCTGGCTTGAGGAAATCGAAGGGGCGCGTGCCCTTGAATGGGTAAGGGCGCAGAACGAGCGAACACTTGACGAACTACAGGCGGACCCGCGTTATCCGCGCTTCGAATCGGATGCGCTGCGGATCCTGGAGGCAGGCGATCGCATCGCCGATCCAGTGTTGCTCGGTGGTGTGGTTTACAACTTCTGGCAGGACGATCGGAACGTCCGTGGCCTTCTCCGGCGAACGGATTGGCTCAAGTACTCGACCGGCAAACCCGAGTGGGAGACTGTCCTCGACGTCGACGCGCTCTCGGCGCAGGACGGCGTCAAATGGGTGACCGGTATGCCGGACTGCCTCGCGCCGTCATATCGCCGCTGCCTTGTGCGACTTTCACCCGGGGGCAAGGATTCGGCGTTCGTCCGCGAGTTCGACCTGGTGGAAAAGCGCTTCGTCGATTCCGGATTCGTGCTGCCACAGGCCAAGCAGGATGTGACGTGGCTGGATGCCGACCAGCTTCTCGTGGCGACCGACTGGGGGCCGGGAACACTGACCGAATCCGGCTACCCCTTCATCATCAAGCGCTGGCGCCGTGGCGCGCCGCTCGCTGCGGCAACCGAGATTCTCCGGGGTACGCCGAAGGACGTCGGAGTTACCCCGCTGCGTTTTCACGACCGCGACGGCTCCGTTCTGCACGTACTGGTCCGTAACGAGACGTTCTTCGAGTCGACCTTCCAGTTGCTGCAGGCCGATCGGCTGGTGCCATTGCCGATCCCGCGCCGGTCGTCGGTCGAAGGCTTCTGGAGCGGCGAGTTGGTGGTGGCGCTGCAGCAGGAATGGGAGACCGGGGGGCGGCGCTACGCGAACGGCAGCCTGGTGAGCTTTTCGGTGGCGAAGTTCCTCGAGGCGGGCTCACTCGACGTGCACCTCGTGTATGAGCCGGGCGCCCGCGCTTCCTTTCAGTCGTTCCACGGCAGCCGGTCGGTGGCGTACGTTGACACTGCCGAAGACGTTGTTTCGCGCGTGTACCGGTACAGCTTTCGTGAAGGAGTCTGGCGGTCTTCAGGAACGCTACCAACGGCGCCCAATGAACAGGTCACGCCGGGCGATGTGGCGCCGGACAACGATCGAGCCTTCTTCTATACGGAAGGTTTCACCAGTCCGCGAAGCCTTATCGTGACCTCGGGTGACGGCGCATTGCGCAAGCTGCAGGCAACGCCCGAGAGGTTCGACGCCAGTGGCCTTGTGGTCGAACAGCAGACGGCGACGTCCAAGGATGGGACCAAGGTCCCTTACTTCGTGGTGCGGCCGCGCGATCTCAAACCGGACGGCACTGCGCCCACGCTGCTCTACGGCTATGGCGGATTCCAGATTTCGATGACACCGGCCTATTCGGGCACCGTCGGCAAGCTGTGGCTCGAAAGTGGTGGTGTCTATGTGCTCGCCAACATCCGCGGCGGCGGGGAGTTTGGCCCGGAATGGCATCAGGCCGGCCTCAAGACAAAGCGGCAACTGATTTACGACGACTTTGTCGCCGTGGCGGAAGACCTCATCACGAAGAAGATCACGACCCCGCGGCGGCTGGGCATCATGGGCGGCTCGAACGGCGGTCTGCTGATGGGAGTGATGCTGACCCAGCGGCCCGATCTGTGGAACGCCGTGGTCCTTCAGGTGCCGCTGCTTGACATGTTGCGCTATGACCGCCTGCTCGCGGGTGCCTCGTGGGTCGACGAGTATGGAAGCCCGGCAGTTCCTGAGGAACGAGCGTTCCTCGAGACGATCTCTCCCTATCACCGGCTGAAGGCCGGCGTTGCCTATCCGGCGCCCTTCTTCGTGACCTCGTCAAAGGATGATCGTGTGCACCCCGGCCACGCGCGCAAGATGGCAGCCAAGATGGAAGAGTTGGGATATCCCTTTTGGTATTACGAGAACATCGACGGTGGCCATGCGGCCGCGAGCGATCAAAGGGAACGCGCAAAGCGCGTGGCTCTGGAGTTCACATACCTGAGCCAACGGCTGAAAGACTAGGGGAAAGGGCAGCGTTACCACCCCGCCGGTGGGTTACAAAGCAGATTTGCTCCCAAGCGAGCGTAGTGGGCTATGTGTTTCGAAGCTCCGCGTTAATGAGACTGTTCATTGTTCTCGTCTTAGCGCTGGCCATGCAACCGATCGCTGCTCGAGCAGGGGACGATTCGACAGCTCTGTGGCAGGCGTACGAGAGTGCTGGCACGCCGTCTCTTGTACTTACGCCGCCGGGAGTTCGGCGTCAGGAAGCGTTTCACGGCAGCCGTGACCCGAAACGCCCGAAAGCCGAGGTGGCGGAACGTCAACCTTGGTCCGTACGGGCAACTGTGTCGGATGTGATCGCCTCGCTTGCCTGTACATCCATGTTCAAGGTGCGTCCCGACAGCCAGGGTACGGACCCTGCCGCCTCCGCGGGTCGCTGAGTTGCTGTGAGGCCCACATACCGGCTCCGGCCAGTAGCAGAAGTGGCGCCGCTCGGCGAGAATCACCCGAAAGCAGACCCTGAGTCCTTCGCGCAAATCCTGTGCGCATAACTGCCCGGCTGCGGAGAGATGAACATGCAGTTCAAGCGGGCGGGGAAATGAGCCTTCACTCTGACGATGACAGCCGCCCGCGGGTCTTTCTGTCGTACTCACGCAGGGACTTAGGTTTTGTCGAGAGCCTCGCCAACGACCTGAACTCGCGAGGGTGCCTCTGCGACTACGACGTTGTGGACACGGACCCAGACAACGTTCTTCTGGGAATATCTCCTGAAGATGACTGGTGGAAACGCATTCAAGACATGCTGACGCGCGCCCACGTGGTTGTCTTTGTCTTGTCGCCGCAGTCATTGCGCTCGAAGGTCTGCGATGAGGAAGTGGCGTTCGCGCTGAGCAACGGGAAGCGCGTAATACCGATCACATTTGGAGCGGTCGACGTCGCGGCACTACCTCCGCGGTTGTCTGCGCTCAACGTCGCCATTCATTTCCGCATTGGCGATGACCCGCAGTACGGTTCGTCTTTAGCGAAGTTGGCCACGGTGGCCCAGCTGGACGTCGCTTGGCATCGGACCGCCGCTGATGTCTCGATTTCAGCACACCGATGGAATGCACGCGGGCGCGGTCAGGAGGCGTTGGTTCTGGGCACTGAACTGCAAGCACTTCAACGATGGGCTTCCAGTCGCCCCGCCTCTGCGCCTACCCATTCGGAACTCGTTCTAGCCTACTTGGCGGCGTGCCAGCAAGCGGAGGAAGACCGAGTTGCAATGCTTGAAGCAGAACGCGAGCGGTACCTCGAACTAATAGAGGTAGTGAGACCCATGCTCGAGGCGGAGATTCGCGTTCGCGAAACGCAGGATCCCTCGAGCCATCCGGGCGTTCGAAAGGAGCAGGAAGTCGAACTTGAAAGGGTTAGATCCCTCCTTGGCAACCGGTGGCATCCGTCCGCTGCAAAGCACGTCGCGTCAACGGGGGCTACGGAAGGCTACGCAGAAGTGTTTGTCTTCCCCTGCTGCAACACGATGGTACGAGACTTCTTGAGCACTGGTGAGGGCGAGCCGCCACTCCAGTTTCGCTCGGATGGTTGTCGAGACATACCGCCTAGCTTGCAACATTCTGAGCGGAGGCGAAGCAACCCTTTCCGACCGGTCATCGTCTCGCAGCGACAGGATGCCGACCCTAGCGAAATGACGCCCATTAACCGGTTGCAGCGGCCGGTCCACTGCGCGGCGTGCCGCTGAAGCGGCGCGATGACGGCAGAGGATTCCTGTCCGCTTGTCGGCGACACACATGTCTGCTTAGGTTGCTTCGAACGAGAAGCGGCTAGACCCCGAGTCGTCTTCCACCGCCCGGCGCCATGACGTCCTGTGTCTACCCTGCCTGCTGCGTCCCCGCGGTCGTCTGCTCCGGAGCTGGTTCGAGCACGGTCCGGTAGATCGGGTACTGCGTGGAATACGCGACGCTGGTGAGCAGCAGAGCCACCGGCGCCAGCATCATCGAGCCGACCTGCGCCGAAACGCTCAGAAGGTTGAGAATGATGGACGTGAGCCACGACAGCGAGAACACGAGCGCCGCAAGCGCAACGCCGAGCACGAGGAACGGCCAGCGGTTGCGCCAGCAGGCGAAGAGCGAGAAGAACATGGCCTTCCCGACCGTATAGCGGTGCCAGGCGATCAGCAGCGGCGAGAACCAGGTGAGCATCAGGATCGGCGTATAGACGAGCACAGCCGCGGCGATCGCATCCCACGGGACGTTTGCCGCCACCGAGGCCGGGTCGAGCTGGCCGTCGACGACCTTCCAGTTGGCGAGCTCGTCCTGCGCGAACAGCGCAGTCAGCATCGACATCAGCACCACGAGCCCCGCATGGATCATTCCAAGGCGCAGCAGCGCGTTGCGCTGCGGCCCCTTGAATCCGGCGAGCAGCAATGATGGCAGCGGTACCACGTTGCGTTCGGCGTCACGCCCGGCGGCGGTGATGCCGACCGTTCCGAACGGCACCAGGATCGCCGCGAGCGGCAGACCCACGAGTGGCACGTTCGCGATCACCATCAGCGCCATCGAGTACAGGATCACGAGCGCGGTGAAAGCGAAGGCCTGGCGCCGGTAGAGGGAGAGGCCTTCGCGCAACCAGCCCCAGCCGGCGGCGGCCGGCAGCGTTCTGACTTGCATGCAGCAATTCTATCGGCCCGAATCCGCGGGCTCGACCCACGGCAGGGTCTTTTCGGCAATGCGGCGCTCGAGGATGCGCTCGAAATGCCTGGGGTCGTGCGGAGTCAGGACCTCGGCCGGACGCGGCAGGTAGTAGTCGTACAGGCGGGAGATCCAGAATCGCAGCGCGGCTGCGCGTAGCACGGTGCGCCAGCATTCATACTCTTCCTCGGTCAGCGGGCGCACTGCGTGGTAGGCGCTGAGCATCGCCTGGGCGCGATCCGGGTCGAACGCACCGGTTGCGAGATCGATGCACCAGTCGTTCATCGTGACCGCGAGGTCGAACAGCCACAGCGAGCAGCCGGCGAAATAGAAGTCGATTAGACCGCCGATTGCGTCGCCCGCCGGGGTTCCAATGATGAGTACGTTGTCGCGGAAAAGGTCTGCGTGGATCGGCCCGGAGGGCAGCCGCTCGAAGTGCGCGCTGCGAAAGAATGTGTCCTGATAGATGAGTTCGTCGGCCAGGCGCCGGAACACCTCGTCAGGAATGTGCGGCTCCAGCTTGGGGACCGAGTCCTTCCACCAGCCGATACCGCGCAGGTGCGGCTGGAACAGCGGAAAGTCCGCGCCGGCCAGATGCATTCGTGCGAGCACATCACCGACGAGCGCACACTGGGCCGCGGAGGGATGGACGACGGCCTTGCCCTCGAGGCGCGTGACGATGGCGGCTGGCTTGCCCTTGATCTCCGAGAGCAGCGCGCCGCTGCGGTTTTCCTGCGGCGCCGGCACAGGCAGACCCCGCCGCGACAGGTGCCGCATCAGCTCCAGATAGAACGGCAGCTGTTTGAACGTGAGCCGCTCGAAGATCGTCAGGACGAAGCGTCCCTGCGAGGTCGTCAGGAAGTAGTTGGTGTTCTCGATGCCTGAGGCGATGCCGTGCAGGTCGAGCAGTTCGCCAATTGCAAACTGCGTCAGGAAGCTCGCGGCTTCGGCGCGAGTGATCGCGGTGAAGACGGCCATGGGCTCGGGCCGGGCCTAACGAGACTGGGAGGAGGGCGGAGGAGGCAGCGGTGGTGAAGCGGCGCGATCGGCAGGTCGGCCGAACTCGAAGGTGAAGAACTTCGGGACCGACAGACCGGAGAGGGATTCGGTCGCCGATAGCGGTTGCTGGCCCTCACGGTTCGTGATCGTGTAGGTGCGACCGGTCAGGGCTGGCGTGACCCGGACCTCGCTGACGCCGTTGCGGGTTCGGATCTGCTCGATGCGCGTCCTGGGCTCTTCGGGGAGCGGCGCCTTGGTGTCAGCCTCGGTCGGCACCAGCTCGTCGGCGGTGGGTGTCGTGTCGGTGGCCGTCCCACCGGAAGCCGCTTCGAGCGCCTGCTTCTCCGCGGCGGGCAAGTCGATGCGCTGTGGCGGCTTGGCCGCCGGCCGCGCCGGGGTCGCCGCAGTGGAAGCGCCCGTGTCCGGCCGGGTGGCCGGTGGCGGTGCGGTCTGCGCCTGGGCTGCGAGGGCGAGCGATATCAGCATCGCCGCGGCCAGCCAACGAGGCGGGGAGTTAGGAAGCAGGCGACCTTCCATTTGAGGAATTCTAACCGTGTGCAAGGCGACGCCTATCGCCCGAATCACCGATATTGGGCTATCTCAAAGGTAGAGAAGCTGCTCGCGCTCGGTCGCGCTCTGTTCGAAGCCGCGCGCATCGTAGAAGTCGAAGAGGGCGTTGACGACCGCATCGGCCTCGTCGACGACGCGCATCATCGCGAGATCGGTGTCGCTGATCATGCCCTCGGCCGCCACGACGTCGCGCAGCCAGTCGAGCAGTCCCTTCCAGAATGCCGACCCGACCAGCACGACCGGCATCTTGCGGCCCTTGCCGGTCTGGATCAGCGTCAGTGCCTCCGAAAGCTCGTCGAGCGTGCCGAAACCGCCCGGCATTACGACATAGGCCGCCGCGTACTTCACGAACGCCACCTTGCGCGCAAAGAAGTGCCTGAACCGCAGCGAAATGTCCTGGTATTCGTTGCCGTACTGCTCGAACGGCAGCTCGATGTTGAGTCCCACCGACGGCGACGCCCCCTCGAACGCGCCGCGGTTGGCGGCTTCCATGATCCCGGGGCCGCCGCCGCTGATGACGGCGAATCCGGCATCCGAGAGCTTGCGCGCGATCTCGACCGCCAGCTCATAGTTGGGTGTGCCCGGCAGCGTGCGTGCGCTGCCGAAGATCGAGACCGCCGGCCGGATCTCCGACAGGCGCTCGGTCGCCTCGACGAACTCTGAAATAATCCCCCAGAGCTGCCACGACTCCCTTGCCTTCTGGCTGGTGGCGCGCTCCGGCATGGTGACTGCGCGCAGGCTGGGTATGTTCTTGCGGTGGTCTAGCACGGCGTTACTCCCATGAAAACACTATTGCTGCTCGATGGGTCGAGCTACCTTTATCGCGCCTTCCACGCGCTGCCCGATCTGCGCACGGCGGCGGGCGAGCCGACCGGCGCGCTGCGCGGGTTCATCGGCATGCTGCGCGTCCTGCGCCAGCAGGTCGCGGCGGATTACATCGCGTGCGTGTTCGATGCCAAGGGTAAGACCTTTCGCGACGAGCTTTACGCCGAATACAAGGCCAATCGGGCCGCCATGCCGGCCGATCTGGTGGCCCAGATCGGACCAATTCATGCCGCAGTGCGGGCGCTTGGCTGGCCGGTGATCGAGATCGAGGGCATCGAAGCCGACGACGTGATCGGCACGCTGGCGCGCGCGGCCAGCGCGCATGGGCTGCGCACGGTCATCTCCACGGGCGACAAGGATCTCGCGCAGCTGGTCGACGAGCACACCACGCTGGTCAACACGATGAGTGGGGAGACGCTCGACGTGAAAGGAGTGTCGGAGAAGTTCGGCGTCCCGCCGGAGCGGATCGTCGACTACCTGACCCTGGTCGGCGACAGCGTCGACAACGTCCCGGGTGTCGAGAAGGTGGGCCCGAAGACGGCGGCCAAGTGGCTTCAGACCTACGGCTCCCTCGACGCGCTGGTCGCGAACGCCGGGCAGGTGAGCGGGGCCGTCGGCGAAAACCTGCGCAAGGCGCTGCCCTGGATTCCGACCGCGCGCACGCTGGTCACGATCCGGACGGACTGCGACCTGTCTGAACATGTCCCCTCGATGAGTGCGCTGGCGGTGCGTGACGAGGATGCGGCGCAGCTGCGCTCGATCTACGAGCGCTACGAGTTCAAGTCCTGGCTGCGCGAGATGGATACCGTCGCGAGCGCTGCCGCCGCTGCGCCGGCCGCAAGCGGCGTGCCTGTGCGCGACAGCCGAGCCGAGTACGAGACGGTGACCACACTCGGACAGCTCGAGACGTGGCTGCAGAAGATCGGTGCGGCGGACCTGACCTGCATCGACACCGAAACCACTTCACTCGATCCGATGGCCGCGCGGCTGGTGGGTCTGTCGCTGTCGGTGGAGCCGTTGAAGGCCTGCTACGTCCCGCTGGCGCACCGCTATCCCGGCGTTCCGGAGCAGTTGCCGCTTGACGCGACGCTCGCCACGCTGCGGCCCTGGCTCGAGAGCCCGCATCACCGCAAGGTCGGCCAGCATCTGAAGTACGACATGCACGTATTCGCCAACCACGGCATCCGCCTGGCTGGAGTCGTGCACGACACGCTGCTCGAGTCCTACGTGCTCGAGGCCCACCGCGGCCACGACATGGATTCGCTGGCCGAGCGTCACCTCGGACGCAAGACGCTCACGTACGCCGAAGTCTGCGGCAAGGGTGCGAACCAGCTGGGTTTCGACGACGTGGCGATCGACCGTGCCACTGAGTACGCGGCCGAGGACGCCGAGATAACGCTGGCGCTGCATGCGGCGATGTGGCCGCAGATCGAAACCAATGCGGGGCTGCGTCGGGTCTACGAGGACATCGAACTGCCGGTCGCGCAGGTGCTGTACCGGATGGAGCGCACTGGCGTGCTGATCGACGGCGAGCGCCTGCAGCGGCAGAGCCGGGAACTGGCGCAGCGCATCGCCGACCTGGAGCGCGAGTCGATCGAAATTGCGGGACAGCCCTTCAACCTGGGCAGCCCGAAACAGATCGGGGAGATTCTCTTCGGCCTGCTGAAGCTGCCGGTGCTCAAGAAGACGGCCAGCGGCGCGCCCTCGACCGATGAAGAAGTATTGGAGAAACTGGCTGAGGACTACCCGCTGCCGAAACTGCTGCTCGAACACCGCGGCCTGTCGAAGCTGAAATCTACTTACTGCGACAAGCTTCCGGCGAGCGCCGACGCGCAGGGCCGCGTGCACACGAACTACGGCCAGGCGATTGCGGTGACCGGGCGCCTGTCGTCATCGGATCCGAACCTGCAGAACATCCCGATCCGCACGGCGGAGGGGCGCCGCATCCGCGAGGCCTTCATCGCGCCGCCGGGACATCGCATCGTGTCGGCCGACTATTCGCAGATCGAACTGCGCATCATGGCGCACATCTCCGAAGACGCTGGCCTGCTCGACGCCTTCGCGCGAGGTGAGGACATCCATCGCGCGACGGCTTCGGAGGTCTTCGGCGTGCCGGTCGGCGAGGTGACGAGCGAGCATCGGCGCTATGCCAAGGTCATCAACTTCGGCCTGATCTACGGCATGAGTGCTTTCGGCCTGGCGTCCAACCTCGGCATCGAGCGCGATGCGGCACGCAGCTACATCGATCGCTACTTCATGCGCTATCCGGGCGTCGCCCGCTACATGGAGTCGACGCGAGCGATGGCAAAGCGGCAGGGCTATGTCGAGACGGTCTTCGGCAGGCGTCTCTGGCTGCCGGAGATCAACTCGCCGAACGGGCCGCGGCGCGGTGCGGCCGAGCGCGCGGCGATCAACGCGCCGATGCAGGGCACGGCGGCTGACCTGATCAAGCTCGCGATGATCGCCGTCGATCACTGGATCCAGCAGGACGCGCTGGGGACACGGCTCGTGATGCAGGTGCACGACGAACTGGTGCTCGAAGTGCCCGATGCCGAGGTAGATCTGGTCCGTCAGCGCGTGCCGGCGCTGATGGCCGGCGTCGCCGAACTGCGTGTGCCGCTGCTGGTCGAGCTCGGCGTCGGCGCCAACTGGGACGAGGCGCACTAGCGCCGGCGCACCCGAATCACGCGCTGTCAGACCGTGACGGCGACGATCACGCTCGAAGCCTTGAAGAACGCGGTCGCGCGTGAACCCGGCTTCAGGCCGAGCGATTTCGCGCTGTCCTGCGTGATGATCGCGGTCACCGACCCGCCGCCGTCGAGGTCGAGGGTCACTTCCGAGTTCACCGCGCCGGGCTGGATCGTCCTGACGACCCCCGCAAACTGATTGCGCGCCGAGAGTCTTGTTCCGTCGAGGCCGGTCGCGATGAGCACGGAGGACGACTTGACCAGTGCGATGGCGGTCATGTTCGTCCGTATCCCGAGCGATTGCGCGCTGTCCCGGGTGACGATCGCGACGATGCGCGGACCACCGGGAACCGCGATCTCGATCTCGTCGCTGACGGCGCCCATGCGAACCGCTGTGACCTTGCCCACGAATTGGTTGCGCGCGCTCGTCTTCATGGTAACGATCCTCGTCAGCGAGAAATCGGAAGACAGATCGAATGCTTCGGCGTCGAGCACCCGCAGGAAGCGCTGATGGACCGCGTTGATCTGCTCGAAGCGCTCCAGCAGTCGCAGGCCGTGTTCAGTAAGTCGCGTATGGCCCCCGCCGCGGCCGCCGATGCTGCGCTCGACCAGCGCCTCGCCGGCAAGCCGGTTCATCGATTCGATCGCCTCCCAAGCACCTTTGTAGCTGAGCCCGACCGCCGTGGCCGCGCGCGAGATCGAGCCGAGGTCGGCCACCGCGCGCAGCAGCGTCATGCGCGCCGGTCCGGCGAGGTTCTCTCCGCTCACGGTTACCCAGACACTGCCGTCGAGAGCGAGGCGACCGGGGCGCCGGACAGTACGGGTCATCGCGCGCGGAGTCCTCGGGCGATCCGGGGGACGTGTCATGCTAGGCTTTCCGAAGCACCGGCATCGTTCGAGACGCGGCCCTGCTGCATGTGAACGATCTGCGTCGCCAGTTCCGCTGCGTCTTCGTCGTCGTGCGTGACCAGCAGCGTCGGGATCGAGATATCGCGCTGCAGATCGCGCAGTTCCCTGCGCAGCCGCCTGCGCAGTTCGCGATCCAGCGCGGCGAAGGGCTCGTCGAGTAGCAGCGCTGCCGGGTCGGACGCCAGCGCGCGCGCCAGCGCTGTGCGCTGGCGCTGGCCACCGGAGATCTGATCCGGAAAATGGTCGATCACATCGTGCAGGTGGAAGGCGTCGACCCATCGGCGGACGCTCGCATCCTCAATGCCGTCTAGCGGGTTCACCCAGCCCTTCCGGCGGCCGAACGCGATGTTCTGACGAACGGTCAGATGCGGAAAGAGCGCGTAGTCCTGGAAGACATGGCCCATGCGCCGCTGTTGTGGCGGGACCTCGATTGCCGCGGCACTGTCGAAGAGCGTCCGGCCGGCGAGCACGACGCGGCCACGGTCGGGCCGGGTGATTCCCGCGATCATGCGCAGCGTCTGGGTCTTGCCGCCGCCCGAGGGGCCGACGAGCGCAAGCCGGGTGGCATCGCTCGCGAAGCTGACGTCGAGGTCGAAGCGGCGTTCCCGGTGGCTCAGCACCTTCCGCAACGAGATGTTCCAGACCGTCGTCATTGAGCACGCAGCGGCACGCGCCCCGGCACCAGCCGGCCCGCGGCCAGCAGCACGGCGACGCAGGTGATCGAGGTCACCGCAACGAGGAAGTCGGCGGTGTCGTTCTGGCCTGCCTGCACCGCTTCATAGACAGCGATCGACAGCGTCTGCGTCTTGCCGGGGATGCTGCCGGCGACCATCAGCGTCGCACCGAATTCCCCCAACGCCCGCGCGAACGCCAGCAGAAGCCCGGCCAGTACGCCGCGCCATGCGAGCGGAAGCGAAACGCGGAAGAACACGCCGGGCTCGCTGATGCCGAGCGTGCGCGCGACCTCTTCGAGTTGCGGATCGACGGTCTCGAAGGCCGCGCGCGCCGCCTTGAAGACCAGAGGGAACGACACCACCGTTGCTGCCAGCACCGCACCCTGCCAGGTGAAGATCAGCCGGATACCGAAGTTCTCGAGCAGCCAGCTGCCCATCGGCCCGTGCGTGCCGACCAGCACGAGCAGGTAGTAGCCGAGCACGGTCGGTGGCATCACCAACGGCAGCGTGAACACCGCGTCGAGCAGGTCGCGCCCGACGAAGCGCATGCGCGCAACGGCGAATCCGGCACCGACGCCGAGGACCAGGTTCAACGCTGTCGCCCAGCCCGCTACCTTCAGCGTCAGCGCGAGGGCGATCCATGCGCCTTCCATCGGCTGGGCTCGGCGTCAGGGCCTGCCGAATCCGTACTTCGCGAACACCGACTGCGCCGCGGGTGAAATCAGGTACTCGGCAAACGCACGCGCCGCCGCGGCGTTCGGGCTCGAGCTGATCGGCGTGACGGGATACAGAATCCGCCTCTTCGTCGGCACCGCGAACGCGACCTTGACCTTGTCTGGCATCAGCGCGGCATCGGTCGCGTAGACAAACCCGGCGTCGACCTCGCCGCGCGCGACATAGTCGAGCGCCTGCCGGACGTTGTTGACGCCGATCATCTTCGGCTCGATCGCCGACCACAGGCCGGCGGCTTCCAGCACGCCTTTGGTGTAGCGCCCGACCGGTACGCTGGCGGGAAGGCCGATCGCGATGCGCGCATCGCTCGCCTGGCCGAGGTCGGCCAGCGCCGCCGGCACCTTGCTTACGCCGGCGGGAACGATCACCACCAGCGAATTCGAAACGAAGTTGCGTCGCTGGCCGGCTTCGACCAGCTTCTGCTGCTGCGCCTGATCCATGGTCTCCTGGTCGGCGCTGGCGAACACATCGACCGGCGCGCCCTTGGCGATCTGCTGAAGCAATGCCCCAGACGCGCCGAAGTTGAACTGCACCTTGGTGCCCGGATGCGCCGCCTCGAAGCCCGGCCCGATCTCCTTGAACGCGTTGGTCAGGCTCGCGGCGGCGGAGACCGTGAGGTCGGCCGCCGATGACGCGGCGGAGCTCCATGCGACGAGCGCTGCGGAGGCAACGAGGCAGAAGTTCTTCACGGCACGCATATCCAAGCGCTATGTAGTCATGGTGATATGGAAATGGTAGTTTGCATGGGGAAATGCGTCAAAGTCGATAAGTTCTCGGCTACATGACGAGGACCATGATGCCTGAGCGGGCGATCCGTATCCGGCGTCGCGGGCGCCGCCGGGTGTGTACACAACGTGGCTTGCCTGTGGGGCGGACAGACACGTCGCCGCCTTGCGCGACGCCGGCCCGGCAGTCGGCGTTAACCGCGTGCGCTACCTCCAGACCGCGGAGACGACGATCGCCGGAGGCCGTGCGAGGCCATGGGGCGGACTGCTGCCGAGACCGAATTGCGTCGCGCGTATGGCGCGTCGGATCGTCGGACTTTCGGCGATCAAACTTGCCCCAATCGCCGGCCGGTCAACGCAGCAGGTAGCCGATCGGCCGCCACGCTCCGTCCTGGTAGACGAGCGTCACCATCTCCTGCGCGGAAGGATTCTTCTCGAAGTCACTGAAGAAACGTAGCGACACGTACTCACCTTCCGGCGCTCCCGGCATCGATTTGCGATAGGCGGCGCCGTCGAGCTTGCGGCCCTTGAAGGCGCCGACTTCGGCGCGGTTCTTCGGGAGTCCGTCCACCCACTGCTGCCGCCCCACTTTCTCCTTGAACAAGGTGGAGCACTCGTCCCACGCCTTGCCGTAGTCACCGCTGTCGATCAGCTTCAGCCACTCGCCTGCGACCTTGGCCGCTGCCTGTTCCTTGGCCTCGATGACGGGGTCAACAGCCGGAGTCGTTGCTGGCGCGGGTCTGGTCGTCGGCGTCGTCATGTCCGCTGGCGGCTTCAGTTGGGCCTGGGTCGCGCCGGAGAGGAAGGCCAGGACGAGCATTGCGGTTCTTGCGTGCATGATGATCCTTCAGGGAAGAGGTCACGCTCCGCCGCAGGCAGTGGCGCAGCGCCGCCGCGTTACGTGGGCGTATACGCCAACCGCACGTAGATCGGAGCGAAGGGTGTGGCCTGAGTAATTTCGATCAGCGCCTCGCGCGCGAGTTCCAGCAATGCCAGGAAATGCACGATCGCGACCGGTGCACCGCGGGCCGGATCGAAGAAGTCGGCGAACTCGACAAAGCGGGCATTCTGCAACCGGCGCAGGATCAGGCTCATGTGCTCGCGCACCGACAGTTCCTCGCGCGCGATCCGATGGTGGGCGTGCAGGCGCGCGCGCGTCAGCACCGCCGACCATGCGTCGCGCAGATCGACCACGTTGACGTCCGGGAAGCGGCGCTCGAGCGACTGTTCGATCGTCACGATCGCGCGCACGAAGTCGCGCCCGACGCGTGGCAGCTGGTCGATCTGCAGGGCCGCGAGCTTGATGCGCTCGTATTCGAGCAGCCGCCGCACGAGTTCGGCGCGCGGATCCTCGACGTCCTCGCTGCCCTCGGACTTGCGCAGCGGCAGCAGCATGCGCGACTTGATCTCGATCAGCAGCGCCGCCATCAACAGATACTCGGCGGCGAGCTCGAGGTTCTTTTCGCGGATCTGGTCGATGTACGCCAGGTACTGGACCGTGAGCGGCGCCATCGGGATGTCGAGCACGTTGAAGTGCTGCTTGCGGATCAGGTACAGCAGCAGGTCGAGCGGGCCCTCGAAGGCTTCGAGGAAAATCTCGAGCGCATCCGGCGGGATGTACAGGTCGTCCGGCAGGCGGAACAGCGGCTCGCCATAAAGGCGAGCCAGCGCGACACCGTCGACAGTGTCCGGCGTCATGTCGGCTGCCGCCGCCAGCACGCCCTCGTCATCGCCGGTTGCGCCTGGCCCCTGCGCCTGCGCCGGGAACGGATTCAACGCCGCGCCTTCGGCTGATAGACGTATGCGGGCTGAGCAACGGCGGACTGGCGGAAGCGCGCGTACATGTCGGGGTCGAGGTTCTTGTCCCACCAGATCGCGCGGCCCTGCTTCTGGCCGGTCTCGATAGTGGGATCGCGCTGCTTCATTTCGCGCAGGAACTGTCCCAGCTCGGAGATGTATGGGCTCGACATGGATGATGCGGCTACGGGATCAGACCGCCGAGGATTTTACGCGAGCGCGGCGGTTCACCGAGCGGCCGAGACCGCCGTCAGGATGCCGCGCAGGATTTCCAGCGGAGGCGGCGGGCAGCCCGGAACCGCGACGTCGACCGGGATCACGTTCGCGACACGGCCGCAGCTCGCGTAACTCTCGCCGAAGATCCCGCCGCTGCAGCCGCAGTCGCCGACGGCAACGACGAGCTTCGGTTCCGGTGTGGCCTCATAGGCGCGCTTGACCGCGATTTCCATGTTGCGTGCCACCGGTCCCGTGACGAGCAGCAGGTCTGCGTGGCGCGGGCTGGCGACGAAGCGGATGCCACGGCCCTCGAGGTTGTAGTACGGGTTGTTCAGCGCGTGGATCTCGAGTTCGCAGCCGTTGCACGATCCCGCGTCGACCTGGCGGATCGTCAGCGCGCGACCGAGCAGCGCCAGCACGTCGGCCTGGATGCGTTCGGCCTCGACGCGCCAGGCCGCCTCGGGCTGCGGCGCGGGCTCGGTGCAGAGCCCCGCCTTCAGCACCTGTCGCATCATGAAGAGCATCAGAGGTCCTGGCCGGAGTAGCTGAGGTTGAACGACTTGTTGATCAGTGGGAAGTCGGGAACGATGTTGCCGATCACCGCGTGCTCGAGCAGCGGCCAGTTCTGCCAGGACGGGTCATGGCAGTGACAGCGGCGCACCCGCCCATCGGCGTCCGCCTCGATCGCTACCAGCACATCGCCGCGCCAGCCCTCGATCCAGCCGATGCCTCGTCCGTCGCCGCCGACCGCCGCCAGCGGGCGCTGCGTTTCGCCCGGCGGGATACGCCGTACGATCTCACCGATCAGCCGCAGTGACTCCGCGAGCTCGTCGAAGCGGACTGCGACGCGCGCCGCGACATCGCCGCGGTCCTGCGTCGCGATGCGCACGCTCAGCGCGTCGTATGGCGCGCAGGGCAGGTCGACGCGCAGATCGCGCGCCTGCCCGCTGGCGCGCGCGGCCAGCCCGCACAGCCCGAGCTGGGCCGCGAGTTCTGGCGTGACGAAGCCTGTGCTCTGAAACCGGTCCTGCAGCCCGGCGTGCTCGTCGTAGATGCTGCGCAGGACGTTCACTTCAGCGGAAAGCTCCGTGCATTGTCTGGCGATGCGCTCGAGGGCGTCGCGATCCGCGTCGCCCAGAGTGCCGCCGGGAACGATCCGGTCCATCAGCAGGCGATGGCCGAACACCGCGTCGTTCAGGCGCAGCCAGTCTTCGCGCAGGCGCGAGAATTGTGCGAGGCCGAACGCCAGCGCGGCGTCGTTGCCGAGCGCGCCGAGGTCTCCGAGATGATTAGCGACGCGCTCGCGCTCCAGCAACAGCGCGCGCAGCCAGGCGGCGCGCGGCGGTATCTCGGTTCCCGTCGCGGCCTCGACGGCCATCGAATACGCCCAGGCATACGCGACCGTCGAGTCGCCGGAGACGCGGCCGGCGAGCCGATGCCCTTGTGCGAGCGGCATGCCTTCGAAGCGCTTCTCTATGCCCTTGTGCACGTAGCCGAGGCGCTCTTCGAGCCGCAGCACCTTTTCGCCGACGATCGAGAAGCGGAAGTGGCCCGGCTCGATGATGCCGGCGTGAATCGGCCCGACCGGGATTTCGTGCACCCCGTCGCCGCCGACGGTGACGAAGGGGTAGTGCTCCTGCTGCACATCGAACGCGCGAGCGCCGTCGGCGTCGCGCCGCAGCGGGAAGAAGTCCGCGGGCCACGCGCCGTGCCGTAGCCAGGGGCGCGCGTCCTGCGCTCCGCGGGCGCGGACCCCGAGCAGGTCGAACACCGCACGCTGCATGCGGCTGGCCGCGGGAAAGTGCGGGGAAAGGTCCGGAACCTCCGGTGGGTCGGCACGCGCGGGCAGTCGTACGCAGGCAAGGCCGTCGTCCGCGGCGTACGCAGCCTGTACCACAAAGCCCTCGCCCAGATCGCGACGATCCGATCCCCACAGTGCGACGAGGTGGTGGCCCGCCTGTGCGAAGGCGCGTGCGACGGCCACCCATTGCGCACTGTCGACATCGGTGAACGCGACCGGCATCGCCCCGGACCGTCGCGCGAAAGTGAGAGAGGTCTCGTCGATGCGCATCATCCGCCCGAGACCAGTCGCGCGGCCTGCTGGTACCAATCCCGGAGATATTGCGGGATGTACAGGCCCAGCAGCAGGGCGAGACCGAGGTGCACGAACACCGGGACCAGCGCCGGCGGATGCGCGAGGCGCTTCGCGGTGGTCTCGCCGAACACCATCGGCTGCACGCGCGCGAGCACCGCAGCGAAGGCCACCCCGAGCGCCAGCAGCAGGAACGGCGTGGTCCACGGGAACTCACGCATCGCGGTGGTCAGGATCAGGAACTCGCTCGCGAACACGCCGAACGGCGGCATGCCTAGGATCGCCAGCGTGCCGATCATCAGCCCCCAGCCGACCGTGGGGTTCACTCGGATCAGGCCGCGAATCTGGTCCATCACCTGCGTACCCGCCTTCTGCGCTGCATGGCCGACCGTGAAGAAGATCGCCGACTTCGTCAGCGAGTGCACCGTCATGTGCAGCAGGCCGGCGAAGCTCGCGATCGGCCCGCCCATGCCGAATGCGAAGGTCATCAGCCCCATGTGCTCGATCGACGAATACGCAAACATGCGCTTGATGTCGCGCTGGCGCGAGATGAAGAAGGCTGCGAGCACCACCGAGAGCAGGCCGAAGCCCATCATGAGTTCGCCGGCGAAGCGCGATCCGAGCGCGCCGTCGGCCAGCACCTTGCAGCGGAGCACCGCGTAGAGCGCAACATTGAGGAGCAGGCCGGATAGCACCGCGGAAATCGGCGTCGGCCCCTCGGCGTGCGCATCGGGCAGCCAGTTGTGCAGAGGCGCCAGCCCGACCTTTGTGCCGTAGCCGATCAGCAGGAAGACGAAGGCGAGGGCGATGACGGTCGGCTCGAGGTCCGACTTGGCAGCGGCCAGGTAGGTCCAGAGCAGACCGCTGCCCTCGGCGCCGATGATGCGTTCAGAGGCGAGGTACAGCAGAATGGTGCCGAACAGCGCCTGCGCGATGCCGACGCCGCACAGGATGAAGTACTTCCACGCCGCTTCCAGGCTCGCCGGCGTGCGGTAGACGGCGACCAGCAGCACCGTGGCGAGCGTGGCGGCCTCGAGCGCGACCCACAGCAGCCCCATGTTGTTGGTGGTCAGAGCCAGCAGCATCGTGAACGAGAACAGCTGGTACATGCTGTGGAACAGCCGCATGCGCGGCGGAGTCATCTTCCCGTGGTCGCGCTCGATGCGCATGTACGGGCGCGCGAACAGCGCCGTCGTGAACGCGACCAGCGCGGTCAGCGCCACCAGGAATACGTTGAGCGAGTCGACGAAGAACTGCTCGTGCATCACGAGGATTGGTCCATCGGCAATGATCTGGGCGGTCAGGACCGCCGCAGCCAGAAAGGTCGCCAGGCTGAACGCGACGTTGACCTCGGGCGCCCGCTCGCGCTGGCCAACGAGGCCCAGCACGGCGGCACCGGTGAGCGGAAGTGCGAGGACGGCAAGCAGCGCAATCATGCCGCTCCCTCGCCCTGCGGGCGGTCCCGCCGAGGGGGACGCGAGCGCCTTTGGCGCGGCCGGGCGGCGCTCATTGGTGCACCCTTGGCGCTGACGCGCCGTCCCGCCGGGCGGGAGCGAGCCCTTCCTCGGAGCGGCCGCGCGGAGGGCTCATTGCTCATTCCTCCTTCAGCCGCTCGAGATGCCGGATGTCCAGGCTGTCGAACTGCTCGCGGATCTGGAACATGAACACGCCGAGGATGATCAGCGCGACCAGCACGTCGAGCGCGATGCCGAGCTCGACCACCATCGGCATGCCGTAGGTCGCGCTGGTCGCCGCAAAGAACAGCGCGTTCTCCATGGCGAGGAAGCCAATGACCTGGGGAATCGCCTTGGTCCGCGTGATCATCATCAGAAAGGACAACAGCACGCAGGCGAGCGCGATGCCGAGCGTGCCGCGTGCCACCGACTGCGACAGGCCGGAGATCGGCTGCGCGAGGTTGAACGCGAAGATCACCAGCACGATGCCAAGCAGCATCGTCGTGGGGATGTTGATCAGTGTCTCGACGTCCCAGCGGACGTTGAGGCGCTCGATCATCCGGTGCAGCAGCCACGGCATCAGGATGACCTTCAGTGCGAAGGTGATCGCCGCCGACCAGTACAGGTGGGGCTGCCCGGTGAAATGCGCCATGACCGTCGTCGATGCCGCCAGCGCCAGCCCCTGCAGCGTGAACAGATGGATCAGCGACAGCACGCGTCGCTGCGCCAGCAGCCCGAACGACAGCAGCAGCAGGATCGCCGCGAACAGGTTGACCAATTGTGTGGCGAGGTTAGGCATCAGGCTCCGAGCAGGAAGTGCACGAGGATGCCGATCACGGCGAGCAAAAAGGCGCTCGCAAGGAATTCGGGTACGCGGAAGATTCGCATCTTGGCCGATGCCGACTCGATCAGCGCCAGGATGGCTCCGCCGAGCGCGAGCTTGCCGACCAGCACCGGCGCGGCCAGCAGCATGCCGATGGGTTCGTTGACCCGCGCGATGCCCCACGGGAAGAAGATCGCCACGCCGATGCAGGAGTAGGCGAACAACTTCAGGCTGGCCGCCCATTCGAGCAGCGCAAGGTGGCGTCCCGAGTATTCGAGGATCAGCGCCTCGTGGATCATCGTCAGCTCGAGGTGCGTCGCCGGATTGTCGACGGGGACTCGGGCGTTCTCCGCCAGCGAGACCATCGTGAACGCCACGCCGGCGACGGCGAGGCTCGGATAGATCGCGAAGTCCTGATCGCCGATCGTCTCGACGATGTTGGCGAGAGACGTCGACCCGGTCAGGAACGCGGCGGTGAACAGCACCATCAGCAGCGCCGGCTCGGCGAGGAAACCGATCAGCATCTCGCGCCGCGCGCCGAGCGTGCCGAAGGCGGTGCCGACGTCCATGGCGGCCAGCGCGATGAAGGCGCGTGCCAGCGCGAACACGCCGACCAGTGCGATCGCGTCGGCAGCCGAAGCGAGCGGCAGATCGGTCGACAGCGTCGGCACGATGCCGCAGGCGAGCACCATCGCGCCGAAGACGATGTAGGGTGCGAAGCGGAACAGCGGGCTCGCGCTTTGGGCGACGACCGATTCCTTCCAGAAGAGCTTGTGCAGTGTGTGATACGGCAGCAACAGCGGCGGCGCGCTCTTGTTCTGCAGCCACGCCCGGCACATGTTGATCCAGCCGGTCAGCAGCGGCGCGCCGAGGACGGCGACCAGGATCGCGAGCAGCTGTGCAGTCAGTCCGTACCAGTTCATCGGAACACCAGCACCAGCATGACGAGCAGTGTCACGAAGCTGTACATCAGGTAGGTTGCGATGCGGCCTTGCTGCAGCATGCCGACGACGCGCGATATGGCTTCGATGCCGCGCGCGACCGGGAGATACAACCAGTTCCAGAAGTGGTCGCTGGCGACCAGCCGGTAAGTGGGCTGCGTGTCGAATGGACTCGGCAAATGGCGTTCGATCCGGAAGAATGGCTCGAACACCTGACGGATCGGCTGGCCGAAACCTTCGGCCGTGTCCTGCATGCGCGCGTTGAGCAGCGGGTAGCCGCAGTCCCACGGCGCGGCACGTCGCAGCCGCCCGTGGTAGAGCTTGCGCACGAGCACGAACGCGAGCGCGAAGCACAGCGCGAGCATCAGCAGGAACAGCAGCGGACTGTAGGTGGCCCGCTCGGGCGACACCGGGGCGAGCAACAGCCAGCCATTGGCCGCGACCTGCGGGCCGATGCCGTCGCCGACGAGCACGCGCGTTACTGGATCGAGTACCGCGATCACCTGCGCGGGCAGCAGCCCGAGCAGCACGCAGCCGGCGCCGAGCCAGACGAGTCCGACGCGCTCCCACGTTGCCGCATCGTGCGAGGCGGCGAGCCGGGGCTCGCGTGGCTGACCGAGGAAGATCACGCCGAAGAACTTCACCATGACGTAGCCGCCGAGGGCCGCCACCAGCGCGATTCCGGCTGCAACGACAGGCACAAGGTTGTTGACAAAGGTGCTCTTCAGACCCAGCGTGAAGAGAAAACTCTGCAGCAGCAGCCACTCGGAAACGAATCCGTTCAGCGGCGGCAGTCCGGCCGCCGCCAGCGCACCGACCAGCGCCAGCCAGCCGACCCATGGCATGAAGCGCAGCAGGCCGCCGAGTTTGCCGAGGTTGCGCTCGCCGGTCGCGTGCAGCACTGCTCCGGTGCCGACAAACAGCAGGCTCTTGAAGAATGCGTGATTCAATGCGTGGAACAGGACCGCGGTCAGAGCCAGCGCGGCCATCGGTGCCATGCCATAGCCGACGAAGAGCAGCGCGAGCCCGATGCCGACGATGATCAGGCCGATGTTCTCGATCGACGAGTACGCGAGCAGGCGCTTCATGTCGGTCTGGATCGCGGCGAACACCACGCCGAAAAGGGCAGTGACGAGTCCGACCACGAGCGCCAGCACGCCCCACCACCAGAGCTGTGTCTGCAGGATCTCGAAGCTCACGCGCAGCAGGCCGTAAACCGCGGTCTTCAGCATCACGCCGCTCATCAGCGCCGACACGGGCGACGGCGCTGCCGGGTGCGCCTCGGGCAGCCAGATGTGCAGCGGCAGGACGCCTGCCTTGGCGCCGAACCCGAAGAACGCGAGCAGAAACGCGACCGACGCCCAGAACGGCGTCAGCTGTTGCGCACGCATGTTGGCAAAGGTGTAGTCGCCGGTATTGGCCTGAAGTACGCCGAAGCACAGCAGGATCGTCAGTGCACCGATGTGCGCGACAAGCAGGTAGAGAAACCCGGCCCGGCGAATCTCCGGGATCACGTGGTTGGCCGTGACCAGGAAGAACGAAGACAGCGCCATCGTCTCCCACATGACCATGAAGGCGTACGCGTCGTCGGCCAGCAGCACCAGCGCCATGCTCGCGAGGAACACGTGGTACAGCAGGCACAGCAGGCCCGGCGGCGTGCCCTCGCCCTGGCGGAAATAGCCCGCGGCGAATGCCGATACGCCCGCGCTGGCCGCGCCGAGCAGCAGCAGGAAAAATGCTGACAGCGCGTCGAGCCGCAGGTGGAACGGCAGGCCTGGCAGTCCCAGCGGGAGCACCGCAGATTCGGGGCCGGCAAATACTCCGGCGAATGCCGCCGCGGCGAGCAGCAGCGCCACGAGTGCGCCCAACGGGAACAGCACGCGCGCGACGATGTAGAAGTTGTGCGGCCGGAGCACGCCGAGCGCGCCGATCGCGATCCACATGGCGATGGCCGCCAGCAGCCAGTCGATGGCGAGCCAGTCGGCCAGAGCAGTCATCGCGAGGACGACTTTCCGCGCGAGGCCGTCAGCAGCCAGGCGGGCAGCGGCCGGTCGCCGGCGTTCTTGATGATGTATTCGCGGATCAGCTGCCGCACGACCTGGGACGGTGTCAGGTCCTGCGCCGCGCAGATCTCCTCGAACATCGCCTTCTTGCGCGGGTCGAGCAGCAGGGTCAGACGGGCAGTCTTGGACTCGGTCTTGGCGGACATCGTCTCGACATTCAGATCGAATTCACATCATATGTTAATAGAATGCGCACATTGACAGACCATGGAAAGCCCTGCGCCGTCGGCGCTTGATCCGTGTCAACGGGAGGTGCGACCGGGACGCGGCGGCGGACCCCGGTCGCAGAGCGGAACGTGCTATTTGACGCGCATGCCGGGCTGGGCGCCCGCGTCCGGATCGAGCAGGAAGATGCCCGGGTTGGACTTCTCGTCCGCGTGGCTGGCAGCCAGCACCATCCCCTCGCTGACGCCGAACTTCATCTTGCGCGGCGCCAGGTTCGCCACCAGCACCGTCAACCGCCCGACGAGGTCCTCGGGCTTGTAGGCCGACTTGATGCCCGACAGGACGGTCCGCTCGCGCCCTTCCCCCGCGTCGAGCGTCAGCTTCAGCAGCTTGTCGCTGCCGTCGACGTGCGTCGCGGCCAAGATCTTCGCAATGCGAAAGTCGATCTTGGCGAAGTCATCGATCGTGATCGTGTCGGCGATCGCGGCGCCTCCGGGCAGCGGCTTCTGCGCTTCGGGTTCGACGGGTGGCTCGAACAGGGCGTCGATCCGCTTCGTTTCCACACGTGTCATCAGGTGCTTGTACGGCGCAAGGCGCTCCGGCGAACCCGCCAGGTCGGACCATTGGAAGGCGCGAGGCATGCCGAACAGTTCGCGCGCGACCCGCTCGGCCGTCGCGGGCAGGATCGGCGCGAGGTAGATCGTCAGCACGCGGAACGCGCGCATCGCATCGCTGCAGACACTCTGCAGCAGTTCGCGGCTGGCTGGATCCTTCGCCAGTTCCCACGGCTTCATGCGGTCGAAATGCTCGTTCGCAAAGTCCGCGAGGCGCATGACCTCGCGCAGCGCCTTGCCGAATTCGCGCTGCTCGAGGAACGTCGCGATGTCCTCGCTCGACGCGAGAGCGGCCGCGAGACTGCCGCCTTCCTTCGTGGCCGGCGACAATCGACCCTCGAAGCTGCGGTTCAGGAAGCTCGCCGCGCGGCTTGCGATGTTGACGTACTTGCCGATCAGGTCGCTGTTGACCCGCTGCACGAAGTCGTCCGGATTGAAGTCGACGTCCTCCACGCGGCCGTTGAGTTTCGCCGCAACGTAGTAGCGGAACCACTCGGCGTTCATGCCGAGTTCCAGGTAGCGCAGCGGATCGATGCCGGTGCCGCGGCTCTTGCTCATCTTTTCGCCGCTGACGGTGATCCAGCCGTGCACGTAGATGTTGTCCGGTGCCCTGCGGCCCGAGAAGCGCAGCATCGCCGGCCAGAACAGCGTGTGGTGATAGATGATGTCCTTGCCGATGAAGTGGATCTGCTCGACGTCGTCGGCGGTCACGAAGGCCTCGAAGCTGCGCGACTCGCCGTTGGCTTTCGCCTTGCCGGCCTCGAAGTACGCCTTCAGCGACGCGAGGTATCCGATCGGCGCATCGAGCCAGACGTAGAAGAATTTTCCAGGCGCATCGGGAATCGGAATGCCGAAGTAGGGCGCATCGCGTGAGATGTCCCAGTCGGCCAGTCCCTTGCCGTCCGGGCCCAGCCACTCCTGGGTCTTCAAGAAGACTTCGGGCTGCAGGTGCAGCTCACCGCGGCGATTGCGCCCGGCAGTCCAGGCGCGCAGGAAATTGACGCAGCGCGGATCCGACAGGCGGAAGAAGCGATGCTCCGAAGTGCGGAGCTCGGGCCGCGCACCGGAGAGCACCGAATACGGATCGATCAGGTCAGTCGGCGCGTAGGTCGAACCGCACACCTCGCAGCTGTCGCCGTACTGATCCTTCGCGCCGCACTTCGGGCAGATCCCCTTGATGTAGCGGTCCGGGAGGAACATGCCCTTCACCGGGTCGTAGAACTGCTCGATCGTGCGCGTGTCGACCAGGCCTTCCTGCTTCAGCGCGCGGTAGATCGACTGCGAGAGCTCGACGTTCTCCGGCGAGTCGGTCGAATGCCAGTGATCGAAGCTGATCAGGAACCCGTCGAGGTAACGCGGGCGGGTCGCCCGCATGTCGTCGATGAACTGGTGCGGCGTCTTCCCGGCCCGCTCGGCGGCGATCATGATCGGCGCGCCGTGCGCGTCCTCGGCACCGACGAAATGCACCGCGTTTCCGCGCATGCGCTGGAAACGCACCCAGATGTCGGCCTGGATGTACTCCATGATGTGGCCGACGTGCAGTGGTCCGTTGGCGTACGGCAGGGCGGTCGTGACAAAGAGGCGGCGGTTCATGGCGTGATCATCGGATGTGCGAAGGGCCGCGATCGCGATCGCGGCGGGCTGTCAACGCGACAGCGGGCACATTCGCGCGCGCGCCCGGGGCCCGGTCGGTTCGGTCGGGTCGTCGTGGGGATCGGGGCGGCGCATCTGCAGATCTGATTGGAGCGAGGCAAGGGCATTCTAGCAACGCGGTCTCGGACGGCACGCCTCGGCTAGACTGAATGGTTCCTCGCGCCCATAGGACGCCTCGCTATGACCCTCACTGTCGACCGCGTGAATCAGGCGCTCGCCGGCATCATCGACCCCAACACCGGCAAGGATCTTGTCAGCTCCCGCTCGGCGCGCAACGTGCGCGTTGACGGCAGCGACGTCAGCGTCGATGTCGAACTCGGCTACCCCGCCGCCAGCCAGATCGATCCGATGCGACGCAAGGTGATCGATGCGCTCAGGGCGACCGGAGCGGCAAACGTCAGCGCCAACGTCACGATGAAGATCGTCGCGCATGCGGTGCAGCGCGGGGTCAAGGTGATGCCCAACGTCAAGAACATCATCGCGGTCGCTTCGGGCAAGGGCGGCGTCGGCAAGAGCACCGTGGCTGCCAACCTGGCGCTGGCATTGGCCGCCGAGGGTGCTCGCGTCGGGATGCTTGACGCCGATATCTATGGCCCGAGCCAACCGACCATGCTTGGCGTTTCGGGCGCGCCCGAGAGCCACGACGGCCGCACGCTCGAACCGAAGGAAAACCACGGCGTGCAGGTGAGCTCGATCGGGCTGCTGGTCGACGCGGACCAGCCGATGGTGTGGCGCGGACCGATGGTGACGCAGGCACTGCAGCAGCTGCTTGGCCAGACCAACTGGAAGGATCTCGACTATCTGGTGGTCGACTTGCCGCCCGGCACCGGTGACATCCAGCTGACGCTGGCGCAACAGGTGCCCGTGACCGGCGCGGTGATCGTCACCACGCCGCAGGACATCGCGCTGATCGATGCCAAGAAAGGGCTCAGGATGTTCGAGAAGGTCGGCATCCCGATTCTCGGCATCGTTGAGAACATGGCGGTGCATGTTTGCTCGAACTGCGGCCACGCCGAGCACATCTTCGGTTCCGAAGGCGGGAGCAGGATGGCGGAGCAGTACGGCGTCGACCTGCTCGGCAGCCTGCCGCTTGACATCCGCATACGTGAGCAGACCGACTCTGGACGGCCGACGGTGGTGGCTGAACCCGACAGTGCGATCACTGCCAGCTACAAGGAGATCGCGCGCAAGGTCGCCGTGCGCATCGCGGACAAAGCGAAGGACATGTCGCTGAAGATGCCGACGATCAAGGTGACCAACACCTAATATTCGGGGCGGCCCTGCCGCCGGAATATCCCGGCGCGTTCGAACCGATGTGCGCGCGCGGTTCAACTTGCCGGGAGACCGGTCCGCTCAAGGCGGCCATTATCGGGGGCGTAGTGCTGGAAGCGTCAGAAAGTGGGGTTGAACGTGCGCCCGCCGCGGACGATCGCTCGCTGCGGCGGTTGATGCAAGACCTTTACCGGGAGGCGCTGGCGCGCGAGCCCGGCAATGCCTATCTGCTGGAACATGGACAGCCAAGGTGGATCGATGGGCAGATCCGGACCTTTCACCTTTACCGACCCCACCTCCCGAAGTCCGGGGCGGTGCTCGAATGGGGCTGCAACCATGCGCCGGACAGCTGCATGCTCCGGGCTTGGTTCGGGAACCGTTTCGACCTTCATAGCTGTGACTTCGTCGAATCCGGCCGCTATCCGGTCTTTCATGACTATGCGCGTGTGTCCCATGCGCAGCTCGTTGGCGGCGGGTCGTTGCCGTACCCGGACAACTTCTTCGACGCCGTGATCGGTTCGGGAGTGCTGGAGCACACGGCGATGGACTACGAGGCGCTCAAGCAACTGCATCGCGTCCTCAAGCCCGAAGGCGTTGTGGTGATCTCGCATCTGCCGAACTGGCTCTCGCTGCAGGAGTGGCGGCGCCGCGTGATCCTGAAGCGGGACTTTCACCGGCGCCTGTACAGCAAGAGGGAAACAAGGCAGTTGCTGAAGCGCGCCGGCTTCTACCCAGTCGACGAGGGCTATCACACCTTCATCTGGGAGCGAATCCTGGGTCAAATGGGTTTGGATCATTGGGAACAGACGCCGCGGCTGCTGACCCGGCTGACCCCGCCCCTCGCATTCTGTGGGACGCTTTACTTCGTTGCGCGCAAGGTACTTGTGATGTGATCGCTCCGAATTCGGCGGACTGCTCCCACTCAGGTGACCAACACCTGATGGGACCGCTGGAGGGCCGGGCGGCCCTCCAGCGATCTGATCTCGAGGGGCTTCCAGCGGCGGATCGGCTCACTTCAGCGGCGGGATGGGTATCACGCCGGGGAACACGTAGGCCTGCAGCAGCGCGATCAGGCCGATCACGGCGGCGCCCGCGATCGAGTGCCAGAAGACCGTGCGGAAGATCGGGCCCAGCGCCGTGGCCCGTTCCTTCGGTTCGTCATAGCACGCCGCGCAGGCGACCATGATCGATTGGGCGTCGATCATCTTGCCCATCACGCCGCCGGTCGAGTTAGTCGCGACGATCAGGATTTCATTCAGGTGCAACTGCTGCGCCGTAATGCGCTGCAGGCTGCCGAACAGCGCGTTCGACGCGGTGTCCGATCCGGTGAGGAACACGCCCAGCCAGCCCAGGTACGCAGCGAAGAACGGGTACAGCCACCCGGCCCCGGTGAACGCGAGCCCAAGCACTGCGTCGGTCCCGGAATAGCGGGTCAGGAAGCCGAGCCCCAGCACTTGCGCGATCACCAGCACCGGTATCTTCATCCGGTGCATGGTCTGTCCGAAGGCCGACCGCCACTGCGACCCGTTGAGCTTCAGCACCAGGCCGGACAACAGCGCAGCGACGAACACACCGGTGCCCGCAGCCGAGAGCCAGTTGATCGCAAAGCGGGCGGCCTCCGGCTTGGCGTTGACCGGCGCGATCGGCGGCATGCGCTGCACCATGTTGTGCAGCGCCGGCATGTCCCAGACCGGCAGCGACAGCGTGCCGCTCAGCGTCGAGCCGAGAAGCGTCGTGTTGATCTTGATATCGGCAAAGAGCGCGTTCAGCGTTTTCTTGAACTCGGGGGCGCCCCAAAGCGCGCAGCACAGGATCAGGATCACCCACGGCAGCCACGCATAGATCGTCTGACGCGTCGTGTACTTGTAGGTCCACTCGTGCGCGTCGGTCGTCGCTGTTGCCGTGCTCTTGCCAGCGCGTGCCAGCGCCTCGCGCTCGGAACGCAGCAGGAACCGCGTCTTCGGGTGCCAGACGAAACGCAGGAACAGCGCAGTGCAGATCACGGAGAAGACGCCGGAAACGACGTCCGTCATCAGGTGCAGTTCCGCCGTTCCCGATGCGAACCACTGCATCGCCGCGAAGGACGCGCCGGCGACGAGCGCCGCTGGCCACACTTCGAAGACCTCCTTCCACGTGCCGCCTTCCATCTTGACGAAAGTCGCGACCAGCCAGAACGGAACCATGATCGACACGAACGGCAGCTGGCGGCCTGCCATTGCGGACAACGTCAGCTGGTCGAGACCGCTGACTGCCGCCAGCGTCACGATCGGCGTGCCGATCGCGCCCCAGGCCACCGGAGCCGTATTGGCGAGCAGGTTCAGCACGGCGGACTGGAACGGCCTGAATCCCAGCCCCACCATGACTGCGCCGGCGATCGCGACCGGCGTGCCGAATCCAGACGTTCCTTCGATGATCGCGCCGAACGAGAACGCGATCAGCACGGCCTGCAGGCGCCGGTCGAACGAAATGTGAATGATCGACTCCTTCACGACCTCGAACTGACCCGACACCAGCGTCATCGTGTACAGGAACATCGCGGCCAGCACGATCCAGATGATTCCCAGGAACCCCGACAGCGTGCCGAGCCCGAAGGCGGAGACCGCTGCGGTGGCCGGCATCCCGAAGGCGATGCAGGAGACGGCGAATGCGGCAATCACGCCGTAGAAGGCCGCCCACGGGGCGGAGATGCCCAGGTGTCGCACGCCGTTCTGGTCGCGATGCGGGTGCAGCGCGATGAAGTACAGCAGCGTCAATATCGGAATCGCGGCGACGACCGTCGACAGGAACACGTTCCCCATCGGGTCGTAGTTCTGATGAAACATCGTTGTCTCCCTGTGGTGGCGGCTGCGCCGTCTCTTTTTGGTCCCGCCGACGCGCGCCCTGAAGCGCGCGCGACGAGGGATCGTAAGGCGGAGTCATCGAGGAATTCAATGTTGCGCCGCGGGCTGTGGCATTCGAACAACCGCGACCGTGCGATTGGCCTTCGCAGGCCTGTCGCGCACCGTTGCACACGCCGATCCAGGGCATCGGCGACTTACGTCACGAACCGGGTCAGCCAGTCCGCGACCAGCGCCGGGCGTTCCGCGCCCTCGATTTCGACGGTCGCGTCGTAGCGCAACTGCCGCTGCCGCTCATTAATGATCTCAGCCTGACGCAGCACGAAGCGGCCGCGCACTCGCGCGCCGCTGGGCACCGGCGCGACGAAGCGCACGCGGTTGAAGCCGTAGTTCAGCGGGTACTGCGCGCCCTCGACGAACGGGCAGACCTTAGCCCATGGCGGGCAGCAGCGACAGCGTCAGCATGCCGTGCGCGATGGTGCCGGAAAATGCCGTCGCGGCGGCGCGCCCGAGGTCGATGTGCAGGAAATAGTGATCTTCGGTTACCTCGGCAAAGGCGTCGATCATCGCCTGCGTGATCGTCATCCAGGCGGACGTACCGAAGTCGCCGCCGATTCTCCGCACGAGGCTGTCCCAGTCACTGCGGTGGATCGGACCCTGCATGGCTCAGCTCCGGAGGCGATGACAAGTGGCGCGCTCGCGCGCACATTAGCGGCAAACGTGCACAGACGGCCGGTTATCGGGCCTGGTGCGCAATCGGATGAGGCTTGCGTTGGGCGAGGATCCGTATCGGCTCCGACGGTTCGTGGATGCGCAGGAGGGCATCTACGAGACGGCGCTCGCCGAGTTGCATGAAGGCCGGAAGCGCTCGCACTGGATGTGGTTCATCTTCCCCCAGTTTGTCGGCTTAGGGGCGAGCGCAATGTCGGAGTTGTACGCGATCGGGGGCCTGGACGAGGCCCGCGCATTTCTCGCACACCCCGTCCTCGGGCCGCGGCTGCGCGCTTGTTGCTCCGCGCTGCTCGGACTGCAGGGGCGATCGGCCCAAGAGATTCTGGGATCGCCCGACGACCTGAAGCTCCAGTCGAGCGCGACGCTCTTCGGGCTCGTCGCCGAACCCGATTCGGTCTTCCGCCGGGTGATCGACCGCTATTACGGCGGCCGGCGCGACGAGCGCACGCTGGAGCTGGTCGCATCCGGCGTAGGCTGACTCGGGGGTCGGACAGGCGCGACGCGGGCTCAGTATCCGCCGGGAATGACGACGCCCCAGGGCTGTTCGCCGACCTTGATCTGCTTGAGTTCCTTCTTCGCGGCGGTGTCGATGACCGACACGGTGTTCGAGCGTCCGTTGGCGACGTAGAGCTTCGCGCCATCCGCGGTCAGGCCCATGTTCCACGGGCGGTTGCCCACCTTGATCGTCGCGGTCACCTTGTCGGTCGCGGTGTCGATCACCATGACGGTCCCGTCGGCGCCGTTGGACACATAGACCTCGCGCCCCGACGGATGCACCTTGATGCCGTTCGAGCGTACGCCGGCGGGAATCGTGGCAAGCACCTTGCGTTTCGCCACGTCGATCGAATAGACCGTAGCCGCGATCTCGCACGCGACGTAGGCGCGTGTCCCATCGGGCGTGAACCCGATGCCGCGCGGCCGCTTGCCGACCCGGATCGACTCGGCCAGCTTGCGTCCCGCCACGTCGATCACGTCGACGACCTGCGACTCTTCGGCGCTGACGAACACCCAATTGCTGTCGGGACTGAACACTGCATGCTCAGGATTCTCCCCCTCGACCTTGACCTTGAACGCCACCTTGCCGGTCGCGGTATCGACGAACAGCACCTGGTTGTCTTCCTCGACCGCCACTGCAATCCACTTCCCGTCCGGCGAGCGGCCAACGCCCTCGGGCGATTCGCCGAGATCGACGCTGCCCGCCTGCTGCCGGCTCGCCAGGTCGATGATGCGCAGGGCATTGCTCTTCTGGTCGCTGACATAGAGCTGCTTGCCGTCCAGGCTCGGTGCCATGCCGCGGGGCGTCTTGCCGGCTTTGATCGATCCGACCACCTCGTCCTTCGTGGTGTCGATCACGGAGATCGTCCCATCCTTCTCGTTGGATGCGTAGGCCAGCTGCGCGGAGGCGGTCAGAGGCAACAGCAGCGCGGTCACCAGCGCTATCGGGATCAGCTTGTTCATTTCGTCTCGCTCTCTTTTCGGCTGCGCTGGGCGGCGCGGCGCTTTCCTTCGGCAACCTGCTCGGGGCTCATATCCTTGACGATTTCGCTGCGGTACGCGAATCCGTCCATCACGTTGTTTTCGCCGGCGGCGCTGAACCAGGCATAGGCCTCGACGAGGTCGCGATCCACCCCGATGCCATCCCGGTACATCCGCCCGATCGACAGCTGCGCGATGCCGACGCCTGCGCTTGCGGCCGCAGTCAGCAGGCGCGCTGCTTCCTTCGGATCCTCGGGCACGCCGCGGCCGAGGCGGTACATCGTGCCGAGTTCGGCCTGCGCCTGCGCATGGTTCTGCCGGGCCGCGGCAGCGAGCCACTTGGCGGCGGCAGCGGTGTCCTTGTCCATGCCCCAGCCAAAGCGCGCCATCATGCCCATGCGGTACTGCGCTTCTGCATCACCGGCCGCCGCGCGCGGCGCGTTGAGCTGAACCGCGACGGCGTAGTCTTCCCGCTCGTAGGCGGCGCGTGCCGGGTCGCCCTGCGCCAGCGCCAGGCTGCAACACGCGATCAGCGCCGCCGTGCAGGCGCGCAGTCCATTTGCGATGATGTGCCGAGAGATGGACAAGTCTTCTCCAAAGTTGCGTTGCCGGCCGCTGAGTCCGTTCGCGCTCGCATTGCTGCTTGCCGGAGCGTTAGGCGCGGCGTGGGGCGCCGATGCCGGATCCGAGCCCGAGCGACAGCAGCTGATGATAGAGGCGGGTCGTCTCCTGTTCTTCGATGTCAGGCTGTCGGAGCCTCCAGGCACGGCCTGCGCATCGTGCCACGACCCCGGACGCGCCTTCACCGGTGACAACGGCTCGGGCCTCGCGGTTCCGCGGGGCAGCCGTCCGGGCACGCTCGGAACGCGCAATGCGCCGACCGTCATGTACCTCGCGACGAGCCCGGGACCGGGGATGTCGGAGAAGGACGGCAAGGCGGTGCCGAGCGGCGGATTCTTCTGGGACGGCCGCGCTGCGACGCTGGCAGAACAGACGCTGGGACCGCTGTTCTCGGCGCATGAGATGAACAACCGCGACATGGGTGCGCTGGTCGCCAAGGTTGCGACGTCCGAAGCGGCAGCTCCTTTGAAACGCGCCTACGGTGCCGCGGTCTTCGCCGACACCGCGAGCGCGGGTCGGGCGATCACGGCGGCGCTGGCAGCGTTCGAACAGAGCCCCGCCTTGTCGCCGTTCACTTCCAGGTTCGACGCTGCCCTGCGTGGCCAGGTCCGCCTGACCGAGCAGGAGGAGCGTGGCCGCAGCCTGTTCGTGATTGCGCAGAAGGGCAACTGCGCGTCGTGCCACAGCATCAACCCCGACAGCCGCGATCCGCGCGATTCGCTGTTCACGGATTTTGCCTTCCACGCGCCCGGCGTGCCGCGCAACGGCGACATTGCGAAACCCGGCGTGATGGATCTCGGACGTTGCGACGCGCTTCCGGCCGACGCGCCGGGGCGCACGCGCTGGTGCGGCTGGTTCAAGACGCCGACGCTGCGCAATGTCGCGCTGACCGCGCCCTACATGCACAACGGCCGCTTCGCGAACCTGCGCGAGGCGGTCGCGTTTTACGCCACGCGTGATACAAACCCCGAGCGCTGGTACCCGGCAGACAAGTTCGACGATCTGCCGCTCGAACTGCGCGGCAACGTCGATCTCGAGACGCGCCCATATCACCGCAAGCCTGGGCAGCGCCCCGCGTTGAACGACGAGGAGATCGACGACATCGTCGCCTTCCTGCAGACGCTGACCGACGGCTACGCGCCCTGACCCCTGGCGATCGCATGCCGGGTGCCGCGCCGCGCCGGCAGCATGCGAGCGAGGGTGCCGTCGCGGTCGAAGAGCGCGTGTTTCAGCGTTGCCGTGAGATGAAGTACCAGGAGCGTCATCAACAGCCATGATGCCCAGTAATGCAGGACGCTCATCGCTTCCTTGATGGTGTCGTCCCTCCAACCCCAGCCGGGAACGAGCACGCCGAACCAGCGGATCGGATAACCGGAAAAGCTCGAACCCAGATAACCCGCAAGGACGAGCGTCACCAAACACAGATACATCAACGCGTGGTTGATGTGTGCGGCGCGGATCTGCCACTGCGGCACGCTCGCCGGCAGCGGCGGAGCGGAATGCTTCAAACGCCAGAGCAGCCGCAGTATCAGTAGCACCCCGAGGGTCAGGCCGACTGACTTGTGCAGGTTGAACCAGCCGGCACGAACACCGGCGGGAAGTTTCGGGATGTCGAGCATCCACCAGCCCAGAGCGATCTCCGCGACGATCGCAACGGCCATCAGCCAGTGCAGCGCGATCGCCACGCCGTCGTAGCGCGGCAACGCTGAAGACCGACGCTGCGACGAACTCACCATGCGAGGCTGTTGCGACAAGCGTCGTGCGTGGCACGGTGAGCGCGCGGGAAAGGCATCATTTGGCCCCGGCTGCGCGCAGCAGGTCTGCAGTCTCGGGATGTTTCTCCGCCACGGCCAGCGACAGCGCGGTTTCGCCGCGCGCGTCGCGCGCGGAAACATCGGCGCCGCGCTCGAGCAGCAACTTGACGCTGTCGTCCTTGCCATAGGCCGCCGCCCACATCAGCGCCGTCGCGTCGTTGGCATAGCGATCATTGACGCCGACCCCCGCGGCAAGCAGCGCTGCCACGCATTCCGCGTTGCCGTTGCCGGCTGCGTAGACCATCGCCGTCTTCTCGGTGCGGTCGGTCGGGTCCAGCTTTGCCTTCGCTGCGATCAGCATGCGCGCGATCTCCGCGTGCCCGCCGTAGACCGCGCCCATCAGCGGCGTGACGCGGGCGAGGTTGGCCAGGTTGACATCGGCGCCGCGATCGAGCAGCAGGCGCACCATTTCAGCATTGCCATTGCGCGCCGCTGTGTTGAGCGGCGTATCGCCAAGCCGGTTGCGCGAGTTGGGATTGGCATCCCGATCGAGCAGGGCGCGCACGTCCGCGACGGATCCGGAGCGAGCCGCCTGCAGCAGCTCGAAGTTGATGTTGAGCTGTTGCGTCCACGCGCTCGCAGACATCAGGCATAAGACGACTGTTGCAATGCAGCGAATCCGATTCATGCCGGTCTCCGTCGGGCGTCGCGCGGGCTCACTTATTTTCGGGGCGAGGTGTTTCGCCGCGTGGCAACGGCGCCTATTATCTGCCGGCTCCGAGACCGGTCGAACCGGTCCCGGGCAGAGAACGCCAGTGCCAGGCCGGAGCCGCTCCTTGCGGCGCCTCCCGACACCGCGACAATGAGGCGCCTGCGTACTGGGCCTCGAACCAGGAAAGCGGAGGAAGAATGAAACAACAGGCCATCTCAGTCGGGGCCGTCGCGGTCGGCGTCGCGCTGACCGCAGCATTGTCCGCAGCGGTTGCACAGGAGGTCTCGGGCCAGAAGGGCGGCGGCTGCGGCCGGAGGACTGAAGGCAGTGTCGGTGTCGCAGGCGCAACTCAATGACGCCAGCAAGCAGACCGCCAACTTCCTGCACACCAACGGCGACTACACGCAGCAGCGCTACTACGGCGGCAACCAGATCAACACCGGCAACGTGAAGAACCTGCGGCCGGCGTTCGTGTTCCAGACTGAAGTCGTCGAGTCGATGGAAACGGCGCCGATCGTCGTCGACGGTGTGATGTATCTCACGACGTCATACAACCACATCTACGCGATCGATGCGGTGACCGGCAAGCAATTCTGGCACTACAAGCACAAGATGGGGCCGGTCACAACCTTCTGCTGCGGTCCGAATAACCGTGGCGTCGCGATCTCCGGCGGCAAGGTCTTCATGGGCACGCTCGACGCGCGGCTCGTTGCTCTCGACGCCAAGACCGGCAACGTCCTGTGGAACATACAGATCGCCGACCCCGAGAAGGGCTACAGCGAGACGATGGCGCCCACGGTGGTCGACAACAAGGTGCTGATCGGCACCAACGGCGGCGAATATGGCATCCGCGGGTTCGTGAAGGCCTTCAACGCCGACGATGGCAAGGAACTGTGGACGTTCAACACCATCCCCGACAAGGGTCACGAGGGCGTGTGGGCGGTCAACGACGCAACGGGCCGCAACATGAAGCGCGACATCGCCGCAGAGAAGGCGGCACTCGCGAAGGACAGCTCGTTCTATCAGACGCTCGGTGGCGGCGTGTGGATGAACCCATCGGTGGACCTGAAGGCACGCACCGTGTGGTTCGTCGTCGGCAACCCGTCGCCTGACTTGTACGGCGCAGAGCGCCCGGGTGACAACCTGTACACCGACTCGCTGGTGGCGATCGACCTCGACAAGGGCACCTACAAGTGCCATTCGCAGTACATCGCGCACGACGTCTGGGACCTCGACGCCGTGAGCCCGCCGATCCTCGTCGACGTCAAGGACAAGAGCGGCAAGATGATCCCGGGCGTGATCCACGGCGGCAAGACCGGCCACGTGTACGTGCATGACCGCTCGAACTGCAACCTGATCCGCTTCTCCGAGGCGATGATTCCACAGGAGAACATGTGGGTGCTGCCGACGCCCGAGGGTTCACGCATGCTGCCCGGCGCCAACGGCGGGGTCGAGTGGTCGCCGATGAGCTTCGATCCGAAGACGCGGCTGGCAATCGCGCTGAACCTGCACCAGCCGATGACGTACCACGTCGAGACCGCCAAATACCCCGGCGGCAAGCTGTGGCTCGGTGGCGCGTTCAAGGTCATCCCGAGCGAGAAGCAGTGGGGCCGAGTCGCCGCCGTCGATGTCGACAGCGGCAAAGTGAAGTGGAAGTTCGACACCGAGCAGCCGTTGATTGGTGGCGGTCTTGCGACAGCGGGCGGGCTCTACTTCTTCGGCGAAGGCAATGGCAGTTTCAACGCGCTCGACTCCGCGACCGGCAAGAATCTGTGGAGCTTCAATTGCGGCGCCGGTGCCAATGCGATGCCGGTGTCATACATGGTCGGCGGCAAGCAGTACATCGCGATGGGCTGCGGCGGCAACACGCAACTCGACTTCAAGCGCGGCAACAGCGTGTTCGTGTTCGCGCTATAAAGTCGCTCATCGACGTCCGGGGCCGCCTGCAGGCGGCCCTTTTCTTGCTCGGAGCATTGCATGAACCGCATTTTTGGGTGGGCGCTGACTGCCGTCCTCGTCGTGGCCTGGCCGGTCGCCAGCGCCCAGGACGCTGCGGCCGGCGCGAAAAAGGCCGAAGTGTGCGTCGCCTGTCATGGTCCGAACGGGAACTCCACCCAGGGTCAGTATCCGATCTTGGCGGGCCAGACCTCGCGCTATATCTATGTGCAGCTCAAGGACTTCAGGGAGGGACGGCGCAGCGACCCGCACACGGTGCCGATGTTGAAGGACCTGTCGCGCGACGACATGTTCGACCTCGCCGCGTATTTTTCCGTGCAGAAGCCGGTGGCAACTGCGTTCAAGCCCGATCCCGCGCGTGCGGCCAAGGGCAAGGCCAAGGCGGATGAGACGCTGTGCACGATGTGCCATCTCGGCGGCTTCCTCGGACAGAATGAAGTTCCGCGCGTTGCTGGCCAGCAGTACGACTACGTCGTTAAGCAGCTGAAGGATTTCAAGGCCAGACATCGCACCAACGACGGCGGCAACATGGTCAGTGTTGCCAGTACCCTGAGTGAGGAGGACATCCTGAACCTCGCCGACTACCTTGCCGGCCTGTACTGAGCCTGCGCTCGGTCGGCGCTGCATGACCGCGGGGACGCGTAGAGTTGCGCTCAGTGTGTGCCCGCAAGTTCCCCGCGACGATCCGCATTCTGATTGCCTGCTGCATGAGCGTCGCGCTGATGGCCTGCTCGCGCGGCGACGCGCCGGCGCCAGCAGTGGCGGGCAAGACCCAGCCGCCGCCGGTGCTCCCCTCGCTGCCCAAGGCGCCGCCGGCTTTCCTGCGTGACCATTACGTGACGCTGGAGGATTGCGTCCACGACTGGGGCAGCGCGCAGAGGTGTCGGTCGGTTCCCGCCGGATCGTCGGCGCAACAGGCGGGCGCGAACTTCTACGGACCCACCTATGCGAAGGGCTATCGCGAGGAAACGCAGGCACAGCTGCGGCGCGAAGCCATGGCCGGCGGTTATGCAACGGGTGCCGCCGAGGACGCGAGCGACCGCTCGAGCGCGCGATCGGAAGTAGTCCCCGAATCGAAGTGAGTCCGGACCGGATTCCTGTCGGAGCGTTGGTCAGATGATTGCGATGGAGGACCTCTCGCTGTCCAGTGCGATCGTCGAGTCGATGGCGGACCTGCCGTACGCGGTTGCGCATTACGGGACGGGCCTAATCGTCTACGCGCTGGCCGTTGCCGCCTATGTGGCGAGTGCGCCGGTGCCCGAGTTCCGGCTCTTGCGCCAGGGCAATCGCGCCGCGGCATTGAGCCTCGCCGGCGCGATGCTCGGACTCGCGTTGCCGCTCGCCAGCACCATCCTGATGAGCGGCTCGCTGCTCGACGTGCTCGTGTGGTCGACCGCAGCGTCGGTCCTGCAACTGTCTACCGTCGGGATCGTCCGCCGCGTGATTCCGGACCTGAGCGCGCAGATCGTTGGCGGCGACTGGGCGGGCGGCGCGTTCGTGGGCATGCTAGCCGTGGTGGTCGGCCTGCTGAACGCGGCCGCGATGGCCGTGTAGCGCACGAGAAGCCGTTGCGTTTGTGACACGGGGCTCGCGGTCGGCGATGATCTACTCTCCAGGGGCGCGCCGCGCAGCGCCTCGAGCCGCGTGGCTCTGAATCGGAAACACGACGAATGCTGCTGTGCCAGATCAGCGATCCGCACATCGTGCCCTACGGCACGCTGGCGTACGGCCGCATCGACACCCCGCGCTTCCTCGAGCGTTGCGTGACCAAGGTGATCTCGATGCCGCGGCAACCCGATGCAGTCGTCCTCACCGGCGATCTCACCGACCACGCGACCGCAGAGGAGTACGGCATCCTGCGCGAACTGCTGGCGCCGCTGGCCGCGCGCATGCCGCTGTATCTCGCGGTCGGCAATCACGATGACCGAAATGCACTGCGTGTGGCATTTCCGGAGTTCACCTATCTTGCCGGCGAGGGCGGATTCGTGCAGTACGCCGTCGACATTCTCCCGGTGCGCCTCGTCGTCCTGGATACGCTGATTCCCGGCGCACCGGGCGGCGAACTCTGCGCCGATCGCCTGCGCTGGCTCGACCGCACGCTCGCACAGTCGGACCGACCGACGATCGTCGCGCAGCATCATCCGCCGCTCGTGACCGGGCTCACGATCATGGACCGCATGGCATTGCGCGATCCGGAGGCGGAAGAAGACGTGATCGCGAAGTACACGCAGGTCGAGCGCATCATCTGCGGCCACTACCACCGCAACATCCAGGCACGCTTCGGCGGAACGGTCGTGTCGGTGTGCCCGAGTTCGGCGCACCAGCTGATGCTGAACCTGGTTCCTGGCGCAGACATCCGCTTCGCCTTCGAGCCGTCGGAGTTTCACCTGCACCTCTGGAACGGCAGCCGCGTCGTTACGCACACCGAGGTCGTCGAGGACTTTCCCAGCTGGGGATCGCGCGACTGAGGTCTGCAGGCGCATTCGACCGTTTCTGCGTGCGGTTGTCGGAGTCGGTTCACGCTGCCTTGGTATCCTCGGGCGCGACTCGCCGGTGGCCATTGCGGTCGCAGGTCTTTATTGACGAGGGATGCGGCGAGGGCATCTCGGGGGTTGAATGAGCGACGCGGTCGCGCGGTCGAGTTGGTGGAGTTCCCTGTTCAGGCGCCACGGCGAGGCCCGCGGTGATATCGCCGGTGGAGTGACCGCAGCGCTGGTGCTGCCGGCGATCGAGGGCAGCTACGGTCTGCTCGCATTCGCCGGGCTGGGGCCGGAACAGGCCGCGGTCGGTTTTTTCCTCGGCGCCTGCTGCGCGGCAGTCGCGTGCATCGTCTCCGCACTCGCCGGCGGCCGCGGGCCGATGCTCAGCGGCTCGAGTGCGGCGCTGGCGCTGCTGCTGGCTTCGCTGCTCGGCTGGCTCACTTCGCACGGGACGTTCCTCGGTGCGGACGGGCGTCCCTTCATGCCGCTGCTACTGGCGGTTACCGCATTCGGACTCGTGCTCGCCGGGGTCATGCAGGTGGTGCTGGCGAAGCTAAAGCTGGGCGGCTTGGTGCGCTATATCCCTTATCCGGTGCACGCCGGCTACATGAACGGCGTTGCGGTGGTGATGATCGGTGCGATGCTGCCGCACCTGCTGGGATTGCCGCTCGGAGCCACGCTCGCGCAATGGCGGCAGGCGCACCTGCTGGCGTTTGTTATCGCCGCGGTCGCGCTGGTGCTGGCGTTGCGCGCGCCGCGCTGGACGCGCCGCATCCCGCCGTACCTGACCGGGCTGCTGGCCGCGACGCTGCTCCACCACGTGCTGTCGCTGACGCCGCTTGCGGCCGGGCTCGGACCGCTGTTCCACGCGCCGGAATTCGACTGGCCGGGGCTCGACACGATGGCGCCGCTCGCCGAGGCTTTCGGCAGCGGCCTGCTGCGTGACGTCCTCGGTCCGTTGCTGCTGTTCGCGGCGGCGGTCGCGATGATGTCGACGCTGCAGACCGCGCTGGCAGGATCGACGATCGACGAGCTGACCCGCGTGCGGCGCGACGGCGAGCGCGAACTGCTGGCACAGGGCGCAGCGAACATCGCGCTCGGCGTCATTGGCGCGCTGCCAAGCGCCGGCTCGACCACGCGCAGCAAGATCAATCTCGACGCCGGCGGCAGCACCGCGGTGTCGCGCATCGTCTTCGGGGTCGCGCTGCTGCTCGCACTCGCGTACGCGCTGCGGTTCATGAGCCTGGTACCGATGGCCGCGATCGCAGGTGTCTTCTGCGCGGTCGGTGTCACGCTGGTCGACGAGTGGACGCGGCGCGCGACCCGCGTGCTGTGGGCGCAGAGCCTGAAGTCGCGCGCGCCCGGTGCGCTGGTGCAGAGTTACCTGGTGATGGCCCTGGTGGCCGGCGTGACGATCTTCGTTTCGCTGGCGCTGGCGGTGGTGCTCGGCACGCTGGTAGCGATGGTGCTTTTCATCCGCAGCAACGTGAAGCGGCCGGTGCGGCAGGTCGCGCACGGCGACCGCCGCCGCTCGCGCAAGGTGCGACCGGCCGACCAGGACGAGCGGCTGCGGATCGAAGGCAAGCGCATCGCGGTGGTCGAGCTCGATGGCGCGCTGTTCTTCGGCACCGCCGAAGAAGCCGACGAGCAGATCGAGCACCTGGCGCACGAGGCCGAGTTCATCATCCTCGACTTCGGGCGCGTCACCGACGTCGATGCGAGTGGTGCACGCGTGCTGCTGCATGCCGCCTCGGCCGTGCAGCGCGCCGGCAAGCATCTGCTGCTGGCTGGACTCTCTGCGCGCGATTCGCGCACGCGACTCATCCGCGACATGGATGTCCATGCGCGCCTGGCCGACGGGCAGTTCTTTCCCGATGTCGATCGGGCCCTCGAATACGCTGAGGACCGCCTGCTCGCCTCGACCGCCGCGGGCGCCGCCTCCGCGGACGAAACGCTGACGTTGCAGCAAACCCTGCTTGGCAGCCGCCTCGATATCGAGGAAATCGAGGTCCTTGCGCCGCTACTGCTCGAGCACCGCTTCAGCAAGGGCCAGGCGGTGTTCCGGCGCGGCGAGCCGAGCGACGCGATGTACGTTTCATTGCGCGGACCGATCGGGATCTGGCTGCCGGCCGATCTCGAGCGTGGCGACGCCGGCCGGCGCATGGTCTCCTATGCGCCCGGAGTCGTCTTTGGGGAAATGGGCCTGCTGCAGGGTCACGCGCGCTCGGCCGACGCGGTGGCCGAGGACGACGCGATCGTGCTCGAACTGCCGCGCGAGAACTACGAGCGCCTCGTGTCCGAGCATCCGGTCCTGCACGGCAAGCTGCTGCTGAGCCTCGGGCTGCTGCTATCGTCGCGCGTGCGCGCGCTGACCGACGAACTGGAATCAGCGCAAAACATTCGCTGACCTCGGCTGGAGCAGCCGGCAAATCCCCGGGCGGCGCCCGATTTGGCAGACTTCGCGCATGAGCGTCACCTCCTCGCGCTACCCGCATCGCGATGCGCAGCTGGTGCAGCAGTTGCACGCGCTGCTGCCGGATGTCGGCGACGATGCCATCGGCTACCTCAGTCAGCACGTGCGCTGGGTCGAGCTGGCCGCCGGCGAGACGCTGATCCGGCAGGGCGACATCGGCGACTCGGCGTACCTGACGATCAGTGGCCGGATGCGGGTCTATGTGGCCGCGGACGAGCAGCCGCCACGTGTGGTTCGCGAGCTCTCGCGCGGCGAAGTGATCGGCGAGATGAGCCTGTACACCGGCGAGCCGCGCTCGGCGACTGTCGTGGCGGTGCGCGATTCGGTGCTGGTGCAGCTGGCGAAGGCGCAGTTCGAGGAGTTGCTGCTGCGCTTTCCTAAGGTCTCGCTGGCCTTCACGCGGCAGATGATCCGACGCCTGCAGACCGAGCACCTGCGCCACAGCGTTGCGGCGCCGGTCACGGTCGGCATCCTGCCGATCTCCGCGGACGTGGCCGTCAACGACTTCGCGGCGCAACTGGCGGGCGAGCTTTCCCGCTTCGGTCGCGTGACATCGGTCAGTGCGGAGTCGATGGACGCCGCTCTCGGAGTGCCGGGGATCTGTGCGCGCGATGACGCCGATGCAGACCACCGTATCTCACTGGCGCTCGATGATCTCGAGGCCCGCCACGACTTCGTGCTGCTGGCCGGAGACGGCAAGCCCGGGCCCTGGACGCACCGCTGTGTTCGCAACAGCGATGAAATGCTGTTGCTCGCCGATTCGACCACGCCGCCGCAGCTGCATCCGACAGAAACGAGCTGCCTCGGTGGTCGCTCGACCGGCAGCGAGGCCGCAGAGATTCTGATCCTTCTGCACACCGCGGAGACGCGGATTCCGCACGGCACGCGGGACTGGCTGGCGCGCCGTCCCGTCGCCGGCCACGTGCACCTGCGGCGCGGCCTGCCTCGCGACATGGCGCGACTGGCGCGGTTGATCAGCCGCAACGCGGTCGGCCTCGTACTCGCGGGCGGCGGCGCACGCGGCTTCGCGCATCTCGGTGTGTGGCGCGCGCTGGCAGCGCGCGGGATCGAAGTCGACGTCGTCGGCGGCACGAGCATCGGCGCACTGATGGGCGCACTGGTCGCAACTGACGCACCGATCGACCGCGCGATCGGCATCGCGCGACGCGCTTTCAGCACGAATCCGACGGGCGACTACAACCTGCTGCCGCTGGTGTCGCTGATCAAGGGTCGAAGGGTGCGCAGCGCAGTGCATCGCGCGATCGGCGAACTGGCCGGCGGACCTGTCGACGTCGAGGATCTGTGGAAAGGTTTCTTCTGCATCGCCAGCAACTACTCGCAGGCGCACGAGCAACGCATCGACAGCGGCGACCTCGCACAGGCGCTGCTCGCCAGTGCGGCGATCCCCGGGGCGCTGCCGCCCGTCGTGCGCGACGGCGCACTCCTGTGCGACGGTGGCACCTTCAACAATTTCCCGGTCGATGCGATGCGTGAGCTGCGCGGAGTCGGCAAGGTCATCGGGGTCGATCTCGGTGTGCGCCACGCGCGGCGGCTGGACATCGACGAGGTTCCGGGCAGCTGGGCGCTGCTGCTCGATCGCCTGCGTCCGCGCCGCAGACGGCGCTACCACCTGCCGTCGCTGACCGCGTATCTGCTCAACATCACGATCCTGTACAGCACATCGCGCCAGCGCGAGGTCCAGCGGCTCACCGACGTCTATCTCAATCCGCCGCTGTACAGGGTCGGTCTGCTGCAGTGGTCGCGTTTCGACGAGATCGTGCGCCAGGGCGAGGAGTACGCCGCAGGCGTGATCGATGGCCTGCCGCAGGATGGCAGTGGCGCGGCCGGAACACGGCAGGTGGTAACGGATGCGGAAGCGGCGCATGCGCAGCCTGGATGAGGAGATCGCGCGGCGTCTCGCGGAAGCGGCCGAGTCGGGCGAACTCGCGAAGGCGGAGAGCTACGGCAAGCCGCTCGCGGAGACCGAGGGCTGGAGCGATACGCCCGAAGCCTTGCGCCTGCCGTTCAAGATCCTGAAGGATGCGGGCGTCGTGCCGCGCGAAGTCGAGATGTTCCGTGAGCGCGCCGCGCTCGCTCGCGCCCTCGAGGCCTGCAGCGACCCGGTCGAGCGCGACCAGCTCGCCCGGAAGCTGAGCGAACTCGAGCAGGCGATCGCACTGCGCCTCGAAGCGCTGCGCATCAATCCCTCGTTGTAGACCACCACGGGTCCACGGGGCGCGGACCGCCCGGGTCTCGTCATTGCGGTGCCGGCGAGCGGGTTTCCCGGAGCGCCGTCACTCATCCTTTCGATTGATGCGGGCTCGGCCGTTTGGTTTCCCGAAACCGCGGCGTTGCGCTTTGTCGTCAGCAATCTAACTTCAGCGTTGCGCCGGATGCGCCATGGCGGTCATGCGCGATTGCGTTCGCAATCGCACAGTCTTCGCAGACCCGTCGCGGCGCACTGGATCGAACGACGCGAATGACGATGCGAAGCGGAACTCCGATAGCAGTGCTGATGCTCGCATGCGCGACCGGCTGTGCATCGGGTCGTCTGCCGGACGCGCGCGGGCTGGACGTCATCGTGAAGGCGAGTGCCGCCGCGATTCCGCCCGATGCTGCCGGCGCGCGCCGGGTCCAGTCGGTCACCGGATGCGAAACGGAGTTCGTCCGCGTCCTGGCGACCGGCGCGGTGCTGCTGCGACTCTGGCCGACCCGCGGCGCACCCGACGTGCAGCGATGTCTGTCACTGCTGCGCTCAGCCCCGGGTGTCGAGTACGCGACACCCGATGTCCCCCTCAAGGCCTCGTGATCCTTTCAGTGAGTCGTGCCATGAATGCCACGTTGAAGCTCCCCGCCCGCGCAACACTGGCCGCGCTTGCCGTCGTCCTTGGCGTACTCGCCGCACCTGCCGAAGCGCAACGCGCAAAGAACGGCAAGGCGGCCGAACCGGTCTATGCCGGCGTCATCGTCAAGTACAAGTCCGGCTCGTCGATGCGCGCGACGGCGACGAGCGCATCGACGATGAAGACGGTCGAGGACCGCGCGCGCGTGAAATTCGCTGCTGCGCGGTCCGGCGCGATGGATGTCACCGTCTACCACTTCTCGACGCGCATGCCGGCGGCCGAGGCCCGCGCCGCGGCGGCGCGCATCGCGCTTGATTCGAACGTCGAGTACGCGGTTCCGGACCAGGTAATGCATGCGCTGCAGACGACGCCCAACGACAAGGATTACGCCGCCAGGCAGTGGAACCTGCAGGCGGCTGACACCGTCGTGGGCGGCTCGAATCTGCCACTCGCATGGCAGCGCACCACCGGCTCGAACACGGTGGTCGTGGCGGTCGTCGATACCGGCGTCCGTCCGGGACACCCCGACCTGGCCGGGCGTCTGCTGCCAGGCTACGACCTCATCAGCAGCGACGCCTACACGGCGCTCGGGTATCCGGCAAACTGGAATGCCGCCGATGGCAACGGCCGGGATGCGGACGCGACAGACCCGGGCGACTACGTCGACGATGCGCTGCTGGCGATGCTACCGGCCAACAGCGGCGTGACGACGCATCCGAGCTCGTGGCATGGCACCCATGTCGCCGGCATCATCGGCGCGGCGAGCAACAACGGCGTCGGCGTGGCCGGCGTCGACTGGGCGGCGCGCATCCTGCCGGTGCGCGTGCTCGGCCGCGATGGCGGCACGACCTCCGATATCGTCGACGGCATCGCGTGGGCCGCCGGCCTCGCGGTGCCCGGCGTGCCGGCAAATCCGAATCCGGCACGCGTCATCAACCTCAGCCTCGGGGGCCCGGGCGAATGCAGCGCGGCCTTCCAGGACGCCGTGAGTCGCGCGCGGGCGGTCGGCGCGATCGTCGTGGTGGCTTCCGGCAATGAGGGCCTGCAGACGGCATCACAGCCGGCCAACTGCAATGGCGTGATCGCGGTCACGGCGCACGCGCGCGACGGTGACAACGCCAGCTACGCCAATGTCGGCGCGCAGGTGGCCATCAGCGCCCCGGGCGGCGGCTGCGGCACGTTTGCGCTGACCGACCTGAATGGCGCGCAGGACATCTGGGACAACACCTGTGCCGGATGCCACTCGCTCGACTCGCGCCGGCAGCAGATCGACGCGCGGCCGCCGATGGGTCTCACCTTCACCAAGGCTCGCGCCGCGCTCGAGGCTGCGCTGAAAGGCACGAGCCTCAGCGGCCAGCCGACTGGAATGGAAGGGCTGGCGAGCGCGCTCCCGGGCACGCAACGCAATGACCTGGCCGGGCTGATCTCGATGAGTACCTGCTCCGGGCCGGCAGACGGCGTGTACTCGACGCTCAACCTCGGCGACACTGAGCCGGGCGACGAGGGCTACGCCGCGTACGCCGGAACCAGCATGGCGGCTCCGCACGTCAGCGGCGTCGTCGCTTTGCTGCTGTCCCTGAGCCCGAAACTGAGTGCCGACGAGGTGAAGTCGGTCCTGCAAACGACCGCGCGCCCGCATCCGGCGGGAAGCTACTGCGCGCAGGTCAAGGGAGTCTGCGGTGCCGGCCTGCTGGACGGGTTCGCCGCCGTCGATCACGTCGTGAACAATCGCCCGACGGTGACGGCCGGGCTGCAAGGCTCGGCGGTCGGCGTTCCACCTTCGGCCTCGTTCACCCTCGTGGGAACCGTCAAGACCGCCGGCGGACGCGCGGCACCCGCGAGTGGAATGACGTGGCGGCAGACCTCGGGCCCGACCGTATCCCTGCCGACGATGACGGGCGGTTCGATCACGGTGACGGCGCCGAGTGCCAGCGGCCGGCTCGGCTTCGAATTCGTGGCAACCGATTCCGTGGGGTACAGCGCCAGCGCCACCGCGACGGTCGTGATCAACTCGCCGCCGGTAATGTCGGCCGTCGCGCCGGTCTCCGCGACCGCGAAACAAGCGATCTCGGGCTCGGTAAAGGCGGTCGACGCTGACGGCGACGCGATCACGTACGTGGCGATCAATCCGCCGTCGGGTTTCAACATGAATGCGGCAACCGGTGCCTGGACCTGGACCCCGGGCTCGTCGGGCAACTACACGCTCGGCGTGATGCCGACCGACGCGTACGGCAACGGTGTTCCGGCGAGCCTGCAGATCAACGTCGCGAAAGGCGCTGGAGATGGCGGTGGCGGAGCCGTGCCGGCGTGGGTTGCGGCGCTCCTGTTGCTGGCCCTGGGCGGTGCGCGAGGGCGACGCCGGGACTAGCTGGGGATCCCGCCCGCCTCGCGAACATCGGTATTCCGCGCAATTGCAGGTACCAGCGGTCGCGCAGAGGTTTCCCAGCTAGCTGGTGCACCCTGACGCTACGGTCGCTCGTGCTCCGACCGGGATCGGAGTCGGAATCCGGTAGCCGTACTTCACGCCGGTCATCTCGGCCAGGATCGACACCGCGATCTCAGGCGGAGTCCGCGCGCCGTTCTTAAGGCCGACCGGGCCGTGCAGCCGCTCGAGCTGTTCGGCGGACACGCCAAACTCGACCAGCCGCTCTCGGCGCTTTGCCTGGTTCTTCTGCGAACCGATCGCACCGACGTAGAACGCCTCGCTCTTCAGTGCCTCGATCAGCGCCAGGTCGTCGAGCTTGGGATCGTGTGTCAGAGCGACGATCGCGGTGTGCCGGTCCGGCCGGAAGTCGATGACCGTGTCGTCGGGCATCGTGCGCACCAGTTGCGTGCCGGGCACCAGCCAGCCGTCGGCGTATTCGTCGCGGGGATCGCAGATCGTCACCGCGTAGTCGAGCGCGAGCGCCATCTGGGCAACGTAGTGGGTGAGCTGGCCGGCCCCGATCACGAGCAGGCGCCAGCGCGGCCCGAAGGCGGTGATGAGCCGCGCGTCGCTGGAATCGAGAACATCGGTGCCGTCGCCTTCGGCGAGTGTCACGGCGCCGGTCTTCATGTCCAGCGTGCGGACCGTGTGCAGGCCGGCCGATACTCGATCCAGCAGTTCACCGATCTGGGCCTCGCCGCCGAGCGGTTCGAGCACAAGTTCGATCGTGCCACCGCACGGCAAGCCGAAGCGGAAGGCCTCTTCGGCCGTCACGCCGTACCTGACGCGTTCGGGCCGCAGCGCGGCGGCGGCCTGGCCGCGCACGCGTTCGACCAGGTCGTCCTCGATGCAGCCGCCCGAGACCGAGCCGACGACCAGTCCGTCATCGCGGATGATCACGAGCGAGCCGACCGGGCGCGGCGCCGAACCCCAGGTCCGCACCACCGTACCCATCACAGCCCGATGGCCGGCACGCAGCCATTCGTCCGCTTTCTTCAGGACCTGCAGGTCGACGCTGTCCATCGCTTCCGATTCCTCCGGCGTATGCCGCGCGAGGTTGTCGAGGAATTCTAGTTCTCCTGACGCGGGACTGCTGCGGCGCGCCAATCAAGGGCAGTCAACCCAAACGCGCGATGTCATCCGCGCCCGGTTGCATCGGGCTTTTTGCTGCTGCTAATGTCCAATGCTCCGCCAGCGACAGACAACGAGGCGGTGCGGCAAGAACATCTAAGGAGACCTGGATGCCAGTCCCGCTTTCTCTGCGGGTCAACGGCAAGGCCGTCACGGCCGACGTTGATCCTTCCCTTTCTCTGGTCAATCTGCTGCGCGAACAGCTCGGCCTGACCGGGACCCATGTCGGCTGCGATACCGCGCAGTGCGGCGCCTGCACCGTGCACGTCAACGGGCGCGCGGTGAAGAGCTGCAATGTGCTCGTGGTCCAGCTCGCCGGAGCCGAGGTGACGACGATCGAGGGCATCACCCCCGCCGAAGGCATGCATCCGATGCAGGCGGCCTTCAAGGCCTGCCACGGCCTGCAGTGCGGCTTCTGCACGCCGGGCATGGTGATGAGCGCGATCGATCTCGTGCAGCACCATCCTCACGCGACCGAGCGCGAGATCCGCGAGGGCCTCGAGGGCAACCTGTGCCGCTGCACCGGCTACCAGAACATCGTCAAGGCGGTCGCGCAGGGCGCGGCCGCCATGAAATAGGAGGCGCTGATGAACGATCGAGCAGGTTTCATCGGCAAGTCGGTCGAGCGCAAGGAAGACTTTCGCTTCCTGAGCGGCAGTGGCCAGTACACCGACGACATCACGCTGCCGCGCCAGACCCACGGGGTCTTCGTGCGCAGTCCGCATGCACACGCGAGGATCCGCGGCATCGACAGTGCGGCGGCGGTGAAAGCGCCGGGTGTGCTGGGAGTCTTCACCGGCAAGGACCTCGCCGGCATCGGCGGGTTGCCGTGTGGCTGGCTCATAAACAGCATCGACGGCACTCCGATGAAGGAGCCGAAGCATCCGGTGCTCGCCGAAGACAAGGTGAGGTATGTCGGTGACCACGTCGCGCTGGTGGTCGCGGAGACGAACGCTCAGGCGAAGGCCGCTGCGGCGCTGGTCGACGTCGACTACGACGTGCTGCCCGCGGTGGTCGACACCGCAACGGCCGACAAGGCCAAGACCGCGGTGCACGACGTCGCGCCGGACAATGTCTGCTACGTCTGGGGCTGTGGCGACAAGGCTGCCACCGATGCCGCGTTCGCGAAGGCGGCGCACGTCACCCGGATCACCTTCACCAACAACCGGCTGATTCCCAATGCGCTCGAGCCGCGCGCGGCCAATGCCGCATACGACCGCGCAGGGGACGCCTACACGCTGTACGTCGCGAGCCAGAATCCGCACGTCGAGCGACTGCTGATGACCGCATTCGTGCTCGGCCTGCCCGAGCACAAGGTGCGCGTCGTCGCGCCGGATGTCGGCGGCGGTTTCGGCTCGAAGATCTACCTGTACGCGGAGGAGACCGCGTTGGTGTGGGCGAGCAAGCGCGTCGGGCGTCCGATCAAGTGGACGGCCGAACGCTCGGAGAGCTTCCTTTCGGACGCCCACGGCCGCGACCACGTGACGACGGCCGAGCTTGCGCTCGACAAGGACGGCAGGTTCCTGGCGCTGCGCGTGCACACCACGGCGAACATGGGCGCGTACCTCTCGACCTTCGCATCGTGCATCCCGACGATCCTGTATGCGACCCTGCTTGCGGGCCAGTACACGACGCCGGCGATCTACTGCGAGGTCAAGGCGGTGTTCACCAACACCGCGCCGGTCGACGCCTACCGCGGCGCTGGCCGGCCCGAGGCGACCTACGTCGTCGAGCGCATCGTCGAGACCGCCGCGCGCGAGATGAAGATCGATCCGGCCGAACTGCGCCGGCGCAACTTCATCAAGACCTTCCCGTACGCCACCCCCGTGGGGCTCACTTACGACACCGGGGATTACGACGCGACGCTGACTCGCGCCATCGAGATCGCCGACGTGAAGGGATTCGCTGCGCGCAAGGCCGAGACTGCGAAGAAGGGCCGGCTGCGCGGCATCGGCTACTCCTGCTACATCGAGGCCTGCGGGCTGGCGCCGTCAAACATCGCCGGGGCGCTCGGCGCGCGCGCCGGGCTGTTCGAGGCCGGCGAGGTGCGCGTGCACCCGACCGGCAAGGTCACCGTGTTTACCGGCTCGCATTCGCACGGGCAGGGACACGAGACGACCTTCGCGCAGGTGGTAGCCGACCGGCTCGGCATCGGCATCGAGGATGTCGACATCCAGCACGGCGACACCGGCAAGATCCTGTTCGGCATGGGTACCTACGGCTCGCGTTCGATCGCGGTCGGCGGCACGGCCATCATGAAGGCGATCGACAAGATCGTCGCCAAGGGCAAGAAGATCGCCGCGCACCTGCTCGAGGCGAGCGAGGCCGACATCGAGTTCGCCAACGGTGAATTCCGCGTCGCCGGCACTGACCGCAAGAAGGCGTTTGCCGAGGTCTCGCTGGCGGCTTACGTGCCGCATCACTATCCGCTCGACAAGCTCGAACCGGGGCTCAACGAGAACGCGTTCTACGACCCGACCAACTTCACGTATCCGGCCGGCTCCTACGTCTGCGAGGTCGAGGTCGATCCCGAGACCGGCGTGGTCACGGTCGACCGCTTCGCGGCCTGCGACGACTTCGGCAATGTCATCAACCCGATGATTGTCGAGGGGCAGGTCCAGGGCGGACTCGCCCAGGGCATCGGCCAGGCGCTGCTCGAGCACGGGATCTACAACGAGGACGGGCAGTTGCTGACCGGCACGTTCATGGACTACGCGATGCCGCGCGCCGACGACCTGCCGAAGTTCGCGGTCGAGACGGCCAAGGGGACGCCGTGCACGCACAACCCGCTGGGGGTCAAGGGCTGCGGCGAAGCAGGAGCGATCGGTTCACCGCCCGCGGTGGTCAACGCGATCATCGACGCGCTGTCGGATCTCGGCATCAAGGACGTGCCGATGCCGGCGACCCCGCACACGGTGTGGAAGGCGATCCGCGCCGCGTCACGTCACTGAACGAGGAGTCGACATGGAAACGATGCACTATCACCGCCCCGCTTCAGTGGCCGACGCGGTCAAGCTCGCGGGCCAGCATGGCGACGACAAGATCCTCGCCGGAGGCCAGTCGATGCTGCCATCGATGCGCCTCGGACTGCTCGCGCCGACCGGCTGGATCGACCTTGCCGGAGTGGCCGAGCTACAGGGCATCACCGTGCAAGGCAACACGGTCACGATCGGCGCAATGACGACGCATGCGTCGGTCGCCGCGTCTAAAGACGTGCAGTCGAAGATTCCGTCGCTCGCGAAGCTCGCTGGAGGGATCGGCGACCGCCAGGTGCGCAACCGTGGCACGATCGGCGGCTCGCTCGCGAACAACGATCCCGCTGCCTGCTATCCGGCGGCCGTCCTTGGTCTGGGCGCGACCGTTCAGACCGATCGCCGCAAGATCGCGGCCGACGATTTCTTCAAGGGTCTGTACGAAACGGCTCTGGCGACGGGCGAAATCATCACGGCGGTCCAGTTCCCGGCGCCCGAGAAGGCGGCGTACGCGAAGTTCAGGCAGCCCGCGTCGCGTTTCGCGCTTGTCGGAGTGTTCGTCGCGAAGACCGCAGGCGGCATCCGCGTAGCGGTCACCGGCGCCGGTCCGGGCGTGTTCCGCGTCAAGGCGCTGGAAGACAAGCTCGCCGTGAAGTTCGTGCCAGAATCCTGTGACGGCGTCGCGGTGCCGGCGTCCGGGCTGAACACGGACCTGCATGGTTCCGCGGAATATCGCGCGCACCTGATCACCGTGCTGGCGAAGCGGGCCGTAGCGGCAGCGGCCTGAGCCGTGCCGCCGAAGAAGTCAGGAGGAGTCATGGCGAAGGTTCCGTACATTCCGGCGGGCTATCACGCAGTGACTCCGTACCTGGCGGTGCGCGATGCGGTTGCGGCGGTGGAGTTCTATCGCCGCGCGTTCGGCGCCGAGCTCGTGATGAAGTTGACGATGCCCGACGGCAAGTACGCGCATGCCGAGATAATGATCGGCGATTCGCACGTGATGATGGCCGAGGAAAACCCGCAATGGGGCAACAAGAGCCCGGCCACGCTCGGCGGATCGCCGGTGTCGTTCATGGTGTACGTGCCGGACGCCGATGCCGCGTTCGCGCGCGCTCTGGCCGCCGGATGCACGCAGGTGCGGCCGGTCGAGGACCAGTTCTATGGCGACCGCACCGGAACGCTGAAGGACCCTTACGGCTTCCAGTGGTCGCTTGGTACGCACATCGAAGACGTCAGCGAAGCCGAGGGCCAGCGCCGCATGGAAGCGATGTTCGCCAAGTCATCGTGACCGGCGGATTCTGGCGCAGCAGCGGCAGCACGGTCGCCTGATCGACCGCGGCGTGGCGAGGCTGCGGCCCTTCCATCCCGACTACTTCGCTGCGTTCGACATCGATCCGGACGGCAACAATATCGAGGCCGTCTTGCACGGACGGTCGTAGCGTCCGGCCGACTCTGTCCGGATCCCGTTCTGAGCCGTCGGGCATGGAGCGAGGCGCGGCCTGATCTCCGCTGTGTGCAAGCGACACGTCCGCTCGATGCCGGCACAATGGCGGTCATGTCCGGCACGCACGACATCACGAACCAGTCGACGCCATTTGTCGATCGCAATCTCTATGCGCTCGACACTGTTTTGCAGGAGGGCGTTGCTCGCTTCGACGCCGGCTGGGCGGGCGCCGAACTGCGCGCCCTGGGCGCACGGGTCGGCAGCGCGGAGGTGGCGGAGTGGGCGCGCCTCGCGAATGCCTGGCCGCCGCAGCTGCGCAACTTCGACCGCGGCGGGCGGCGCGTCGACGAGGTCGAGTTCCATCCGGGCTGGCACGAGTTGATGCGGCTGCTGCTCGGCGCAGGCGTTCACGCCGACCCGTGGGCTGAACCGAAGGCCGGTGCGCAGGTTGCACGGGCGGCGAAGTACCTGCTGTTTGCGCAGGTCGAAAATGGCACGCAGTGCCCGGTCACGATGACCTACGCGGTCGTGCCGGTGCTGCAGCGCCACGCCGCCACAGTCGCGGGGATAGCGCAGGACTGGCTGCCGCGCATCCTGTCGCATGACTACGATCCGGCTTCGCAGCCGGTCGGCGGCAAGCGCGGTGCCCTGATCGGCATGGGGATGACCGAAAAGCAGGGCGGTTCGGACGTGCGCAGCAACACGACGTTCGCGGAGCCCGACGGTCGCGGTGGCTGGGGTGAGCGCTACCGCATCACCGGCCACAAGTGGTTCTTCTCGGCGCCGCAGTGCGATGCGCATCTCGTGCTGGCGCAGACCGACCGCGGCTCGGCGGCAGGGCTTTCGTGTTTCCTGCTGCCGCGCTGGCGTGCTGACGGCACGCGCAACGCCATCACCGTGCAGCGGCTCAAGGACAAGGTCGGCAACCGGTCCAATGCCTCGAGCGAAGTCGAGTTCGAGGATGCCGAGGCGTATCGCGTGGGCGAGATCGGCCGGGGCGTCCCGACGATCCTCGAAATGGGGACGCACACGCGACTCGATTGCGCGATCGCATCCGCGGGAATCCTGCGTGCGGTGCTGACGCAGGCGCTGCACCACGCACGCGAGCGCGCGGCGTTCGGGCGGCAACTTGCCGAACAGCCGCTGATGCGCAACGTGCTGGCCGACCTCGCGCTTGAGTCCGAGGCGGCGACGCTCCTGGCGTTGCGGCTGGCGCACGCCTACGACGGCCGGCACGCCCACGATGAGCACGAGGCACTGATCGCGCGCGTGCTGACGCCCGCGGCGAAGTACTGGATCTGCAAGCGCCTGCCGACGGCGACCGCCGAAGCCATGGAGGTGATGGGCGGCAACGGCTACGTCGAGGAGGGACCGTTCGCGCGCTTCTATCGCGAGGCACCCTTGAACTCGATCTGGGAAGGTGCCGGCAACATCATGGGCCTCGACGTGCTGCGTGCGCTGGGCCGCGTGCCCGCCGTGCGCGACGCGCTGCTGGCGGAACTCGGCAGTGCGCGGGGCCATCGCGCTTACGATGCCTACGTCGAGGCATTGGCCCACGACTTGGCACGCGCCGATCTCGACGAAGCCGACGCTCGCGCGCTGACCGAGCGCATTGCGCTCGCGGTGCAGGCTGCGCTGCTGATCCAGGGCAGCTCCGCGGCGGTCGCCGATGCCTTCTGCGCGTCGCGGCTCGCATCGGGCGGATGGGGGCGCAGCTTCGGGACGCTGCCCGCGGCCATCGATCCCGCGCCGCTGCTCGCACGCGTGCTGCCGTTGTAGCCGGGAGCGAGGGGATGCCATTCACGCTGACGATCGAGCAGAAGGACGGCTACCTGCACGCGGTCGTGACCGGCGACAACACCAAGGAAGATATCCTCGGCTACCTGCGGGAACTCATGCAGGAGTGTCGCGCGCGTGCGGCCACACGCTTGTTGATCGAGGAGCGGCTGTCCGGCCCGCGCCTCGGGCCGGTGGATGTGTTCGATATCGCCGCCCAGGGCAACGCGAAGGCTGTGGGCCCGCTGCACGCGATCGCCTACGTCGACGTGAATGCGGTCGGCCAGACGATGAAGTTCGCCGAGAACGTTGCGGTCAACCGCGGCCTGCCGATACGCATGTTCGACACCGTGATCGACGCGGAGAAGTGGCTGCTCGGCCAGTAGTCCTCGGCTGGGCGGGCTTGCGACCGCCGCCTTAGCTGCGCAGGTGGCACGCGACCCAGTGACCCGCGCTCGTCTGCTTGAGCTGCGGACTCTCGGTGCTGCACAGCGGCTTCTGCGCGATCGGGCAGCGCGTGTGGAAGTGGCAGCCCGTCGGCGGATGCAGCGGGCTCGGCACGTCGCCCTGCAGCGGGATGCGTTTGCGGTGCACGCCGGGGTCGGGGATCGGTACCGCAGACAGCAGCGCCTCGGTATACGGATGCTTCGGATTCGAATAGAGCTTGCGCGCTGGTGCAATCTCGACGATGCGGCCGAGATACATGACGGCGACGCGGTGGCTGATGTGCTCGACTACCGACAGGTCGTGCGCGATGAAGATGTACGTCAGGCTGAACCGGCTGCGCAGATCCTCCAGCAGATTGATCACCTGCGCCTGGATCGAGACGTCGAGCGCCGACACCGCTTCGTCGCAGATGACGAGCTTCGGCGAAACGGCCAGCGCGCGCGCGATCCCGATGCGCTGGCGCTGGCCGCCAGAGAACTCATGCGGGTAGCGGCGCATGTGGTCGGCCGAGAGACCCACTGTCTCGAGCAGCTGCACGATGCGGTCCTCGAACTCGCGCGCGTTCGCCGTCAGCCGGTGGATGATCAGCGCTTCGCCGATGATCGCAGCCACCGTCATGCGCGGATTCAGCGACGCGTACGGATCCTGGAAGATGATCTGCATATCCCGCGCCAGCCGGCGGTGCGCGGCGGCTTCGAGGCGGGTGATGTTCTTCCCTTCGAACCAGATCTCGCCCGAGGTCGGCTCGATCAGGCGCAGGATGCAGCGGCCGGTGGTCGACTTGCCGCAACCGGATTCGCCGACGAGTCCCAGCGTTTCTCCGGCTGCGATGTCGAAGTTCACACCGTTGACCGCGTGGATGCGTCCGATCTCCCGACGAAGCAGTCCGCCGCGCACGGGGAAGTGCTTGACCAGGTCGGCGACGCGCAGCAGCGGATCGCTCATCCAGGAGCCTCAGCCCTTTGCGCTGCGGCGTTGGGCGCTTCGGAGCGGCCGAGCGCGCTCATGACACGATCACCTCGGCGCGAATACAGGCGACCTGGTGTCCCGGCGCCATCGTGCGCAGCGGCGGCGTTGCCGATCGGCATGCTTCCTGTGCGTAGCGGCAGCGCGGTGCGAAGCGGCAGCCCTCAGGTGGGTCGATCAGTTTGGGCACGACGCCGGGAATGGCCTCCAGGCGCACCTTATGCTCGGCCGCGGTGTCGATGCGCGGGATGGAGCGGATCAGGCCCTGGGTATAGGGATGGCGCGGGTGGGCGAAGAGCTCCTTCACCGGCGCTTCCTCGACGACCTTACCGGCATACATCACGACGACTCGCTGGGCGGTTTCGGCGACCACGCCCATCGCATGCGTGATCAGCATCATCGCCATGCCGAACTTCGCCTTCAGTTCTCCGAGCAGGTCGAGGATCTGCGCCTGGATCGTGACGTCGAGTGCCGTGGTCGGCTCGTCGGCGATCAGCAGCTTCGGATTGCACGACAGCGCCATTGCGATCATCACGCGCTGGCGCATGCCGCCGGAGAACTGGTGCGGATAGTCGTGCACCCGGCGCTCGGGTGTCGGGATATGGACCAGCTTCAGCATCTCGATCGCTCGTTCCAGCGCGGCGCGGCGCGACAGACCCTCGTGCAGCCGCAGCACCTCGGCGATCTGCTCGCCGATCGTATAGACGGGGTTGAGCGATGTCATCGGCTCCTGGAAGACGATCGCGATTTCGCGCGCGCGGACCGCGCGCATCGCGTGGGCACCCAGGGGCACCAGGTCGCGGCCCTGCCAGAGAATCTGCCCGGCGATGATGCGGCCCGGCGGCATCGGCACGAGCTTGAGGACGCTCATCGCGGTGACTGACTTGCCGCAGCCGGATTCGCCCACGACGCCGACAGTTTCGCCGCGGCCGATCGAGATGTCCACGCCGTCGACGGCGTGCAGCCAGCCGTCGTCGGTCCGGAAGTGGGTCTTCAGTCCGCGGATCTCGAGCAGCCGGCCGTTCGCGAGCGATCCGACCACTACATCACCTTGCGCGGATCGAGAGCGTCGCGCAGTCCGTCGCCGACGAAGTTGATCGACAGCACGGTGAGGAAGATGGCCCCGCCCGGGAACAGCGCCCAGTGCGCAGCGATGTCCAGATGGTCCTTGCTGTCGAACAGAATCCGGCCCCAGGTGGGGATGTCCGGCGGAAAGCCCAGTCCGAGGAACGACAGCGTCGACTCGGCGATGATCGCTGCCGCGACGTCGATGGTGCCGGCGACGATCACCGGGCCCAGCGCGTTCGGCAGGATATGGCGCACCACGGTGCGCGTGTGCGACGCCCCGAGCGCTCGCGCCGCCTCGACGAACTCCTTTTCGCGCAGCGAAAAGAACTGCGCGCGGACCAGCCGCGCGACCGGCATCCAGCGGAAGCCGCCGATGACGACGACGATCAGCACGAACACACCGCCTTCGGGGCCGAGCACGTTCTTCAGGCTGTCCCGAAACAGGTAGATGATCAGCAGCAGCAGCGGTAGCTGCGGCAGAGACAGGAAGAGGTCGGTCAGCCACATCAGCGCCGTGTCGATGCTGCCGCGCGCGCTGCCCGCGATCGCGCCGATCAGCACGCCGACCACGATCGCCATCGTCATCGCCGCGAGGCCGACGGCCAGGGAGATGCGGCCGCCGTAGAGCATGCGCGCCAGCAGGTCCTGGCCGAGGTCGTCGGTGCCAAATGGATGCGCGAGCGACGGGCCCTGCAACTGCGCCGAGAAGTCGATCTCGTTGATCGGCAGCCGCCACACCAGCGGGCCAAAGGCGACCGCCAGCACCAGCCCGAGCAGCACGAACAGGCTCGCATATGCCATGCGATGGCGCCGGAAACGCCGCCATGCCTCGCGCCACGGCGAGGTGCCGCGCGCTGCGGGCAGCCTAACGGTAGGTGATGCGAGGGTCGAGCCAGCCATAGAGCAGGTCGGCAATCAGGTTGAAGATGATGACGAGGCAGGAGAACACGAAGGTCACTGCCATGATCACAGGCGTGTCGTTGCGCAGGATCGCGTCGATCAGCAGCGAGCCGATGCCCGGGATGCGGAAGATCTGCTCGGTCACGATCGCGCCGCCGAAGATTGCCGGCATCTGCAGCGCCACCAGCGTGACGACCGGGATCAGCGCATTGCGCACGACGTGCTTTAGCACGACGACGCGCTCCGCCAGGCCTTTGGCCCGCGCGGTTGTCACGTAGTCGAGGCGGATGACGTCGAGCATGGCCGAGCGCACGTAGCGCGTCCAGCTTGCGCCCTGGAACAGACCGAGCACAACGATCGGCATGATCGACTGCCTGAACATTTCGACCCACCACGCCCAGCCGGTCGATGAGAGATCGGCCCGGAAGACGAACGGCAGCCAGCCGAGCTTGATCGAGAAGATCAGGATCAGCAGGATGCCGGTGAAGAATGTGGGCAACGAGAAGCCGACGAAGGCCAGCGCGCTCGCGATTCGGTCGAACCAGGAGTACGGCCGCATTGCCGAGAGGATGCCGACCGGCAGTGCGATGGCGAGCGCCAGCAGCTGCGAGGCGCCGATCACTGCCAGCGTCACCGGCACGCGTTGCATGATCAAAGTGTCGACGTCGACGCGGCTGATGAACGAGAAGCCCCAGTCGCCCTGCAGCATCGCGGCCAGCCAGTGGAAGTAACGCTGCCAGATTGGATCGTCGAGGCCGAACTTGGCACGCAGCGCCATGCGCACTTCGGCCGGCACGTTCGGATTCAGCGCGAGCTCGGAGAAGGGGTCGCCGGGTGCAAGCGCCAGCACCGTGAACAGAACGACGCTGATGCCCAGCAGGCTGGGGACTGCGAGCAACAGTCGGCGCAGCAGGTAGGTGCCCATCAGACCTGCGTCCCTTCGGACTGCAGCGAACGCAGTGAGCCAAGCGACATCGGGAAGATCAGCTCTCGCGATACCAATCGCGCAGGCCGGCGAGCGGGTTGTCCCAGGCCGACAGCGGTGCCGCCAGGTTACGGGCGAGGCCGTCGACCTGCGGGCGGTAGACGACCGGAATCATCGCGCGGTCATTGCAGACGAGGTCGTTCATGCGAATCAGCAGCGCCGCGCGCTTCACCGGAATGAGCTCGGTCTGTTGCGCCTTGAACAAGGCATCGTATTCGGCGTTGACCCAGCGGCCCGTGTTGAGCCCGAGCCACTTGTGGGCCTTCGTCGACGCTTCCCATGACACCCACAACTGCATGAAGCGATCCGGATCCGGCGTCCGCGTGAATGCATGCATCTGCAGGTCCGCCCAGAACTTGCCTGCCGTGTCGGGGTTGCCGATGTCGGAGGAGAAGTAAACAGCGGCCACGACGGATTTCAGCTCGACCTCGACGCCGGCCTTGCCACACGCCTGCTTGAAGATGGTCTGCACCTTCTGGCGAACCGAGTTGGTCGAGCTCTGGAACACCAGACTGAGCTTGCGCCCGCCCTTTTCGCGAATGCCACTGGCGCCGCGTTTCCAGCCGGCGCCGTCGAGCAGCGCATTGGCCTTGTCCAGGCTGGATTCGATCTTCGTATTCGGACTGTTGAACTGTTTCGGGTTGTTGAGCACGTTCGCCGTCGCGACGCCGGTGCGCCCATAGACGAATTCCTGCACCGACTTGCGGTCCATCAGCAGCGCGAGCGCCTCGCGAACCGCGGGATCCGACAGGATCGGATGGCGTGATTTCAGACTGGCGCGTTCGCCGTCGACCTCGGTCCATGGATCGGTCATGTTGACCCAGATCATCTCGGTATCGCCGCCTGGGCTGATGCCAACGCGGCCCTTGCCGCCGCTTTCCATCCGCTTCAGCACCTCGTCCTCGACCTGCAGGTTCCAGGCGTAGTCGAATTCGCCGGTCTGCAGGACTGCCCGTGCCGCGGATGCCGCATCGCCGCCGCCCTTGATCTCGATCACGTCGAAGTGCGGTCGCGCGGGATCGTGGTACGTTGGGTTCAGCTCGCCCTTGACGATGTCGCCCGGTTTGAAGTCGACGAATCGATACGGCCCGGTGCCGATCGGTTTCAGGTTCTGCGGCGCCTCGCGCGATTTCGCCCCGAGGTAAGGCGCGAACAGGTGCTGGGGGATCAACTGCTGGTTCGCGCTGCGCGTCCAGACCGGCGATGGCTTGTCGAAGACGAAGCGCACCGAGTGCGAGTCGATCTTCTCGATCGCCTTGACGTTTTCGTACACGCCACCGGTGAATGCCGCAGTAGCCGTGTCAGTCGCAAAGCGCCAGTTGAATATGACGTCGTCGGCGGTGAACGGCCTGCCATCGTGCCAGGTCACGCCGCGCTTCAGTTTCCACGTGGTCGAGCGACCATCCGCAGCGATGGTGCCGTTGTCGCTGCTCGGGATCTCGGCGGCGAGGATCGGAACGAGTTGACCATCGGCATCGAACCGAGCCAGCGACTCATAAAACGGCCACGATCCAGCCGCGTCCTTGATGCTGTTCGCGAAATGCGGATTCAGCAGCGTCGGACCCTGCCAGAACAGCAGCCTCAGGGTCCCACCCCCGCCGCGACGCGTCGGCTTGTACGCGACCGCGGTCTGCGCGATTCCGGCGTCGGCCAGCATCAGGCTGGCAAAGGGCGCGGCGACGCCGAGCGCCGCCAGTCGTGCGATGAAGTCGCGACGCCCAAGCGCGCCGCTCCGCACGCTGTCTATCCAGCGCCGCAGTTCGCGCTCGTCGGTCATGTTTGCGTACCCGTCGCTCCCCTCCGTTGCGGTGTGGCGATCAGCCGGGTTCTCCGTCGCGGTACCAGTTGTGCAGCTGCGAGAAGTCGAGGTCCCAGCCCGTCATCGGCGCAACCAGCTTCAGGCTGGAGCCGCGCACACGCGGCCGGCTGATCAGCGGGATGATCACGTTGTCCTTGACCGGCAGGTCGTTCATCCGGATGAACAGCGCCGCGCGCTTGACCGGATCGAGCTCGCTCTCTGCGGCTGCATAGGTCCTGTCGTAGTCGTCGCTGACCCAGCGGGTGATGTTGCGGCCCTGCCACTTGTTGGCCTTCGACGAAACCTCGCTCGACTTGTACTGGTCCATGAAGCGCTCGGGATCGGGCTGCGTCATGGTCGTCGTGTACATCTGCATGTCGCACCAGAACTTGCCGTAGGTATCCGGATTGGCCACGTCGGACGAGAAGAAGACACTCGCGGTGACCGACTTCAGTTCGAGGTCAATGCCTGCCTTCTGGCACGCCTGCTTGACGACCGCCTGCTCCTTCTGCCTCAGGGAGTTGACCGAGGTCTGGAAGACGAATTTAAGCTTCTTGCCGTCCTTCTCGCGGACGCCGTCTGCGCCCCTCTTCCAGCCGCCAGCATCGAGGAGCTGGTTGGCCTTGTCGATGTTGAATTCGAACTTGGTATTCGGCGAGCGGAAGCGCTCCGGATTGTTCAGGAAGTTGCTGGTGGCAAATCCCGTGCGGCCGTAGATGAAGTCCTGGATGCCCTTGCGGTCTGCCAGCAGCGACATCGCCTCGCGCACCGCCGGGTCGGAAAAGGCCCAGTGCTTCGACTTGGGGCTGGCGCGCTCGCCATCGACCTCGTTCCACGGATCCTTGATGTTGAGCTGGATGAACTCGATGTCACCGCCGGGGACGATCAGCGCGCGGCCCTTGCCGCCCGCCTCGAGGCGCTTCAGCACCTCGTCCTCGACCTGAAGGTTCCACGCGTAGTCGAATTCACCGGTCTGCAGCACCGCGCGCGCCGCCGAGGTCGCATCGCCGCCGCCCTTCATCTCGATCGCGTCGAAGAACGGCCGGTTGGGCATGTGGTAGTTCGTGTTGATCTCGCCGCGCACCATGTCGCCCGGCTTGAAATCGACGAACTTGTACGGCCCGGTGCCGACCGGCTTCAGGTTGGCAGGCGCCTCGCGCGACTTGGCCCCGATGTACGGGCCGAACACGTGCTTCGGGATGATCATGCCTTCGGCGGCAACGAAGGCGGTGGCCCAGTTCGGCGTCGGCTTCGGGAAGGTCACGCGGACCGTGTTCGCATCGACCTTGGTGACCGTCACGTCCTTGTACACACCGGTCGTGACCGCCGCGGTGGCCGGATCCTTTGCATATTCCCAGGTGAAGACGCAGTCGTCCGCAGTGAAGGGCTGGCCGTCGTGCCAGGTCACGCCTTTCTTCAGCTTCCAGGTCACGCTGCGGCCGTCGGCCGACAGGCCGCCGTTTTCCCGAGTCGGGATCTCGGCAGCCAGAATAGGCACCAGGTTGCCATCGCCGTCCCACACCGCCAGCGATTCATAGAAGATCCGCGACCCCTCCTGATCCTTGGTGCCATTGGCAAAGTGCGGTTGCAGCAAGGTTGCGCCCTGCCACCACAGCACCTTCAGGACACCGCCGCCGCCGCGCTTGGTGGGCTTGTAAGGCGGGGCGGTGGTCTGGGCGCTTGCCACCCCCGCATGCATCAGCAGCATCGAGGCCATCGGCGCAGACAGGCCCAGTGCAACCATCTGCTGGATGAAGCTGCGTCGTTGCAGCGACCCGGCCCGGACGTCCTCGATCAGCTCGCGCAGTTCGCTTTCGTGCATGGTCTCCTCCTGGTTCGATGCCATCCTCCGCGGCTGCCTGCAGCGGATGGAGGCGGTGCGCAACAATCCTAGCGGTTCACCGGCAGACTGGGGAGGAAATTTGGATGTGGCCAACCCTGAGGCCGCCGGTGCTTCCGAAGGCGATGGAAACCCGCCCGCGCACTCGAAGCGACCCTACCGCGCTGCACCGCGTCGGTCGGCGGTGCCCTGGGGCGCAAGCTCCCCGCCGGTGTCGTTGCTGGCGACCGGCGCGACCATCGGCTAAGGTGGCGACATGAACCTACCGCAATCGATCGACGCGACGGTCGATCTGCTCGCCGCGCGCGACTATATCGCCGACCGCCAGCTGGCGACCGCCATCTTCCTCGCGCTGAAACTTCAGAGGCCGCTGTTCGTCGAGGGCGAGCCCGGCACCGGCAAAACCGAGATCGCGAAGGTGCTCGCGTCCGCGCTCGACGCCGAGCTGATCCGGCTGCAGTGCTACGAGGGTCTCGACATCAACGCGGCGGCGTACGAGTGGAATGTGGCCCGCCAGCTGATCGAGATCCGCATGGCGGAGGCGTCCGGCGTCTCGCGCGAGTCGCTGGCGGGCGAACTCTACGACGAGCGTTTCCTGATCGAGCGCGCGCTGCTGCGGGCGCTGCTGCCGCAACCGCATCCGCCGGTGTTGCTGATCGACGAACTCGATCGCACTGACGAGCCGTTCGAGGCCTACCTGCTCGAGGTGCTGTCGGACTTCCAGATCACAATCCCGGAATGGCGGACGGTGCGCGCGGCCATTCCGCCGATCGTTGTCATCACCTCCAACCGCACGCGCGAAATCCACGACGCCGTGAAGCGGCGCTGCCTGTATCACTGGGTCGGCTATCCGACGGCCGCGCGTGAGCTCGAGATCATCCGCCGCAAGGTGCCGGATGCGAGTGCGGCGCTGTCGCAGCAGGTCGTCGCGTTCGTGCAGACGCTGCGTGGCATCGAGCTTTACAAGCTGCCGGGCGTGGCCGAGACGATCGAGTGGACGCGGGCGCTGCTGGCGCTCGACGCCATCGTGCTCGAACCGGAAACCGTCAACAACACGCTCGGCGTGCTGCTCAAATACCAGGACGACATCGCGCGGATGCAGGGGACCGAGGCCGCCCGCCTGGTCGAGCGCATCCGCAACGAAGCGCGCGCGGCCGCTCACGGTCGCTAGCGCATGCTCAGCGGTCACTCAGCGAGGGCATGAGCGTGCAAGGTCCGTCGTCGGCATCGCATGAGCCGCTTCCCGGCCGTCTCGCCGAGAACGTGATGCACTTTGCGCGCGTACTGCGCGACGCCGGGCTGCCCGTCGGCACCGACCGCATCCTGCTCGCCTATGAAGCGCTGCGTGCCGGTGGAGTCGGTTCGCGCGCTGACTTCTACGCCGTGCTCTCGTCGTGCTTCGTCAGCCGCGGCGAGCATCGGACGCTGTTCGACCAGGCGTTCCATATCTTCTGGAAAGACCCGGACCTGCTTGGCAAGATCATGCAGCTGCTGATGCCGCAGATGCGACAGAAGGCGCAGACGGCGCTGCCGCCCGAGAACCGGCGACTGGCCGATGCGATGTTCCGGAGCACAGTGCGGCCGCCGGAACCCGCCGATTCGCAGCGCATCGAAATCGATGCGGCGCTCTCGTGGACCGACCGCGAACAGCTGCGCAAGGCGGACTTCGACACGATGAGCACGGCCGAGTGGGCCGCGGCGCGCCGCCTGCTCGAACGCATCGACCTGTTCTTCGCGCGGCAACCGACGCGTCGCGAAGTGCCTGCGCAGCGCGGGCGCCGCGTCGATCTGCGCGACATGCTGCGCAATTCCGCGCGGCACGGCGGTGAGATCACCGGACTGACGTACCGCCGCAGGCGCGAACGGCCGGAGCCGCTGGTGGCGCTGGTCGACATCTCGGGGTCGATGAGCCGCTACTCGCGCATGTTCCTGCATTTCCTGCACGCAATCACGTCGGGACGCGAGGCGGCAAATCATCGCGTGCACTCGTTTCTGTTCGGAACGCGGCTCACGCATATCACGCGCCAGCTCGCTGCGCGCGATCCCGATGTCGCGGTTCGCGCTGTGGTGCAGTCGGTCGACGACTGGTCGGGCGGCACGCGCATCACGCAAGCGCTGCACGAGTTCAACTACCGCTGGGCGCGGCGCGTGCTGTACGGCAACCCGACGGTGCTGCTCGTGACCGACGGCCTGGAGCACGGACCCACCGAGCCGCTGCACGCAGAAGCCGAACGTCTTTCCAAATCGTGCCGCCGGCTGGTGTGGCTCAATCCACTGCTGCGCTATGAAGGCTTCGAACCCCGCGCAGGGGGTGTCCGCGCGCTGCTGCCGCATGTCGACGCCTTCCTGCCGGTGCACAATCTCGATTCGCTGGAGGCGCTGGCGACGCAGCTTGCATTGCCTCCGCCCAGGATGAGCACACTGCAGGAGAGGACACGGTGGAACTGAAGGGTGAGCAGGTGCTGCCGGTCGCGCGCGAGCTGGCGTGGAAGGCACTGAACGACGTCGACGCGCTGAAGGCGGCAGTGCCGGGCTGCGAAAGCTTCGTGCCCGCTGGCGATAACGCCTACGACGTCGTGGTCAACGCCGCCATTGGCCCGGTGAAGGCGCGCTTCAAGGGCAAACTCGAACTCGCCGACGTGCAGGCGCCGGAGTCCTACACGATCCGCTTCGACCTGCAGGGCGGGACTGCGGGGTTCTCGCGCGGCGAGGCCCGCGTGAAGCTCGAGTCGGTCGATGCCAATTCGAGCCGGATGAACTATGCCGTCAACGCCTCGATCGGTGGCAAGCTGGCGCAGGTCGGCTCGCGGCTGGTCGATGCCGCCAGCGCGACAATGGCCGACCGCTTCTTCAACGCGTTCGCGGCGGACCTGGCCAGTCGATATCCGCCGCCTGCCGGAGTGACGGTGCCGGCGGTGCGCCCGCCCGGATTCTTCGCGACGCTCTGGGCCTTCCTGAAGCGGCTGTTCAAGGGCGCATGATGCGGGTGCCGCCGTGGACCGATGGCCTCGCCCCGCGCAACCGTGAGCTGGTCGCCGCGATCGAGGCGCGGCGCGGCGGGACGCTGCTGAACCTCGACCGCATGCTGCTGTGGTCCGAGCCGCTGGCGCGCGGGTGGAACGGATATCTGCGCGCGGTGCGCACCGAATTGTCGCTATCACCCTTCCTGCGCGAGCTCGCGATCTGCGTCGTCGCGCGGCTGACCGGCGCCCACTACGAGTACCACCATCATGCGCCGGAGCTCGCGCGCGCAGGCGCCAGCGGCGGCCAACTCGCTGTTCTCGACGACCCCGACGTCGCGGCCGACAGCGCGCTCTACGACGAACTGCAACGCGCCGTGATCCGCTTTGCCATTGCGAGCACGCGCGACGTCGCGATCCCGGATCCGGTCTTCGACGCCCTCAAGCGGCATCTCGGTCCGACGGAGCTGGTCGAGCTCGTTGCCGCCACGGCCACCTACAACATGGTGGCGCGCTTCCTCGTCGCACTCCAGGTCGTGCCGGAACGGCGGGCCTAAGACAATGGCGGCCACGCAGGACGTTACCGGGCACTACAGTCGCGGCGACCTGCTCGCGCGCCTGGATGCGGAGCTGCGGTTCGACGGCATCGATCCCGAACAGGCAACGATCGACGCGCTCGCGCCCTACGATCAGTTCCACAGCCGTGGCATCGAAGCCACCCAGGATGCTGCGCGCCTGATGTCACTCGGACCGGCAGACCATCTGCTCGATGTCGGCAGCGGTATCGGCGGTCCGGCGCGCTATTTCGCGAGTCGCTTCGGCTGTCGCGTTACGGGCATCGATCTGACACCGGAGTTCTGCGAGGTCGCGCGCCAGCTGACACGCCGTCTGCGGTTGCAGGAGCGGGTGGCCTTCGACGTCGGCAATGCACTGGCAATGCCGTACGCCGACGCCGCGTTCGACGGTGCGGTTTCGATGAACGTCTCGATGAACATCGCCGACAAGAGTGCCTTTTACCGCGAGATACGCCGCGTGCTGAAGCCGGGCGGCTGGCTGGTGCTCGGCGAGATCGCGCAAGAAGCCCATGGAGCGATTGCCTATCCGACGCCGTGGGCGGCGAGCGCAGAAACTAGTTTCCTCGCCACGGTCGACGAGACGCGGCGCGGCCTCGACGATGCGGGCTTCGAAGTCCTGAGTCTACGCAGCACGCGCCGCGAGGCGCTCGATTTCGGAGCGCGTTCGCGTGCACTGGTCGAGGCCGGCGCGAAGCCGCCCCACCGTGCGGTCATGCTGGTCCACCGCGAACTCGCGCCGGCTGCCATTGCCAACGTTGCCCGCGCCCTGGCCGAGGGTCGCATCCAGCCGGTCGAGATCCTGGCGCGGCCGCGAGGCTGAACGCCTGCGCCGTTCCTGCACCAACCCGCCAAGGTCCTAGTCTCGAACGACTGTCACTGCGCAAGTTGCATAGGCGATGACCTGTCTGGCCACAGAGCCGATCAGCCAGCGTGCCAGGCCGCTGCGGCCGCGGTGTCCCACGACGATGTGGTCAATGCCGTTGTGCTCGGCGTAGAGCAGCAACTGCTCCGAGGGGTGCCCCACGGCGACGCTGGTCCTGGCTGCAACCTCGGATCGGCTGAGTTTGGGCTGCAGTGCGCGCAGCAGCTGGGAGCAGTGACGGCGACCCCGCTCGATCAGGTCTTCCGTTTCCACCTCCGTACCGAAGTCAGGAGGGCGGGAGACTGACAGCACGTGCAATTCAGCTCCGTAGCGCCCAGCCAGGTCCATGGCGAACTCGACTGCGTGCTCGGCCGCCTTCGAGCCGTCGTAGCCCACCAGAACGCGCTTGATCATGAATGTCTCCGAAGGTTCGAGGTGACGGTCTCCTGTGCCGATTCAACCGGCTCCGAGCTCGAGCGCAGCAAGTGCCTCGGCAGGAAGAACGCATTGGCGATCAGTGTCGGCACGACGGCGCTGCCGATTACCGCGGCGACCAGTGCGGAATACTGGGCCTGGTCGACAATCCGGTGGGACAGACCGAAGAGCGCCGAGATAGTGCCGAACGTCAGGCCGGTCGACATCAGGAGTGTCGTGTACATGCCCTCGGGTCGCGGCGACCCCGATGCGAGTGCCACGGGATAGACGCCGGCGACCTTCGTCGCCATCTTGCCCACCAGCAGGACGACGAATGCGAGCGGGGCGGCGGCCAGCGCGGGCAGTGACACCAGGGAGCCGGCGCGGATGAAGTAAAAGGGGGTGAGCAGGCCAAACGTCAGCGTGCGCATCCGGCGAATGAGCGCGTGATCCTTGCCGACCGTACCCGCCAACACCATGCCGAGGAGGTAGGCCGGCAGAACGGCCTCGCTGTCGGCCCAGGTCGCCAGCGCAGCGAAGGCGAAGAGGCATGTCATCAGGAACTTGGCCTCCAGTTCGGACGGACGCGCTCCAAAGCGCCGGAAGAAGCGCGGTGTCAGCCAGGGCAGGAGAAAGAAGGCGACGGTGCCGGCGCCCGCGAATACTGCTGTCCTGTATGTGAATGGCGCGAAAATGAGACCGAGGGCGACGACTGTTGCTAGGTCAGTGACGAAGCAGGCGGCGAGCACGCCCTTTCCGTAGTCCGTCGCGTTGAGGCCGAACTCGAGCATCACCGCATAGACCACGGCGACAGAGGTCGTCGACATTGCGATGCCTGCGAGCCAGCTCGCATCGGGTGACCAGCCGAGCACCCATCGGGCCAGTGCCGCGCACCCGAAGAACGGTGCGCCAAAGCTCACCAGTCCGATAGCGAAAGTGGATCTCCACTGTCTGCGCAGGACCGTCGGGTCGAGTTCCGCACCGGCGAGGAACGTCAGCAGAATTGCGCCCGCCCCCGAGAGAAACCTGATCCAGGTCGCGTCGCCAGCCAGCAGCGCGCTGCCAATCAGCGCCCCGATGACGAGTTGCGCGATCGTGCCGACCACGATTTCCGACAGGGCCGTTGCGACGCGCAGCCAGATCGAGAGCAAGGTAGCGACCAGCGCCAGGCCCAGCCACAGCGCTGCCTGGGTCCAGATTTCGGTCACGATGTCTCCGCGGCAGTCGACGGATCGTCCCGGTCAGGATTGAGGACCCCGAAGCGTGCGGGGATGTCCGTGTAGAAGAGACGGATCTTCTCCGCGGCGATAAGGTCGAGCAGCCTAACCTTCTCGTCCGGAGTGACGATGAACTCCACCTCGACGATCAGGCTGCCGCTGAGCTCGAAGAACCGGTCTTCGTGCATTACGTGATGGCGGCCGAAACCAGCCATTGCATGGAAGGCGGACCCGCCGCGGATCCCCATCGTGTTGGCGGTTCGCAGCAGCCATTCCCACAGAAGCATGCCGTGCAGCCGATGACCCTCGGTGACGTAGAAGCGGAGATACGAGCCTTCCATTGGGATCTTCCTCGCAAATGCTGCCTCAAGTGGGTGCTTCCGCTTCGCGCTCCGTCGATCGCTAGTGTGGTGACGCCGATCGTGGTCGACCTACCGCTTCCTCGGTCGCCGCCGGCCCTTCTCGGCGCGTTTGACGGGCCGGCCGGCAACCCGCTGCCTTTCCGCGCCAGCAGTGGCTTCCCGAATGCCATGCTCGCGGTCGAATACGGTGTTGGCATACGCGTCCAGAACCTGCTCGCAGGCTGAGAGCTCTCGCTCTGCAAGGGCGCGCGCAGACGCGCCGAAGTGATCCAGGGCCTCGATCTTCGCCAGCCAGTTGCGAAGCTTCTTCAGGTCTTCCTCGTTTTCCTGCAATTCGGCGAAGGAGTAGTGGCTGGCCTTGACCTCCTTCTGAACTTCACGCTTGAAATCGGAGCATTTGTCGAGGAATTCCTCGTAGTCGTCATCTCGATCGCGCTTGAATCGATCGACGACCAGCGCCTGCTGCTTGGGATCGAGTGGCAAGACCTCGAACAGGACGGCCTCGCCGCCAGCCCGCAGGACCTCGCCCTGCAGGGCCCGCAATTGCCGCTGGTATTCTGAAGTGTTGCGCAGGACGCAAACGCCGCCCTGAATGTAGACGGCGCCCATGCCGCGCAGCCGTCGCCACAGGCCGACACGGAGCTTCGAAGGCTCGTTGGCTACCTTGTACGCAAGCAGGAGCCAGCGAGTTTCGGACGAATCGTCGGGCATGAGTAATTGGGTTGGCGGCCGCGGCGCGCTGCTCGTCCCTCGATCAAAGGTTACGCGCACGCCGCAGCGTTGCCGCTATCAGCACAACCGCCACTGCTACCGCCAGATGGAACCCAAGGAGCGCCGGCGACAACCATTCCATTCCGGCCAGGACATAAGCGAAGACAACCGTCGCAAGCGCCCCTCCCGCCAAGACGCTGTCGTCCACGAACAGGCCCACGGCCTCCGAGAGCAGCAGGCGGAGCGTGCTATGCGAACTGGCTTTCATCGCGGGAGCACTTCGCGGCGCGCGTGGCTGTATCCGGCTGGCAGCGACAAGCAGCAGTCCAATGCACAGATAGGCCGCAGCCAAAGCGAGCAGCATCCAGTCCGCTCCCGGCCATTCGATTCCGACGCCTTCGCCGGCCCAGAAGGTCCCGAAGGCGGTGAGCAGAACACCAACGCCAAACTTGAGCAGGTTTTCGGGAACGCGGGCGAGTGGCCGGTGTAGCCAAGCGCCCAAGAGAGCCACGAGCAGGAAGGCCGCCACGGCGCCGACGATCGCGGGTCCGATCAGTTGCTCTCCCCCGCCAGCAGCGATCGCAATGACGATGACGACGACTTCCAGGCCCTCCAGGGTCACCGCCTTGAATGCGGCGACGAGCCCGAGCGTATCGATCCCAAACCAGGGGCGCCCCAGCGCGCGACGCAGGATCGAAACTTCTCCTTCGTAGGTCCTGGTCTCGTCGTGCAATGCAATGCACCCGGCGGCCCGCAGAATGGCCTTGTTCAGCCAGCGCAGCCCGAAGAGGAGCAGGAGCGTCCCCACAACAAGCTGGAAGACGTGGATCGAAATCGCGGCCAGCGCTGGCCCGACGACGACCACGATCGCAATCAGCAGAAGCATGGCCAGTCCGGTGCCAGTGAGCGCCGCGCGCCAGCCTCGCGTGACACCCACCGCCAGTACGATGGTGAGTGCCTCCACGAACTCGACGAGCGACGCCATGAACGAGGCGAGCACGACTGGCGCAACCGCTACCCAGTCAGTCATTCGTGTTTTTGTCCACAATTTCTGTAACCAACGTTACACGCCAGTGTAGCGTAGAGTAACCAGCGCAAGCGCAGGCGGACAAGACAGAAGGCGGTCTTGCGCCGATGAAGGCATGCTCGCAGTAGTTGTCTGCACTCAGCAGCAATGCTGAAACGGTCCCCGGGGCTGCCTATGGCTGCCCCGGGGGCCGAAACAGGAGGACATGACGTTCCTCGCCGCCCCGCGCTGCGGCGACGGAGTATCTTGTCAGGTCTTCGATGGGGTGCGGTGCCGCCCTGTCGCGGGTGACGACCGCCGAGGCCTCGGATCGCCATCGACCCATCCACGTCGGGGCCTCTTTCAATACTCGGAGGCCAGGCATGGCGACCTACATCGTGCTGTCGACGTTCACGGACCAGGGTGCCCGCACTATCAGGGACACGACCAAGCGCGCCGATGCGGTGCGTGAGATGGCGAAGAAGTTCGGGGTCACGGCGAAGGACTTCTACTGGACGATGGGCGCAGTCGACGTGGTCGTGATCCTCGATGCGCCCGACGACGCTTCCGTGACCGCGTTCAGCATGAGCGTGGCGGCGCTTGGAAACGTGCGTACTCAGACAATGCGGGCGTTCTCGGCGGACGAAGTCGGCAAGGTGCTCGCCAAGCTCGGCTGAAGGGGTTGATCCTGGTGGCGCGCTCAAACGCGCGCTGCCTACACCAGCGCCTCGGCGACCAGTTCGGCCAGGTCGCGCGCAGGCACGCGATCGTCGAGCTGCGCGAGCCCGTCGCCGACCATCACCGCGCAGTACGGGCACGCGGTTGCCACCGCCTTGGGCTGCTCTGCAAGCGCTTGCTCGGCGCGCAGCACGTTGATGCGCTTGCCGATCGTTTCCTCGAGCCACATGCGGCCGCCGCCGGCGCCGCAGCACATCGCCTTGTCGCGCGCGAGTTCGAATTCCAGCGGCGCATCCCTCGAGATCGCCTGCAGCACACGGCGCGGCGCCTCGTATTCACGATTGTGGCGGCCGAGGTAACACGGCTCGTGATAGATCACGCGCTGGTGTGCCGGTGCAACCTTGAGCCGGCCCTTGGCGATCCATGCATCGATTGCCTGGGAGTGGTGCAGCACCTCGTAATGCCCGCCGAACTCCGGAAGCTCGTTCTTTAGCGCGTTGAACGCATGCGGATCGCAGGTGACGATGCGCTGCGCGCCGAGACCGTTCAGGGTCTCGACCAGCGCCGTCGCCAGCTGCTGGAACACCATCTCGTTGCCGAGCCGGCGCACGCACTCGCCGGTTGAGCCCTCGAGCGGCCCGAGGATGCCTAGCCGCACGCCGGCGGCCTGCGCGACGCGGATAAACGCCTTGGCGATCTTCTGGCCACGCGGATCGAATGAAGAGGCCGAGCCGACATAGAAGAGATAGTCGAGTGCGGCGACCTCTTCGGCAGTGCTGACGACCGGCAGGCCGAGATCCTTCGCCCAGTCGCCGCGCGTGGCCGAGTCCAGCCCCCACGGATTGCCCTGCGACTCGTAGGCCGCGAACACGCGGTCGAGTTCATGCGGGAACACGCCTTCCATCATCACCTGCCGCTGGCGCAGGCGGTAGAACTTCGGCAGATGCTCGAGCCCGATCGGACATGCGACTTCGCAGTAGCCGCATGTCGTGCACGCCCACAGGGTTTCCTCGCCGATTGTGCCGCCGACGAGGGCGGGCAGCCTAGGAGCATCGTGCGCACGGATCGGGTCGGCATGTTCGAGCAGATGGTGCTTGACCGAGTCGTTGACCCATTTCAGTGCAAGCGGTTTACCGGTCAGAAACGTGGGGCAGGCGTCTTTGCAGCGACCACACTCGGTGCAGGTAAACGCATCCAGCCCTTCCTTCCACGTCAGATCGAGCGCGGTCCGTGCGCCGATCTTCAACTTGTCGGGGTCAGCGTCGTCTTCGGCGAGCGGCGCGAGATCGACCGATGGCACGCGGTTCAGCGGCGCATCACGTCCGAAATACACGGTCGGCAACGATGTGACGATGTGAAAGTGCTCGCCGACCGGCAGGATCGCGAGGAAACTGAACACCGTGGCCATCTGCACCCAGTAGAAGGCGTGCATGCCGGCATCGAGCTCTTGCGGCGACATGCCCGCGAGCGACGCCGAGAGCGGTCGGCCGATCCACGCCCACGCCGCCTCGTGAGCAATCGCGGGAACCGTCGGCGCAAGGCGGGCAAAGCGGAACGCGTCGAAGCCGAAGTCGGTCACCATGATCAGCGCGATCAGTGTCAGGATCACGACGGCCTCGCGATTCGGCTCCAGCCTGGCCGGCCGCCGTACGAAGCGACGCCAGAAGCCGTACGCGACCGCCACCAGCACGGCGACTTCGACGAAGTCCTTGAACGAGGTGTAAAGACCCCCGACCGCACCTGGAATCGTGGCGAGCGGCGCGTAACCGATCACGATCAGGTGCAGCTTGCGCAGCAGCAGCGTCAGGAATCCGAAGAAGATCACGGCGTGCATCAGGCCCGGACGCCGGTCGCCTGAAAGAAGCCGCGCCTGACCGAAACCCAGCGTGACGAGCCGTTTGAGCCGCGCGAGCGGTGCGTCGAAGCGTTTATCGGGCGCGAGCGCAACCACAATCGCGAGCTTGCGCCACGCCAGCACCGCGAATGCGGCAAAGCCCGCAGCAAGCAGCAGCGTGATGCCCAGCGGGCTCATCGACGACTCATGACGGCGGGTGCGGAAGGTGCGCGCCCAAGTGCACAGGCGCGCTGCTCATTGTCCAAGTGCGCCGGCTCGGCGGGCTGACGCGCGTCAACCGCCTTCGCGAGGTCAGGCTATTGCCCGGTCGCCTTGACGCTCGCTGCGACGGCCGGACTGAAATACAGCGCCCAGCGCGCGCTGGAGTGCGATTCCTCGACGCAGACTCCCGATGGGCAATCGACCAGGTGGAAACGATCCCGGTCGGCGGGGAAGCGCAACGCCGTCGCCGGATCGGAAGCCTTCCGGTACTGCGCCAGCGCGGCCGCATCGCCGAATCCCGTTTCCCAGATCGCCGTGCCGTCCTTCATCGACATCGCGACGACGCGAACGTCGGCGATCGAGACCGGCCGATAGTCGCGGCGCTCAAGTGCGCCAACCACAAAAACATACCAGGGGCCGACAGCACCGTTGACTCGACCGAGCAGCAGGCCGAAGACGTCGTAGCCATCGCGCTCCGGTGTCGACGATCCGATGTCAACCGCCGCAAACACGATCTGGCCGGGCCGCTGCACGGCGGTCGACCGCAGCGCGGGCAACTGGGCGAGCGCGGCAGGATCGCCGCCCTGGCGGTCGATGTACTGCCCGAGGCGCTGTTCCCAGTCAGCGACGAGTCCTCGTCCGGCCGTTTCCGACGCCGCGGGCAGCGGCGCCTGCGCGCCTGGCTGCGCGGGAGAGTGCAACGCGCATCCCGAGAAAGCGACGGCGCAGATGAGCGCCGTCAGGAGAGGCGCGGGGGCGCGCCGGCACAGGTCGCGGGCTGAACGCATGCCAGACTCTGCCTAACGCGGGACTGGCTCGCCCGTGGGGACGTCGTCAGCATCGCCGGTGGCGTCCGGCGCCGTCACGCGCTCACCGCCGGCCGACATCGCGAGCCGTCCGCTGGGCTCCCCGCGCGCCAGGCGGTCGGCGAGTGCAGCGTGGCCGGCGCGTTCGGCCTCCTCGCGCGCCGTTGCAGCCCTCGCGTTTCGCGCGTTGCGGTCAGCGCCATGAGCGAGCAGCGCGGATACGGCGATCGCGTCGCCGCGACGGGCGGCGAGATGCAGCGCCGTGTTGCCGACGTCATCCGCCGCCTGCAGATCGGCGTGATGTTCCAGCAGCACCAGCACGACGGCCGCGTTGCCGCGTGCCGTGGCGGCGAGCAGCGGCGCCTGGCCGAACAGGTCGCGCCGGTTCGGGTCTGCGCCGCCCCGCAGCAGTGCCGCCGCGACCTCCAGCTGCCCGGTCAGCGCAGACAGCATCAGCGGCGTCGTCCCGTAAAGCGCCGTGACATCGGGCTTTGCCGCCAGTGCCAGCAGCGCCGCCACAGCGGCGGGGTCGCCTGAACGGACAGCCGCATGCAGCGGGGTCTCACCGTCGGCGTCCTGCGCATTAACATCCGAACTGCTCGCGGACCGGATCGCGCCGACGTCACCGTGTCGCGCGGCCCACCAGAGCGGCGAACGACCGAGCGCGTCGGGTGCGCCTGCCGGGGCAGGATCGCCGGTGGCGGCTGGATCGCTGCGGGCAAAACAGACTGTGGCGAGGCTGACCGGCTTGGAGTTGGTCGCATACCCGTAGTCATCGCCGTAATACGTACTCAGTTCGCGCGCGATCGCCTCGAACTGGGCTGCGGTGCGCAGCTGGTCATGCTCGTCCCTGTAATGGTCGAGCGCATCGGTACAGCGGTCGGCGACAACGGTCCCGAGCCGCGCGCTGAAATAGCGGGCGTAGCGGTTCGGATTGAGCACCTCGTTCCAGTGCGGCGTGATGAACGCCGTAAAGAAGTCGGAATCCGCGCGTGCCTGCACGCGCCAGTAAGCGCCATCGCGCACGAGCATCGGCGGCAGTTCGCGCTTGCCGACGCGCACCGGCGCGGTCAGGTTGCGGTAGAACAGCAGGCCCGCGTAGTCGGCGGCAAGGTCACCGTTCGAGTGGATGCCGGTGGTGAACATCCCCAGCATGCCGTCCTCGGAGGTCAGCGGGTTCTTTGCCGTGGTGCGGATCGCGCCCTGCATGGCCTCGTCGACGGCCTGTCCGCGCCGCATCCGCGATTCGAACTCGACGTGATAGATCCTGCCGACGTTGATGAAGTGGATCAGCTTGTCGGTGCCGAACAGGGTCCCGCCGACATCGACCGTGCCGGCGCGGAAGAACGTTCGTACGAACTTGCTCAGGTCGATGACGAGCAGGGGATCGTCATAGATTGAGACGATCGGTCGGTACATCGTGACTAGGCCCGGGTACTGATCCGTCACGTCCTGCGTGAGCAGCTTGGTATCCAGCAACTCGTTGGTTGGGACCGCGAGGAAGAAGCGCGCCCAGACAATTCCGGCCATGTATTCGGGGCTATGCAACTCGGCGAGGCGCTCACTGCTCTGTTCCGAGTCGATCGCCAGGCTGATTGCGGCGTTGGCCTCCGCCACCGCATCGGTCAGGACGCCGTGGACGATCCTCGAAAGATATGGCCCGAGGTCAGCAAAATCACGGCCGACCGGCAGCGTGTACTGGTCGGTCTCGTGCGCGTAGGCAGTCGGCGCCGGCGCCAGCAGGACCGCGACGGTCGCGGCGATGGCCCCGCCGAGAATGCGCGACAGCGTGCCCGGGTTCTTGTTCTGGTTCACGACTCTGCTCCACATCGGACGGCGCAGCGATGGCCGGCACAAGCGGGAAGAAGATTCTACCGAGCGACGTGCGTCATGCACATGACGTCAGCGCTTCCCGGACGTCGGCCAGGGCTTCCAGCGTCGATGCACCCACCACCATTGCTCAGGCCGGCGAATGATCAGCCGCTCGAGCGCCCGGTTGTAGGCCCGCGTGTTCAGTCTTATCGCCTCGTTGGTATCCGGGTTGTCCACAAGCAGGATTTGTTCCTCGAACCGCAGCACGTGGCGGCCATCCGGCTCGCGCCAGCTCGCGGCCGGAACGACGGGGGCCCCAGTGGTCATCGCGATCACCGCCAGACTGCGGAAAGTCCCGGCAGGATGGCCGAAGAACTCCGCCATCACCCCGTCCCTGCGGCTGGCATGCTGATCGAACGGGAAGACGATGAGGTCTCCCGCGGCCAGCCGGTCGAGGATCGCCTCGAGGCCGCCGCGTTTGGGCAGGACACCGAAGCCGGCGTGCCGGAATCGTCGCGTGACCCAGGCGTCGAGCCACGCCGGGCGGATCGGCCGGCGCACGAAATGGAAGCGCCCGTGGGCCTGCGGATACTGCGCCAGCCCTGCGGTCGTCGCCACCTCGAAGTTGCCGAAGTGCCCCGTCAGGATCAGCACGCCCTTTCCCAGTGCATGAGCAGCGAGCAGCGCGTCGAGATTCTCGACCCGCGCCATCGCGAGCTTGCGGGTGCGCGACAGCCACGGGAAGCGGATGAATTCCCACAGCAGGTGGCCCAGATGGCCGTAGTGCGCCTGCGCCAGGCGCTCGATTTCGTGCTCGTCGACCACCTCGCCATAGACGCGACGGAGGTTCTCGAGCACCACCTGACGCCTGAATGGCACCAGGCGGTAGAACCACTGCGCCGCTTTCGAGGGGGTCGCGCGCTGCGCCTGTGCCAGCGCGACCGCGGACGCCTGCGTGCGGTCGTGGGTCAGCGACAGCGTGATTGCTCGCAGACGGTTGCGCCCGAGCGCGATCTCGCCGGCTTCGCTGAGTTCGACGGCCGGCGCTCCGTACGCGTCGCGGGTGACCGCGAAATCCGTGGGCCCGATCGCGCCGAGCGCGAGTTCGCGCGGAAACAGCTTGGCGCATGCCTCCTTTGCGGCGAAGCGCGCGGCGAGCGCCGCCGCACGCCCCGGACCGGTGCCGGCGTCACTAAGTTCCTGCTCGGAAAAGATCTTGCGCAGGTCGGCGGCCGGCGTTTCAGCGAGCAGGCGTTCGATGCGGGCGACGTCAACGGTGTCGACGCCGCAGCGCGTGGTGCCGTCGGCGACCGCCGGCAGCGTCTTCACGGAGCGCGCAGCAGGCAGGCGGCGTTGGTACCGCCGAAGCCCCGCGACAGCACCAGGGCAATGTTGCCGCGCGGTTCGCGCGCGACGCGCGACGCATTCAGCGGGCCGCAGGCGGGATCGAGCGCGTCGAGGGAGGGAATGCCCGGCACCGTGCGCGCGCGCAGCGCGCCGATCGCCACCACGGCCTCCAGCAGGGCCGAAGCGGCAAGCAGATGGCCGAAGGCCCATTTGAAGGCAGTCACCGGCGGCATGTCGCTGCCAAAGACCTGGGACAGGGCCCGCGCTTCGGACGCGTCAGAGTTCGCCGTGCCATTGCCATGCGCGACGATCATGCCGACGTCGCGCGGCGCCAGCCCCGAGGACGCGAGCGCGCCTTCGATGGCACGCACCAGGCCCTCGCCGTCCTCGCGCACCGGAAGCAGGCCGAGCGCATCGCTGCCGCCGCCGGACCCTAGCACTTCGCCGAGGATCGTGGCGCCGCGCTCGGCGGCAGCAGCCTCGGTCTCCAGCACGATCGCGGCCGCGCCTTCGCCCATCACGCTGCCGTCGTGGCGTGCGTCGAACGAGCGCAGCGCCTCGCGCGACAGCAGCCCCATCTGGTCGTAGTACAGCAGCGTCTGCGGTTCGATCGGCGCGTCGTGCGCCGCGGCGACGGCGCGCGCGCATTCACCGGCGCGCAATGCTTCGGCCGCCTCCGCGAGCGCAAGCAGGCCGCTGATGCTGTGGTTCGTGATGCAGGCATTCGATCCCTTGAGTCCGTGTCGGATGCCGACGTGGCCGAGCACGTTGTTCGGCAGCGAGCGCAGCAGCCACATCGGATTCACGTTGGCCGAGAGCTCCTGGCCGAAGGTTTCGAGCCCGCCCTTCGCAGCGGCGATCAGCGGCAGGTAGTCGTACTGGTTGCTGAAGTTGCCGCCGCCGGACCCGACGAAGACGCCGGTCGTGTCGGCGAAGCGCACAGCGCCCTGCTCGTCGAGGCCCGCGCGCCAGTCGGCCCAGCCGCTCGCCTCGATCGCCCGGTCCGCGGCATACAGCCCGAAGACATCGGTCCTGCGGATGAACTTAAGCAGCTTGCGGTCGCCGGTCAGCGCGCCGGCGTTGTATTCGGTGACTTCGGCGGCGATGCGGACCGGGAAACGGCTCGCGTCCCACTGCGAAAGCGGTCCGACCGCGGAACGACCCTCGCGAATCGCAGCGAGGATGTCCTCAGGCGTGCGGCCCGATCCGCAGATCGCTCCGGTGCCGGTGATGACGATGCGGGGCGCGCCCATAGGCTGCACTATCGACGCGCCGCGCCGATCTGTGCCTCGGTCTCCGCCGGATGGCGGAAGGCGAGGCAGCTGTTCGAGCCGCCGAAGCCGAGCGAATTCGAGAGCGCGATGCGGACGCGGCGCTCGCGCGGTGCATCGCGTATGACATCGACGTCGCAATCGGGGTCGAGTTCGCGCATATTGGCGTTCACCGGCAGCACGCCATGGTGGATCGCAAGCGCGCAGACAGCGGCTTCGACCGCGCCGGCCGCAGCGATCAGATGGCCCATCACGCTCTTGGTCGAGCTCACCGCGACCTTGCGCCAGTCCGCGCCGAACACCGCTTTGACCGCCGCGCATTCGCTGCGATCGTTCATCGGCGTCGAAGTGCCGTGCGCGTTCAGGTAGTCGACGTCGGCGATTTCCGCGCCGGCATCGGCGATCGCCTGGCGCATCGCCTGGATCGGTCCGTCGCCGGAGGGATGCGAGTCGGTGATGCGATAGCTCGACAGCGAATTGCCGTCTCCGGCAAGTTCCGCGTAGACGCGCGCGCCGCGTCGGCGTGCCGACTCCCATTCCTCAAGCACCAGGAATCCCGCGCCTTCGCCCAGCACGAAGCCGTTGCGCGACGCGTCGAAGGGTCGGCTGGCGCGCTCGGGCGAGTCGTTGTCGGGCGAGACCGCGTTCAACAGACAGAAGCCTGCAAGGCCGACAGGGTTGATCATCGAGTCGAAGCCGCCGGCCAGCACGCGATCGGCGACGCCACGCCGGATCAGCTTGAGGGCGGTGCCGACCGCCTGTCCGCCGGACGCGCAGGCGGTGTGCACCGAGCTCGCGTAGCCGCGCATCCCGAAGACACGCATCAGCAGCGCGATTCCGGCCGTCGACTGGCTGCGACAGAAGGTCATTGGGTTGGACGCCGAGCCGAGCGCGCCCAGCAGCAGATCCGGCCGCAGTTCGCCATCGGGGGCCGCGTCGCGCTGCACTTCGGCCAGTTCGTCGTAGGTGACGCCCATCATTCCGGTGCCGACGACCGTGCCCCAGCGTGCTGCGGTGTCATCCGTGGGGCGGATGCCGGCATCGGCAAAAGCCTGTTCGGCCGCGACCAGCGCAAAACGGTGCGATCGGTTGGCGAGCTTCAGCAGCCTGCGGTCACCGACCGCGTGCTCGACCGCGGAGTCCGAAAGATCCTTCACTTCGCCCGCAATGCGTACCGGGAAGCCGCTGGCATCGAAGCTGCGGATCGGCGCGGCGCCACTGCGCGCAGCGAGCAGCGCCGACCAGGTCGATGCGACGTCGTTGCCGGCCGGTGTGACCAGGCCGACGCCGGTGATCGCGACGCGGCGGCGTGTCATACCGTCACCGTTCGTGGCGCGACCTCGACCCGTGCGGTCGCAATCGCCTTGCCGCCGCTGCCCGCGCCGAGTTTCAGCCGCGCGCGCTCCCCATCCGTTTCGAGCAGCTCGATCTCGAGGTCGAGCGTCGCGCCAGGGGGCGTGAAAGCCCGGATCTTGACGTTGTTCACGGCGGCCGGCATCAGCGCGACCGCGTCGGGCAGCGCTTCCCGCGCGACCTGGACCGCGAGGCCCGCGAGCGCATCGAGCAGCAGCGTGCCCGGGAAGACCGGGCGGCGCGGGAAGTGATCGCCGAAGTAGGGGGCCTCGTCCGCGCGAGGAACCTGCAGCGTCGCCGCGAGCCGTTCGCCGCGAACATGGTCCGTCGTCTCGATCCGCGGCGCCGGAACGCCGCCAAAGCGACCCGGCGCGACGCCCTGGGTACGCAGCGTGTCGTAGTCAGCATGCACCGCCGCGGGATCATCGAATTCGGGCATCGGCAGCATCGGGCCGACGCAGTCGACCAGTTCGAGCGCGAGGCGGCCATCGATGCGCGCCCGGCCACCATAGGCGACGGCCTCGGAATCGCAGCGCGCGATGTCGGCCTCCAGTTGCAGGGTCTGTCCGGGTACGACGATCTGGTGGTACCGCGTTGCCCAGGCGAGTCCGGCCACGGGTCGCCAGGCGAAGTCCAGCTCAGCCATCGAGCACCAGGCCGCGAGCTGGCCCACGGCTTCCGCCATCAGCGACGGCGGAAAGCGGGTGGCGTGCGCGGGCACGGTGTACTCGCCCTCGATGCGGCGCGAGGCCGATCGCGTGATGCGGTCGACAAACGAGAACGCGCGAAAGCGCTCGCTCATGGACGCAGTTGGAAGATCCGGGCCCGCTCAGGCGGGCTGCGGTGCGCGTTGTGCGCGGATCACGACCTTGCAGAACGTTTCGGGCGTGAACAGGCGCGGGATCTCGGCCGCCTTCATCGGAGTCTTGAAGCGCTCCGGCGGCACCTCGTCGAGGAACTGCTTCAGGCGCGCGAGCCCGGCCTCGGTGACGATGCCCTTGTTCTCGAACTCGGCCTCGGGCAGCGGACCGCGCGCGTCCTCGACGATCTTGCCGCGCGGAATCTTGACGCCAAAGCCGCGCTCGAGCCGGAATACGAGGTCGAGGAAGTCGATCGACTCGGCGTCGAGGCCCTCGATCAGCGACTCCTTGGCCTTGACGTCCTCGACGTCGCAGCCGAGCGCATCCGCGATGATCTGCGCGACCTTCGGGAAGACTGCGTCGATATCCTGTTGGCTGATGGCCTGTTCTGACATTTCCCTCACTCCATCTTGAATCCGCCGTCGACATGCAGGACTTCGCCGGTGATGTAGTCGGCGAAGCGCGAGGCGAGGAACCAGACGGCGTGTGCGACATCGCGCGCCTGTCCATAGCGGCGCAGCAGGATGCGCGCCTTGACCTCGTCGCCGGCCAGTTCTCGCACCTGCTGCGACATCTCGGTCTCGATCACGCCGGGCGCGACGCAGTTTACCGTGATCCTGCGCGAGGCCAGCTCAACCGCCATCGCTCGCGTGAAGGCATTGATCGCCCCCTTGCTGGCGGCGTAATTGGACTGGCCGCGACCCGCCTTTTCGCCTGCGACGGAGCTCAGGTTGATGATCCGTCCAGTGCGCTTCGAGATCATGTGGGGCACGACCGCGCGGGTCACGTTGAAGACACCGCCGACGTTGATGTCGAGGACCGTTGCGATGTCGTCGTCGCTCAGCAGGGCGAGCAGGTTGTCGCGGACCACGCCGGCGTTGTTGACCAGCACGTCGATCCGTCCGCGGGTCTCGATCACGCGGTCGACCGCGGCCGTGACGGCGGCAGCGTCGGCCACGTCGACCTGCACGGCTTCGGCCTTGCCGCCGGCCTGCGTGACCGCGCCCACGACCTCGCGTGCAGCGTCGGCGTTGCCGCGATAGAAGAACACGACGTCGACGCCGTCGCCGGCCAGCAGTTCGACGATCGCGCGGCCGATGCCGCGGCCGCCGCCGGTCACCACCGCGGTCTTGCCGGACAGGCCCGAATCGAGCGCCACCGCCATCGTCAGCCCGAGATCGAGAAGCCGCCGTCGACGAACAGCGTCGCGCCGTTGATCATGGCGGCCTCCGGCAGCGTCAACAGGTAGACCGCGCCGGCGACGTCCTCGGGCGTCAGCACCGGGCCTGCCGGTGTGCGCGCCTTGAACGAGGCGACGAGCTCCTCGCGGTTCGGAAAGTACGACAGCGCGTCTGTCTCGACCACGCCTGCGCTCACGGCGTTGACACGGATGCCGCGCGGGCCGAGTTCCTGAGCCAGAGACCGCACCAGCGATTCCAGCGCTGCTTTCGAGGCGCCGATGAATGCGTAGTTCGGCATCGCCCGTACCGAACCCAGGCTCGACATCGCGATGATGCGGCCCCCGTCGGTCATCATCGGTGCGGCGCGCTGCGCCAGCAGGTTCAGCGCGAAGGCGTTCGTCTCCATGCACCAGCGCCAGTGCTTCAGCGTCATGTCCAGCGCGGGCTTCAGCACGCCGCTGGCGGCGTTGCTGACCACGATGTCGAGCCGGACGAATTGTTGCTTCAGTTCAGCGAACATCTCGTCGACGCTGTCGGGGAGGCCGACACTTGCCTTCAATGCGACCGCCCTGCGCCCCAGCGCACGGAATTCGTTGCAGAGCGCCTCAGCCTCTTCGTGGCTGTTGTAGTAGTTGACGACCACGTCGCAGCCCGCGCCCGCCAGCTTGCGCGCGATCGCGCGGCCGATGCCGCGCGCGGCGCCGGTCACGAGCGCGGTGCGACCCGCAAGCGGCAACGCAGCGCTCGACGTGGCGCCCTGGGATGAAGTGGACATGGTGGAATGCGGAAGCGCCGGAACGGCGCGACCGCGATTGTATTGGCTTTGACATCGAGGCGCCGCGCACGCTTGAATCACGGTTCCCGATGAGTAACGCGATCCCGCCCGAGACCGGCCTGAGTGCCGTGCCTTCCGTACCATCTGCTGGCCCGGCACCGTCGGGCGTGTCGCGGCAACGAGCGGCGCTGCTGCTCGCTTTCGCGCTGATCCTCGTCTGGGGGATCAACTTCAGCGTGCAGAAGGCCGTGTTCGCGTCCGTGACGCCCGGCGGCTTCCTTTTCGTGCGCTACCTGATCATGCCGGTGTGCGCGATCGCGCTGCTGTGGCAGCGCTACGGCGCACGCTGGCCGCGGCTACCTCGCAGCGAATGGTGGGCGCTGCTGCGGCTCGGCCTGCTCGGACACCTGATGCATGTCGGCCTGGTGACCTTCGGCATCGACTGGTCGACAGCGTTCTCCAGTTCGCTGATCCTCGCCTGCGGGCCGGTGTTCACGCTGTTGCTGCTGCGCTGGCTCGGCGTCGAACGGCTGACACGAGCCCAGGTCGCGGGTGTCGGCGTCGCCTGCCTCGGCGTGCTTGTGTTTCTCTCGGACAAGCTGCTGGGCCAGCAATGGCGTGCGAGCGGCGGCGACCTCGTGCTGCTGGTCGCGGCGTTCTTTTTTTCAGCCTATACCGTCGCCGCCAAGCCGCTGATCGAACGCCACGGTGGCGTGCTGGTGATGGCGTACGCGACGCTGCTCGGCAGCGTGCCGGTGCTGCTGCTGAGCCTGCCTGCCGGCCTGCGCGTCGACTGGGCGGCGGTGCCGCTGGCGATCTGGGCCGGGCTGTTATGGGCGGTCATCGTGTCGGCGTTTGCGGGCTGGATCGTCTGGGGCTGGGTCAATGCGGTGCGTGGCGTGGCCCGCACCGCGCCGCTGATGTATCTGATGCCGCCGGTCGCTGGTCTGGTCGCGTGGTGGGTGACTGGCGAAGGCTACGGCGCGATCAAGCTGCTCGGCGCTACCGTGACATTGCTCGGCGTCGCGATCGCGCAATTCGCACGACCCGCGGATCCGGCGCGCGAAGTGGAAAGCGTCGGCGTCGTCGACTGAACACTGCCGGGATCGATTGCGCCGGCGCAATCGGTGTCAAAGCGGCAAGGCGCGACGAAACTCGAACGGCTGGCGCTTTGATCGCACGGCGCAACCGATACTTGCCACGCTTACGGCGGTGATGCCTTCAGCTTTGGATACTGGAGCGCCCCCGCCATCCGCCGCTCGAATGGATCGCGCCGCGACAGGTGCTTCACATGGTGCGCATGCACGAGCGGGTAGTGTCGCAGGTCTGCCAGCCGATCGTGTGCCTCCCAGCAGTTCGCCTCGCCGCAGACCCACTTGCTGACGTGCAGCCGCCGCAAGTCGTAGGCGCCCGAATAACTTCGCAGCGTGCGCCGGCCGCGCCTGTCGCTGTACTCGTGGAAGTAGGAGAGTGCGAGCTCACGCAGGCTCCGGTAGACGGGATCCCGATAGCGCAGGGCCACTCCGTTCGACTTGGAGATCGCGCCCCATGCCTCCTTGCGGCGGAACAGGGCAATCACGTGCGGGTAGTCGCTCAATTCGCAACCGAGATGCATCACGTAAGGCGGCTCGCCGTGAATCCAGAGCGCGCAGGCGGCTACGAACGCGCCTTCGATGCAATGCGCGCGCCGATGACGCAGCACGCCGCGCACCGAATACGCCGTTTCGCCGTCCGGTTCGTGGTTGATTGGAATCGCGTTGAGGAAAGCCTGGATGCGCTGTGGGGAATCAAGCCGCTCAAGCCGGGCGAACTCCCGCATTCCCAGGCCCAGGTCCTGTGGGCGGGCAAACCGTCGGCGTAGCGGAAGGCTCATGGGCAAGGATCGTATCAGCCGTCGCCGCTTGGTCCGGCAGTTGCTGCGGCGTAAGGCGCGGCGGACCGATTGAGGTCAAGTCGCAGCGTCGTTACGGCGCGTACGCTGGCGCCTTCGCCATCTTTTACGAGCGGCGAGACTGGAAATCTGCGATGGCAAACGACACTTCAGCGAAGTCTGCAGCGGCCAAGGTCCCGCGCGATCCGGCGAACGACTACACGGGCGATATGGCCGCGCGGCGGCGCGAGTTCGTCAGGCAGCAGACGGGCCAGACGCTCGAACATGTGGGACACACTTCGATCGATCCGGCCTCGTTGCCCGGCAACATCGAGAACTTCATCGGCGCCGCGCAGGTGCCGATGGGGCTGGCAGGTCCGCTGCTGATCCAGGGCGAGCACGCGCGCGGCCACTTCTATGTGCCGCTGGCAACCACTGAGGGCACGCTGGTGGCGAGCTACAACCGCGGCATGCGCCTGATCACCGAGTGCGGCGGCGTCAAGGCGACGGTGGTCGAGCAGTACATGCAGCGCTCGCCCGTGTTTGTGCTCGAGGATGCGCTGCAGGCGCGCGAGTTCGGTGGCTGGGTGCATGAGCACTTCGCCGAGATCAAGGCCGCGGCTGACGCGACCAGCCGCGTCGGTCGGTTGGTCAACATCTATCAGTACGCGGTGGGGCCGATGCGTCACCTGCGCTTCAACTACACGACCGGCGACGCTGCGGGCCAGAACATGACCGGGAAGGCGACCCTCGCGGCCTGCGAATGGATCGC
>Ga0335084_10000024_pt1 | contig 83628 bp, 75 predicted proteins | sample Lox_Sample_44_FD_206721 | JGI IMG/M metagenome (GOLD analysis project Ga0335084, IMG submission 206721) | Soil microbial communities from Loxahatchee National Wildlife Refuge, Florida, United States - Lox_Sample_4.4 | ecosystem: Environmental > Terrestrial > Soil > Wetlands | place: USA...
CCCCGGAGCGGAGCGCGTCCTGCGCTTCTCCATCGACCAGGTCGTCGAGCGGACCGGGGCGATTCCCCTCCGCTGGGCACCCGGCGAGCCGTCGCCGTTCAACCCGCCGGCGCGCTGAGTCAGCCCTCGAGCGTCGCGCGCTCGATGCGGTCCAGCCGCAGCGTCCGGCGCTCGCCACGCTCCAGGTCGTCGCAGTGCACCATCGTCAACGAGCGCTCCATCGTCAGCCCGCGCACGCGGAGCCTTCGCTCGCTCACCGCTCCGTCGGATGCCCGGTAGCGGACGCGCGTCACCCGCCGCTCGAACCAGGCGTCCTCCACCGCCTCCCGCACCCCCGGGGCCGCCGGATGGGCAGGGATGCCCACGAAGGCCAGCTCGCGCATCAGCGCCAGGAGCTCGCGCTGCGCAGACGCCGCCAGCGCTCCCCGGACCTTGTCGATGCCGCCTTGCAGCGTCCGGGTGAAGGGCACCAGCCGGGCCTGGATGGCCCAGTCCCCAAGCGCCGAGAGCAGCGCCGCCTCGCGGGCAGTGAAGTTCACCGGCGGCAGGGAGTACGCCCGGTCCAGCGCGTAACCACCCCCACGGCCTCGCTCCGCCGAGATGGGAAGCTCGGCCTCACGCAGCGCGTCGAGGTCCCGGTAGATGGTCCGGAGCGTCACCCCGAAGCGCTCGGCCAGCTCGGCCGCCGTCACCCCCGTCCGCCGGGCGCGAAGGTGCTCTGCCAGTGCGAAGAGCCGTGCCTGCCGGCGCATCCCACAAACCTGACAGACACCTGACATCGGCGCAATCCATCTTCCCGCTCGCACTCGCGATTTCCGCGGGGCACTGCACAGCTGGAGCACGCCATGGCCAACGCACTCACCTGGTTCGAGATCCCCACCCTCGACCTGGACCGAGCGGTCCGCTTCTACGAGACCGTCCTCGGCGTTCACTTCAAGCGGGAAGTCTTCGGCGGCGTTCCGCACGCCATCTTCCCCTCGGGGCAGAGCGACGCCAGTGGCGCCCTCATCCAGGACGGGCGCCGCAAGCCCTCCTCGGAGGGGACGCTCATCTACCTGGACGCCGCAGGGAAGCTGGACGCCTGTGTCGAGCGGCTCAGGGGCGCCGGCGGAACGCTGCTCATGCCCAAGACCGACATCGGTGACCCGGGCTTCATCGCCGTGTTCCGCGACTCGGAGGGCAACTCTGTCGCCCTGCACTCGCCGCGGAACGGGTGAACGGGCCACCCAAAGGTGGCGTCTATCCGGTCCCGGCGTCGCTGCCGCCGCTGCGGACCGCACACCGATGACACCGGTCGCGACCGGCCCGCATCCACCCGTCGCAGTCCGGACAGCGGTGGAGCTGGTGCCGGTGCGCGTTGCGGCACTGGGTGCAGATGAAGACCGCGCCCGCACTTCCGGATCCGAGAGGCACTCGCCCGCCCCCCGACAGCATCCGGGCAGGGCGCAGCCGCACCTGGTCGACCTCGGATTTCCCGCAGCTCAGACAGGTCGGCAGCCGCTCCTCGGCGTTCCCGTCGCCGTCCGCCACCTCTGGCATCGCCACCGGCAGCGGGCCCTGCATCGCACAGGCGGCGCAGTCCGGAGAGCCCCGCGCCTTGTAGCCGTGGCAGAGCAGATTCCCGCTCCGGCGAGGGCAAGCGTCGACCAGCGCGTCGGTCCGGAACCCGAACGCTGCTTCCAGCCGCGGCACCAGGTCGTCCGGCCCCCTGCCCGTCGCCATCCAGGCCGACAGCTGGGTCTGCCGCGCCTCGAGCACCCTCGCCGCGCGTGCCTGCGTGACGCCAGCGAGACGGAGCGCGAGCCGCAGCCTGTGTCCCTCGTCGATCGTCAACGCGCCTCGCGCAGGGCAAGAGCAGCGCTCGCACCCGGCTGAATCCCGGCCGGACAATGCCGCGACACGCGGGCCGATGAACCCGCTGTCGACACGAGTGTGAACCAGTTGAACGAGCAGACGTGCGGCAGCCACCCGTTGCCGGGCCTCGATGCATGGCGTCCAGCCCCGCAGGCACGAGCAGCCCGGGTACCCAGGAAAAGCGGGCCTTCAAACTCTGATGTGGCGCATCCGACCGATGGATGCCAGACCGGAGCTCTCGCGCCTGCGACGGCCGCTGGAGCTGGCCGATGACCCCCCGCCTTCCCTTGCTCTGTCTGACGCTGGTCGCCTCGACCGCGCTCGGCGCTCCACCGCGCGGCGAGCTCGAGCCGATGCGCTGGCTCGCTGGAGAGTGGCAGGGAGACGGGCCCACCGGACGGCTCGAGGCCTTCTGGCTTCCGCCCGGGGCCGGCACGATGGCCGGCGTGCTGCGGCGGATCCGCGAGGGACGGGTGGTCGGGTACGCGATCGCCACGCTGGTCGAGACCGACGGGTCGCTGGTCCTCCGCTACAAGCGCTTCGATCCGGGGCTGGCCGGGCGCGAGTCGCAGGACTCTTCCCCCGGGCGACGCCTGGTCACCTTCTCTGACTCCGAGGTGGCGTTCGAGGGCATCCGCGTCCGGCGCTCCGGCGAGACTCTGCTGGTCGATCTCGACCGGCCGGCAGAGCGCCCGGAGCAGGTGCGCCTCACCCGCGTCGTCCGGCGAAGAGCGGCGGCACCGCCCTCGGCAGCCGAGAGCCCACCGGTGCTCCAGGCAGCACCGGGGACCGACTCGCCGGCTGCCCGTGCCTCGGCCGCGTCGTGGCTCGCCGGTTCCTGGACCGGCCAGGGACTCGGCGGCATCTCCGAGGAGGCCTGGCTCCTGCCGGCCGCCGGCTCGCTCGCCGGCGTGTACCGGAGCACGCGCAGCGGGCAGGTCTCGTTCTACGAGCTGATGACGATGGTGGAGGCCGGTGGCTCGCTGGTGTTCCGGCTCAAGCACTTCGCCCCCGACCTCCGTGGCTGGGAGTCGCCCGAGCGCGCGGTCGAATTCCCGCTCGTCCGCACCGCAAGGTCCGCCGTCTACTTCGACGGGCTCACCTACCGGCGCACGGCCGAGGGCCTCGAGTCCTGGGTGGTCATCGGGGTCGGAGACGGCGGAACGCGTCCCGAGCGCTTCCTCTACACGCCTCGCACGCCCTGACGGGCAATCTCCTCGAGCACCGGAGCGTCCGGCTCCAGCTCGGACCGGGCCCGCGGGAGCACCACGGTGAACAGCGAGCCCTGTCCTGGCGCGCTCTCGACCGAGATGGTCCCCTCGAGCGCGGTGACGATCTGCCGGGTGATGTACAGGCCCAGCCCCAGGCCCGGGAAGTGCCGTCCCGAGTGGCCGCGCTCGAAGCGGCCGAAGATGCGCCCGAGCACCGACGGCTCCATCCCCATCCCTGCGTCGCGCACCGAGAGCACCACGTGACCGGCGCCTCGCTCTTCGAGCCGCACCTGCACCGGCTTCCCGCCGCCGTACTTCAGCGCGTTGGTCAGGAGGTTGGTGAGGATCTGCTCGAGCCGCATCCGGTCCCACACTCCGCTGCAGCGATCGGGCACGTCGACCTCGAGCGTAGAGCCGACTTCGGTGGCCAGCGAGGAGAGCCGGGTCGCAGCGTCCCGCACCACCTCGGCCAGATCCACCACCTCCAGCTGCAGCTGCAGCTTCCCGGCTCGGATCCGGGTCACGTCGAGCAGGTGGTCCACCAGGTTGGTGAGGCGCTGCACGTGGCGGGCGGCGAGGCCGGCGTCGGCGGCCACCTGTGCGGCGGGGAGCGTTCCGTCCCCGGCCTGCTCGGCCACCCGCCGCATGATGCCCAGCTTGAGGTTCAGGGGCGTGAGCGGGGTCCGCAGCTCGTGGCTGGCCACGGAGAGGAACTCGTCCCGGAGCCGGATCGCCTCCTGCGCCTCCTCGTAGAGCCGGGCGTTGTCCGCGGCGAGCGCCACGCGGCGGGAGAGCTCGGTCGCGAGCTCCTCGGAGAAGAGTCCGGGATCCGAGCTCGGAAGCCGACCCAGGGTCAGCACCCCGAACGCCTCCCCCCGGCGGAACAGCGGAACGGACACCCAGCGGCTCAGCCCCAGGCCATCCGGTCCCTCGAGGGCGCTTCGCCCCGAGCGGGACACCGTGGCGCCGGTGGCCAGCACCTCCGCGGTGCCGAGCCGGTCGAGCTGCTCGGGGCCGGACTGGCGCAGGAGCTCCCAGAGTGGAGGAGCGGCCGTCAGCTCGCGCACCGGCCCGCTCTCCCCGCGGAGGTACACCGCGCACAGATCGGCTGCCGCCGGCACCGACAGCGCACAGACCCGGGAGAGCACCTCCCGGAAGTCGAGGGACCCGCCGAGCACGCTGCTGGCCTCGGAGAGGAAGCGCGCCCGCTCCTCGCTCCGGCGCTGGTCGTCGACGTCGGTCGCGGTGCCCACCCAGCCCACGAGCTGCCCCTGTGCGTCGCGGGAGGGGACGGCTCTTCCCACGTGCCAGCGGTACGCTCCGTTGACCGAGCGCAGGCGGTAGGTCGCCTGGAACATGCTCTGCGTCGCCCAGGCCTGATCTGCCGAGGCCCGGACCAGCGGACGGTCCTCGGGATGGACGATGTCCTCCCACCGTCCGAGGTCTCCAGGAGCGACTCCGAGGTAGTCCATCCAGGCGCGGTTGGCGTAGACCACCTTGCCGGTGACGTCGGCGGTCCAGACGATCTCCGGGACTGCCTCGGCCAGCGAGTGGTAGCGGGCCTCGCTCTCTCGGCGCTGCGCCTCGAGCGCATGCTCCCGGAGCAACTCCTCCTGGCGCTGCACGGTGCGCCGGGCCTCGAAGAGCGAGACGAAGACCGAGACCTTGGAGCGGAGGATCGCCGGGTCGAACGGCTTCACCAGGAAGTCGACCGCGCCCTCGGCGTAGCCGCGGAGGCTGGCTGCCGGATCGTGCGAGTTGGCGGTGAGGAAGATGATCGGCGTGCGCTCTCCGCCCCTCCGGGTCCTCAGGAGGCGGGCAGTCTCGAAGCCGTCCAGCCCCGGCATCTGCACGTCGAGGATGATGACCGCGAACTCCTGCTCCTCGGCCAGCGCCAGCGCCCGGGCTCCGGAGCTGGCCTGGTGGAGCTCGAGGCGAAGCCGATCCAGCACGGCGCTCAACGCCAGCAGGTTGTCCGGGTTGTCGTCGACGAGCAGCACGCTCGTCGCCGAGGCCGAGGAGTCCGGGGCCACGATGCGACCTTGTACCAGCCCGTTCCAGGGGCGGTGGCCATGCCGCTCGGCACCGAGAACCGCGCACACCCGCAGTGTTGAGCTTCCATCACCACTCACCGGGCGCACCTGCTCGATTGACCACTGCCCTTCGCCCGGAGGGTGCCCGCCGCCCCAGTGCGAGCGAGGTGCGGCGCATGCATGATCGAGCGCCCCCCCGATGGAGCAAGCCCAGCTACGAGTGGCCGAGGCGATCGAGACGCCCTGCGTGGGCTGCGGAGCCGCGCTGGCCGCGTCTCGCTGTCCGCAGTGCGGCGTGGCGCAGGCACCGGGAGGGTACGTGGTGGAGCGGGTCCTCGCCGAGGGTCCACACGCCCGGGTCTATCTGGCGCGGGACGGAGCGGGGCGCCGGGTGGCGCTCAAGGAGCTGCAGTTCTCCACCGTCCCTTCCATCCAGGAGCTGGACGCGTTCGAGCGCGAGGCGGGGGCGCTCAGGTCCCTGCCCCATCCGGCCATCCCCGCCTTCGTGGGGAGCTTTCGCGAGGGCTCGGGCGTGGGGCTCCGGCTCTACCTGGCCTCGGAGCACATCTGTGGCGAGACCCTGGCCGCGCGGATCGCGCGCGGACCGCTCGGCGCCGAGGAGGCACGGAGCGTGGCCGGGCAGCTCCTGGCGGTCCTGGAGTTCCTCCAGCGGCGCTCCCCGCCGGTGCTGCACCGTGACCTCAAGCCGGCGAACGTGCTCCTCCGGCCCGACGGGAGCGTGGCGCTGGTCGACTTCGGAAGCGTCCGGACGCTCTCCGCCGACCGGACCCATGGATCCACGCTGGTCGGGACCTTTGGATACATGCCGCCCGAGCAGCTCGGCGGCACGGTGGACCGCTCCTCCGACCTCTATGCGCTCGGGGCGACCTTGCTGCACGCGCTGACCGGGAAGCCGCCGGTGGAGTGGCTGGGCAAGGGAATCGAGATCGAGGTCCCGCCAGGTCTTCCTCCGCCGTTCGACCAGCTGCTCCCGGCACTGCTCGAGGTGGACCCGGCGCGACGCCCTCGCGATGCGGAGGCGGCCCGTGCGTTGCTGGAGGGACGGACCCGCTCACCGGTCCGCCGCCAGCGCCTGGTGCTGAGCGCGATCGTGGGGCTGGTCGGGGCTGCGGTGGTGATGGCCTTCTGGGCGGCGTTCACCGTCGCTCCCCGCCCACTGAGCGTGCCGATCACCCCCACCGTTCCTCCCCAGGCCTCCGGGGGCCGGGCCTGGCTCGCGCGGATGAGGCCGCGTTGCAACGCGGTGGAAGCGGTGCAGGCGGTGCTGCGTGAGCCGCCCCCGCCCGGAGCGGAGGGCGCAGGCGCAGGCGCGGCGTGCCTGGCGCTCGGCGGGAAGATGCCGGCGGCGCGGAAGCTCATCGTCGCGCTGCCGCCCGGCGAGCGGGCCCGGGCCGCGGCGGTGGTGTTCGATGCGGGGCACCCGGTGGCGGACATGGGGGACGACGTGTCCGCCGCCCCGATCATGCAGCTGGTGCTGGAGTTCTGGCCGGAGAACTTCCAGGCGCTGTACCACGCCGGAATGTCCGAGTACGCGCTCGGCCGTCCATCGCAGGCCCGTCCGCTCCTCGAGCGGTTCCTCGATCTGTACCACCTCGAGGACGGCTTCACCGGTGCGGCTCGACGGGCACTCCAGCGGATCCAGTTCGGACTCCCGGCCGAGGGTGGGCCCCAGCCAGAACACTGACGCGGCGCGCCCTGCGCTCCCCGGCGCTGCCAGTCCGGGACGCGGGACCGAACGTCTCGGCAGAGGTGTCAGACACCTCCGCTAGATGGCCTCGCGGCCCTCCGGAGGAGCACGGACCTCGCGAAGGCTCGCGAAGTGCAGGTGCGAGGTCACTTGGCCCGGAGGGCCGCCGCGAGCAAGGGGACGATCGAGCGGACCTCGACGAACCCGCCAGCGAGTTCGCGCGCGCGGGGATGGGTGTCGGTCACGATGAGGCGGGTGAACAACCCGCTCCGTTCCAGCCGCCCCACCGCGTCCCCGGGAAGAACGCCGTGCGTCGCCAGCGCGGTGATCTTGCTGGCGCCCGCCTCCTGGTACGCCTCCGCCGCGGCGATCAGCGAGCTGCCGGTGCGGACCATGTCGTCGTAGAGCATCACGTGCTGCCCGGCGACCCGCGCGCTCACTGCGAGCACCCGCGTCCCGCCGTGGTCGCGGCGCTTGAAGACGAAGCTCGCATCCACCCGGAGGTCGTTGGCCAGGGCCTCCACGTACTTCGCCCGGCCGGCGTCGGTGCTCGCCACCACGAAGCCGTCCTGCGCCTGCGCACGGATCGCCTCGACGAAGAGCGGCCGCGCGCTCACCTGGACCGGCCGTATCCCACCCTCGAAGTAGAAGGGGATCCCGGCGGTGTGCAGGTCCACCAGCAGCACCCGGATTCCACCGGAGGGCAGCGGGATGGACGAGAGCAGCCGGGCCCGGGTCTTGGCGGTGACGCTCTCGCCCTCCTTGCTCGGGCGCTCCTGCGTCGAGTACCCGAAATAAGGGACGACCAGGGTCAGGGCGTGCAGGCCACACTCCACCAGCGCGCAGGCGAGATCATAGAGCTCGAGCGTCGCGGCGTCGGTCCCGGTCCCACCGACCAGGATCGCGTCGGCATCCGCCACCGGGCTCGCCAGGCGCAGTCCGCGCTCGCCGTCGGGGAACGTCTCCCGCTCGATCTCCCCGGGCACGCCCACGCCCAGCGCGCACAGCTCGGCGCCGAACGCGGCATCCGTCGCGGTGGAGAAGATCAGCCTCTGTCGCGCCGCCCGATCGCCCACGCGCGCTCAGCCAGCCCAGTCGAGGACGACCTTGCCGCTCTGCCCCGAGCGCATCGCCTCGAAGGCCTCGGCGTACTGGGCAGCGGGGAAGCGGTGGGTGACGACCGGAGCGACGTCGAGGCCGCTCTGGAGCATGGCCACCATCTTGTACCAGGTCTCGAACATCTCCCGGCCGTACACGCCCTTGAGCACCAGGCCCTTGAAGATGACCTGGTTCCAGTCGATCGAGACCTCCGAGGGGGGGATGCCGAGGATTGCCACCCGGCCGCCGTGGTTCATCACCCCCAGGAGGTCCCGGAACGCCTGCCCGTTCCCGGACATCTCCATCCCCACGTCGAAGCCCTCGGTCATCCCCAGGGTGCGCATCACGTCGCCCAGCGTCTGGGTGCGCACGTCGACCGCCCGGGTCGCCCCCAGCTTCCGGGCCAGCTCGAGGCGGAAGGGGTTCACGTCGGTCACCACCACGTGCCGGGCGCCCACGTGCCGGGAGATCGCCGCGGCCATCACCCCGATCGGCCCGGCCCCGGTGATGAGCACGTCCTCGCCCACCAGGTCGAAGGACAGCGCGGTGTGCACCGCATTGCCCAGGGGATCGAAGAAGGAGGCGATCTCGTCGGGGATCTCCTTCGACACCCGGAAGACGTTGAACGCCGGCAGCGCCACGTACTCGGCGAAGCAGCCGGGCCGGTTCACGCCCAGGCCCAGCGTGTTCCGGCAGAGGTGCCGCTTCCCGGCGCGGCAGTTCCGGCAGTGGCCACAGGTGATGTGACCCTCCCCGCTCACCCGGTCCCCCACCTGGAACCCGGTCACCTCGGCGCCGAGCCTGGCGATCTCCCCCATGAACTCGTGCCCGATGACCATCGGCACCTTGATGGTCTTCTGCGACCAGGCGTCCCAGTTCCAGATGTGGATGTCGGTGCCGCAGATGCTGGCCTTGCGGACCTTGATCAGCACGTCGTTGGGGCCAATCTCCGGCACCGGTACGTCCTGCATCCAGATGCCGGGCTCGGCCTTGGCCTTCACCAGCGCTCTCACCGGATCACCCCCAGGGCGCGGCCCACCTTGGCGAAGGCGGCGATGGCCCGGTCGAGCTGCTCGCGGGTGTGCGCCGCCGACATCTGGGTGCGGATGCGCGCCTGCCCCTGTGGAACCACCGGGTAGCTGAAGCCGACGACGTACACTCCCTCGGCGAGCATCTGGTCGGCGAAGGTGGAGGCGAGCTTCGCGTCGCCGAGCATCACCGGGATGATGGGATGGTTCGCCCCGGCCAGCGTGAAGCCGAGCTTGGTCATCTCGCTCCGGAAGTGCTCGGCGTTGGCGCGGAGCTGCTTCCTCAATTCGTCTCCGCCCTCGAGCAGGTCCAGGACGGTGAGCGTCGCCGCGCAGATCGCCGGCATCAGCGAGTTGGAGAAGAGGTACGGGCGGCTCCGCTGCCGGAGCCAGGCGACGATCTCCTTCCGGCCCGAGGTGTATCCGCCCGACGCCCCGCCCAGGGCCTTCCCCAGGGTGCCGGTGATGATGTCCACCCGGCCCATGACGTTGCAGGCCTCGGGCGTTCCCTTGCCCTTGGCCCCGACGAACCCCACGGCGTGCGAGTCGTCCACCATCACCAGCGCCTTGTGGCGGTCGGCGAGGTCACAGATCGCCTGGAGGTTGGCGAGGATCCCGTCCATCGAGAACACCCCGTCGGTGGCGATGAGCCGGTAGCGGGCCCCGGAGGAAGCCCGGAGATGGGCCTCGAGCTCGCCCATGTCGTTGTTCGCGTAGCGGAGCCGCTTCGCCTTGCACAGCCGGATGCCGTCGATGATCGAGGCGTGGTTCAGCGCGTCGGTGATGACCGCGTCCTCCTCGCCGAGCAGGGTCTCGAACAGCCCGCCGTTGGCGTCGAAGCAGCTCGAGTAGAGGATGGTGTCCTCGGTCCCGAGGAAGCGGCTCAGGCGGGCCTCGAGCGTCTTGTGCAGATCCTGGGTGCCGCAGATGAAGCGGACACTGGCCATGCCGAAGCCGTACTTCTCCAGCGCGCTGCGGGCGGCCTCGATCACCCGGGGGTGGTCGGCGAGGCCCAGGTAGTTGTTGGCGCAGAAGTTGAGGACCTCGCGGCCGCCCTCGACGCGAATGGCCGCGTTCTGGGGCGAGACGAGAATGCGCTCGTTCTTGTAGAGGCCCTGCTCGCGGAGATCGCGCGTCCGGGCGGCCAGGTCGGTGAGGAAGTTGGCGTCCACGGGGCCGCTCTCTACACGGTTGGCCTCGCCCCGGCCACCGCCGTCCAGTGGCAACTGGCGCGCGGCGTCAGCGGCCCCTGCCACCGGAGCGCTGGCGATCGCCGGCCCCCGCATGCAACCTCCGCCCCGGAGGAGTGCCATGGACACCAGCCGCAGGACGCTCTTGAGGAATGCCGGGGTCGCCGCCGCCGGCTCGATGGTCTTCCAGGCCGCAGCCCGGGGGGCGGGCGCACCCGTGCCAGCCACGCCAGGGACGGAGGTCACGCCGCTCCGCGCGCAGGCCTACTGCATGCTCCGGACGCCGCAGGGCGACCACCTGGGCCTCCGGCGCGAGAACAAGGTCCTCGACGTGGCGAAGGCGGGCAAGGCCCTCCGGGTGGAGGTCCCGGCGAGCACCGACGAGCTGATCGAGGGCAAGAACGCGTCCGGCCTGCAGAAGGTCCTCGCCGCCTCGGCCTCTGCCGTTCGCACGGCCCTGCTCCCGGTGGAGGAGGCACGCTTCGGCCCGTGCATCACCCGGCCGCAGAAGATCATCATGCTGGGCTTCAACTACCGCCGGCACGCGCAGGAGACCGGCACCCCCTTCCCCAAGGCCCCGGTGCTCTTCAACAAGTACAACAACGCGCTCACCGGCCACGAGGGTGTCATCCGGCTGCCGACCAAGGCGGCGCGGAAGTTCGACTACGAGGTCGAGCTGCAGGTCATCATCGGGAAGACCGCCCGCGGCGTCTCCGAGGCCGACGCGCTGGGGCAGGTGTTCGGCTACGCGACGGGGAACGACTTCTCCGCCCGCGACCTCCAGTACCGGGACGGTAAGGGCGGGTCGCAGTTCATGATCGGCAAGACGTGCGACGGGTTCCTCCCCATCGGGCCGTGGCTGGTCGGCGCCGACCTGGTGGGCGACCCGCAGAACCTCAAGGTCGAGACGCGGGTCAACGGCGAGGTGCGCCAGTCATCGAACACCAGCGACATGATCTTCACCTGCGCGCAGATCATCGCCTATGCCTCGTCGCTGTTCACGCTGCTTCCCGGAGACGTCATCTCCACCGGGACACCGGAGGGGGTCATCCTGGGCAAGCCGGAGGCTCAGCAGGTCTGGCTCAAGGCCGGTGACCGCATCGAGTGCAGCGTCGAGAAGTGCGGCGAGCTGCGCTTCGAGCTGGCCTGAGGGGAACCAGGCATCCGTCGAGTTGGACCCAGGTCCTACCCGGGGATTCCGTATGAGTCGGACGAGGTGTTTGACACCTCGCCCAGAGAGTGGAAGCAGGGGGGTTGTCCATCGGCTGGAGCGATGGACCTGCGCGGGAGGGCGTCCGGAATCAATCGGGCGCCCGTCCAGGAAGGGGGACGGTCATGAAGGAGCGCATCGTCGAGCTGGAGCTGCGGTTCACCGAGCAGCAGCGGCTGCTCCAGGAGCTGAGCGACGTGGTCTACGCCCAGGGGCAGGCGCTGGAGCGGCTGGAGCACGAGCTCGGCGCGATGGGGCAGAAGCTCGCCGCGATGGAGCCGGGGCTGGTGGACTCGACCGTCGCCGAGCGCCCGCCGCACTTCTGAGGAGGCGGAGGCTCAGCCCATCCGGGTGTTGACCTGGATCTTGCTGTGCAAGGTCTGGTGCACCGGGCAGCGCTCGGCGATCTCCATGAGCTTCGCCCGCTGCTCGTCGGTCAGCGCTCCCTCGAGGACGATGACCCGGTCGACGACGTCCATCTTCGCCGGCTTGCTGACGCAGTCGACGCAATCCTGGGCGTGGACCTTCCGGTGCTGGAGCGACACCCGGGCGCGCTCCAGTGGCCACTTCCGCCGGTCGGCGTAGAGGCGGAGGGTCATCGCGGTGCATGCCCCGAGGCCCGCGAGCAGCATCTCGTAGGGCGATGGGCCCGCGTCGGTGCCACCCACCGGAATGGGCTCGTCGACCACCAGGTGGTGGCCACCGACGTCGATCTCGGTGCGGAACCCCGTGGCCGGTCCGGACACCACCACGCTTCGCGGCTCCTGGCTGGGCAGCTCTCCCATGCGTGTCTCCTTCGCCGAAGGACGCTAGCAGCACCAGGTCCTGACAGGCTCAGGGGCCTGCCTGGCGGACCGCGGCGTCGAACCGCCACCGTGAGGCACCTTGGTGAGGCGCGGCTCAGGACCGCGAGACGACCCTGGGCACCGCCTGCGCCGCCTCGGCCCGGGCCTCGTCGAACAGCGGCTTCAGCTCGACGTCGGTGAGGGTCTCCTTTTCCAGCAAGAGCCGCGCGGCCTTCTCCAGGGTCAGCCGCCGCTGGGCGAGCAGGGTCCGGCACCGCTCGGAGGCGTTCTGGACGATCTCCCGGACGGCGAGGTCGATCTCCCGCGCGGTCTCCTCGCTGAAGGTGCGGCGGCTCATCCCCGGTGGTCCGAGGTAGCTCTGGCTCTCGTTGTCGTACGTCACCGGGCCGAGACCGGGCACCATCGCGTACCGGGTGGCCATGCTCCGCGCGATGTCGGTGGCCTTGGCCAGGTCGTCCGCGGCCCCGGTCGAGGTGTGCTCGAACACCAGCCCTTCCGCAGAACGGCCTCCGAGCAGCACCACCAGCTTCCCCTCCAGCTCCTCGCGGGTCATGAGGTAGCGGTCCTCGGTGGGCCGCTGCAGGGTGTAGCCCAGCGCCCCGATGCCCCGGGGGATGATGCTGACCTTGTGCACCGGGTCCACGCCGGAGGTCGCTGCCGCGGCCAGCGCGTGCCCCATCTCGTGGAAGGCGACGATCTCCCGCTCGCGCGGGTTGAGGAGCCGGTTCTTCTTCTCCAGGCCGGCGACGATCCGCTCGATGGCGGCGTCGAAGTCCTGCCGCTCCACCGCCACGGCCTTTCGCCGGGTGGCTGCCAGGGCGGCCTCGTTCACCAGGTTCGCCAGGTCGGCGCCGGTGAAGCCCGGGGTGAGCGCGGCGATCTGGTCCGAGTCCACGCTGGTCCCGATCTTCACCTTGGCCATGTGGACCTTGAGGATGGCCACGCGGCCCGCCCGGTCCGGCCGGTCCACCAGCACCTGACGGTCGAACCGACCGGCGCGGAGCAGCGCTGGGTCGAGGATCTCCGGCCGGTTGGTGGCGCCGATCAGCACGATGCCCGCGCTCTGGTCGAAGCCGTCCAACTCCACCAGGAGCTGGTTCAGGGTCTGCTCCTTCTCGTCGTGACCGCCGACCAGGCCCGAGGCCCCGCGGGCCCGACCCAGCGCGTCGAGCTCGTCGATGAAGATGATGCACGGCGCCTTGGCCCGCGCCTGCTCGAACAGGTCCCGGACCCGCGCTGCGCCCACGCCGACGAACATCTCCACGAACTCGCTGCCGCTGATGGAGAAGAACGGCACTTCCGCCTCGCCGGCCACCGCGCGGGCGAGCAGCGTCTTGCCCGTCCCCGGCGGTCCGACGAGCAGCACGCCCTTCGGCATCCGCCCGCCGAGGCGCGAGTACTCCTCGGGGTTCTTCAGGAACTCCACCACCTCGGCCAGCTCGGCCTTCGCCTCGTCCACCCCCGCCACGTCGGCGAAGCGGGTCTTGACGTCGGTCTCGACGAAGACCTTGGCCTTGCTCTTCCCGATGGCCAGGAGCCCGCCGCCGCCCGCGCCCATCCGGCTGGCCATCCGCCGCATGAACAGGACGTAGATGCCGAAGAAGATGAGCGTGGGCACCACCCACCCGAGCAGCGCCGCAACCCACGGGCTCTCGACTTCTCCGGCGAACTTCACGTTGGCCTTCTCCAGCGCCTGGGCGATGTCCTTGTCCACGCGGAGGGTGCGGAAGTGCGTCTTCCCGTTCTGGATCGGCTCCTTGAGCGTCCCCTGGAGCTGGTTTTCCCCCACGCTCACCTCGGCGACCTTCCCCTGCTCCAGAAGCTGCTGGAACTCGCTGTAGGGGATGACGGCGACGGTCTGGGTGGTGCGCACCCAGTTCTGGATGGCGAGCACCGCCAGGACCGCGACCAACGCATAGCCGATGTTGAAGCGCGTCTTGTTCACGATGTCGCCGTCCTTTCCTGAAGCGTCCGCCGCCGCCCGTCCACCACCAGCGACGCGAGGATCGCGCCGCCGATCAACAGCCCTACCACCGCCAGCGACACGCCAACCGGGATCTTGAAGATGTCCACGATGGTCATCTTCACCCCGACGAAGACCAGCACCAGGGCCAGCCCCACCTTCAAATAACGGAACTTCTGAACCACGCCAGCCAGCAGGAAGTAGAGCGACCGGAGCCCCAGGATTGCAAAGATGTTCGAGGTGAAGACGATGAACGGCTCCCCGCTCACGGCGAGCACCGCGGGGATCGAGTCCACCGCGAAGATCAGGTCGGTGAATTCCACCGCCAGCAAGGCCAGGAACAGCGGAGTGACCATCCACCTTCCGTCGACCCGGGTGAAGAAGTGCTCGGTATCCCGGCCGGGGGCCACCGGCAGGATCCGGCGCGCCAGCCGGACCAGCACGTTGTTCTCCGGGTGCCCCTGCGCGCCCCTGGAGAGGAGCATCCTCACCCCGGTGAGCACCAGGAAGACGCCGAAGAGGTAGACCGTCCAGTGGAAGCGGGCGATAAGCGCGATGCCGGCGAGGATGAACACCGCCCGCATCGCCAGCGCCCCGAGGATGCCCCAGAACAGAACCCGGTGCTGCTGGTGCGCCGGGACGCCGAAGGCGCCGAAGAGGATGACGATGACGAAGATGTTGTCGACGCTGAGCGCCTTCTCCAGGACGTACCCGGTGGTGAACTCGAGGCCCCGCTGGGCCCCGTAGAAGTGGAAGACGCCGAGGGCGAATACCGCCGCCAGCGCGATCCACACCCCGCTCCACACCGCCGCCTCGGGCAGCGAGACCAGGTGCGCCTTCCGGTGGAACACCCCCAGGTCGAGGGCGAGCATCACCCCGACGAAGGCGAGGAAGCCCACCCACAGCGGCCAGCTTCCCAGCGAGACGGCAGAGAGCGTTGCCCCGGGCATCCCCTGGATGTGCGGCACCGGGCGCCTTCGGACAACCAGATAATTCAGTGAGAATCCATCGGTTGAACCGATGGATGGCCGGGGTGCCGCGCGCGCTCTCGCTGGCGGCGGGCGATGAGCCGGCGGAGCGAGGTCCGCATGCCGTGGCGGCGCATGAAGCGCTCCAGGCGGACCAGGGCCCCCCGCGCCCAGCGCACCTCCCGGCTGAGCACCAGCAGCCCGATGCCGACCACCAGCCACCCCGGCCCGGGCAGGGGAATCAGGATGATGCCGGCCACCACCAGCGCCCAGCCGGACACCAGATTCGCCACGCGCCGCAGCCGTGGATGTCGTCCGTCACCAGCGGGCGTCGAGGGTCGCGTCACGGGGTCTCACCGGTCGCCGAGGAGGGGTTGACGATGAAGAGGCCCTGCGCCCAGGAGTACACATCGGGAAATCGATAAACTCGCAGCAATCCATTTCTCTTCCTGAGGGGGCCCCGCCGGCATGGACTGGCTCAACTACCACCACCTCTTCTACTTCTGGACCGTGGTCCGCGAGGGCGGTGTTTCCAAGGCCAGCAAGGTGCTCCGGCTCGCCCAGCCCACGGTCAGCGGGCAGATCAAGGCGCTGGAGAAGGCGTTCGGTGAGAAGCTCTTCGAGCGCCAGGGCCGCTCGCTGGTGCTGACCGACGTGGGGCAGGTGGTCTTCCGCTATGCGGACGAGATCTTCAGCCTGGGGCGCGAGCTGCAGGACACGCTCCGTGGTCGTCCGGTGGCCCGTCCGCGGCGGCTGGTGGTCGGGGTGTCCGACTCGGTGGAGAAGCGGGTCGCGCACCGGCTGCTCGCCCCGGCGCTCGAGTCCGGCGCACCGGTGCAGCTGGTGGTCCAGGAGGCGCGACCCGAGCGGCTGGTGGCGGAGCTCGCCGCGCACAGCCTCGACCTGGTCCTCTCGGACACGCCGGCGCCGTCTCCGGTGCGGGCCTACAGCCACCTCCTCGGCGAGTGCGGCGTGGGCCTCTTCGCCCGTCCGGCGCTGGCCCGGAAGCTCGCCCCCGGTTTCCCGAGGTCGATGGATGGCGCTCCGCTGCTCACCGCCGCGGACGGCGCAGCGCTCCAGCGCTCGCTGGCCCACTGGTTCGAGACGAGGGGAATCCGCCCGCGCGTCGTCGGCGAGTTCCAGGACAGCGCGCTGATCGAGTCGTTCGGCGAGGCGGGCGCCGGCGTCTTTCCCGCGCCCGAGGCGGTGGAGGCCGAAGTACGGGCGGCCTTCCGGGTCGAGCGGGTGGGGACGCTGGACGGGGTGCGCGAGCGCTACTGGGCGCTCACGGTGGAGCGGAAGCTGAAGCATCCGGCGGTGGTGGCCATCACCGAGACGGCGCGCTCCGAGCTGTTCGGACGCCCGGCGCCGAGGACCGCCAGCTGACGAGCGGCCGTGAGACGCCGGTGACCGAAGGGGCGGTCACGCCGACGGGAGTCCGGCGGAGGTGTCCGACGCCTCGCCCCCGCCCGGCGCCGGGACGCCCCGGGCTCGCCCTCAGCGGCGCGAGCGCGCCCCGACGGCGTCGGTCAGCAGCAGCCCGAAGACGATGCCCGCCGCGGTGAGGACCATCTGCACCGCCGTCTCGAGGCTCGTCGCCACGTCCCGGTCCACCAGCTCGAGCAGGCTCCGGTACCCCACGCTGCCCGGGACCAGCACCAGCACCCCGGGGATGGTGACCAGCCACACCGGTCGGTTCCGGAACCAGGCGTTGAGGTGCGCCGCCAGGCCAATCACCACCGCGCCCACGAAGGCCCCCAGCGCCGGGCCGAGGGTGCGCGAGACCGCGTGGGTCACCGTGGCGGCGAGCAGGGCCGAGCCCACCACCGTGGGCGCCTCGCGCGGCGGCGTCCGCAGCACCACCACCGCCGCGAGCCCCAGCGCCGCCGCCCCGAGGAGGAACAACCCCGGGGGCAGCTCGACCGGTGGCACCCGTGCCGCGCCGAAGGCCCGCGACCCGAGCGCACCTCCGAGCACCGCGCCGATGACCAGCGCCAGGAAGGTGACCGACGCCGCCCCGATGCCGGCCAGGCCAGAGAGGAGGTTGCGGGTCTGCAGCTCGCGCACCGCCTGCGTCAGGGTGAAGCCCGGCAGCAGCATCACGATGGCTCCGAGCGTGGCCACCCGGGGGTCGAGCGGCCAGATCCGCGCAGAGACGGACTGGGAGACGAAGCCGGCGAGGAATGCCGAGATCAGCTCGGCCGCGAGGTCCAGCTCGCGGATCCGCGTGCGCACCACGGCGATGGCCCCGATCGCCAGCCCGGCCACCGCGGCGGTGAGCGCCTCGGGGGCGTCCTCGCCGAAGAGCAGCACCGCCCCTGCCGCGGCGAGGCAGTAGGCAAACAGCACCATCGGCGGCCGGTACGGAGGCCGGGACCGGGCGATCGCGTCGATGCGCACGCTCGCCTCGCGCGGGCCGATCCGTCCGGCCTTCACCTCGCGGGCCACCGCGTCCAGCCGGACGATGCGATCCAGGTCCACCGGCATCGGCGAGACCCGGAGGAGCACCACCCGCTGCTGCCCGGGGATGCCGATGGCCAGCTGGAGCTGGGTGGGGAGGCTGGAGACCTGGACGTCGGCCATCCCCAGCTGCGCGGCGAGCTCGCTCACCAGCCGCTCGGTGTCCTCCGCTCCGTAGCCGCAGGCCTGCGCGCCGCGTGCCGCGGAGAGGAGGAGCGCGAGGGCCGAGTCGGCGTCCTCGGGGACCGGCGACGGGACACCCACTGGCGCTATCCCCCGCGGGTGTGCATCTCGAGCCGCGGGTCCTGCCGCAGCTCGGGGGGAGCGGCGAGCACGCCACGTTGCTCGAGTGCCAGGCGCTCCTCGGCGCCGCGGTCGGTCCGGGCACGCCAGCCCACCCGGAGCAGCGAGGCAATCTCCGCATCGCTCGCCCCGCTGCGCAGCGCCGCGCGGAGGTTCGCGCCCGAGCGGGCATAGAGGCAGGTGTACCAGGTGCCGTCGGCGGTGAGCCGGCTCCGGTCACAGGCGCGGCAGAACGGGGTGGTGGTCGAGGCGATGACCCCGAAGATGGTGCCGTCGCCGAGCCGGAAGCGCTCCGCCGGGTCCGAGCCCTGAGCGCCCACCGGCTCCGCCGGCCCGTGAGCCCGGGCCACCAGCGCGAGGAGCTCGGCCCGGGAGACCACCTGTTCACGTGTCCACCGGGTCGCGCCGCCCACGTCCATGTACTCGATGAAGCGGATCTCCGCCCCGATGCTCCGGGCGAAGGACAGGAGATCCAGCACCTCGTCGTCGTTGGTCCCGCGCACCACCACCGTGTCGAGCTTGAGCGGGAAGCCCTCGCCACGCGCAGCCTCGATGCCGGCGAGCACCCGGGGGTGAAGGTCGGAGCGGGTGAGCGCCTGGAAGCGCTCGGGCCGGAGCGTGTCCAGGCTGACCGTCAGCCGCCGGAGCCCGGCCTCGCGGAGCTGGGGTGCCCGTTCGGCGAGGAGCACGCCATTGGTGGTCATCGCCAGGTCACGGATGGAGGGGCGCGCGGCGAGCTCACGGACCAGGGTGGTGATCTCCGAGCGGAGCAGCGGCTCGCCCCCGGTCAGCCGCACCTTGTCCACCCCGAGGGCGCAGAAGATGCCGGTGATCCGGTCCAGCTCCTCGAAGGTCAGCAGCTCCTTCTTCGGAAGCCAGAGGTAGTCCGGCTCGGGCATGCAGTACGAGCAGCGGAGGTTGCACCGGTCGGTGACGCTCAGCCGGAGGCTCCTGAGCGGGCGTCCCAGGGAGTCGCGGAGCGGTTCGGTCGATGTTGGCGGGCCGGCAGAAGGCACGGGAGGACCCTCAGGCATAAGCCAGGAGCGCTGGCCGCGCCAGGGTACGCTCCGTGCCACCGTGCCCGACCGACCCCGCGTCTTCGACCCCGAGAGCCGGACCACCGAGCTGATTGGCCGGCCCCGGGCAACCTTCCGGGACGCCTACCACCTCCTCATCTCCGCTCCCTGGTGGGTCGACCTGGCTGTCATCGCCGCGATCTTTCTGGCGGTGAACCTGGTCTTCGCCGGGCTGTACCTCGCGGTGGGTGGAGTCGCCGAGGCCCGACCGGGCTCGTTCGCCGATGCGTTCTTCTTCAGCGTCCAGACGCTGGCCACCATCGGGTACGGGCAGATGCACCCGGTGTCGGCCGGCGCCAACGTGCTGGTCACCGTGGAGGCGCTCTTCGGTCTGGTCATCACCGCGCTGGCCACGGGCCTGGTCTTCGCCAGGTTCTCGGTCGTTCGGCCACGGTTCGTGTTCGCCCGGGTGGCGGTCGTCACCGTGCTGGATGGCGTTCCGACGCTGGTGGTGAGAGTCGGGAACGAGCGGGGCAGCTACATCGTCGACGCCGCGGTGAGACTGGTGCTGTTGCGGACCGAGCGCACCGCCGAGGGGGCCACCCTGTACCGGATGCGCGATCTCACGCCCATTCGCGAGCGCTCGCCAGCCTTCGCCCGTGGCTGGACGGTGATGCACGCCATCGACGGCTCGAGCCCGCTCCATGGCGCCACGCCGGAGTCGCTCCGGGCGAGCGACTCGGAGCTGCTGGTGACGCTCGTCGGGGTGGACGGCACGTCGGGGCAATACGTGCACGCCCGTCATTCGTACCTCGACGACGAGATCCTCTTCGGCCGCCGGTACGTCGACATGGTCACCGAGCTGCCCGACGGACGGATCCGCATCGATCTGCGCCGCTTCCACGAGGTCGAGCCGGACGCCGCTCAGTAGGCGACCAGCGCCGGGGACATCTCCACCGGCTCATCCCGGTCGCCTGCCGCGGTGAGGTCCTGGTGCAGGGTCCGCCCGCCGCCCGAGAGGGGGCTGGAGAAGACGACCGCCCGGTACTCGCCCGGGCCGTCGAGCGGCACCGTCAACGTGCCGCCCTGCTCGGTGCGGATGCACCCCGGCGAGCCTGGACAGCGGTGCAGCGCTCCGAGCGCGTTGCGGTACACCCGCAGCTCTGCCCCCTCGAACGTCAGTCGCCACAGTGCGTGAGCGGGCGCGCTCCCGTCCGGGCGGAGGGACCCCTCCAGCGCGGCGTTGACCCGGACCGGACCGCGCTGGTCCTGGACGTTCCGCCTGGAGACCACCGCTCCCCCCACGGCGAGCGCCGCAGCGAGCATCAGCCCCAGGCGCCGGTTGCGCCGGCTGCGCTGGATGCGGACCCAGACCCCGCTTTCCCAGCCAGGCGTGGGGGTGTCGCGCCGCTGTTCCCGCGGCCGGTGTCCGGAGAGCTCGGTCACTGCTCTGGCCGAGGCGACGGCGCCTCCGGTGCGACCACCCCTCGCGGGCCGCTGTGGTGTCCGGCACCGGACCGTCGTCTGACGGGTGGCCCGGGAGATCGCCGGCTCCAATCGGCGGCCGTTCCGGAGGGCGCGCGCAGCCCCGCGACTCTGCGCTGCGTCCGGGGGGCGACCGGCCGCCCCAGAGATCTCGGGCGGCCGGTCGCGCCATTTTTCGCTGCGCGCTGCCGCCCGGGCGGACATTGTGCTCGGCCATGGAACAGCGATCGCTCGGGAAGTCAGGCCTCCGCGTGTCCCGCATGGGCCTCGGCTGCATGGGGATGTCGGAGTTCTACGGACCGGCCGACGAGGCCGAGTCGCGCGCCACCCTGGAGCTGGCCTTGGACCGGGGAGTCACGTTCCTCGACACCGCGGACATGTACGGGGCAGGCAAGAACGAGGAGCTGCTCTCGGACATCCTGCGGCGGCGGCGGGAGGAGATCGTCCTCGCCACCAAGTTCGGCATCGTCCGGGATCCGGTGGCGCCGAACGACGCCACCCGCCGGAGGCTCAACGGCAAGCCGGACTACGTCCGCACCGCGTGCGAGGCGAGTCTGCGCCGCCTGAAGGTCGACGTCATCGACCTGTACTACCTGCACCGGGTGGACCCCTCGACGCCCATCGAGGAGACCGTGGGGGCCATGGCCCAGCTGGTGAAGGAGGGGAAGGTCCGGGCGCTGGGTCTCTCCGAGGCGCCGGCGGACGTCCTGCGGCGTGCGGCCGCGGTGCACCCCATCGCCGCGCTCCAGAGCGAGTACTCGCTGTGGACCCGTGACCCCGAGGAGGGACCGCTCCAGGCCTGCCGGGAGCTGGGCATCACGCTGGTTCCCTTCAGCCCGCTGGGGCGTGGGTTCCTCACCGGGCAGATCCGCACCCCGGCGGACTTCGGCGAGGACGACTTCCGGCGGAACAACCCCCGCTTCCAGGGCGAGAACTTCCAGAGGAACCTGGCGCTGGTGGAGAAGGTGGGCGCGCTGGCGAGGCAGAAGGGGTGCACGCCCGGGCAGCTCGCGCTGGCGTGGGTGATGGCCCAGGGCGACGACGTGGTGCCAATCCCCGGGACCAAGCGGCGCCGGTACCTCGAGGAGAACCTGGGGGCGCTGGACGTCCAGCTCGACCGCCAGGACCTGGCAGGGATCGAGGCGGTCTTCCCCAAGGGCGCGGTGTCCGGCGCGCGGTACGCGGCGGGGACGGTGGGAACCCAGCCTCGGGCGCAGCGCAGTCCGCGCTGAGCCTGCCGCGCAACGGGCTTGACCGGCGCCGGCCCGGTGGCGTCGAGTGGGCGCCCTCCGAAACGAGAGGAGGGTGTCATGCTCGCCGATGCTCCGCTGACCACGATTCTCCCGGTGGTGGACCTGAGCCGCGCCCGCGCATTCTACGAGCAGAAGCTCGGGCTCAGCCGGGGGAGGGCGAAGCCGGACGGGAAGTACGAGTATCCGGTGGGAAACGGCGCGCTGGCGCTGTTCGAGCGCGGTGCTCCCACCAAGGCGGACCACACCGCAGTGAGCTTCGCGGTGCGCGACATCGTCGCGGCGATCCAGCAGCTCGAGTCCCGCGGGGTGGTGTTCCACGACTACGACCTGCCCGGGCTGAAGACGGTGCAGCACGTCTGCGTGCTCGGCTCGGAGAAGGCGGCGTGGTTCAGCGACCCCGAGGGCAACATCCTCTGCATTCACGAGGATCTCTCCTAGTGCCCGATCCCTGGGTGTTGACCGAGCCGCCGCCTCCCGGGGTCCGTGAGGCGTACGGGCCGGCGCCGTCGCAGCACCTGTGGATCCGCCGGCCCGCGGGGGCCGAGCGGCTCCGGACGCTGGTGATGATCCACGGCGGGTACTGGCGCGCGGCGTACGACGCGGCGCACGTGGGGCACCTCTGCGCGGACCTGGCGCGGCGCGGCTGGGCCACGGTGGCGCTCGAGTACCGGCGCATCGGCGAGGAGGGCGGGGCCTGGCCGGGGACGCTGAACGACGTGACCGCCGCCCTCGAGGCGCTCCCCAGGCTGGCCTCGAAGCACGGGCTGGACCTGGGGCACTCGGTGTGGATGGGGCACTCGGCGGGCGGCCACCTCGCGCTGTGGGCAGTGACCAGGTCGTCGGCGCCGGGCGCGCTGAAGCGTCCCTCCTGGCGTCCGAGGCGCGTGGTCGGGCTGGCCCCGGTGTCGGACCTGGTCGAGGCGGACAAGCTGCAGCTGAGCCAGCACGTGACGCTGGAGCTGCTGGGGGGCCCGGCGCGGGAGCAGCCCGGGCGCTACGCGGACGGCTCGCCCGCGGCACATCTGCCGCTCGGTGTCCCGGTGGTGGTCATCCATGGGACGAAGGACAACGTCGTCCCGCTGGCGATGAACCGGAACTTCGTCGAGCGGGCACGGAAGGCCGGCGACGACATCCGTCTGGTGATGCCCGAGGACGCGGACCACTTCGACGTCATCGACCCGAAGTCGAAGGCCTGGGCGCAGGTGCTCGAGGCGCTCGGCTCCTCCAGCTATCGTCCGCCCTGACCGCGGCGTCCGCCCGCAACGGGCCGGACCTCCCGGGTCCCAGAGACTGCCCCCATGCGCCTGGATGGAATCCCCTTCGGGGTCACGGAGTGGTCGAGCGTCGAGCGCACCGAGCGCCGCGGCGACGTGGGCTTCGCGGTCTGGAGGACGCGGCAGTTCGGCGACGTCCGGGTGCGGATGGTGGAGTACTCGCCCGGCTACGTCGCCGACCACTGGTGCGAGAAGGGGCACATCCTCCTCTGTCTCTCGGGCGAGCTGAACACCGAGCTCGAGGATGGGCGCCGCTTCACGCTCGGGCCCGGCGCGAGCTACCAGGTCGCCGACGGTGCGGAGCGGCACCGCTCGTCGACCGCGACCGGGGCCACGCTGTTCATCGTCGACTGAGCGCGCGTATCCATCAGAGCCTCTCGCGCAGGAAGGGGGTGAGGCGCGCGGCCACCAGCGCCCGCGCTCGCCCGAGGTCCACCTCGGCCGCCGACCCCAGACCCTCGGCCAGCTCGGAGACGATGCCCGAGGCGATGCGACCGGCGTCGTAGGCCACCCGGTAGGGCGCCCGACTGAAGGTCACCAGCGCGTAGCGCGAGACGAACTCGCCTGGCAGCTCGGCCAGGAGCCGCTTCTCGATGGCCTTCTCCAGCAGGAAGCGCGGGTCGGCGGTGCTGGCGCGCATCTCCACGAAGTTCTCCACCGCCATGTCGGCGATGGCGTCGGCGTTGGGCTTCCGCAGCCGCTCGAACCGGGCGAAGACCTCGGCCCGGGGCCCACCCTCGGCCTCGAGGCCGTCCAGCACCACGCAGTCCTCGAAGCCGCAGTTCATGCCCTGGCCGAAGAAGGGGACGATCGCGTGGGCCGCGTCACCGAGCAGCAGGGCTCCGTCCTCGGCGTGCCACGCCGAACACTTGACCGTCACCATGGACCCGGTGGGATTGCCGGCGAACTGCGATTCCAGGTCGCCGAGCATCGGCTCGACGTCCGCGAAGTGCTCGCGGAAGAACGCCCGCACCGCTCCCGGCGTCTCGAGGGTGGCGAAGCTCCGCGACCCCTCGAAGGCGAGGAACAGGGTGCAGGTGAAGCTGCCGTCCTCGTTGGGAAGCGCGATGAGCATGAAGTCGCCGCGAGGCCAGATGTGCAGCGCCTGACGCTCCATTCGCCAGCCACCGTCCGGCGCCGCGGGGAGGGTGAGCTCCTTGTAGCCGTGGGCGAGCAGCACCTCGCTCGAGTTGCCTCCCCGTGCCTCCACCACCGCGCGGCGCACCGCCGAGCCCGCGCCGTCGGTGCCGTACACCACCGCGCCCTCGACGCGCTCGGTGTGCCCACCATTGACCTCCACGGTGAGCTCGCGGCGTCGGGGGTCGAGCCCCAGCACCCGCCGCCGGAAGGCCAGCCGCACCCGCCCGGTCCGCTCGGCGGCGTCGAGCAGCATCCGGTTGAGGAGCCCGCGGGAGATGGAGTGGATGCACTGGCTGTCGTCCTTCCCGTACGACTGGAAGGCGAGGCCCCCGTCCGGGCCGTGGATCATCCGCCCCAGCATGGGGAGGGCGTGGGCGAGCGCCTCCTGCTCCAGGCCGACCTGGGCGAGCGCGTGGAGCCCGCGCACGCTGATGGCCAGATTGATGCTGCGGCCGGCGGAGATCTGCTCGCGCCGCATGTCCGGCCGGCGCTCGAAGAGCTCCACCGCCTTCCCGCGCCGGGCGAGGAAGAGCGCCAGGAGCGAGCCCACCAGGCCCGCGCCGGCGAGGACCGTCCGCTCACCTCCCCTGGACATGGCCCTGGAGCACCTCGGCGAAGCGAACCACGTCGGTGAAGCGGGTGTAGAACGGCGCGGGCGCGGCGCGGAGGATGTCCGGGGCCCGGAAGTCACAGACCACTCCCGCCGCGGCCAGCCGCCGCACCAGCCCCCGCGGGTCGCGGCTGATCCGGAGGGAAAGCTGCGCCCCGCGCTGGGCCGGATCGGCGGGGGTGATGACCTCCACCCCGGGCATCTCCCGTACCAGCTGGTCCATGAGGCCGGTGAGCCGCTCGGACTTCCGGCGGAGCGCGGTCATCCCCACCGCGTCGAACAGCTCCATCGACGCCCGGAGCGCCGCCATCTGGAGGATGGGCGGATTCGACAGCTGCCAGCCCTCGGCCCCCGGCATCCCCTGGAACCCGGGCCCCATCTCGAACCGGGTGGCCTCGTCGTGCCCCCACCACCCTTCGAAGCGCGGGAGTCCCCGGCCCTCCCGGTGCCGCGCATGGACGAACACCCCACCGAGCGCGCCCGGTCCGCCGTTGAGGTACTTGTACGAGCACCACACCGCGAAGTCCGGTCCGTCGTCGTGGAGATGGAGGACCAGGTTGCCGGCGCCGTGCGCGAGATCGAAGCCCACCGCCGCCCCGACGGCGTGCCCGGCGCGGGTGACGGCCCCCATGTCGAAGGCCTGGCCGGTGAGGTAGTTCACGTTGCCGATCAGGACCAGCGCCAGCCGCTCACCCTCACGGGCGATGGCCTCGAGCAGATCCTCCGGCCGGAGCACGCCCTCGTTCGGGCGGGGAGCGAGCGGCACCAGCGCCTCCGCCGGGTCGAATCCGTGGAACCGCACCTGACTGGCGAACGCGTAGCGGTCCGAGGGGAAGGCGCTGCCTTCGTAGAGGATGCGGTGGCGCCCGGCGGTGGGCCGGTAGAAGGACACCATCATGAGATGCAGGTTGACGGTGAGCGTGTTCATCACCACCACCTCCTCGGGCTGGGCGCCGACCAGCCGCGCGGTGGGGGCGGTGAGCAAGCGGTGGTAGGGAACCCACGGCGAGTCGCCTTCCACGTGCCCCTCGACGCCGCGCACCGCCCAGTCGGCCAGCGCCTCCTCCACCCGCTCGCGCGCCGTCCGGGGCTGGAGTCCGAGCGAGTTCCCCGTCAGGTAGACCAGCGGGGCCTGCTGCGGCCCGACGGGGAAGAGAAATGCGTCCCGCATCGGGGCCAGCGCGTCGCGTGCGTCCTGGTCCTCGGCCAGCCGCCGTCCCTCCGCGATGCTCAGCATGGCCGCCCCAGCCAGCGGAGCGCGTTCTCCCCCAGGAGCCGAGCCCGGGCAGCGGTGAGCTCCGGGACCGAGCGGATCAGCGCTCCCGGCTCGGCCTCGCCCAGGGGGAAGGGGTAGTCGCTCCCCAGCATCACCCGTTCCTCTCCGAAGAGCTTCACGATCAGGCGGAGCATGTCCGCATCGTGCACCAGGCTGTCCACCCAGAAGCGTCCCAGATAGGCGCGCGGGGGCACCGGGTTGTCCACCGCCACCAGATCTGGCCGGCACTCGAATCCGTGCTGGATGCGGCCCAGGGTCGCGGGGAAGGCGCCTCCGCCGTGCGCGACGGCGACCCGGAGCGCGGGAAGCCGCTCCAGGACGCCACCGAAGATGAGCGAGCAGATGGCCAGCGAGGCCTCGGCCGGCATTCCCACCAGCCACGGCAGCCAGTACTTGCGCATCCGCGCCTCACCCATCATGTCCCAGGGATGGACGAAGACCGCGGCCCCCAGCTCGGCGGCGGCGGCGAAGACCTCGAAGAGCGCCGGATCGCTCAGGTTCCACTCGTTGACGTGGCTGCCGATCTGCACCCCGGCGAACCCGAGGGAGCGGACGCAGCGCTCCAGCTCGCGCACCGCCAGCGCCGGCGCCTGCATCGGCAAGGTGCCAAGGCCCACGAAGCGTCGGGGCGCCGTGGCGACGACGGTGGCGAGGTGGTCGTTGAGGAAGCGCGCCACCTCGGCGCCGTCCTCCGGCTTCGCCCAGTAGGAGAACATCACCGGAACCGTGGACAGTACTTGTAGCTCCACGCCCAGCCGATCGCAGTCGGCGAGCCGCGCCGCCGGAACCCAGAGGTTCTCCTCCACCTCGCGGAACGCCTGTCCGTCGTCCCTCACCATGCGGGCGCGGCACGGCCCGGTGTGCTCCAGGCCGATGAAGCCGCCGTAGCCGAAGCGCTCCTTCCAGCGGGGCAGCTCGGGCGGGAGCAGGTGGGTGTGGACGTCGACGACCGGCATTGGCTCCCGCTCGGCTTCCCCGCTCAGGCGCGGGTCGCCCGCGTCCCGCACTTCCTGCAGGTGGTGTTCTTCTCCTCGCCGTAGAAGTGCTCGAACACCGGGGGCAGCTGCTTGACGATGTCGGTCAGGTGGATCGACTCGCGGTAGAGCTCGTTCCCGCACCTCTCGCAGACCCAGAGGAACGAATCCTTCTCCTGGGGGAGCCGGCGCCGCTCGAGCACCAGCCCGATGGTGTTCGGCGGCCGCTGCGGCGAGTGGGGCACGTTGGGCGGAAGGAGGAAGATCTCTCCCTCGCGGATGGGGACCACCTCTCGCTTGCCGTCGACCAGGACGTGGAGCTCGATGTCGCCCTCGAGCTGGTAGAAGAACTCCTCGCCCTGGTTGACGTGGAAGTCGCGCCGCGCGTTGGGACCGCCCACCACGGTGACCATGAACTCCCGGTCGGCCCAGACCTGCTGGTTGCCCACCGGCGGCTTCAAGAGATGCCGGTGCTCGTCGATCCACTTCTTGAAGTTGAGGGGCTGCAGACTGGGCATGGTCACTCCGGCATCGTGGCGATGCACTTCAGCTCGATGGCGATGGGCGTCGGGAGGCGCGTCACCTCCACCGTGGTTCGGCACGGCTGCGCGTCCTTGAAATACTCTGCCCACAGCCGGTTGTAGACCGCGAAGTCGTTCTCCATGTCGGTCAGGAACACGGTCACGTCCACCAGGCGGTCCCAGGTGGTGCCTGCGTCCTCGAGGATGGCCCGCACGTTCTCGAACACGCTCTTGCACTGGATGGCGATGTCGTGGTCGGTGACGTTGCCCTGCGGGTCCAGGGTCACCCCGGGGATGTCGTGGCTGCCGCGGACGCGCGGGCCGATTCCGGAGAGGAAGAGGAGGTTTCCCACCCGGCGGGCATGGGGGAAGGCGCCCACCGGGGGCGCGGCGCGCTGCGAGGTCACTCGGTCCGGCATGGGCCTTCAACCTCCTTGCAGATGGATGCAGACGTTCTGAGCCTCGGTGAAGAAGCGAAGCGCCTCCTGGCCGCCCTCCCGGCCCACGCCCGAGTCCTTCATTCCGCCGAAGGGGGTGCGCAGATCGCGGAGCATCCAGGTGTTGACCCAGACGATGCCGCTCTCCAGTGCGGCGCTGAAGCGGTGGGCGCGGGTGAGGTCGCGCGTCCACACCGAGGCGGCGAGCCCGTAGCGGACGCCGTTGGCGGCGCGGAGGACCTCCTCCTCGGAGTCGAAGGGCATCAGGGCCGCCACCGGGCCGAAGATCTCCTCCTGGTTGGTGCGACACTCCGGGCTCAGGCCCTCGACCAGCGTCGGCTCCACGAACCAGCCCTCGCGGCAGCGACCACCGACCGCGGCCCGCTTGCCTCCGGTGAGGAAGCGGCCACCCTCCTCGCGGGCCAGCGCCAGGTAGCCGAGCACCTTGTCCAGGTGGGCCCGGCTGACCAGCGCCCCCTGCTCGGTCTCGGGCAGGAGCGGGTCGCCGAGCTTCAGCGCCCGCGTCCGCTCCACCAGCTGCTCGCGCACCCGGGAGTAGACGCTCCGCTCCACGAAGATCCGCGGGCCACAGAGGCAGATCTGCCCCTGGTTGGAGAAGGACGAGCGCACGGTGGTGGCCACCGCCGCGTCCAGGTCCGCATCGGCGAAGATGACCACCGGGTTCTTTCCACCCATCTCCAGCGAGAGCTTCTTGAACAGCGGCGCGGCAGTGCGGGCGATCTCCGCGCCGGTGCGGGTGCTCCCGGTGAACGAGATGGCCTTCACCTCGGGGTGGCGGGACAGCGCGTCGCCCACCTTGGGTCCCAGGCCCTGCACGATGTTCAGCACCCCCGGAGGCAGCCCGGCCTCGAGCGCGATGCGTCCCAGCCGGTGCGCGGTGACCGGCGTCACCTCGGAGGGCTTGGCCACCACCGTGTTGCCGACGGCGAGGGCGGGCGCCACCTTCCAGGTCAGGAGGTAGAGCGGAAGGTTCCAGGGGGAGATGGTGCCCACCACCCCCAGCGGATGCCGCAAGGTGACGTTCAGCGCATGCGAGTCCATCGGATGGCACTCGCTGGAGAGCTGGGTGGCAGCGTCGGCGAAGAACTCGAAGTTCAGGATGGCCCGGGGAATGTCCACCTCGGTCGCGACCGAGAGAGGCTTCCCGCTGTCCACCGACTCCGCGCGGGCGAGCTCGGGCAGTGCCTGGCGAAGCCCCTCGGCCACCTTCCGGAGCAGCCGGCTGCGCACGGGGGCCGGCGTCTCGCTCCAGGCCGGGAACGCGCGGCGGGCGGCCTCGACCGCCTCGGCGACGTCGGCGGCGTCCGAGTCGGGCAGGGTGCCCAGCGGTCCGCCCGTGGCGGGCTCCCAGTTGGGGAGCGTCGCCCCGGACCGCGCCGGGACCTCGCGACCGCCGATGACGTTGAGGACACCGTCCATGAACCCTCCGCCTCTCCTAGTATGCGCCACCCGGGCCGGCGCCGGGGGGCCCGGGGGTGGGCGGAGGAACGTGAGAATGGACATCGAGCGCCTGGCGGGGCACCTGGACGACGCGCGGCGGCACGGCCGGGAAGTGGAGCGGCTGACGCTGCAGGCGCCGGACCTGGATCTCGCTCAGGCCTACCGGGTGATGGACGCGGGCATCGCCCTGCGCCTCGCCCGGGGCGAGCGGGTCATCGGGCTCAAGATGGGGCTCACCTCCGAGGCCAAGCGCCGGCAGATGTCGCTCGACGCTCCCATCTATGGCGTGCTCACCGATGCGATGGTGGTCCGCGGCACCTTCCACCTCCGGGGAACCTTGCATCCCAAGATCGAGCCGGAGATCGCCTTCCGCTTCACCCGAGGCCTCGCCGGGACACCGGACCGGGCGGCGGTGCTCTCGGCCTGCACCGGGGTGGGCCCGGCCCTGGAGATCCTTGATTCGCGCTACCGCGACTTCAAGTACTTCAGCCTGCCGGACGTGGTGGCAGACAACGCCTCGTCGTCGCAGGTGGTGCTCCCCGAGCGCTGGCTCGAGCTGGACGGCCGCGACACCTCCCGGGTGGAGCTGGTGATGTCCATCGACGGGACGCCCCGCCAGCGCGCGATGGGAACGGCCATCTCCGGCGACCCGGTGCTCTCGGTGGTCCAGCTGTGCGCTCTGCTCAGCGGACGGGGCCAGTCGCTCCCGGCTGGCAGCGTGGTGCTCGCCGGGGCGGCCACGGTCGCCGAGCCGCTCGTCGCCGGGATCGAGGTCCGGCTGGACGCGGGGTGGCTGGGAAGCACCTCGGTGCGGGTCGAGCCGTGACCCGCGGCCGCCGCACGCTGGCGGTGGCTTCGGCCGCGATGGGCACGGCGCTCCTCGCGGGGGCCTTCCTGCTCATGATCCGCGCCGAGGCGCCGGCGTGGGCGATGCTCGCCTGGGGTGCGGTGGCGCTGGTGGCGGTGGCGATGTTCCTCGCCCACTTCCGGGTGGAGCGGGTGCAGGAGGCGCTGATCCTCGCGGTGCTGGTCGCCCTCGGGCAGACGCTCGCGTTGCACGCCGTGCTGATGCTCCTCCTCGGCGCGCGGATGCCGGGGGCAACGACGGTGCTGCGGCACCTGCTGGGGTTCGCGTTCCTGGACGCGCTGACGCTGGTGATGGCGACGCTCGCCGGGCACTGGTTTCCGCAGCGACCCTCGAGCCGCTAGCAGCCGCGCAGCTGCTTCTGGGCGGCGTCGAGCACGAGGAGCTCCTGCTCGAGCTGGCGGCGGCCAGTGACGTCGCTGAAGAACACGTACAGCCCACGCCCCGAGGGCACCGCGGTCACCCCGTACCAGGCCCGGCCGCTGGGCGCGCGGTCCTCGAGGACGCGGAGATGCCCATCGGCGAGCGCCTCCTCGAAGGCCCGATGGAAAGTGGTCCCGTACAGCTCGGGGAACACCTCCCAGATCTCACGTCCCAGGACCTCGGTGCGGCTCCGTTCCAGCATCCGCTCGGCGGCGGGGTTCCAGTGGCTGATGCGCCACTCCCGGTCCAGGCCGAGGCAGCCCTCGGGATTGGCGCGGAGCCAGCGATCGAGGTCGGCTCGCGCGATGAGGGAGGTGGTCTCGGCCTCGACCTGTGCGGTCACGTCCGTGACGTAGGAGAGGATCGCCGGACGCCGCCCGGGGCGAGCGGCGACCACCATCCGCGTCCACTCGCAGTGGCGAACCTCACCGGAGCGGGTCCGGTTCCGGTTGCGGTGCACCAGCTGGTGGTCGTGACCGGAGCGCAGGCGATCGAGGACCGCGTCGACGAAGGGGACGTCCGGCTCGTGCACCAGCTCGAGCCCGTCGATGTGGCTGCCCAGGACCTCCGCTGCGGTCCAGCCGAAGAGGCGCTCGGCGGCGCCGGCCCACATCCGGATCGTCCCCTCCTCGTCGGTCTCGATCACCGCGACCGGCAGCGCCCCGAGATGCTCGAGGAGCGGGTTGCTCTCTGGGAACATCCGGCTGAGGCGAGCGCGGGCCATCACGGATCTCGCGGATGATTGGCGGGGAGGCTGACCGCAGCGTGCACCGAACTGCGACCGGCGTCCGCAACGAACATCTCGGACTCTTTCGGCTTTCTGAGAACGGTAGAAAAGTTCGGCGACGACGGATGCTGAGGGGGGGGTTTGCGGAGCTTGTGCGTTCGTTGTCGCCAGACAGGGCAATCCATCACCCGGAGTCTGACGTGCCGAAATCAGAGAGGGACCCAAGTTGCAAGTGCCCGTGAACACAAGACTTCTCGCGGCTCGAGGCGGTGCGGCTCGAAGTGGTGCCAGACACCTCGTTACGGAGGTGGTGCCAGACACCTCGTGGCGGCTGCTGCAGCGGCAGCGCCGTCAGTGGACAGTCAAGCTGTAGACCAGGCCGGCCCCCAGGGTCCTCAGCGTTCCGGAGCTCCCCGCCTGGTCGCGGTTCACCGCGAAGAAGAACTCGCCGCCGAGACCCATCCCTAGCCACGGGTTGACCCACCACTCCTTGCCGATCGCCACCTTGAACCCGAACCCGATCTGAGAGCCGCCGAACTCCTGTCCATAGGGATCGGTGATGGCCACCCGGGTGCCGGAAACCGTGACCGAGGCAAAGACGTTCGCCGGGACGAGATAGCGGGTGACGCTCACCCCGACGGCGTCGAGCTCGACCGACGTGCTCTCGCCGAGGCCGCTGGGCGACAGAGCCTTCCAGCTCGAGCACTCGAGTCCGACCATCCACTCCTCGCTCGGAGCCCAGCCGCCCCCGAGGGAGATCCCGAGCGCGCCGCCGGCGGTGGTAAAGGCGGTCCTGCCGGTCGAGCCGGAGGTACGGAGGTAGCCGCCACCCGCTTCCACATGGAAGAAGAACCCGAGTGGGCTCCGCATCGTCACGCCGGGGCCCGTCGATGGGGCGCTCGGGGCCGTCCCGGGGTCCTGCTGTGCGCGCGCGGCCACGGGCATGACCAGCAACCACAGCGCGAGGTACCGAGGACGCACCGCAGGGCCTCCCTCCCACCCCAGCCTAGCGCGTCCGCTAGAACGCCCGGAGGTACTGCACCGGAATCCGCCGCGCCTCTGGTTGGCCCAGCTCCTCGGCGGCGTGCAGCGGCCAGTAGGGGTCCCGCAGCATGGCCCGGGCGAGCATCACCAGATCTGCAGCGCCCTCGCGCACGACGGCGTCGGCCAGTGCAGGCGTGGAGATGAGCCCCACCGCCGCGGTGGGAATCCCCGCCTCGGCGCGAATCCGTCGTGCGAACGGAACCTGGTAGCCCGGCACCGCCTCGATCCGCGCGTTCGGCACCAGGCCGCCCGAGCTGCAGTCCACGAGGTCGACGCCCTCGGCGGCCAGCCGTCGCGCCAGCTCCACGCTCTCCTCCAGGGTCCACCCGCCGTCCACCCAGTCGGTGCACGACAGGCGGGCGAGCAGGGGAAGCCGCTCGGGCCACTCGGTCCGGACCGCCCGGGCGATCTCCAGCGCCAGGCGGATCCGCTGCTCGAATCCCCCGCCGTACCCGTCCTCGCGCTGGTTGGACAGCGGCGAGAGGAACTCGTGCACCAGGTACCCGTGGGCGAAGTGGAGCTCGACGAGCCGGAACCCCGCGGCCAGCGATCGGCGAGCCGCCGCGGCGAACGCCCGGGTCACCTCGGCGATGTCCTCCGGCGACATCGCCCGGGGACGGAGGGTGCGCTCGGAAAACGCGAGGGCGCTGGGGGCGATCGGCTCCCAGCCGCCGGCCTCCGGGGGCAAGCCCGCGCCACCCTCCCATGGTACGCGGGTGCTCGCCTTCCGCCCCGCGTGCGCCAGCTGCACGCCCGGCACTGCGCCGTGCCCGTCGAGGAAGCGCACGATGCGCGCCAGGAAGTCGAGGTGCTCGTCCTTCCACAGCCCGAGGTCCCTGGCGGTGATGCGCCCCCGCGCCTCGACTGCGGTCGCCTCGGTGACCACCAGCCCGGCGCCGCCGACCGCCCGCGACCCGAGGTGCACCAGGTGCCAGTCGTTGGCGAAGCCGTCGTCCGCGCTGTACTCGCACATCGGCGAGACCGCGACGCGGTTGGGGAAAGTGACGGAGCGGAGGGTGAGCGGCTCGAGGAGGTGGGCCACCGCCCCCTGGTAATCCCGGGGCGGTGCTCAGGCCACCCGGTCGGGCGCGGGCTTGCCCGACAGGACCGCGTCCACGTTGTCCAGCGCCCTGAATCCCATCGCCTCTCGCGTCTCGATGGTGGCGCTGCCCATGTGTGGCAGGAGGAACGTGTTCTGCAGGCTCCGGTAGGCGGGGTGCAGCGCCGGCTCGCCCTGGAACACGTCCAGCCCGGCGGCCCCGACCTGACCCGAGCGCAGCGCGGCGATGAGCGCCTCGTCGTCGACCAGGTCCCCCCGGGCGGTGTTCACCACGATGGCGCCGGGGGGAAGCAGCCCCAGCCGCCGTGCATCGAGCAGGTGGCGCGTCTCGGGCGTCGACGGCGCGTGGAGCGAGAGCAGCTCGCTCAGCGGCAGCAGCTCCTCCACCGTGGGATGGAAGATGGCGCCGTCCTCACGCTCGGGCGGGAGGCGCCGCTGGTCGGTGTAGTGAATCTCCACCCCGAAGCCCCGGGCCCGCCGGGCCATCGCCTGCCCGATGCGCCCCATCCCCACGATGCCCAGTCGCTTGCCGCTCAGCTGCCGGCCCATGAGCTGCGTCGGTGCCCAACCCGACCAGCCGCCGGAGCGAAGCAGCGCCTGGCCCTCGTACGCCCGCCGCGCCGCCCCGAGGAGCAGCAGGAGCGCCACCTCCGCGGTGGCGTCGGTCAGGACCTCGGGGGTGTTGGTCACCACCAGGCCGCGGGCCCGCGCCGTGTCCAGGTCCAGATGCTCCGTGCCCACCCCGAAGCTGGCCACGATGCGGACGCGGGCCGGGAGCCGCAGGAGGACGCCGGCGTTCATCCGGTCGGCCACGGTGCACACCACCGCGTCCATGTCCTGGCACCGGACGACGAGCTCGTCGGCGCTCAGCGGACGGTCGTCGGGATTGGCCACCAGCCGGTAGTCGCGTGCCGCGCGGCGCTCCACCGCCTCGGGCAGCTTGCGGGTGAAGAGGACCGCGTGCTCAGGCATTCACGTTCACGACCACCCGCCCGCGCACCTGCCCGTCGACGATGCGCGGGGCGAACTCCACCAGCTGGGACATCGGGACCTCCTGGGTCACCTCGTCGAGGTGCAGCTTCCCCAGGTGATCCACCAGCAGCTTCCAGGCGCGCGTCCGCTCCTCGACCGGTGTCATGTCCGAGTCGCAGCCGAGCAGGGCGACGTTGCGGAGGATGAAGGGGAACACGGTGCCGGGAAAGTCCGAGCCTCCGGCCAGCCCGCAGGCGGCGACGGCGCCTCGGTACGTGGTCTGGCTGCAGAGGGTGACCAGGGTCTGCCCACCCACGGTGTCCACCGCGCCACCCCAGCGCTCGGAGCCCAGCGGTGGACCCTTCTGGGCGAGCACGTCGCGGCCGATGATGTCGGCGGCGCCGAGCTTCTTGAGGTACGTCGCCTCGGAGGTCCGGCCGGTCGAGGCGACCACCTTCTTGCCGAGCGCCGCGAGGAGCCCCACCGCGATCGACCCCACGCCTCCGGCCGCGCCGGTCACCGCGAACTCCCGGTCGGACCGGAGCGTCCCGTGGTCCTGCAGCGCCAGCACGCAGAGGGCGGCGGTGAAGCCCGCGGTTCCGATGGCCATCGAGGTGCGGGCGTCGAGCCCCTGGGGAATCGGCAGCACCACCGATTCCTTCACCCGCGCGCGCTGGGAGAAGCCCCCCCACCAGCTCACGCCCAGGCCGTTGCCGGTGACCAGCACCGGGTCGCCAGGGCGGAATTTGGGGCTGGTGCTCGACCGCACCCGTCCGGCGAGGTCGATGCCGGGCACCATCGGCCACTTGCGGATGACCTTGCCGCGACCGGTGAGCGCCAGACCGTCCTTGTAGTTGAGCGAGCTGTAGGCGACGTCGATGGTGACCTCACCAGGCGGCAGCGCCGCCTCCTCGAGCGCCGTGCGCTTGACCTGCGTGCGCCCGTCCGCCTGCTCGGCAACCAGAGCCGTGAACGTGTCTGCCATGGCGGCGGTGACCATTGCTCCGGGCGGGAGGAAACTCCAGTCGGACCCGGAAAATGTTGCGCTCTCACGCTCGTCGGCCAGGCCGCTCGCCCTCGAAGGAAAGGCGCCTGGAGCTTGGCCCGCGGTTCGCAAGGGAGGCCTGCCCAGGGCGGCGTGGGGGTTGATGGGGCGTGGCGAGGCGTGGACGGATCCTGCGGGCGGTTGCTGGCCTCAGTCGGTCAGCGGGCAGGCACCGTCCACGCCTCCGTCCACGGGTTGGGGCGCCGGGCTCAGGCTGCGCGTGCTTCCTCGCGCTCGGGAGTCACCCAGTCCAGGTCGGTGTCCGGCTCGGGGAAGGTGATCGGTCGCCCCTCGTAGGTCTCGCGGCGCCCCGGGTAAACGAACGTCCGCCAGGCGTAGGCGAGCAGCGAGGGCTGCTCGAGCGCCGGGTGAAGGCCCGGCCGGATGTGTTGCGCATGGGCCTCGGGCAACAGGCTCCAGTGCAGCCCCGGCTCCAGGTGGTGCATGCCGTGGTAGCCGTTGTTGAGGGTCAGGAAGTTGAGCACCGGGCTGACGAAGTTCCGGGAGTGGTTCACCGGGTGGTCCGGGTCGCAGCCGTCGTGCCAGAAGAAGTTGATCCCCACGATGCCCAGGTTGGCGACCAGCTCGGGCACCAGCACGAAGCAGAGCGCCCTGCGCCAGTCGAGCGCGACCAGCGCGAGCTTGACGCTCCAGACGATGAGAGTCTCCAGCCGCCGCTGGCGCCGCCAGTCCCCGCTTCCCTTGAGCGAGGCGTAGCGCCGGTTGCTGCGGAGGATGGACGGGGACACGGCGAACGGGAAGGCCAGGAGGTTGAGCAGGTTCCACCGGAAGCGCACCTTCGAGGTGCGCATCACGTCCTCCCGGGCCTGGAGGAAGCGGTGGTGGGAGAGGTTGTGCCCCGGGATGTAGTCGCTGATCGGGAACCCGTAGGAGAGGCTGACCCAGACCTGGAAGGCCGAGTTCATCCACCGCCGGCGGAACACGGGACAGTGCACCGTGTTGTGCGCCACGACGGCGGACAGCCATGACGTGTACGCCAGGACCGCCATCGCGGCGAGCAGGGCAACGCCCGAGGGGGCCGCCAGCCAGGCCGCCACGCTGAGCAGGGCATGGGTCGTCAGCACCCCGAGCGTTCGGCGATCGGCAGCAAATCTGAGAAGGCCGGGGCGGTCGACCCGGACTGACAGCGAAGAGTCCACGCCGCCGCAACAAAGCAGGGAGCGCCGGAGAATGTCGAGTGCATTACACCGGGGCCTTCACGGCTGGTCGTACTTCAGGAAGGACACCACCCGGTCCGACCCGAGCCGCTCCGCTCCGCCGAGGTAGGCCAGCTCGACCAGGAACGCGAAGCCGACCACCATCCCACCGGCCCGGCGGATCAGCTTCTCGGTGGCTGCGGCGGTGCCGCCGGTGGCCAGCAGATCGTCCACCACCAGGACCCGAGCATTCCGCACCAGCGCGTCGGTGTGGAGCTCCAGCGCGTCCTGGCCGTACTCCAGCCCGTAGGACTCGCGGTGGGCCTTCCGGGGGAGCTTCCCGGGTTTCCGGACCGGCACGAAGCCACGACGCAGCGTGGCAGCCAGGGCGCCGCCGAGGATGAAGCCGCGGGCCTCGATGCCCACCACCTCGGTCACCTCCAGCGTGGCGACCCGGGCAGCGAGCGCGCAGACGATCCCGTGGAAGAGCAGCGGGTCGGCGAGCACCGGCGTGAGGTCCTTGAAGACGATGCCCGGCCTCGGGAAATCCGGCACGTCCCGGACACGGGCAGCGACGGCCTCGAGCAGGGGAGGGGTCATGGACGGCCGGGCAGCATATGCCGCCCGTGGGGTGGTATAGGCCGGGCCCCATGACCGAACCAGCCTCCAGGCGCGGGCGCCCCACGCTCGTGAAGGAACCCCTGCCGCTGGACCACAAGCTCCTCGTCCGCATGCACGACCTGATGGTCGAGTCGCGGGTGCTCGAGGAGCGGCTGATCCAGATGTACCGCCAGGGCCACGGCTACTTCTGGATCGGCGGCCCCGGGGAAGAGGCGTTCAACGTCGCCCTCGGCCTCCTGATGAAGAAGGGGCAAGGCCCGGCCTACGACTACCTCCACGCCCACTACCGTCAGAGCGCGACCCTGATGGCGCTGGGCGAGGACCCGATCGGCGCGCTCCGGCAGATGAAGAGCACCGCCAGCGATCCGTACTCGGGCGGCCGGAACTTCGCAGGCCACTTCAGCAAGCGGGCGTGGAACATCGTCCCGGTCTCCAGCCCGATCGAGGTGCAGTACGCCATGGCCCCGGGGACTGCGCTGGCCCAGAAGCGCCACGGGGGGGACGGCATCACCATCGTCACCGGTGGCGACGCGGGCACGGCCGAGGGCGACTTCGCCAGCTGCCTGGTGTGGAGCACCCGCCCCGGAAACGAGCTGCCGATCCTGATCGTCGTCACCCACAACCAGTGGGGGATCTCCACCTCGGCGGCGTCCCAGCAGGGCTGCAAGACCATCGCCGAGCGCGGCAAGGCATTCGGGATGCACACCCGGACCATCGACGGCAACGACGCCATCGTCAGCTACCTCGAGCTGCAGAAGGCGATGGGCTACGTGCGCAAGGAGCGAAAGCCGTTCCTGATCGAGGCGAACGTCTCCCGGCTCTACGGCCACTCCAGCGCCTCAGGGGCGAACTTGGTGACCGTGGAGCAGGACTGCATTGCCGAGCTGGAGAAGAAGCTGGAGGCCCACGGCATCCTCAGCCGCGCGGAGATGGACCAGGTCCGCGCGCGCTGGACCGAGGAGATCGCCGCCAAGGCCCGCACCGTGCGCGACGAGCTGCTCCCCGAGCCGTCGAGCATCTGGAAGCACGTCTACGCGGAGGATCGCTGATGGCCAGCATGGCCCAGGCGATCCGGCTGGCGCTGCACTACGCCGAGGAGCACCTCGGGGTGACCGACGTCTTCGGCGAGGACGTGGGCCCCCCGCTCGGCGGCGTGTTCACCGCGACGCAGGGGCTGAAGACGGCCTGGAACAGCCCGCTCGACGAGCGCGGCATCATCGGCTGCGCCATCGGCCTGGCGCTCGCCGGCCAGCGGCCGGTCGCCGAGATCCAGTTCTGCGACTACATCTACAACACCATCGACCTGCTCAAGCTCGCCGGGAACACCTGCTGGTCGAGCGCGGGCGACTGGAACGTGCCGATGGTGGTCCGGACCCCGGTGGGCTCCGGCATCCGGGGCAGCATCTACCACTCGCACAGCTTCGACGCGACGATGACCCACATCCCCGGGTGGAAGGTGGTGATGCCCTCCACGCCGCTCGACGCGTACGGGCTGCTGCTCTCCGCCTGCCAGGACCAGAATCCGGTGATGGTTCTGGAGCCGAAGGCGCTGATCCGGATGAAGGGCGAGGAGCCCATCCCCGGCGAGCCCGGGGACGACCGGGTGCTGTCGAAGATGATCGACGCGCCGCTGGGCGACCGCTCGCAGTGGAAGCCCCAGTGGCCAGCGCTGGAGGGGTACACCGTGCCCATCGGCAAGGGAAAGCTGGTGCGAGCGGGCACGGACCTCACCGTGGTGAGCTACGGCAGGACGTTGCCGCTGTCGGTCAAGGCAGCCCAGGCGCTCGAGCCAGAGGGCATCTCGGCCGAGGTCATCGACCTGCGGTCGCTGTGGCCATACGACTGGGAGATGCTCCGCGAGTCGGTGAGGAGAACCGGCCGCGCGCTCTTCGTCAACGAGGACACCGAGGTGACCAACTTCGGCGAGCACCTCCTGCGGCGCACGGTGGAGGAGCTGTTCTACGACCTGCTGGCGCCGCCGCGCCTGCTGGCCGGGAAGTTCGTGCCTGGCATCGGCCTGGCCGACCCGCTGGAGATGGCGAGCGTGCCGCAGCTCGGGGACATCACCGACGCCATCCGGGCGGTGGCCCGCGAGCAGCCCTGACGGGCAGGCTCACTTCCTCGAGTGCAGCCCCACCATGTTGCCCTCGGTGTCATAGACCAGGGAGATGAAGCCGTACTCGCCGATGGACTGCTTCGACTTCTCCACCCGGCCCCCGAGCTTCTTCACCTTGGCCTCCTCGACCGCGCAGTCCTCGCAGGTGAAGTAGACCAGGACGCTGTTCTTGCCCGAGGGGAAGCCCTCGTACTTGCAGAGAGCGCCTGACGAACCCTTCCCCTCTCGCTCCATCGGGAACATCCAGTACTCGAACCCGGGGCTCGGCATCTGTTCGAGCTTGACCCCGAACACCCCCTCGTAGAACGCCTTGGCCCGCTTCATGTCCTGCACGTAGATCTCGAACCAACCCACTGGATTGCTCATTGTCATCCTCCTGGCTCCATTCTGACGTCTGGCGGCGGCTCAACCGGACACGAGCGCGGCCCGGACAGCCTCGGGGACCCGGACCTTCTCGTTGGTGGCGTAGTCGATGAGCACCACCACCGCCCGGCCGCGGGCGACGACCCGCGCCGGCTCACCCGCGTGCCAGATCTCGTGCAGCAGCGTGAGGCTGGTGTTGCCCACCCGCTCGGGCCGGACACCCACGGTGATCCGCGCCGGGTACTCCACGGGCTCCAGGTAGTCGTTCTCGATGCGGGCGAGGATCGGCCCGACCGGGTCCTGTGCCCGGGTCGTCATCCCGAGCTTCTCGAAGAAGGCGATGCGTGCCGTCTCGGCCCAGGCGATGTACCGGACGTTGTTCACGTGGCCGAGCGCGTCCATCTCGCCCCAGGCTACGTCCAGCGTCACCTCCGTCGTCCAGCCGGCCATCGGCTCCTCCTCGGGCGCTGACGCACGCCCGTCACCCGGGCGACCGTCCGGCACCGTGTCTGCCGCCCCCGCTGCCCCGGCGCAAGAAACGTTGCGTCGCGACGGGCGGCACGACAGGATCGGCTTCGCCCTGCGGGGCGAAAGGAGGTGATGCCTTGACCGAGCAAAATCAAGGCGTCGCCTCTCTGGGCGCGGCGTAGAGCAAGCAGGGCCGCGCGCACGAGAGCGGCGCACAGGCTTCAAGCCCGCCCCCTGGTGGCTGGAGGCGCAGTGTCTGGCCACCGGGGAGGCGGGTTCTTTTTGCCCGGAGTCCGGGCCAGGCCCTTACACCGCCACCCGCTTCCACGCGCCGCGCCGGAACACCGCCCCGCTGGCCACCGCCAGCAGGCTGAAGGCCGCCAGGCAGGCGATGAATGCCCCGGTGGTTCCCAGTCCGGCGTGTACCGCGAGCACCCAGGCCAGGGGCAGCTCGAAGGCCCAGAAGCAGAGCCCGTTGAGCCAGGTCGGGGCCCAGGTCGCCCCGGCGCCGTTCAGCGCCTGGGTGAAGGTCATGCCGTAGGCGTAGAAGGCGAACCCCGCGGAGATGATGCGGAGCCCGCGAATGCCGTGGCCGAGCACCACCGGGTCGGTGGTGAAGATTCCGACGATGTGCGGGGCGAGGGCGATGAACAGCAACCCCACCGTCCCGAGGAAGACCGCGCCCAGGTACCCAGCCTTCCACGCCGCGCGCTCGGCGCGCTCGGGCTTCTTCGCGCCCAGGTTCTGTCCCACCAGCGTGGCCGCGGCGTTCGCCAGGCCAAAGGAGGGCAGCAGCGCGAAGATGATCAGCCGGATGGCGATGGTGTAACCCGCCACCGCCTGGCTCCCGAAGCGGGAGATGATCCGCACCAGGAAGATCCAGCTGGTCATCCCCACCACGGTCTGGAGCGTGCCGGCGCCAGACAGCCGCAGGACCGAGAGCATGGTCTTCGCCTCGAGCCGCACGTGCCGCGTCCGCACCGTCAGCCGTCCGTCACCGCGGCTCAGACGGTACAGCTGGTACAGCACGCCGGTGGTGCGGCCGACGGAGGTGGCCAGCGCGGCGCCCACCACGCCCATCCTCGGGAAGGGGCCCACCCCGAACACCAGGCAAGGGCCGAGCACGATGTTGATGCCGTTGGCGAGCCACAGCACCCGCATCGCGGTGGCCGCATCCCCCGCGCCCCGGAAGATGGCGTTGATCAGGAACAGCAGACAGACGGAGACGTTGGCCCCCAGCATCACCCGCGTGAAATTCACCCCGTGCTCCAGCACCCAGGGCGAGGCGCCCATCGCCCGGAGCAGGGTGGGGGCGAGGACCGCCCCCGCGGCGGACAGCGGGATGCCGAAGAACAGGCCGAGGGCGATGGCCTGCACCGCCGTCCGGGCGGCCGCCTCCTCGTCCTTCTCGCCCATCCGCCGGGCGACGAGCGAGGTGGCGCCAATGGAGAGCCCGAAGGCCAGGGCGTACACCATGGTCTCCATCGTCTCGGTGAGGCCGACCGTCGCCTGCGCCTCGGCGCCCAGCCGCCCGACGAAGAAGATGTCGGTGACGGCGAACACCGACTCCATCACCATCTCCAGGACCATCGGGACGGCGAGGACGAAGATCGCCCGCCCGAGCGGCGCCTCGGTCAGGTCGCGGTGGGAGCCGCGCAGTGCATCCCGCAGCTCGCCCCAGAGCGAGCCGTTGCGGACGGGGAGAGCGTCGGTGGTGGGTACGGCGTCCATCGTGACTACAGCGGAGTCAGACGGCCATAGGACCGGTTCTGGTACACCAGGGTCCGCTCGGTGTCACCCTGGTGGATGGCCGTGACCTCGACCAGGACCAGCAGGTGATCTCCACGTGCCTGCCGCTCGACGATGCGGGCGCTGAATGCACCGGTGGTGCCGGTGAGGAGCGGCGTGCCGTGCGCGTCCAGCGTCCAGGGGAAGCGCTCCCAGGCGTCCCTCCGGTCCCGGTGGTGCCGGGCGAAGGCGTGGCTCAGCTCGGACTGATTCTCGGCCAGCAGGTTCACCGCCAGGTAGTCCGCGTCCTCCATCAGGTCGTCCGCCCCCGAGTCCCGGGCCACGCCCAGCGCGAGGAGCGGCGGCTCGAGCGAGAGCATCATGAAGGCCGTGGCGGTGAAGCCGTCCACCTCCGGCGCCTCCGGGGTGATGGCCGAGGGCCGCCGGCGCGCGGTCACCACCGTGACCGTGGCCGCCCAGGTGCGGGCCAGGGAAAGAAAGGCGTCCTTGTCCACAGCGGCAGCTTCTAGCCGCCCACGCGGAGCTTGACGAGCGGCCCGCGAAGCGCTCTTCCCAGCCTCCATGCGGCTCGCCAGCTGGATCCATCGGGGACGGGAAGGCTTCGGACAAGTGGTCGAGGGCGGGGTGGTGGACGCGGTGCCTCGTCTGGACGGCCGTTACCCCACGCTGAGGGCGGCACTGGCCGCGGGGGCGGTGGGCGAGGTGCGCCGGGCGACCGAGGGCGCCTCGGCCGACCACGCTCTGGAGGAGATCACCTGGCTTCCGCCCATCCCCCATCCGGAGAAGATCCTCTGCGTGGGCATCAACTACGTGGCGCACCGGGAGGAGACCGGCCGGAGCGAGACCGAGTTCCCCACGCTCTTCATCCGCTTCGCCAACACCCAGGTGGGGCACGAGCAGCCGCTGGTGCGGCCGCGGGTCTCGACCGAGCTGGACTACGAGGCCGAGCTGGCGGTCATCGTCGGCAAGCCTGCGCACCACGTGCGCCGCGAGGACGCGCTGTCGGTCGTCGCCGGCTACTCCTGCTACCAGGACGCGACCCTGCGCGACTGGCAGCGGCACACCACCCAGTTCACGCCGGGCAAGAACTTCATCGGCACCGGCGGCTTCGGCCCGTGGATGGTGACTGCCGACGAGATCCCCGATCCCTCGCGCCTCACGGTGGTGGGGCGGCTGAACAAGACCGAGATGCAGCGTGCCTCCACCGACCTGCTGATCTTCGACGTCCCGGCGCTCATCGCGTACATCACCACCTTCACCGAGCTCGTCCCCGGAGACGTCATCTCCACCGGGACCCCCGGCGGCGTCGGGTCGAAGCGCCAGCCGCCGGTGTGGCTGAAGCCGGGCGACGTCTTCGAGGTCGAGATCTCCAGCATCGGCGTGCTCCGGAACACCGTCGTCGACGAGCCACGCTGAGCCCTGCGCGGCCCTGCGCGCGTGAGCCTGCGCGGCGTTGACCGGCCCGGGTGGCGCGCGACCTGCCTGTTGCACCGCCGGGCTTGGCTGACCCCCCCTGTGGGCTCGCAACCCCGCGTGAGGTGGCGTGTTCCGGGCGGATCGCGTGTTGCAGAGATTCCGGACGTGAACAGCCGGATCGTCCTTCTGGGGACCGAACAGGAGTTCTTCCTCCAGCTGCTGGAGATGCTGGTTCCGGGCGGCTCCCGGGACCATGCCCTCGAGGCGGAGGAGCTCGGTCAGACCCCCCCGCCGCCCGAGGCCGCCCCGTTCGAGGTGTGGTTCGCGTACCGGGGGACCGACGGCCTCGACGAGATCCGCCGCCTCCGCCGCATCGGGGCCTACCCGGCCGTCGCGATGATCGACCTGGCGGAGGATCCGGAGGACGCGCTGGAGATCGCCGGGCGTCTGTTGGTGGACGACCCGCGGCTGCAAGTCGTCCTGGTCTCCCCCAACGCCGACGAGGTCTGGGACCTCGCCGCGGACGCGCTCGGCCACCGGGACCAGGTGGTGGTGCTGAAGCGGCCCTTCGACGGGGTGGAGGTCCGCGAGCTGGCCCACGTGCTGGTCCAGCGCTGGACCGAGATGGACCGCGTGCTCTCGCGCGCGGCCCGGCTCGTCCCCGGCGAGACCGCCATCGTCAAGGCTGGCCCCACCCCCACCTTGACCCCGTCCGCCGGGGTGGAGGTGCTCCGGGACGCGTTCCGGGCCATCCACGGCCTGGTGGCCGCCCTGAGCGCCCGCTGCGAGCTGCTCGAGCCGGAGGCCAGGGCGGAGGCGCTGCAGCGGGTGAGCGCGGTCTCGGAGGCGGTGGATCACCTCCGCCGGGTCGAGCACCTGGCCGACCCGAAGCCGGCGCCGTCCGAGCCCGCCGACGACGTCTAGACGAGCAGTCGGCTCAGAACATGAAGCCGACGTAGCCCTGGACGGTGATCCCGTTGAACTTGAAGGACTCGATCGCCTGCTGCGCGCTGCCGGAGCTCGCGGCGCTGAACCCGGGGTCGAGCCAGAGGTACTTGAACTCGGCGCCGAGCAGGAACTGCCCGAGGTAGATGTCCACGCCGGCACCGGCGATTGCGGCGAAGCCGGCCTTGGTGCTGTCGGCCCCCAGGCCGCTCACCGAGCTGATGCCCACGCCCGCTCCACCCTCCCCATAGGGCGCGATGATGCCCCCGATGGGCCAGCGGACGCGCGCGGTCAGCAAGACCGGCCAGGTCTTGAAGTCCACGTCACTGGAGCCGGTGGTCAGGTACCCCGCGCTGAGCTGCAGCCCGAAGATGCCCCAGTAGTGGCCGAGCGCGCCGTCCACTTCGTACTTCGTCGGCCACTTCTCGAACGTGTTCCCGATGGCGTTGAGCGCATTGGTCTCGCTCGGGAAGTACGGCCCGAACTTCACCGCGAAGTAGCTGTTGTGCTCGTCGGTGGTGCTGGTCTGCGCGGATGCAACGGACGGCACGAGCACGGCTGCACCGACCACGACAGCCGCCAGGAGCGACAGAACTGACTTCGAGCTCATCATTGACCCCTTGAGATGGTTCCGGCCAGGCCCTCGCATCGCGCAGGGCCCTCCTCCTGCGCAAGGGAAAGCATCCTTCGCCGCCGCCGCAACGGGTGGGTGGACGGGAGCGTCGTGCGCTGGGCGGCAGCCCCAGTTATTCCGGGCTTTCCATGGCCGACCTTCTCGCCCACTTCCAGCCAGCGGTCCGAGACTGGTTCCGGGCCTCGTTCGCCGGGCCGACGCCGCCCCAGGCGCTCGGCTGGCCGGCCATCGCCCGGGGCGAGTCGGCGCTCCTGCTGGCGCCGACCGGCAGCGGGAAGACCCTCGCCGCGTTCCTGGCCTGCATCGACCGGCTGATGTTCGCTCCCCCGCCCCCGCGCGAGCGGCGTTGCCGGCTGGTCTACGTGTCGCCCCTCAAGGCGCTGGCGGTGGACATCGAGCGCAACCTGCGCGCGCCGATCATCGGGGTGGCGAACGTGGCCGCTGGACGGGGCGATGCGCACATCCTGCCCACCGTCGCGGTCCGAACGGGCGACACCGCGGCGCGCGACCGGGCCCGGTTCCAGCGCGAGCCGGCGGACATCCTGATCACCACCCCCGAGTCGCTCTACCTCCTGCTCACCTCCAACGCCCGCGAGGCGCTGCGGAGCGTGGAGACGGTCATCGTGGACGAGATCCACGCCCTGGTGCCCACCAAGCGTGGCGCGCACCTGGCGCTCTCCCTTGAGCGGCTCGAGCACCTCGCCGGGCGGGCGCTGCAGCGCATCGGACTTTCGGCGACCCAGCGTCCGCTGGACGAGGTGGCGCGCTTCCTGGGCGGGGCGGCAGCGCCGGGCGCGGACGCCTCGCCGGCCGGGCAAGCGCTCGCCCCCGGCGGGCAGGCGCCTTCGGGGTCGGCGGAGGCGCCGGTGTGGCGGCCGGTCACCATCGTGGACGCCGGCACCCGGCGCACGCTCGAGCTGCGCATCGAGGTTCCGGTCGAGGACATGGCCCGCATCGGCGAGCCGATAGAGATTCCCTCGGGGCCGGCAGCGCAGGGCCCGGTCAGGAGCTCGATCTGGACCGCCATCCATCCCCGGCTGGTGGACCTGGTCCGCGAGCACCGGACCACGCTCATCTTCGTGAACAGCCGCCGCGTCGCCGAGCGGCTGGCGGCGGCGCTCAACGAGCTCGCCGGCGAGCAGCTGGCCCGGGCGCACCACGGCTCGCTGGCGCGCGCGCAGCGGAGCGAGATCGAGGATGCGCTCAAGGCGGGGCGGATCCGGGCGCTGGTCGCCACCTCTTCGCTCGAGCTGGGCATCGACATGGGGGCGGTGGATCTGGTCATCCAGATCGAGGCGCCGCCCACGGTGGCCAGCGGGATGCAGCGCATCGGCCGGGCCGGTCACCGCATCGACGCCCCCAGCACCGGGGTCATCTTCCCCAAGTACCGGGGGGATCTGCTGGCTTGCGCGGCGCTCACCCAGGCGATGACCGAGGGGCGGGTGGAGGCGACGCGGCACCCGCGCAATCCGCTGGACGTGCTCGCCCAGCAGATCGTGGCCATGACCTCCGTCGAGCCGTGGGGGGTGGACGCCCTCTTCGCCGCGGTCCGGGGCGCGGCGCCCTTCGCCGAGCTGAGCCGGACCGTGTTCGAGAACGTGCTGGACCTCCTCTCCGGCCGCTTCGCCTCGGACGACTTCGCCGAGCTGCGCCCGCGGGTCACCTGGGACCGGGTGGCGAACACGGTCATCGCCCGCGAGGGGAGCAAGCGCATCGCCATCGTCAACGGGGGCACCATCCCCGACCGGGGGCTCTACGGGGTGTTCCTCGCCGGCGGCGAGAAGGCTCACGCCCGGGTGGGCGAGCTGGACGAGGAGATGGTCTTCGAGAGCAGGGTGGGCGAGGTGTTCCTCCTCGGTGCCTCGTCGTGGCGCATCGAGGAGATCACCCACGACAGGGTGCTGGTCTCTCCAGCTCCCGGCCAGCCCGGGAAGATGCCCTTCTGGCACGGGGACGCAGCAGCGCGCCCGCTGGAGACCGGGCAGCTCATCGGCCAGCTGGTCCGCGAGCTCCGCGAGCTCCCCCGCCCCGTGGCGGTGTCGCGGCTGGTCCGCGGCCACCAGCTCGAACGGCAGGCGGCAGAGAATCTGCTGCAGTACCTCGAAGACCAGGCCCGCGCGACCGGCGCCGTGCCCGACGACCGGACCCTGGTGGTGGAGCGGACCCGCGACGAGCTGGGGGACTGGCGGGTGTGCATCCTCTCGCCGCTGGGTGGCCGGGTGCACGCGCCCTGGTCGATGGCGCTGACCGCGCGGGTGCGGGACCAGCTCGGGCTCGACGTGGAGACGATGTGGACCAACGATGGCATCGTGCTCCGTTTCCCGGACGCCGATCGCCCGCCCGACGTCGAGGCGTTGCTTCCCTCGCCCGAGGAGGTGGAGGCGCTGGTGCTCCGGCAGCTGGGATCCACCGCGCTCTTCGCCGCCAAGTTCCGGGAGAACGCCTCGCGGGCGCTGCTGCTGCCACGGCGCCGACCCGGAGTGCGCACTCCGCTCTGGCAGCAGCGGAAGCGCGCGGCGGACCTCCTCGCGGTGGCGGCGGGCTTCCCCACCTTCCCCCTGCTCCTCGAGACCTACCGCGAGTGCCTGCGCGACGTGTTCGACCTGCCGGCGCTGGTGGGCACGCTTCGGGCGGTGGCGGAGCGCACGATGCGGGTCACCACCGTGGATACCGCGAGCCCGTCGCCGTTCGCCGCCTCGCTGCTCTTCGGCTTCGTCGCCAACTACATCTACGATGGTGATGCGCCGCTGGCCGAGCGCCGGGCACAGGCGCTGTCCATCGACCAGGCCCAGCTGCGGGAGCTCCTGGGAGACGTCGAGCTCCGCGAGCTGCTGGACGCAGACGTGCTCGCCGCGGTGGAGGCCGAGCTGCAGCAGCTCGAGCCCCGGTTCCGGGCCCGTGGGACGGACGGCATCCACGATCTGCTGCTCCGGGTGGGCGACCTCTCGGCGGAGGAGCTGCGCGCGAGGTGCACCGGAGCGCTGGTCGCCTCGGGGATCGACGATCTGCTGGCGGCTCGGCGGGCGGTCCTCCTCAGCGTGGCCGGAACGCAGCGCTACGTGGCGACCGAGGACGCCGCAAGGGTCCGCGACGCGCTCGGGCTCCCGCTCCCCCCGGGGCTGCCGGAGGCGCTGCTGGTCTCGGTCCGGGATCCGCTCGGGGACCTGGTCTCTCGCTACGCCCGGACCCACGCCCCGTTCACCACCGAGGAGGTGGCGTCCCGCCTGGCGCTGCCGGTGGCGCGGATCGAGCCGACGCTCGACGCCCTGGTCCGGCGGGGGCGGGTGGTCGAGGGGGCGTTCCGGCCCGGGGGGACCCGGCGCGAATGGTGCGACGTGGACGTGCTCGCGGTGGTGCGGCGCCGGTCGCTGGCCCGGGCGCGGCACGCGGTCGAGCCGGTGGAGCCACGGGTCCTCGGCCGCTTCCTGACGCACTGGCACGGCATCGCCCGTCCCCGCCCGGGGCTGGACGCGGTGCTGGACGTGGTCGAGCGGCTGCAGGGGTGTGCGCTCCCCGCCTCGGTGCTGGAAAGCGAGGTTCTCCCCGCGCGGGTCGAGCGCTACGTCCCCGGAGATCTGGACACGCTGGTCGCCGCCGGCGAGGTCGTCTGGGTCGGCGTGGAGCCCATCGGCGAGCGCGACGGGCGCATTGCCCTCTATCTGACCGACCACCTCCCACGGCTTCTCCGGCCGCCCGGCCCCAGGCTCGACGTGGAGCCGCTCTCCGGGCGGGCACGCGCGGTCCTCGAGGTGCTCCGGGCGAGGGGGGCGAGCTTCTTCTCCTCCCTGCACGAGGCGGCAGGTGGCGGCTTCCCGCGCGAGACGCTCGAGGCGCTCTGGGACCTGGTGTGGAAGGGCCTGGTGACCAACGACACCTTCCGGGTACTCCGGGCATACACCGCGCCGGTGGTGGAGCGGGGGAACCGCCGGATCGGAACGGGCGGGCACGTCTTCCGCAGCCGGCGCACGGTGCCGCCCTCTGCCGAGGGTCGGTGGTCGCTGGTGGAGGAGCGCACCGCGGAAGCGGTCGGCTCCACCGAGTGGGCTGCGGCGACGGCGCAGCAGCTGCTCGCGCGGTACGGTCTGGTCACCCGCGAGGTGGCGCAGGCCGAGGGACTCCCCGGAGGTTTCTCTGCCGTCTACCAGGTCTTCCGCTCCCTGGAGGACGGCGGGCGGGTGCGGCGCGGGTACTTTGTCTCCGGCGTCGGGGCGGCACAGTTCGCGCTGCCGCCGGTGCTCGACCTCCTCCGCTCGCTCCGGGAGCTCCCCGAGAAGCCGGAGGTGAGCGTGCTCGCGGCGACCGATCCGGCGAACCCCTACGGGACCCTGCTCCGGTGGCCGGCCCTGGACGGCGCGCAGGCGCGGGGGCCGTCGCGCTCTGCGGGCTCGCAGGCGGTTCTGGTCGACGGGGCGCTGGCGGCGTTCCTCGCGCGGGGTGGCCGCCAGGCGTGGGTCTGGCTGCCGGAGACCGAGCCCGACCGTGGCCGCGTGGCAAAGGCGGTGGCCTCGGCGCTGGGGACGGTGGCGGCGCGCGGGCTGCTGGGCCGGCGCGGGGGGATGCTCCTCGAGGAGGTGAACGGCGCGCCGGCGGCGGAGAGCCCGCTCGCCATCCACCTCTCCGAGGCCGGCTTCACCCCGTCCTCCCTCGGGTTCCACCTGCGCCGTGCCGCGCTCCCCCGGCCGGTCCCGAATGCCTGAGGGCGACACCATCTTCCGGGCGGCGCGCACCCTGCACCGCGCGCTGGCAGGCAAGCCGGTGGTGCGCTTCGAGACCGCGCTGGCGCAGCTGTCGCGGGTGGATCACGACGCCCCGATCGCCGGGCGCAGGGTGGAGCGGGTGCGGAGCGTGGGCAAGCATCTACTGATGGAGTTCTCGGGCGACCTCGTGCTCCGCACCCACATGAGGATGGCCGGGAGCTGGCACGTCTACCGCCTGGGGGAGCGCTGGCAGCGACCGCGCGCCTCGATGCGGGTGGTGGTGGAGACGCCCGACTTCCAGGCGGTGGCCTTCGACGTGCCGGTCGCCGAGTTCCGCACCGGCCGCGCGCTGGCCCGGGACCAGGCGGTGGCGCGGCTCGGGCCGGACGTACTGGACCCGCTGTTCGACGAGGCCGAGGCGGTGCGGCGGCTCCGGAAGGAGGATGCGCGGGGGGTGGGCGAGGCGCTTCTCGACCAGCGGGCGCTGGCCGGCATCGGCAACGTGTTCAAGAGTGAGGTGTGCTTCGTGGAGCGGGTGCACCCCTTCACCCCCGTCTCCGCCCTCGACGAGGCCGCATTGCACCGGCTGGTCCGGACCGCTCGCCGCTTGCTGGGGATGAACGTGCGAGAATCAAGCGACTGGGGCCGGGGGACGGGTCCGCGGCCGCGGTGGACGGCCGGTCGCGTGGACCCGTCGGCGGGTCTCTGGGTCTACGGCCGGGCGGGGAGGCCGTGCCGGGTCTGCGGGGCTCCCGTCGCGCGAGAGAAGCGCGGTCCGGAGGCGCGGAGCACGTACTTCTGCCCGCGGTGCCAGGCGGCCGACGGGCGCTGAGCCCGCGGATCCTCGAGGGGAAGCTCGTGCCGGCGCCGCGTCGCAAGCACCGAGTGCCGAGGACGGCCGGGGAGACCGGCGGGGAGCGACCTGGCACGCTCCGAGAGCATGGAACGTCAGTGAAGTTCACGGACGAGAATTCAAGGACTTGACGGGCGTTGAGACGCACTCTGCATCCTAGTTGGAGCTATAGCTCCAACCTGGCCTCGGGGTGAACACGCCGAACGCAATTCCGAGGGGTTGAGGCGGCGAAAACCGCACTCGGAGCAAGATTCTCGGAGCGTGGGAGGAGCGCGAGGTGGCGCCCGCCGGCTCGCGGCAGGACGGTGGAGCCGGGACGGGCTGCAGCGCCGCGGGCACGGGAGTCGCACCGCAGGCCACGAGACCCGGTTCCGCTCGACCGGGTCGATCTCGCCTTCAGGGCCCGCGCAGCGCGGTGGGCGGCTCGAACAGCGCCTTGCGCTTCGCGGCGATGGCGGCGTGCATCGAGGCATGCCACTGCGCAGGTGGCAGCTCGTTCACCAGCTTCTCCGCCCGGGCCAGCGTCACCCGTGCGGCGTGCGAGTCACCGACCCGCGCCTCGGCCTCGGCCCTGACCAGCAGGACCCGGAGCGTTCTGGGGCCGTAGACCAGCGACGACGCGCGCCGTGCCTGTTCCAGCGCCTCCCAGGGCTCGCGCATCGCGAGGTAGGCCACCGCCAGCCGGGCCGGCGGGTTGTAGTCCCCGGGAAAGTCCCGGGCGCTCTGCTCGAGGATCGGAATGGCCCGCTCGGGCTCGCCCAGCGCGAGGCAGGCCGAGAGCCGGTGCGAGTCGAAGACCGCACGCTCCGCGGGCGTTCTGGCCCGCCCGGCCTCCTGCTCGAGGAACGCCGTCCAGCGGAGCGCAGTGGCGCGGGCACCGGCGAGGTCACCCCGGGCCCGGCGGGCGCCCTCCTCGGTCTCGAAGAGGCTGGAGCGGTCGTCGGGCATGAGCACCACCGAGAGGTCGCGGGCCAGGCTCGCCACCCTGTCCTCCAGCGCCCCCAGCGCCGCGGTTCGCCGCGGGTCGTCCTCCTCGAGCTCCAGCGCGCAGGAGAGCCCGCTGGCCACCAGCGTCGCCAGCGCGGTGCCCGGCGCGACGTGCGACAGCTCCTCGCGGGCGAGCTGGAGGCACCCGGCCGGGTCCCCGTCCTGCGCCAGCCGCTGCACCAGCCCCTGGACGGCCTGAGCGTGGTCGAGCGAGCGCGGCACGGACGTGGCCAGCGCCTCGCGGTAGGCCTGGGTGGCGGCGGCATGGTCGCCGGTGGCGTCGGAGGCGCTCGCCCGGGCCAGGGCCGCCTGGGCGGCGGTGCCGGGAGCCCCCGGGGTCAGCGCCAGCGCGGTGGCGCGGAGGCGGGCGGCGAGCTCCACCACGGTGGCGCTGCCCACCCAGCGGCGGAAGGCCTGGCCGGTGCGCGGGTCGACGACCAGCAGCGTGGGGAGCGCCTCGGTCGAGAACTGCTCCACGAAGGCGCGATTGACCGGCTTCTCGGTGTCCACCTCGAGCCAGATGTACCGGTCCGTAACCGGGGAGAGCACCCCGTCGGGAAAGACGTACGACTTCATGCTCACGCAGCTGTGGCACCAGGGTGCCCAGGCATCGACGAAGAGCGGCTTCCCCTCGGCCCGGGCCCGGGCCAGAGCGCCGGGGTAGTCGTCGGAGATGAACCGGATGCCGCTGCCCGGCTCGCCACCCCGGCCCCCGTGCGCGCACGCCGCGAGGGCCAGACAGAGGAGGGCGAGTCCCGGGGTTCGCGGCGCCGAGGTGGAGAGGGCCCGGCGCCGGAAGCTCACTTTTGTCCGGCCTCGCCCGAGCTGGGGCCGTCGCTCATCCCCGGAGGCATCCCGGTGGGCATCATCTTCTGGTCGATCTTGGGCATGGGCGGGATGCGCGAGTTGGAGAGGGTGAAGCGGGTCTCGACGTCGGCCATGACGAAGAACATGAGCACCAGGAGGAAGACGAACGAGGTCACGAAGACGATACGATTGACCCCTTCTCCATGCCAGAGGTGCATGAAGATCAGCACCACCAGCGTGACCTTGATGGTGGAGATGCAGAGCGCCGCGGCCAGGTGCCCTCCGGGCGACATGTTCAGCTGGGAGAAGCCGAAGGTGGCGAAGGTCAGGCCACAGAGGACGGCCCAGTTGAGCACCAGCTTTCCCGGGCTGGTCTCGTGCTTGGAATGCGCCGCCGCCGCGGCGGGGGGGTGAGTGGTCGAGGCCATTTCGTCAGACCAGGTAGAGCAGCGGGTAGAGGAAGATCCAGACCAGGTCCACCAGGTGCCAGTAGAGCCCGGCGTTCTCCACCGGCGCGTAGTACGTCGGTGAGAACTCCTTGCGCCAGCAGCGGACGGCCACCCAGGTGAGGAGGCTCATCCCGACGATCACGTGCAGCGCGTGGAGCCCGGTGGAGAAGAAGTAGACCACGTAGAACACCGGCCCGCCCGGCGCGGTGATCTCCGAGAAGGTGAAGAACTTCCCCGGCAGGGCGCCCTCGTGGAACTTCTCGGTGTACTCCACGGCCTTGATCCCCAGGAACCCCGCTCCCATGGCCACCGAGGCCATGATCAACCAGAACGCGTTCCGGTTCTTGCCGTGCTCGGCGTTGTAGTGCGCGAGCGCGACGGTGAGGCTGGAGGTCAGGAGGAGGAGGGTGTTCGCCGTTCCCAGCTTCACGCTGAGGTGGCGCGCCGCCTGCTCGAACGACTCGGGGAAGTAGGTCCGGAAGACGAAGTAGCCGACGAAGATCCCGGCGAAGAGGAGCACCTCGGTCCCCAGGAACAGCCACATCCCGAAGCGCAACGCGCTCTGGTGGTTCTCGACCGTGTCGTAGTGATGCGGGAGCGGAGGTGGCTCGAGCCACCCCTCCGGGGTCATCTTCCGCGCCGCACTAGCTTGCATGGCCCACCTTGGCGAGCTCCTCTGTGACGTCCTGGTACTCGTGGGGCCCCCGGGTGAAGACGGGGACCGCGTCGAAGTTCTCGGTCGGGGGCGGGGACGGCACGTTCCACTCGTAGCCGCGGCTGCCCCACGGGTTCCGGCCGGCCACCTCGCCGTACTTCAGGGCGATGGCCAGGTAGATGGCGATGATGATGAAGCCGAAGGCGAGCAGCGAGGCGCCGGCGGTGGAGGCCACGTTCAGCGCGGCGAAGCGCTCCGGGTACTCGTAGTAGCGCCGGGGCATGCCCGCGTTCCCCAGGAGGAACTGGGGGATGAAGGTGGCGTTGAACCCCAGGACGATCAGCCCCGCGGCGAGCAGCCCCCAGTTCTCGGGGTACTTCCGGCCGAACATCTTCGGGAACCAGTAGTGAAGGGCGGCCAGGAACCCCATGATCACCGCCCCCACCATGATGAAGTGGAAGTGGGCGACGACGAAGTAGGTGTCCTGCCAGTGCACGTCGAGCGAGACCGTGGCCAGCGCCACCCCGGTCATCCCTCCGAACACCAGGAAGAAGAGGAAGCCGCAGATGTAGGCGAAGGGGGCGGTGAAGGCGATCGCTCCCTTGTAGAGGGTGCCCACCCAGTTGAAGACCTTGATCGCGGTGAACACCCCCACCAGCATCGAGATGGCGGCGAAGGCGCCGGCGTCGAACGCGCTCTGGCCCGAGGTGAAGAGGTGGTGGCCCCAGGCGAAGAAGCCCACGAAGGCGATGCCCAGTGAGCTCATGGCGATCATCTTGTAGCCGAAGATGTTCTTGCGGGCGACGGCGCAGATGACCTCGCTGATCACCCCCATCGCCGGCAGCACCATGATGTAGACCGCCGGGTGGCTGTAGAACCAGAACAGGTGCTGGAAGAGGATCGGGTCTCCGCCCCGGGCCGGGTCGAAGAAGCCGAAGCCGAAGGTGTGCTCGGCGGCGACCAGCAGGGTGGTGAGGCCAAGCACCGGGGTGGCCAGCACCTGGATGATGCTGGTGGCGTAGATGGCCCAGACGAAGAGGGGCATCTTGAACCAGGTCACGCCCGGGGCGCGCAGGGTGTGGATGGTGACGATGAAGTTCAGGCCGGTGAGGATCGAGCTGAAGCCGATGATGAACACGCCCAGCATCACCGGGGCGATGTTGGTGGCGGTGGTGGTGCTGTACGGCGTGTAGAAGGTCCACCCGGTGTCCGCGCCGCCGGTGATCAGACCCCAGAGCATCAGCGTCGAGCCGGCGAGGTAGACGTAGTACGAGGTGAGGTTCCACTTGGGGAACGCCACGTCCTTCGCCCCCAGCATGATCGGAAGGAAGAAGTTTCCGAACACGCCGGGGATGGCGGGGATCATGAACATGAAGATCATGACCAGCCCGTGGAGGGTGAACATCCGGTTGTAGGTCAGCGCCTCGATCAGCGTCGGCCCCGGGGTGAGGAGCTCGAGCCGGATGACCATGGCGAAGACGCCGCCGAGGAAGAGGGCGATGATCACCGAGACCAGGTAGAGGATGGCGATCCGCTTGTGGTCGTGGGTGAGGAGCCACGAGCGGACGGTGGTGCCGTCGTTCAGGTAGCTCTTCCTCGGCAGCACCTCGCCGGCCGGCGACGCGGCAGCGGTGGTGATCGGCGCGGTCATTCCTCACCTCCGGTGGCCTGCACGGTGCGGTCGGACCGGAGGCTCTTGATGAACTCGACGATCGCCGCCGCCTCGGGGCCGCTCAGCTTTCCCTGGTAGTTGGGCATCAGCGGCTGGTAGCCGGCGACGACCTTCACGTTGGGCTCCATCATCGACTCGGTGAGGTAGGCCTCGTCGGCGACGATCTCCCGTCCGTCGGTCAGCTTGGTGGGCTGCTGGTAGAGGTCCACCCAGCTCGGCCCGGTGGCGGGCTCGGTGCTGTTCACGTTGTGGCAGCGGAGACAGCCCTGGTACACGGCGACCTGCTTGCCCCACTGGGCCAGGCTTCCCTGCGGCGTGACCTGGCTGGTCTCGTCCGCCAGCACGTCCTGGCGGGCCACCAGCCCACGCTGCTGCTCCTTGATCCACTCGTCGAAGGCCGCGGGGGCCATCACCACGACCTCGCCCCACATCTTGCTGTGCTGGGCCCCGCAGTACTCGGTGCAGAGGATCTGGTACCGCCCCGGCTTGGTGGCGGTGAACCAGGTCTCGGTGTAGCGGCCCGGCTGGGCGTCCATCTTCACCCGGAAGGCGGGGATGAAGACCGAGTGGATGACGTCGCGGGAGGTGATGAGCAACCGCACCGGTCGGTTGGCCGGGACGTGGAGCACGCCGATGGAGTTGGGCCCCTCGGGGTAGGCGAACTTCCACATCCACTGCTTGCCCATCACGTAGACGTCCATCGCGTCCGGGGGCGGCGAGGAGAGCCTCACGAAGTCGCGGAACCCGATCGCGAACCACACCAGGAAGAACGCCAGCGGCACGCTGATCGCCAGCACCTCGAACATCGGGGTGGGGGAGACGAACGGCGTCGCCTGGTTCTCGTGCCGCCGCCGGTACTTCCAGAAGAAGGCGATGGCGGTGAACCCCACCGCCAGGCTGGAGACCATCGTGACGATGATCACGAAGTAGTGGAGATTGTCGACGTCCTTGGCGAACGTCGAGGCCTGCTCGGGCAGGAACAAGAGGCGCCTCATGATCTCGTTCATGCCGTCGCACCCCGTCGCTTCTTCAGCTTCAAGTCCTGCCTCCAGAGCACCGTCAGTAAGACCACCAGCGCGGCGAAGACCAGCAGGGCCCCGATGCGGATGAATGCCAGCACGTAGGGGCCATAGCTGCGCTTCGCCGGGTCGTACTTGAAGCAGGTGAGCAGCACCCGGTCGAACGCGGTGCCCACCTTTCCCTTGCCGGCCTCGACCAGGGCCAGCTTCATGTCCCGTGCCGGGTACTCGATGCCGTACAGGTACCGCGACAGCCGCCCGTCCTCGGAGAGGACGAAGGCCACCGAGGCATGCGCATACTGCTTGCTCGGGGCGTCGTACTTGTAGAGGAACCCCGTCGCCTTCGCGAGCGCGTGGATCTCCGGCTCGGCGGCGGTGGCGAAGCGCCAGTCCGGCGTGGTGGGAGAGACGCCCAGCGCCTGCATGTGGCCGCGCTTGGACTCGGCGGCGTCCCGCGGCGTCTCGGTGGGGTCGATGCTCACCACCACCGCCCTGAAGTCGCGTCCGAGCTTCATCCCCGAATCCCGGATTGTCCGGGTCAGGCTGGAGAGCGTGAGGCTGCAGAGCTGCGGGCAGCGGTAGTAGACCAGCGCCAGCACCACCGGCTTGCCGCGGTGGAGCTCGTCCGCCAGGCGGAAGGGCTGGCCCTCCGAGTCGACCAGCCGCCCCTCCTCGGGCACGCGGTCCCCGAGCTGCTCGATGACGTCCACGCCCTGCATCGGGGCAGGCACGTTCACCTGGGCCCCGGCCGGCAGCGGCAGGAGCGCGCAGAGGAGAACGATGAGCCCCGGGCGGGTCACTTCGGCTGGCCCTTCTTCGTCTGCTCGGCGAGGTACATCTTCATCGCCTCGTCGATGGGGATGTGCGCCACCCCGGCCTCGCGGTCTACCCAGCCGTAGCTCCGCAGGCGCTCCAACTGCTGGAGCCGCTTCTGCGCTGCCCGCTGGTCGAGCGCGAAGACGCGAAGATTGACGATGCCCACCTCGTACTGGTCCACCTGCTTGGGGATGGGAGGCGGGCCACCGGGCTGCATCTCGGCGCGGGTGGTGTTCAGGATGTGCGTGGACCAGACGGTGGCCACGGCGAAGATGGCCATGGAGGCCACGCCCACCCCGATGATCCACGGCCAGCTCATCTCCTGCTGGGGGTGAGTCACCTCGGCGGTGCTGTGCCCGCCGGCCGAGTGCTGGGTCTGCGCGGGGGTGCTCATGCCTGCTGGTACCTCAGCGAGTCGGCCAGGTACGGATCCTTGACCGGGAGGGTGAAGTGGCCGGCGGCCCGCCAGCGGGCGAAGGCGATGGCCACCCCGCCCACCCCGAACATCGAGCTGATGCCGGTCCAGTGGACGTAGAAGCCCTCGGGGTGCAGCGCGGGGAGCACCAGCCAGGTGAGGTCCACCCAGTGCACCACCAGGATCCACACCGCCACGAACGCCAGGCCCCGCGGCTTGAACTTCAGGCCCCGGCTGAGGAGGGTGAAGAAGGGGATGACGAAGTGGGTGAGGATCAGGAAGATGCCCACGCTCTGCCAGCCGCCCTTCATCCGGACCACGTACCAGGACGCCTCCTCCGGAATGTTGGCGATCCAGATGAGCATGAACTGGCTGAAGGCGATGTAGGTCCAGAAGGCGGTGAAGGCCAGCATCAGCTTGCCCAGGTTGTGGGTGTGATGCCGGGTGACCAGCCCGCCGAACTGCCGCTGCTCGTTCCGGGTCCGGACGGTGATGACGGTCAAGAGCGCGATGCAGGAGAGGAAGCTGCCGGCGAAGTAGTACGCGCCGAAGATGGTGGAGTACCAGAAGGGGTCCACCGACATCAGCCAGTCGAACCCGGCGAAGGTGATGGACAGCCCGAGGAACGGCAGCGCCCCCGAGCCGTAGCGGCGCATGCGCCGGGTGGGCTCCAGTCCGCCCTCCTGGTCCTGCCGGAGCGACCAGCCACGAAGCAGCTGGTTCACCACCACCCAGATCGCGAAGTAGATGACTGCCCGGACGAGGAAGCCCGGCACGTTCAGCCACGCCGCCTTGTGGGTGAGCAGCTCCAGCTGCTCGTGGTTCATCTTGTTCGAGGGGCTCACCCAGGGGAACAGCACCGGCATCCCCAGGGCGATGGGGAGGAAGAGGACCACGAAGACCGGGATGGCCGCCCCCATCGACTCGAACACCCGCCGGAACACGGTCATCCATCGCGCCGCCGAGGCGTGGAAGATGGCGTTCCAGATGCTCGCCGCGATGGCGATGCCCAGCCAGTAGGCGAAGGCCACCAGGTAGCCGGCGAGGATGACCGGGCGGTCCTCCGGCTGCACCGCGTAGCCGATGGCGGTCAGCACCAGGCCGGCGACACCGAGCCCTGCGGCCAGGGCGAAGGTCTTTCCCCCGGCCTTCAGCCGGTCCTGGGTGATGGTGGTGGGCCCTACCTCGACCATGTCTGCCCCTCCCGGAGGCGGCGCTGCACGTCGGCAGGCAGCGTGTTCACCGGCACGTTCTGGCTGAGCTGGAGCGCCTGGACGTAGGCCACCACCGCCCAGCGCTCGTCGGTGGGGATCTCCCCGGAGAACGAGGGCATCAGCCCGTAGCCCTGGGTGATGGCCTGGTAGAAGAAGCCCGCCGGCCGGAACCCGAGTGCCACCAGCGAGGGCGGCAGCCGGGTGGCCATGTTGTCCGCCACCATGCTGTCTCCGTTCCCCACCAGGCCGTGGCAGTTGGAGCAGACGATCTCGTAGCGGTGGCGGCCGCGGGCCAGCAGCTCCGGGGTGACCGGGATGGGGATCCCCGTGACCATCTCGCCGTTCACCATCCCGGTGCTGATGCCCGGCGCGCCCACCACCGCCTCGCGGGAGATGGTGCCCTGGACCGGGGTCCGCATCCCTCGTCCGTCGGCATAGAAGTCGCTGGCGGCGTAGGGCAGCACCTTGTCCTGTTGCTCCATGCGCTGGAGCACGTCGCTGGCCCGGGTCCCGGCGCAGCTGCAGCCGGAGAGGACGCCGAGGCCGAGGAGGAAGAGAACCGTCCTCATTCCAGTGCCTCCCGCACGGTGCTGATCTCCTTCGCCCCCAGCTGGGAGAGGAGCGCGCTGGCGTCCTTGCCGTCGCTGCCCGGGGGGAGCGCCATGCTGAGCCAGAAGCCGTCGTTCACCGCGCTCCGGAATTGCTCGGACTCGAACACCGCGTGGTACGGCTGGGGCAGCCGCATCAGGGTGAGCAGCCCGAAGAAGATGCTCAGCGAGGCCAGCAGCACCGTGGTCTCGAAGGTGATGGGGATGAAGGAAGGCGGGGCGTGCGGCGGGCGGCCGCCCACGTTGAGCGGCCAGTTGAGGCCGTTCATGTACACCATCATCAGATACCCGCCGAACATCCCGGTCAGGCCTCCGGTGAGCGCGATGCGGGGGACGTAGCTCCGGCTCAGCCCCAGCGCCTCGTCACCTCCGTGCAGCGGGTAGGGCGAGTGGGTGTCGATCGCCTCGAAGCCCTTCTCCCGGACCTTGTAGCAGGCGTCCACCAGCGCCTCGCCGCTGCCGAAGCGCCCGAGCACGTAGGTCTTGCCGACTGGAGCTGCGTGTTCCGCGGCGTGTTCCATCGATCAGGCTCCGGTGACCACCGTGACCGGCGCGGGGCGGTGCTGGAGCTCCTCGTTGAGCTCCTTCACCTCGCTCACCGCGACGGCGGGGATGAACTTGAGGAAGAGGAGGAAGCAGGTGCTGAAGAAGCCGATGGTCCCCAGGAACAGGGTGATGTCCACCCAGGTCGGGTAGTACATGTCCCAGGCGGCGGGGAGGAAGTCGCGGTGCAGCGAGGTGACGATGATCACGAACCGCTCGCACCACATGCCGATGTTCACCAGGATGCTGGCGATGAACATCACCGGGATCGACGTGCGCGCCTTCTTGAACCAGAAGATCTGCGGGGTGAGCACGTTGCAGAAGAGCATCAGGTAATACACGCCGCGGTACGGCCCGGTCGCCCGGTTGAAGAACACGAACCACTCGAACTGGTTCCCCGAGTACCAGGCGATGAAGTGCTCCATCAGGTACCCGTAGGAGACGAGCATCCCCGTGGCGAGGATGATCTTGTTCATGTTTTCCAGGTGTCTCATGGTGATGACGTGCTTCAGGCCCAGAAAATGTCGGGCGGGCACCATCCAGGACATCACCATGGCGAAGCCGGAGAAGACGGCGCCGGCCACGAAGTAGGGCGGGAAGATGGTGGTGTGCCATCCGGGGATGAGCGACACCGCGAAGTCGAAGGAGACGATGGTGTGCACGCTCACCACCAGCGGGGTGGAGAGCCCGGCCAGCAGGAGGTAGCCGACCTTGTAGTTGTGCCAGTGGCGGCCCGAGCCGCGCCAGCCGAGGGCGAAGATGCCGTAGATCTTCCGCTGCAGCGTGCTCTTGCTCGCGTCGCGGAGCGAGGCCAGGTCGGGGATGAGCCCCAGGTACCAGAACAGCACCGAGACCGTGAAGTAGGTGGAGACCGCGAACACGTCCCAGATCAGCGGGCTCTTGAACTGCGGCCACATGTTCAGCGTGCTCGGGTACGGGAACATGAAGTAGGCGAACCACGGCCGCCCGGTGTGGAGCAGGGGGAACAACCCCGCACACATCACCGCGAAGATGGTCATCGCCTCGCTGAAGCGGTTGATCGCCGTGCGCCACCGCTGCTGGAAGAGGAAGAGGATCGCGCTGATCAGCGTCCCGGCGTGGCCGATACCGATCCACCAGACGAAGTTGGTGATGTCGAACGCCCACCCCACCGGGATGTTGTTGCCCCAGGCGCCGATTCCCTCCACCAGGGTGACGGTGATCGCCAGGACCAGCGCGCCGCTCCCGGACAGGGCGATGAGGAAGGAGAGCAGCCACCCCTTGTCCGGGCGCGCCCAGACGTGCGCCAGGAGGTTGTTGGTGAGCGTGGTGTTGTCCTGCTTGCCGACCAGCAGGGGTTCGGTCTCTAGCGCGTCGGCGGCGACCGCGGCGGCGTGTTCGGCGGCCATCAGCCGAGCTCCGGGTTGGGGTTCTTGATCTTGGTCAGGTACACGGTTCGAGGCCGGGTGTTCAGCTCGTGGAGCACGTCGAAGCGCCGCGGGTCGGCGTGGCGCTGGCTGACCTGGGTGCTCGGGTCATGGAGCGAGCCGAAGGTCAGGGCGTTGGTCGGGCACGCCTGCTGGCAGGCGGTCCTCAGCTCGCTGTCGCCGATGGCCCGGTTCTCGATGCGGGCGGCGATGCGGGTCCGCTCGATGCGCTGCACGCAGTAGGTGCACTTCTCCATCACCCCGCGGGCCCGGACGGTGACGTCGGGGTTCATCAGCATCCTCTCCACCTGGCTCTTGTCCTGCGTCCAGTGGAGGTAGTTGAAGTGCCGGACCTTGTAAGGGCAGTTGTTCGAGCAGTACCGGGTGCCGATGCACCGGTTGTAGACCATGTCGTTCAGGCCCTCGTCCGAGTGGACGGTGGCGTTCACCGGGCACACGTACTCGCACGGGGCGGTCTCGCAGTGCTGGCAGAACATCGGCTGGTTCACCATCTGCGGTGACTCGGCCGGGCCGGAGTAGTACCGGTCCATGCGGATCCACTGCATCTCGCGCCCGCGGCCCACCTGGTACTTGCCCACCACCGGGATGTTGTTCTCCGCCTGGCAGGCCACCACGCAGGCGCTGCATCCGGTGCAGCGGCTCATGTCCACCGCCATCGCCCACTTGTACTGCTGCTTCGAGTAGTCGATCGCCGGCTGGACCGAGGCCAGCGTGCTCCCCTCGAGCTCCTTTCCGCCGGTGAGCTTGACCGGGGGCCGGAGGTCCGCCGCCTCGGGGTGCTTCTCGAACTCCTCGAGGGTCTGCATCAGCGCGATGGGCCGGCCCTCGGTGTAGTTGTGCACCTGGGTGGTGCTGATGGGGTAGCGCTTGCCGACCTTCTTCACCTCCAGCCCGGTCGCGAACCAGGGGCTGGCCGCGGAGCGGAGCGGGTAGACGTCGTGGCCCACCACCACCGGCTCGTCGGCGTCCTTCACCCCCAGGGTCTGCTGCTTGCGCCCGTAGCCGATGGAGACCGTGACCGCCTCGTCGCAGTGGCCCGGCTGCACCCAGGCCGGCACCTGCACCGACCGCCCCGATACGGTGAGGAGCAGCAGGTCGCCGTTCTCGATCCCCAGCTGTCTGGCCAGCCCCGGGCCGAGCTGCGCCACGTTGTCCCAGGTGACCTTGGTGATCGGGTCCGGCAGCTCCTGGAGCCAGCTGTTCAGCGCGTAGCGGCCGTCGAGGAGCTTGTAGTCATGCACCAGGTCCAGCTCCAGGCCGCCCGGGGCCGGGCGGGCCTGTGAGACGGCGGCAAGCACCCGGTCCGCCTGGAGCGTGGGGGTGACCGGAGCGCTGGCCGTGCCGGGGACCACGCCGCTGGCCAGCCAGGTCTCCCACTCGCTGTCGAAGTCGCTCTTGGCCCGCGAGGCGTGGAGCGCCTTCAGCCGGTCGTAGGGCTTGGTCTCGTCGGTGAGGATGGCAGAGAGGAGCTCGGCCTCGGAGATTCCGCCGAACAGCGGCTGGATGAGCGGCTGGACGATGGACAGCGTCCCTTCCCGGGACCGGGCGTCGCCCCAGGTCTCGAAGGGATGCGCCGCGGGGAGGAACCAGTTCACCGCCCGCGAGGTCTCGTCGTCGTGGAGCCCGAGGTAGATGGCGTTGGGCACGCGCTTCAGCAGGCCCACCAGGTCCACGTCGCCCGGGGCGGTGAACACCGGGTTCCAGGCGGTGATGATCAGGGTGTCCACCTTGCCGGCGCGCAGCTCGTCGATGAGCGGCTGCCAGCTCGAGCGCCCGGTGGTGGTGTCCAGCACCGCCGGCTCGGTGAAGGTGACGGTGGCGCCGATGCCGCCGAGGCCGGCGTTGATCGCCTGGGCCACCGCGTGGGTCAACGCGGTCTGCCGCTCGCCGGGGATGACCAGCGCCTTGCCGCGCTTGCCCGCGAGGTCCTTGGCCACCGCGGCGATGAACTTGCCCCGCTCGCCGCCGGTGCCGGCCGGGCTCCGGAAACCGGAGAGGGCGGGGACGGTCTTGCCCAGCTCCGCGGCCAGGGCCAGGGCGAAGCCCTCGATGTCGGCGCTGCGCAGCCGCAGGCGGTGGTCGGCCATGCCGCCGGTGATGCTGAACCGCGGCTCGACCACGTAGAGGCGGTTCAGCCCCGCCGGGTGCTTCGGCTCGCGGCGGTTGGCGAAGCCCAGGTTCTGATCGATGGTGTCGGGTCTCGCCTCGAGGAAGTCCGCGTCCAGCGAGAGGACGACGTCGGCCTTCTCCATGGCGTAGTGCGGCTCGAGCGGCTTGCCGAAGGCCAGCGCCGTGCCGTCGTACACCGAGTCGCGAGGGGTGGCGCTCCAGGCGTGGAACTTCGCCCTGGGAAAACGCTGGGTGATGGCCTCCCGCAGCGATCCGGTCAGCGGCGAGCTGGTGGGCCCGGTCAGGAAGCGCACCCCGGCGCCGCCGTCCTTCTCCCACGCACCGGAGCGGATCCGCATCGCCTCGCGGAAGCCGCGCCAGCTCCGCCCGGCGCCGCGCTCCTTGAGAACCCGGGCGCGGAACGGATCATAGAGGGTGGCGAGCTCGGCCTGGGCGTGCGGGCCGGTGGTTCCGCGAGAGATGGGGTGGGTAGGGTTGCCCTCCACCTTCACCGGGCGGCCCTCCCAGCTGGTGGCCAGGACGCCCAGGGCGAGCCCGTCCTGCACCACCGCAGTGGCGAAGTGGAGCGGGTTGCCGGGAACCATCCCGTCCGGCGCCTTGGTGTAGGCGACGAGCTTCTCCACCGGCTTCTCGGTGCAGGCGGTGAGCCCGGCCAGCGCCACCGAGGCGCCCATCAGCTGCAGGAAGTCGCGCCGGGCAAAACCCTTCGGCACGTCGAAGGCGCCGGGGGGGAACTCCTGGTCGCGGTGGGGCAGCGCGGCCTCGCCGTGGAGCTGCTCCTCCACGCTCCGCCAGTAGGTGCGGCCATAGCCGTGCTCCGAGCCGGGCTGACGTCCCGGGGCGAAGCTCGCCTCGTCCGGGAGGTCCACGACCTGGGGCTCGGCGGGGGCGCTCGCGCCGAGGACGGGGAGCGGGAACCGGGGAGTGGTCATCGGTGACATGCGTCGCAGGAGATGCGCGTGTGGACGTTGTACTGCTGAGCCAGCTGGGCCCCGAGCCTCTGCCGGTCCACGCCAGGGTCCGGCCTCCAGGTCATGCTGGTGATGAACTCCACCGGCCGGAGCTGCAGCTCGGGGTTCCGGTGGCAATCGACGCACCAGCCCATGGAGAGCGGCGACTTCTGGTTGATCAGCGCCATCTGATCCACCCGGCCGTGGCAGGTCACGCAGCCCACGCCCTTGTTCACGTGGATCGCGTGGTTGAAGTAGACGTAGTCGGGGAGATTGTGGACCGAGTTCCAGGGGATGGGCCGGTCCTTGAAGTAGTACTCCCGCACCAGCGACAGCAGCGGGCTCTTGTTCCACACCTGCGCGTGGCAGCTCATGCAGATGGTGGTGGAGGGCAGGCCGGGGTAGGGGCTCTTCTCCACGGTGTAGTGGCAGTACCGGCAGTCGATTCCCTCGTCACCGACGTGGTGGCGATGGTCGAACTCGATGGGCTGGACCACCTCACGGTCCTGCTTGGTGCCCCAGGTCGACCGAACCACGATCATCAGCCCGGCAATCGCGACCGCGGGGAGCGCCAAGAGCATCACGCCGCTGAGGCGTGAGACCGTATTCGTCCAGCGTGGGAAGAGGGGCATCTCGTTGCCTGACAATCGAGGGGAGAGCGCAGATTCTGCGGGGCGCGTTCTACGGAACGGCAGGCCAACCTTCAATGTCTAAGTCGCGGTGATCCCTCGTTGGTCGTCATCGGCGCCTGTAGCCGAGGTTGAGGTCGGGCGGGTGCGAGCAGGCGGGCCGGCCCGGCCCGTTCAGCGGGGCGGAACCAGCCGGTCGGCATTCCCGGAGAAGACGGACTGCTCCTCGGCGGCGGTGAGCCCGAGGCTGCGCACGTGCGCGACGACGGCGGCGAAAGGAAGACCGAGGCTGGGGAGGTCCGAGCCGAAGAGGATCTTATCCGCCACCCCAGCGAGGTCGCCCGGAGCCAGCGGAACCGGGTGGAACATCACCGGCGTCAGGTCGGCGTGCAGCGACGGGTGGCGCCGCAACACCGCCAGTGCCTCGTGCACGGACGGAGCGGCGAGGTGGGCGAGGACGACGCGAGCCTCGGGCCACGAGCTGGCGACCCGCTCGAGCGCAGCCAGCTCGTCGGGCTCGGTGGGCCCGACGACCGAGTGACCCAGATGCACCACCACCGGAATTCCGCGGTCGGACACCCGCTCCCACAGCGGGGCGAGCCGCTCGTCATCGAGCGAGAACTGACCGACCGCGCAGTGAAGCTTGAACAGCCGAAGGCTCAAGCTCAGCGCCTCGTCGACCACCGCCCGGACGTCGTCTCCGGGGTGCACCGTGCCCGCGGGTTCGACCAGGGGGTCGGAGCCCCAGGTCTCGGCCATCCAGCGGTTGAGCGCCGGCGCTGAGCCGGAGCGGCGGACGTAGGGGAGTGACCAGCACCGGGCGACACCGGCCTCGCGCAGGGCAGCGTGGGCGACGTCCGGCTCGGGCGGGTAGGGGAACGACTCGGGGGGAAGGGCCTGGGTGAAGTAGGCGCGGATGGCGCGGCCGAGCCGGTCGGGAAGCAGGTGGGTGTGGGCGTCGACGATGCGCACGCGCGGGTCCGTTCAGCGGAAATCGGCCGGATCGAGCCCCTCGGCCTCGAGCCAGCGGTAGATCTGCTTCCGGTTCTTCCCAAAGTAGCTCGCCGTCCGCTCCACGTTGCCCCCGAAGTGCTCGAGGACCCGCACCAGCGCGGCGCGATCCGGCGTGTCCGAGTCGGGGACCAGCGCCTCGGGAACGATGGGCGTGGGACGCTTGGGCCCGGTGTCGGCCGGCGCCGGCCGCCGCGCCGCCGCCGGGGCCATCTCCGACGGCAGATGGGTGCGCCGGAGCATCGGCTCGCCGTGAGCGCGTACCGCCGAGGCGGCCATCGCCCGCTCCAGCTCACGCACGTTGAAGGGGTAGTCGTGGAGCAGCAAGGCCTCGGCGGCATGCGTGGAGAGGCCCGCGCGGGCACCGGCGGCGGCGAGGAAGTGCATCGCCAGCGGCAGAATGTCCTCCTTCCGGTCGCGCAGCGGCGGCACCTCGAGGCGCCAGCCCGCGAGCCGGGCATAGAGGTCCGCCCGGAAGGTCTCGGAGCGAGCGTCCTCCACCAGCGCCCGCCGCGTCGCGGAGACGATCCGGGCGTCGACCCGGCGCACCGCGCTTCCACCCACCGGGCGCACCTCCCCGTCGGCGAGGGCCCGCAGCAGCTTGGGCTGGACGTCCGCCGGAAGCTCGCCGATCTCGTCGAGGAAGAGCGTGCCCCGGTGCGCTGCCGCCATCAGCCCGTCGCGGCTCTGCGCGGCGCCGGTGAACGCGCCGCTCAGGTGCCCGAACAGCTCGGCCTCGGCGAGCGAGGCGGGGATGGCGGCGCAGTTCACCGCCACCAGTTCCCCCGGGCGCTGGCTGAGCCGGTGGATCTCCCGGGCCACCAGCTCCTTCCCCACCCCGGTCTCGCCGAGCACCAGGACCGGGACGGTCGTCGGTGCGACCTGGGCGATCTCCCGGCGGAGCCGCTGCATCGGGAGGCTCATTCCCTTGAGCGACGTCTCGGGGGTGCGCGGCTCTCCTGCATCGACCCACTGATCCAGGAACAGCACCAGCGAACGGCCGAGCCGCAGCACCGACCCGTGGCGGAGCACACCGCCCTCGCAGCGCACCCCGTCGAGGTAGGTGCCGTTGTGGCTTCCCAGGTCACGCACGGCCCAGCCGTCCCGGGACGGCTCCACCGCCGCGTGCCGACGCGACGCCTCGGGGTCGTCGAGGGCGATGCCTTCTTCCTCGGGTTCGCGTCCAAGCACCAGGGGTGCATGTCGGAGCGTCACCCGCGGCGGATGTCGGCCGTCGGGCCCGAACACCGGCACCAGCTGCTGGACACGGAACGGCCGCCGCTCTTCCTGAGAGCCGAGTTCCGGGGCGGTGGAGCGGCCCCCGGAGCCCCTCTTTGACGTGCCCACCGAGGACCGAGCCTATCATCGACCGCGACCCCGGAGCCCTCGGTGCCCGAACGTCGACCATCGCCGGCTGCATCCGTGGACCTGCCCGAGCCGCTCGCTCCGGGTGACCCCTCGAGCACGGTGAGCGCCGTCACCGAGACTCCGGGGCAGGTCCTGAGCGCGGGCCAGGAGCCCGAGCTGGTGGTGGTGGCCGAAGACGCCTACGTGCTCGGCGCCGAGCTGGGCACGGGCGGGAGCAGCCGGGTGTTCCTCGCCCGGGACCGGCGCTTCGGGCGCGAGGTGGCGCTGAAGATCCTCCAGCGGAGCGACCCGGTGGCGGTCGAGCGCTTCCTGCGTGAGGGTCGCATCACCGCCCGGCTCCAGCACCCGGCCATCGTCCCGGTACACGAGATGGGGCGGCTCAGCACCGGAGAGCCGTTCCTGGCGATGAAGCGCAGCACCGGGCTCCCGCTGGACCGCGCCATCGCCGCAGCGGAGGGGCTCGAGGCACGGCTGTCCCTGGTGCCGCGGGTCCTGGCGGCGTGCAACGCCGTGGCGTACGCGCACGCCTCCGGGGTCATCCACCGCGATCTCAAGCCTTCGAACGTGCTGCTTGGCGACTTCGACGAGACGCTGGTCGCCGACTGGGGGCTGGCAAAGGAGACGTCCGGGCCTCCCGAGCGGCAGGGCGCCGACGAGGTGTCCAGCGGGTCCGGAGGCTCGGGCGGGCTCACGGTCGCCGGGGGCGCTCTGGGCACGCCGGCGTACATGCCTCCGGAGCAGGCCCGGGGTGAGCCCGCGGACACCCGCTCCGACGTGTGGGCGCTCGGCGCGCTGCTCTACCACGTGGTGTCCGGCGCGCCGCCGTACGTGGGCGAGTCCGCGGCGGACATCCTCGGCCAGGTCCGGACCGGTCCTCCGCGCGCTCTGCGCGGCTCGGTGCCCACCGTGCCGCCGGAGCTGGCGAGCATCGTCGACCGGGCGCTCGCGGTGGCTCCTCGCGACCGCTACCCTGACGCCTCGGCGCTGGCGGAGGACCTGACTGCCTACCTCGCCGGCCGGCGGGTCCGGGCGCACGCCTACACTCCCCGGGAGCTGGTGTCTCACTGGATGCGCCGGCACCGGACCCTGATCCGGGTGAGCGCGGTCTCGCTGGCGGTCCTGATGCTCGGGGGGGCGTTCTCGCTCTGGCGGGTGATCCAGGAGAAGCGCCGCGCCGAGGCGCTGCGGGTGGTGGCCGAGACACGCCGCGACGCCGCCGAGGAGCTGGTGCAGTTCGTGGTGTTCAAGCTGCGCGACGACCTGCAGGAGGTGGGCCGGCTCGACCTGCTGGCCAGCACTGGCGAGCGGGTGCAGGAGTACTACGAGCGGCTCCAGTCGGTGGAGGCGCGGCCCGGCCCGGATGCCCGTCTCCGCGCGGCCGCGGCACTGGAGCTGCTCGGCGACGTGGCGCTCGGTCGTGGCGATTCGGCCCGCGCGCTGCCGCTCCAGCGCCGCGCCCTGCAGCTCCGGGAGTCGGTGCTCGCCGAGTCCCCGGACGATCCTCAGCGTCTCCGGGCGGTGAGCAACAGCGCGGCGCGGATCGCCATGTCGGAGGAGGCGCTGGGCCACCTGGACCCGGCTCGCCAGGCGAGCCAGCGCGCGGTGGACCTCGCGCTCCGGGCGGCGACCCTCCGTCCGGACGAGTTCGCCCTCCAGCGCAACGTCTACCGGTCCGCGGCGTACCTGGGGAACCTCCTCTACCGCCGCGGCGAGACCGACGCGGCGCTGGCCGCCCTGGAGCTGGGCCGTGGCCGGGTGGCGGCGCTGGTGGAGCGGAGCCGCAGCGACGAGTCCCTCCGCGAGCTGGCCAACGCCGAGCTCACACTGGGCAACCTCCTCGATCAGGTCCGGCGGCTGGACGAGGCGCACGCCGCGCTCTGCCGGAGCGTCGCGCTCTGGCGCGAGCTCGCTGGCCGCCATGGCGAGGACGCCTCGCTGCGCGCCGAGTTCGCCGGCGCGCTTCACGTCCAGGCCGTGGTGGACGCCGCCCGGGGAGACCGCGCCGGCGCTCGGACGCTGCTGGACGAGGCGGTGGAGACGCGGCGGGCGCTGGCCGAGGGCGATCCCTCCAACCGCAGGTGGCGCGACAGCTTCGCCTCCACCCTGGCCGACCGCTGCCATCTCGGGGCGGACGAGGGGCGCCCGGCGAGGGGGCTCCCCGACTGTGACCGGTCGGTCGCGCTCTACCGGACGCTGGTCCGGGAGCAGCCGGACAACGCGCTCTGGCGTCAGGGGCTGATGCGCTCGCTCAACGAGCTCTCGGCGGCGCAGCGGCGGTCGGGACGGGTCGAGCCCGCGCGGAGGTCCGCGGCCGAGGCCATCGAGCTCGGCGGGCCGCTGCGTGCGGCGCGTCCCCGCGATTCGATCGTGCGCCAGCTGTGGGTGGTGGCCCACGACCGCGCGGCGGAGGCGGAGCGCCCTCGCTCCCCGGCCCAGGCCCTGGCGCTCCTCGAGCCTGCGCTGTCGGAGGTCGGGGCGATGCGCACCGAGCAACCCGGCAACGCCCGGCGTCGCCAGGACCAGGCGGACCTTCTGCTGTTCCGGGGAGAGCTGGAGCTGGACCTGCGGCGCCTCGAGGAGGCGGAGCGCTCGCTCGCCGAGGCCCGCACTTCGCTCGAGCCGGACCGAGCGCAGGGAACGGAGATGGGGGTGGAGCTTCCGGCGCTCCGGGCCCGCGCCGCGCTGCTGGGCTACCTCGTCGCCCGCGCCCAGGGGCGTGCTTCCACCGCGTCGGTCGAGCTCGTCTCCGCGCTGCACGAGCTGACGCCACTGCGGGCCCGACTCGACTCCGAGGATGCCGAGGTCCTGGTCCGTCTCCAGCGGCTGGCGCCTCCCGGGACACGGGGCGCCACCGGGCCGTGACACCGGGGGTTGCCGGGTGTGACATCCGTCGACCCGCAGCGTGACCGGCCCGCCGAGCGAACGGGCAACACCGCGAAAGTCGTGGGAGGCACGGCCGGTGCTTCGAGGGTCGCTCCATCACCGGAGGATCCATGATTCCCAGAGGCGTGCGACTGCTGGGTGTGGTGCTGCTGCTTGGCGCCTGCGCCCAGTCGGGCAACAACAACAACGGCAATGGCGGGAACCGTCCGCCTGCCCCCACGGTGCTGACCGATCCCGGGGTCGTGCCAGCGATGGGCACGGTGGCCGGCATCGAGGGCGGTCCGGACCGGGCAGTGGGTCGGCTACAAGGATCGAACGGGACCCACGCCGACCTGGTGCTCGACGAGCTGCTGGTGGTCACCGACCAGAAGGCGAAGGTGGACGCCCTCGCCGCCCGATGGAAGGGAAGCATCGTCTCCGACGCTCCGTTCGATGCGGTGGGAACGACCAGCTTCCGGATGTACCTGGTGCGCATCGACCCGAGCGGCGTCGACGTCTCGCAGCTCGGGGCGAGGCTGCAGAGCATCGATCCGCTGGCGCGGGGCGATCACCGGGTGTCCAGCGACCGGGTGACGAGGCTCCTCGCGGTCGCCGCCGAGGAGAGCCTGGCGGATCCGTCGCTCTCCATCGGCATCAACCCGCTCCTGGTCCCCTCGGGGATCTGGGAGGGCACCGCCACCGAGGGAGCGGCGGCGCCGTCCTCGAAGGACTACCCCTACAACGTCAGCTCCGACCCCTTCAGCTGGCCGCACATGAAGGTGCACCGCGTGCCGGAGGCCTGGCAGGCGCTGCAGGCGGCGGGGAAGCTCGGGAACCGGGTGAAGATCCTCATCCTCGACGGCGGGTTCCTGAAGACCCCCGACGTGCCGGCGGCGATGACCATGGTCCCCTCGAACGGGTGGGGGATGATGAACCCCTCCACGTGCACCGGGGGGAGCCCGTGCCCCTGGCACGGCACGGCCACCATGTCCACGCTGGCCGGGGTGGTGGACAACGGCTACGGCGGCGCGGGCACGGCCGGCCCCATCGCCGACCTGATCGCGGTGCCCAGCCCCTCCCCGGACGTCTTCCAGTACGTGGGCTACGCCCTCAAGGTCATCGGCTCGCTGCTGCAGGGCCCGCGGGTCATCAACATCAGCGCCACCGTGTCGGTGCCCGGCACCTTCGGCTTCGCGATCAAGCCCCTGGACAACATCATCACCCTGCTGCGCGGGAAGACGTTCGGGCCGGTGCAGATCCGCATCGGCCAGGGGGCGCTGGTCTTCGCCGCTGCGGGCAACGAGGGGCAGGACGTGGACCACGAGGACTGCTTCATCGGCTGCTGGGAGTCCGACGTGTACCTGCCCTGCGAGCTCGACGACGCGGTCTGCGTCGGAGGGCTGAAGTACGGGACGCGGACCGCGGACCCGGGGAGCAACTTCGGCAAGCAGCAGCGCCGCCGGGAGAAGGACTTCGACTCGCCGACGAAGCAGGACAACTCGGTGGACCTCTACGCCCCGTTCACGGTGATCGTCGGCCCTGACGGAGACGGGAACGGAACCCTCCAGGGAAGCGCCGGTCGCTTCGACAGCGGGACCAGCTTCTCCTCTCCCTTCGCTGCCGGCATCGCCGCGCTGGTCTGGGCCGCGGACCCCTCGCTGAACGCCGACGAGGTCTACGACATCCTGCTCCGGACCGCCGACCCCACGGACGACAACAACGGGCTGGTGATCAACGCGCTCGACGCGGTGAAGGCCGCACTGCAGAAGGGCAACAACCCGCCGCAGATCCGCATCACCACTCCCACCGAGGCGGCGACCGTCTACGTGGGCCTGCCCGGGGTCACCCTCACCGCCCAGGTGAAGGACTTCGAGGACGGAAACGCCTGCTGCGAGGTGGCCTGGAGCTCGGACCAGGAGGGGGACCTCGGAAGCGGTCTCACCCTGACCCACGAGCTCCAGACCCTCGGGGCGCAGGTCATCACCGCCACGGTGCGGGACAGCCAGGGCGCCACCGGCCAGGCGCAGATCCACCTCACGGTGAAGGACACCCCGCCCTTGGTGCAGATCCTCCAGCCGACCGGGAGCGACCCCATCTACACCGGGCGGCCGTTCAGCATCCTCGGCAGGGCCATCGACAACCTCGCCGACCTCTGCAAGGCGCCCACCCCGGCGAACTGGGTGTCCTGGAGCAGCAGCAACTCCGGGGACGGGTTCAGCGGGACGCGCTGCGCGCAGACCTTCACCCCGGCCAGCGCGGGCTCGCGCACGCTGACCTTCACCGCCCACAACCAGTACGGGACCAGCGCCTCGGCGTCGATCACCATCACCGTGCAGGATCCTCCGCCCGGGCCCACGGTGAACATCGCCTACCCGAGCAACGGGGACTCGGCGCAGATCGGCTCGACGGTGGTGATGGGGGCGTACGTGTCCGGCGGTCAGGCGCCGCTCAGCTACCGGTGGACGTGGCAGTCCAGCAATCCGGGCTGCACCGAGGTGGACATGACGGTGAGCATCCCCAACATCATCCCCATCAACGGGCCGAACGTGCTCGCCAACTGGGACAGCAGCGCGCTGAACCCCGCCGGCGGCTGCGATCGGGGGGCGGGCACCATCCGGCTCCACGCCACCGATGCCCTGAACCAGGTGGGGGGGTCGCAGCCGGTGAGCTTCACCCTCTGGGTCCCCCCGAACTGAGACCGCGTCCGGCCTGATCGCTCAAGGGTCCCCGGGGTGAGCCGCCCCGGGGATCATCCGTTTCAGGCTCTCCAGCGTATCCGCCTCGCTCGCCGGCTTGTCGGTGCGCCAGCGGGCGATGCGCGGAAAGCGCACCGCGACCCCGGACTTGTGCCGGGTGGACCGGGCGATGCCCTCGAAGTGCAGCTCGAAGACCTGGCTGGGCTCCACGGCCCGCACCGGCCCGAAGCGCTGCAGGGTGTGTGAGCGCACCCAGCCGTCGAGCTCGCGGATCTCCGCATCGCTCAAGCCCGAGTACGCCTTGGCGATGGGGACCAGCGTCCCCTCGTCCCAGACGGCGAAGGTGTAGTCGGTGAAGAGGTTGGCCCGGCGGCCGTTCCCCGGGTGCGCATAGAGCAGGACCGCGTCGACCTGGAACGGGTCGATCTTCCACTTCCACCAGTCTCCGCGGCGGCGGCCGGTGCGGTAGGGCGAGTCGAGGCGCTTCAGCATCAGCCCTTCCACCTTTCGCTCGCGGGCCTCGCGCCGTCGTCCGGCCAGCGCCTCCCAGCTCCGGTCGCCGAGCACCTCGGAGACGAAGAAGCGGCGGTGCCGTGCGGCGAGCAGCGCCTCGAGTCGCGCGCGGCGCTCGGACATCGGCAGCTCGCGGACGTCCTGCCCACCGTGCTCGAGCAGGTCGTAGGCCATGAAGGCTGCCGGGGCCTGGGTGAGGATCTTCGGGGTCAGCGTCTGTCGCCCGATCCGCCTCTGGAGCAGGGCGAAGGGCAGCGGCCGGTCCTCGCCGTGGGCCAGCACCTCGCCGTCGAGCACGGTGCCGTCGGGCAGGGTCTCGCCGGCCTCGACCACCTCGGGGAAGCGCTCGGTGATGAGCTCCTCGCCCCGCGACCAGAGGAACACCTTGCCCGCCCGCTTCACCAGCTGGCCCCGGATGCCGTCCCACTTCCACTCCGCCTGCCAGGCGGCGCGCTCGCCCAGGGACTCCGGCCCGTCCTCGAGCGGAGAGGCGAGGAAGAAGGGGTAGGGCCGCGACGCGTCGTCGGTGACGTGCTCGCGGGCGAGGATGCGCTCGAGGAACCCGGCCGACGGCGTCCAGTCGCCCATCGTTCGCTGGGCGAGGAGCGCCGGAGGGAGCCCCGCCACCTCGGCCAGCGCGCGGAGGACGAGGGTGGCCGACACGCCGACCCGGAGCTCACCGGTGAGCAGCTTGTTGAGGAGGAACAGCTCGCGCCGGTCGAGGGTGCTCCACCAGCCGGTCACCCGGGCCCGCTGCTCCTCGGGCTCCAGTTCGCGCAGCGGGAGGATGCGCTGCTCCATCCACTCCGACAGCGGCGTGGGGTCGGGATGGGTGACGCGGGTTCCGTCGTCGAGCAGCAGCGCGATGCACTCGGCGAGGTCGCCCACCACGGCGTAGCATTCGCCGAACAGCCAGTCCGGCGTGCCGGTGAGCTCCAGGGTCCAGCCCACCAGCAGGCGCACGCCGAGGAGCCGCTTCGGCCGGCGCCCGGTCAGGAACCACAGCGCCCAGGCGGCGTCTCGCGGGGGGGCCTGGCGGAAGTAGCGGACCATCGCCGCCACCTTGGCCAGCGTGGAAGTGGTGGAGTCGAGCGCCTCGTACAGGTCCGCGAAGCGCTTCACGGGGAGAAGACCAGCGGCCGCCCCACCGCGGGCGCATGCAGCCGGGTGCGCAGCCCGTCGAGGTCGCCCTCCAGCCAGTCCCGCTGCTGGTCGGTGCGGTGAGGGCTGGCGACGTGTCCCGAGGCGCCGAGGGCCAGCACCAGGGTGGTCGCCTCCGGGTCGGCGAAGTCCACCACGAAGCGCATGCTCTGCCCGAACCGCGGCGTGGCGACACGGACGCAGCGGTCGCAGCCCGACATCGGCGGCTCGGGCGGGTTGAAGATCCACCCCAGCACGCCCCCGGACCTTCCGAAGGGATGCTTCACCTCCAGCCGGTTCTCCTCGCCCCACGACGGGCCGTCGAGCGGGACGTCGCGCACCGCCGCGCCGAGCACCCCGTCCCGGTCGCCCAGCCCGGCCTTCCGCCACGCCTCGGGGGAGGCGCGCAGGCCGGCCAGCAGGGTGGGGTCGTTGTTGTACCAGTCGAGCTCGGCGGGGGTGACATTCGAACCCTTCAGCGCGGCGGCGGCGATGGCGAGGTAGGCGCGGCGGCGAACCTCCTCCGCCGCGCGGAACAGGCGGGAGTCGGCGGTGGCGCGCCCGTCCCACCCGCCGAACGCCTTCGCCAGCTCGGGGCGGAGCAGCGGCGCGAGCCGCTCGATGACCTCGCGGTGGACGATCCCCACCGTGTCCAGCTGCATCGCCCGGACCGCGCGCGCGTCCTGCCCCTCGCCTGCCACCAGCTGGCCGATGCGCCTCGCCCGGGTGGGTGATGCCCAGTCGGAGGGCCAGTGGAAGCCACTCGCGGTCCCGATGAGGCGCTGGTTCGCCGTCACCACCCGGCCGGACGGCGGATCGATCACCCGCGGCATCCGCGCGGCCGGCAGGTATCCGGACCAGTCGTGCGCGGTGCTCGACCCGTCGCGCGGCGTCCGCCCGTCGTCTCCGGGCGCGCGCAGCGGAAGGATGCCCGCGGCGCGCCAGCCGATGTGCCCGTCCACATCGGCGTAGAGCACGTTCTGCCCCGGGCCGAGGAAGCCGTCCGCCGCCGCGTTGAGGCTCGCCCAGTCCCTGGCGAGCATCATCTTCCCCACCGGGAGGCGCAGGGTGGACGGGTCCAGGGCCGCCCAGCGCAAGGCGAGGCCCGGCCGCACCATCGGCCCGTGCCGGCCGAGGGAGACGGTGAGCGTCTCGGCGGGCGCGCCCTTCACCGCGATGTGCTCCACCCGGCTGCTCGCCTCGGGCTCGTGGTAGGTGTCCTGCACGTCGGTGCCGGTGTTGGTGAACCCGATGGCCAGCCGGTCGTTCTGGAAGATGACCAGGCCGGGGAGCCCGGGCAGGCTCACTCCCTGCACCCAGCGCTGCACGGTGCCGTCGGCAGCGAGCAGCTCGATGCGCATCGGGTACCAGGTGCCCGGCGCGGTGAAGCCCAGGTGCGGATCATTGGCGAGGATGGGCTTGCCCCGTGCGGTGTGGGCCCCGGAGATGACCCAGCCGTTGCTCCCCACCTCGGGCGGAGACGCCCGGCCGGACGGCTCCAGCGGAACGCCCAGCACCTCGAGCGGCCCGGGCCGGGGCGGAAGGAAGACCGGGGTTGCGGGCGGCGCGCCCCGGGTGAGGAGGCCCGCGGTGCTCGGGGCCGGCCGGGGCTCGGCGTCGGGGACCACCAGCACGTCGTCGGTGCTGACGTCGGGGAGCAGGAACGCACGCCGTTCTGCGGGGAGCGCGGCGAGGGCCTCGGCGACCAGCTCCTTCTCCCAGCTCTCGGACAGCTGCTGGTGCATCAGCAGCAGGACCCGGATGGAGTCTGCCGGGGTCCAGGCCCGCGGCTCGAGCGCCAGCAGCTGGAACTCGAGCCCCCAGCGCCCCTGGTGCGAGGCGATGAAGGCGTTGATGCCTTCGGCGAGCGCCTGGGCGTCGTCCCGCTCCTCGGCCGGGAGGCGCCGCACCGCCTCCTCGGCCACCCCGGCGAACCCGTAGACACGCTGCCGCCGGTCGAGCGGAAGCGCGGCCGGGCCCACCAGCTCCGAGACCTCGCCGCCGGCCACTCGCCGGGAGAGCTCCATCTGGAAGAGCCGCTCGCGGGCCTGGAGGTAGCCCTCGACCCGCAGGGCGTCGGCCAGCGAGCGAGCACGTACCGTGGGGATGCCGCGCGCGTCGAAGGAGACCTCCACCGGCGCCCCGAGGCCGGGGATGCGCGGCGTGCGACCGTCCGGCAGCTGCCCGCGGAGGTCGACGATGGCCACCACCACCGCCGCGACCAGCAGCGCCCCCAGCAGGACCGCGATGCGTCGGGCCCAGGTCCTCATCGAGGGTTCTCCTGCGTCACCAATTCCTCCTGGTCAGGTCCGTACGGCGTCTCGAGCGCCTGGGCCTCGAAGCCCATCTCGCGGAGCCGCTGGGCGAGCGGCACCGCGTACCCGTGCGTCACCAGCACCCGGCGGGCGCCGGTCTCCCGGATGGTGTCGAGCAGCGCAGGCCAGTCGGCGTGGTCGGAGAGGGCGAAGCCACGGTCCACGCTCCGGCGCCGCCGTTCACCGCGGACCCGCATGAAGCCGCTCACCAGCGCGACCGCCGCGTCGCCGAAGCGCCGCATCCACGGCGTGCCCCGGGCGGTGATGGGCGCGAGCACCAGCTCGCCGGCGAAGTCCTTCCCCTTCGCGGTGTCCGCCACCCGTTCCAGGGGGAGCAGTCGCACCCCGGCCTCACGGTAGACGTCGCACATCCCGGCGATGGCCCCATGGGCGAAGACCCGGCGGTCGGTGCGGAGCCCGAGCTCGCCCAGGAGCCGCTGCGACTTGCCGAGCACGTGGCAGAACACCAGCGAGGCTCGCCCCGCCTCGCGGTTCGCCTCCCACCAGCGGAGCAGGTCCTCGATGACCGAGTCGGTCGGCTCCCAGCGGAAGACCGGCAGCCCGAAGGTGGCCTCGGTGAGGAAGACGTCGGCCCGCAGCGGCTCGAAGGGGGCGCAGGTCGGATCAGCCGCGCGCTTGTAGTCGCCGCTGACCACCCAGACCTGACCATCCGCCTCGATGCGGAGCTGCGCCGAGCCGAGCACGTGCCCGGCGGGATGGAACGAGAGCTGGACGTCACCCATGCCGTGCCGCTCGCCGTACTGCCACGCCTCGATGGCGGTTCCAGGGAGACGGTGACGGACGATGGGAAGTCCTGGCGCGGCGCAGAGGTAGGCCGCGCTCCCTTCCCGGGCGTGGTCGGCGTGGGCGTGGGTGAGCACCGCCCGGGGCACGGGCTGCCAGGGGTCGACGTGGAAGCCGCCGCGCGCGCAGTACAGCCCCTGCGGGGTCATGGTGAGGAGCTCGGCCATTGCCAGGGACCGATGCGTTCTAGCCAGGTGGGGCGGCGGGACGCACGGGTCCTGCTGGGCGTGGCGCCGAGAACTCGACGACCACCAGCAGCAGCCCGAGCAGGCCCCAGGGGCGGAAGGCCAGGAGGTGCTCGGTGGTGGTCCGGCCGAGGACCCCCGAGGTGAGCAGGCTGGCCACCACCACGCCGGCGAGGACGGCTCGGCAGAGCACATCGCCCGCCCGCGAGGCCGCGACCAGCCGACGCACCGCGGGCAAGGCGAGGACGAAGTTGGCACGCCAGGCGAGCGGCGAGACCATCGCCACCGCCAGGGTGGTCATCCGGAAGGTGGCCCCGGCGTCGTCGCGCACCACCAGCACCAGCGCGGCGAGGAACAGCGTCGCCGAGAGCTGGGCCAGCCAGAGGGCGTCGGGGTCGGGGCGCGTGCCGAGCCAGCCCGCGACGTCGAGGATGAGGGTGGGGAGCCCCTGCGGATTCGGCCCGGTCACCCACGCCACCGTGCTCCGCTCCACCAGACCACGCCACGCGGAGACCTCGGCCGTGAACGCCGAGGGGCCCACCCGGGCGGCGGCCAGTGCGCAGACGAGCAGCACCACCCCTGCACCGGCGGCGATTGCCCGCCACCGGCGGCGGGCCAGGAAGAACAGCCCGGCGAACACCGCCGGGGGCTTGGTGAGCACCGCGAGCCCCAGCGCCACCCCTCCGCGGGCGCGGGTCCCGGCCGCCGCCGCGAGCACCACCAGGCCGAGCAGCCAGAGGTCCACCTGCCCGTAGAAGAGGACGGTGGCGATCGGCCCGGCCAGCGCCAGCGCCGCCCAGCTCCCGTCGGCCTCGCCCGGGCCCGGGTCCACCCGCGGGAGCCGCCGGAGCGCCGCGAGGAGGAGGGCCACCGAGCCCAGGTTCCAGAGCACCGCGCCCACCGACCGGGGGAGGAGCGCGAGCGGGGCGAGGAGCACCGCCACCGGTGGGGCATACTTGAAGGGCATGGGCCCGTCCTCGGCCCGGTACAGCGACGTCCCGGCGAGCCAGCGGGCGCCGGCGGTGCGGAAGACGGTGAAGTCGATGCACCGCCGCGGGTTGAGGGCGAACGCGAGCCCGAGGCCGAGGAACAGCAGGCCCACCGCCCAGCGGAGCCGTTCGCTCCTCGCCGCGGCGCTCACCGGTGTCTCGCGCGACCGCCGGGGTTGGCCTGGCTTCCCACCGTCCGCTTGGTATCGCGGATCGCCGCCTCCGACCACGGAGATCCGCCGGGTCGCGTGCTAGCGTGCGTGGCACCGTGATCTGGTGGATGTGGCTCGTGGCTGGCGTGGGTCTGCTCATCTTCGAGCTGGTGACGCCCGGCGGCTTCTTCGCGATCTTCTTCGGGGTCGCGGCGCTCCTGGTGGGGCTGCTGACCGTGCTGCACCTCTCCGGCCCCGAGTGGCTACAGTGGCTGCTGTTCAGCATCCTGTCGGTCGGGGGGGTCTTCCTTCTCCGCCGGCCAGTGATGCAGCGCCTCGGCATCGGACCGCCGTCGCTCCCCGGGGAGGAGATGAAGGGCGAGTGGGCGGTGGTCACCGAGGAGGTCCGCCCCGGGGCGGTGGGGAAGGTCGAGCTCCGGGGCAGCTCGTGGAATGCGCAGGCCAACCGGACCGTGCGGGTGGGCGAGCGGGTCCCGGTGGACCGGATCGAGGGATTGACGGTGTGGCTCGGCGGAACCGAGGGCCGCGGCGGATGGACGCCCGGCGGAGGAAACACATGACCGAAGCGCTGCTCTTCCTGGGTGTTCTCCTGGCGATCCTGGTCGCGGTCGTCCTCTTCAAGACCGCGGTGGTGGTTCCCCAGCAGAACGCCTACGTCATCGAGCGCCTGGGCCGCTTCAGCGGCGTGGCCGAGGCCGGGTTCCACTTCCTGGTGCCGTTCTTCGACGCCATCCGCTACCGCCACACCTTGAAGGAGCAGGCGATCGACATCCCCGAGCAGATCTGCATCACCAAGGACAACGTGCAGGTGGGGGTGGACGGAATCCTCTACATGAAGGTGATGGACCCCCGCCGGGCCTCCTACGGCATCACCAACTACGTCTTCGCCATCACCCAGCTGGCGCAGACCACGCTCCGCAGCGAGGTGGGGAAGATCGATCTCGACAAGACCTTCGAGGAGCGCACCCATATCAACGGGCAGGTGGTGAGCGAAGTCGACAAGGCCTCGGAGGCGTGGGGAGTGAAGGTCCTCCGCTACGAGATCAAGAACATCACCCCGCCTCGCGACATCATCGCCGCGATGGAGAAGCAGATGCGCGCCGAGCGGGAGAAGCGCGCCACCGTGCTCCAGTCCGAGGGTGAGCGCGACGCGGCGATCAACTCCGCCGAGGGACAGAAGCAGCAGGTCATCAAGCAGTCCGAGGCCAAGAAGCAGCAGCAGATCAACGAGGCCGAGGGCCAGGCCTCGGCGATCCTCGCCGTGGCCCGGGCGACCGCCGAGGGCATCCGGGCGGTGGCCGAGTCCATCAACTCCAGCGGGGGCTTCGAGGCGGTGCAGCTGCGGGTCGCCGAGCAGTACATCAACGAGTTCGGCAAGCTCGCCAAGTCGGCCAACACCCTGGTGGTCCCCTCGAACCTCAGCGACGTGGGGGCGATGATCGGCCTGGCGATGAGCGCCATCCGGCCCAAGGTGGAGTCCTCCCCGGCGAAGGGTCCGCTCGCGCCGCCGCGCTGAGCGCTCAGCCGCAGCGCGCGGCGAGGGCGAGCAGGGCGGCCACCAGCGATGGGCCGCCGAGGACGAGCAGCGCCGCCCAGGCGAGCCGGCGTCTGCGGCGCCCATGGAGCGGATCTGGAATGTCCGCGTCCTCGGGCACCGGAGTCGGTGCGGGACGGAGCAGGCGGAGCGCCGCTCCCTCTTGCCCTTCCGGAACGAGCAGCCGCACCTCGACGTAGGGGCCGAGCATCCCGAGCAATGACCGGTGGTGCTCGCCCTGGATGACGCAGGGCACGCCGTGTGCGTCGAGCACGCCCTTGTAGGTGGCGGCCTCCTCGACCGAGCCGCAGCTCAGCAGGGGGACCAGGCTCACCTCGCGCTCCGGCACGCCACGGCGGTCCCGCCCGGGGCAGGCTGCTCGACTCTGTCCACCAGGGGCGCCGTCTATCACGCCCCGGCGTTCTGGCTGACGCCGCTCGTGGAGCGGTGTAAGCGGGGCGGTCCATGCGCGCCCCCCTCGTCCTCCCCTGTCTGCTCAGCGCCTCGCTCTGCATCGCCGCCCCCCTCCCGGGCCGGTCCCAGCTCCGGGCCTCGCTCGACCAGTTCGTCCCCACGCCGATCGCGGTGGAGACCTCCCGGATGCCGGAGTCGGAGCGCCGGGCGCTGGGGCGACTGGTGCAGGCCGCGCGCCTGATGGATCCGCTCTTCCTCCGGCAGGTGTGGGCAGGAAACGAGGCGCTGCTGGTGCGTCTGGCCGGTGACCCCACCCCTCTCGGGCAGGCGCGGCTGAGCTTCTTCCTCCTGAACTCCGGCCCCTGGGATCGGCTGGCGCACGACGCCCCGTTCCTTCCCGGCGTCCCGGCGAAGCCAGCCTCGGCGAACTTCTACCCGGCGGACGCGACGAAGGAGGAAGTGTCGCGCTGGACGTCGACGCTCACTGCCGAGGAGCGGGCTCGGGCCGGCGGCTTCTTCACCACCATCCGGCGGCTTCCGGGCGGCGGGCTCACCGTGGTTCCCTACAGCCTCGAGTACCAGGGTGAGCTCGCCCGGGCCGCCGCTCTGCTGAGAGAGGCCGCGGCGGCCACCAGCCAGCCGTCGCTGCGGAGCTTCCTCGAGAAGCGTGCCGGGGCCCTGCTCAGCAACGACTACGTCGACTCCGATCTGGCCTGGATGCAGCTGGAGGCGACCATCGATCCCACCTTCGGCCCCTACGAGACGTACGAGGACGAGTGGTTCGGCCAGAAGGCGGCCTTCGAGGCGTACATCACCGTGGTCGACGCCGCCGAGACCGAGAAGCTGAAGCGGTTCTCCGGGCAGCTCCAGGCACTGGAGAACGCGCTGCCGATGGACGACCGGTACAAGAACCCGAAGATCGGCGCCCTGGCGCCGATCCGGGTGGTCAACAGCGTGTTCGCCTCGGGTCACGCCCACCACGGCGTGCAGACCGCGGCCTACAACCTCCCCAACGACGAGCGCACCGTCGCCGCGCACGGCAGCAAGCGGATCATGCTGAAGAACATCGACCAGGCGAAGTTCGACCGCACCCTGCTGCCCATCGCCAGGGTGGCCATCGCTCCCGCGCTGCTGAAGTCGGTGGAGTTCGACCCGTTCTTCACCCAGATCCTGATGCACGAGCTGATGCACGGCATCGGTCCCCAGCGGATCACGGTCGGCGCCCGGGAGACCACCCCGCGGGCCGAGCTTCAGGAGACCTACGGTCCTCTCGAGGAGTGCAAGGCCGACGTGGTGGGCATCTGGGCGATGCAGCGGCTGATCGATCAGGGGCAGCTCCCGGCAGAGATGGGACGCGGGCTCGGGCCGACGGTCCTGGCCGGCATGTTCAGGTCGATCCGCTTCGGGCTCAACGAGGCGCACGGAAAGGGCACCGCGGTGCAGCTGAACTGGCTGCTCGACGCCGGGGCGTACAAGGTCGCGCCCGACGGACGCTTCACCCTGGTCCCGGAGAAGGTGGGCCCGGCGTTCGAGTCGCTGGCCCGCGAGCTCCTCACCATCGAGGCCACCGGCGACAGGGCGCGGGCGAAGGCGCTCCTCGACCGGCTGGTGGTGAATCGCCCCGAGACCGAGCGGGTCCTGTCCCGGCTGGGGAAGGTCCCGGTGGACATCGCCCCCCGGTACGTCACCGCCGAGGCGCTCGAGGCCGAGTTTCCCTGAGGTCCCGCCGAGGGATTCGCCTCACTGCCCGACGACGGTCATCACCCCTCCGTTCATCGAGTAGACCCGGCCCTTCGAGTCCACGGCGATGGGCGTGTACGCCGCTCCGAGCGACTGGAGCAGGAAGCGCTGCTCGCGGAGTTGCCCACCCTGGCGGATGGAGTAGACGCGCCCGTCCTCGCTGTTCGCGTACACGGTCCCGTCGGGGCCGATGGCGGGGGCGTTGACGCACCATTCGAATCCGGCGGGGTGGTCGGAGACGCAGGTCATCCCTCCATCCGGCTCGGTGCTGCAGCTCCGGGTCTCGGTGGCGGTGTACTTCCATTCGGCCTTCAGATCGCGCGAGAGCTGGGTCATGTCGTAGGGGCCCTCGGCTCCGCTGGCCGAGAAGTAGTGGTTGTCCTTGGTGATGATCGAGTACGTGTTGCCGTGGACCCAGACCGCGGGGGTGACGTCCCAGCCGAAGTCGTAGGTCCCCATCAGCTTCCCGTCCGGGCCCACCTTGACCAGGTGCCCCCGGGCGCCGTTGTAGGCGGTGAATCCCCCGTACAGGACCGCGCCGTCGGGGAGGGCCACCGGCACCGAGGAGCCCTGGTCGCTCACCTGGACGCTGGGCCGGAGCCCGGTGGATGGATCCACCCCGGTCGGCGCGCCCGACCGGCAGCTCGTGGCGAGGACGCCGCAACCGTCGTTCATCAGCTCTCGCATCCGGAATGTCCACCGGGGCGTCAGGTCCGGGTTCAGCGCCACCAGCGATGAGTCGTTCGGGGCGTAGTGCGCCCGGCTCACCACGAAGACGACGCCGCCGGGGCCGATGGCGGGGCCGGCATTGAACCCCGGGCGCTGCGAGCCACAGGGCCCGGTGGGGACGGGGACGGTCGCCGGGTAGGGGCCAGGGATGTTCCCGGCGCGGAAGGAATACGGGCACTGGGCCGAGGCCACCGGCGCGCCGTTCACGATGCTCTGGTACAGCACCGTGGTCGGTGCTCCCGCAGGCGGCACGCGCACCAGGTAGCCGCGCGCATCGCCGGACTCCGGCATCAGCGCGTCGAGCTCGATGACGTTGTAGAGCAGAGTGCCGTCGGCATCGACGACGAGTGGCCCGGTGACGTAGCGGTTGGGGTTGCTGTCGGTGAACGGGTTCACGGCC
>Ga0335084_10000025_pt1 | contig 81473 bp, 78 predicted proteins | sample Lox_Sample_44_FD_206721 | JGI IMG/M metagenome (GOLD analysis project Ga0335084, IMG submission 206721) | Soil microbial communities from Loxahatchee National Wildlife Refuge, Florida, United States - Lox_Sample_4.4 | ecosystem: Environmental > Terrestrial > Soil > Wetlands | place: USA...
TCCGGTGAGTACCTCTTCGATGTGTTCATAGACTCCATCCTCTCAAGAAATGGAGTCTCCGGGAATCCCGGGGCGGTTCAATCCGCACCTGACGCAACGCGCGTTGTGAGACTTGGTCAGAGCTTCCCTAGGGTTTGGGTCGGTTGGGGCAGTTCACCTTGATACAGTCGGCGTAGATCTGCAGCGAGTGCTCATGGATGTTGAACCCGCGATCCTTGGCCACCTTGAGCTGACGTTTTTCGATCTCGGAGTCGAAGAACTCCTCCACATGCCCGCACTGGATGCATACGAGGTGGTCGTGATGACCGCCCTCGTTGAGCTCGAAAACGGCTTTGCCGGCTTCAAAGTGATGGCGGATCAGGATTCCGGCCTGCTCGAACTGCGTAAGCACGCGGTAGATGGTGGCCAACCCGATGTCCATGCCTTCCTTTAACAGCACCTTGTACACGTCCTCCGCGGTGAGGTGCCGGACCTCGCTGGTCTCGAACAGATGGAGGATCTTGAGGCGGGGGAGGGTGGCCTTCAGGCCGATGGTCTTGAGGTCGTGGGGCTTGGACATGGCGACCCTGACAAGGAGAGGCCTGCCGGGTATCATATCTTGTTATCCGGCGTCTGCAAACGGAGAGTCGCGAAACCGCGCGCTCGCAGATCGAGCAGCGCGCATCTGATCAGCGCCGCGCAGCGGAAACGTCCCCCATGCACATGCGACACATCCTGGCATTGATCGCCTGCGTCCCGCTGCTGGCGGCCTGCGTTCACAAGATCGACGTGCAACAGGGGAACTACTTGGACCCAATCATGGTGTCCAAGCTCAAGCTCGACATGACCCGCTCGCAAGTGCGGTTTATTCTGGGCAGCCCGCTCTTGACAGATCCTTTCCATCCCGAGCGCTGGGATTACGTGTACATCGATTACAAGGGCGGCACGCTGAAACAGGAGAAACGCCTAACGCTCCTCTTCGAGGGCGACAAGCTCAAGCGCGCGTTCAGCAACTTCCCTGTGCCGGAATTCGGCTCAGACGGGGCCAAGACGGCCGCGGTCTCGCGCTGAGTCGCAGCTTTCTTCCGACCATGTCCATACAGCAGGTCGCAATCGCCGGCAGCTCGGGTCGGATGGGGCGAGCACTGCTCGAGGCGGTGTTCCAGGCGCCGGACTTCAGGCTGCACGCGGCGCTCGAGCGTCCTGACAGCGCTTTTCTTGGCAGGGATGCGGGTGAGCTGATCGGGGCCCCGTGTGGCGTGCACATCACCGAGCGCGTCGCGGATGCTCTCCCAGGGACGGATGTGCTCATCGACTTCACCCGGCCGGAGGGTACGATGACGCATCTGGAACTGTGCCAGCGCCTGGGTGTGAAAGCCGTGATCGGCACGACTGGCTTCAGCGACGAGCAGAAAGGCCGCATTGCTGACGCCGCGCGAGCTGTCTCAATAGTGTTCGCACCCAACATGAGCGTGGGGGTGACGCTGGTGCTTAAGCTGCTGGAAACCGCTGCCCGCATTCTCAATGAGGGATACGATGTCGAGATCATCGAGGCTCATCACCGGCACAAGGTGGATGCACCCTCTGGCACTGCGCTACGCATGGGCGAGGTCATCGCCCAGACGTTGGGGCGAAGCCTGGCGCAGTGCGCCGTCTACGGGCGCGAAGGTGTGATCGGAGAGCGTCAGGCTTCGACCATCGGCTTCGCCACCGTGCGCGGGGGAGACATCGTTGGCGACCATACCGCGTTGTTCGCGGGCCTGGGCGAGCGCATTGAGATTACACATCGGGCCAGCAGCCGCGCCACGTTTGCGCTGGGCGCGCTGCGCGCAGCGCGCTTTCTTGCTGACAAACGGCGCGGCCTCTACGACATGAGCGACGTGCTCGGCCTCGCTTGAGCCCAGGCGTCGTTCCCGGTTGCAGCGTCGCGCCTGGGCAAACCCGGACGCCGGCTGTCTGGTCTTTGATGCGCGCGGGTGCCTTCTATATAATGCCGGCTTGAGCGAAGCGGGAGGGATCCACCCCTCCCGCTTTCCACGTCTGCGTCGCAAAACCCGGAGTTCGCCCGTGCCCTCTCAACCTGCCATCCTCGCTCTTGCGGATGGCACGCTCTTCGCGGGCGAGTCCGTCGGAGCAGATGGCATCGCGGTCGGCGAGGTGGTCTTCAACACCGCGATGACCGGCTATCAGGAGATCTTGACCGATCCCTCCTACTGTCGTCAGATTGTCACCCTGACCTATCCGCACATCGGAAACACCGGCGTCAACCGCGAGGACGTCGAGGCCGATCGGGTCTACGCCGCCGGTCTTGTAATCCGCGATCTGCCCGTGCTTGCGAGCAGCTGGCGCCAGTCGGAAGATCTTCCCACTTACCTTCGGCGACAGAGCGTAGCAGCGATCGCAGGAGTCGACACCCGCAAGCTCACCCGCGTGCTCAGGACGCAAGGCGCCCAGAACGGCTGCCTGATGGCGGGGCGAGCAGATCCAGAGGCGGCGCTGGCCAAGGCGCGAGAGTTCCCCGGGCTCGCCGGAATGGATTTGGCGCGCGCCGTCAGTTGCCGCGAGCCCTACGCGTGGAACGAAACGGAGTGGTCGCTGAGCGCAGGCTACAGGCAGCAGGAGCGCGTGCAGTATCACGTCGTAGCCTATGACTACGGGGTAAAGCGCAACATCTTACGTAAGCTCGCTAGCCGTGGGTGCAAGCTGACGGTCTTGCCGGCGCAGGCCGATGCGCAGCAGGCATTGGCGCTGCGGCCCGACGGCATCTTCCTGTCGAATGGGCCGGGCGACCCCGAGCCCTGCGACTACGCGGTCCGCACCATACGCGGACTGCTCGACCGCAGCATCCCCATCTTCGGGATCTGCCTGGGCCATCAGCTGCTGGCGCTGGCTTCCGGGGCGCGCACGGTCAAGATGAAGTTCGGCCATCACGGCGCCAATCACCCGGTGCAGGACCTGGACACGGGCCGAGTCATGATCACCAGTCAGAACCATGGGTTCGCGGTGGATGCCGATACTTTGCCTGGCAATACACGCGTGACACACGTGTCGTTGTTCGACGGGACGTTGCAGGGCTTTGCTCGCACCGACCGGCCGGCCTTCTGCTTCCAGGGGCACCCCGAGGCCAGCCCCGGGCCACATGACGTGGACTATCTGTTCGACCGCTTCATCGAGTTGATGGAGAAACAACACCGGTGAATGGCTGAAAGCTGAGTATGCCAAAGCGCACCGACATCAAGAGCATCCTCATTATTGGCGCTGGTCCGATCGTCATCGGCCAGGCGTGCGAGTTCGACTATTCCGGTGCTCAGGCGTGCAAGGCGCTCAAGGAGGAGGGTTACCGCGTCATTCTGGTGAACTCCAACCCGGCGACCATCATGACCGACCCGGAAATGGCCGACGCCACGTACATCGAGCCGGTAACCTGGCAGATGCTAGAGAAGGTGATCGCGGCCGAGAGACCCGACGCGCTGTTGCCCACCATGGGCGGACAGACTGCTCTCAACTGCGCGCTAGACTTGGCGCGCGAAGGCGTGCTGCAGGCCTATGGCGTACAAATGATTGGCGCCACCCGTGAGGCGATCGACAAGGCCGAGGACCGCGAGAAGTTCAAGGCCGCGATGACCCGCATCGGTCTTGCCAGCCCGCGCTCTGCGCTGGCCCACAGCCTCGAAGAAGCGGTCCAGGTCCAGGCCGCCCTGGGATTCCCAGTCGTGATCCGCCCCTCCTTCACGCTTGGGGGCAGCGGCGGCGGTATCGCCTACAACCGCGAAGAGTTTGCCGTCATCTGTGAGCGCGGGTTCGAAGCGTCGCCCACCCACGAGCTGCTGGTCGAGGAATCGGTGATCGGCTGGAAAGAATTCGAGATGGAGGTGGTGCGCGACCGCAAGGACAACTGCATCATCGTCTGCTCGATCGAGAACCTCGACCCGATGGGGGTGCACACCGGCGATTCCATCACGGTGGCGCCGGCGCAGACGCTCACCGACAAGGAATACCAGATCATGCGCGATGCGGCGATCGCCGTGTTGCGCGAGATCGGAGTCGATACCGGCGGCTCCAACGTCCAGTTTGCGATCAACCCGCAGGACGGGCGCATGGTCATCATCGAGATGAACCCGCGCGTGTCGCGCTCCTCGGCACTGGCGTCCAAAGCCACCGGCTTCCCTATCGCCAAGGTGGCGGCCAAGCTGGCGGTGGGCTACACCTTGGATGAGCTGCGCAACGACATCACCGGCGGCGCGACGCCTGCCTCCTTCGAGCCGACCATCGATTACGTGGTGACGAAGATCCCACGCTTCGCTTTCGAGAAGTTTCCCCAGGCCGATCCGCATCTGACGACGCAGATGAAGTCAGTCGGCGAGGCGATGGCGATGGGGCGCACCTTTCAGGAGTCGGTGCACAAGGCGCTGCGGAGCCTGGAAATCGGGGCGGACGGATTCGACGAGAAGACCAGCGACCGCGAGCTGGTCGAGAGGGAGCTCGCCGATCCCGCGCCGGAGCGCTTGTGGTACGTGGCCGACGCCTTCCGCATAGGCATGACGCTGGACGAGGTGCAGGCGCTTACCCGCATCGACTCCTGGTTTCTGTCTCAGATCGAGGACATCGTCCGGCAGGAGCGCGCTTTGCGCGGCGCCCACCTGGATTCGCTCGACCGTCCGGCTCTGCTCCGACTGAAGCGCGCCGGATTCTCGGATCAGCGCCTGGCGATGTTGCTCCAGACAACGCAGCGACAGGTACGCGACCGGCGCCGGGACCTCGAGGTGCGCCCGGTGTTCAAGCGCGTCGATACCTGCGCGGCCGAGTTCGACACGCGCACCGCATATCTGTATTCCACGTACGAGGAGGAATGCGAAGCGCGCCCCACGGCTCGGGACAAGATCATGGTGTTAGGCGGAGGGCCCAATCGCATCGGCCAGGGCATCGAGTTCGATTACTGCTGTGTGCACGCTGCGCTCGCGCTCCGGGAGGACGGCTACGAGACCATCATGGTCAACTGCAACCCGGAGACCGTTTCCACGGACTACGACACTTCCGATCGCCTCTACTTCGAGCCGCTGACATTGGAGGACGTCCTCGAGATCGTGGCGGTCGAGAGGCCGCGGGGAGTGATCGTTCAGTATGGCGGCCAGACCCCGCTCAAGCTCGCGCGCGACCTGGAGGCGAATGGGGTGCCCATCATCGGGACCTCGCCGGACATGATCGACTGCGCCGAGGACCGAGAGCGGTTCCAGAAGCTGCTCAACGAGCTGGCGCTCGAGCAGCCGCCCAACCGTACCGCGCGCGATCTGGGCGCCGCCCTGGCTCTGGCTCAGGAAGTCGGCTACCCGGTGGTCGTGCGGCCCAGCTATGTATTGGGCGGGCGGGCGATGGAGGTCGTGCACCAGCAGAGCGACCTCGAGCGCTACATGCGCGAGGCAGTCAAGGTGTCCAACGACTCGCCGGTGCTCATCGACCGTTTCCTGAACGATGCGATCGAAGTGGACGTGGACGCCATCTGCGACGGCCAAAGCGTGCTGATCGGCGGCGTCATGGAGCACATCGAGCAGGCCGGCGTGCATTCGGGGGACTCCGCTTGTTCGCTGCCGCCGTTCAGCCTGTCGCCGCAGCTGCAGGCCGAACTGCGCCGCCAGACGCAGGCACTGGCGCGGGCGCTGGGCGTGGTGGGATTGATGAACGTGCAGTATGCGATCCAGGACGGAGTCGTGTTCGTGCTGGAGGTCAACCCGCGCGCCTCGCGCACGGTCCCGTACGTGTCGAAGGCTACGGGACTGGCGCTGGCTAAGATCGCCGCGCGCTGCATGGTCGGCAAGACGCTCGCCGCTCAAGGCATCCATGCCGAGGTGGTTCCGTCTTATTACTCGGTCAAAGAAGCGGTATTCCCGTTCCTCAAGTTTCCGGGCGTGGACACCATACTCGGCCCTGAGATGAAGTCCACCGGCGAGGTAATGGGCGTGGGCGAAACCTTCGCCGAGGCGTTCGTGAAGTCCCAGCTGGCAGCTGGCGTGAAGCTGCCGGCGTCGGGAAAGGTGTTCATCAGCGTGCGCACGGCCGACAAGCCGAAAGTAGTCGACATCGCCCGCGCGCTGAGTGAGCTTGGCTTCAGCCTGATCGCTACACGCGGCACCGCCGCCTACCTGACTGATCACCGGCTGGCGGTCCAACCGGTCAACAAAGTCGCAGAAGGGCGGCCCCACATCGTCGACATGATCAAGAACGGCGAGATCGCGATGATCATCAATACTACCGACGAGCGCCGCTCATCGATCCAGGACTCGTACTCCCTGCGTCGCTCGGCGCTGCAGGCTCGCGTGACCTACTACACCACGGTGGCAGGCGCGCGAGCCGCCTGCACCGGCATGCAGCAGATGCGGGAGCTGCGCGCCTACTCGGTGCAGGAGCTGCACGCGAGGTTGGAGCGGCCGCTTAGCGGTGCTGCCCACCCGGCGTGATCCGCGTAGAATCCACACCGTCTATCGATGGGGCCGGATCGCTTCCGGCCCCTTGGCTTTCTAAGGGGAAATCGCTAAGGGGAAATGAGGGATGAGGAAGATTCCGTTGACCGCAGCCGGCGCCGAGAGGTTGCGAGCCGAGCTGCATCAGCTCAAAACGGTGGAGCGCCCGCGCGCGATCCAGGCAATCCAGGACGCGCGCGCCCACGGCGACCTGTCCGAGAACGCGGAGTACGAGGCCGCCAAGGAGCGCCAGAGCTTCATCGAGGGGCGCATTTCGGAGTTGGAGGCGAAGCTCGGTAACGCCCAGATCATCGAGCCCGCTCATCTGGACGCCGACGGCCGCTGCGTGTTCGGCGCCACGGTTGAACTGGAGGACATGACCAACGGCGAGGTGGTCACCTACCAGCTGGTAGGCGAGGATGAGGCCGACATCAAGCGTGGTAAGCTCTCCATCACCTCGCCCATCGGGCGCGCGCTGATCGGCAAGTATTCAGGCGACGTGGCGGAGGTGGAGGCACCCGGCGGTTTGCGGTCCTACGAAATTCTGGACGTCAAATACATCTAGTCCCTCCCAGCCGGTGTGTCTGCGGTGAGCCAGATCGCTGAAAGCCTTCACTGGCTTGCCGTCACCGTCTGGATCGGAGCGCTATGGACCATCGGCCTGCTGGTGGCCCCGACGCTGTTCCAGTTCGTCCCGGACCGGGTGTTGTTCGGCAGCCTCATGGCGCGGCTGTTCACCTATACGGCGCTGCTCGGGATCGGGTGCGGCGCATATCTGTTGCTGTTCAGGTTAGTCCGTTTCGGCAACCACTGTCTGCGGCAGGCGTTCTTCTGGGTGACGCTGGCGATGCTGGTGCTGACCCTGGTCGGCCAGTTCGGCGTCCACCCGATCCTCGACGCTCTCAGGCAGCAAGCGTTTCCGAAACAGGTGGCGGAAACGCTGCTGCGAGACCGCTTCGCTGCGTGGCATGGCGTGGCGAGCGTCCTCTACGTCGTCCAATGCGCGCTGGGCCTGGCGTTGGTGCTCTTGCAGCCCCGCGCGCCGACCTAGCCGGGCAGCGTCGCAACGCAAATGGCCCGCAGCAAGACCAGCAAAGCCTGGTTGCGCGAGCATGTGAGCGATGTCTACGTGCAGCGCGCTAGGCACGAAGGCTACCGCTCGCGGGCTGCCTACAAGCTGCAAGAAATCGCACGCTCGGATCGGCTCATCGCTGCAGGGATGACGGTGGTCGACCTCGGCGCCGCACCCGGCGGGTGGTCGCAGGTGGCGGCAGAACTGGTTGGTCCCAAGGGCAGAGTGATCGCAGTGGATCTGCTCGAGATGCAGCCCTTGCGCGCCGTCGTGTTTGTCCGAGGCGATTTTCGGGACGCCGCGACCGTCGCGCGCCTGGAAGCCGAGCTCGAGGCCGCGCCCGTCGACCTTGTGGTCTCGGACATGGCACCCAATATCAGCGGTATTGCGACGTCGGATCAGGCACGCGTGATGCACCTCGCGGAGCTGGCTCTGGACTTCGCCGTCAAATGGTTGAAACCTGAGGGAAACTTCCTGGTCAAAACATTCCAGGGCGCAGGCTTTCCGCAATTGCGGCAGGCTATGCGCAGGGATTTTCGGCAGGTGCTGACGCGCAAACCCCGGGCCTCCCGCGGACGCAGCAGCGAGATCTATCTGCTCGGCAAAGGGTTGATCGGCAAGGCGTGAGCCGCCCGCGGCGCAGGAATGCCTATACAATCGTTTCTTATTCGGTCGATACCCCGCAAGGGGTCAAGGAGTTGGTTTGAATAACCTCATCAAGAACGTCGCCATCTGGTTGGTCATCGCGCTGGTGCTGATGACGGTGTTCAATCAGTTCAGCGCCCGCCAGCCTACCCAGAAGTCGATGGACTACTCCACGTTCATCGAGGAGGTCCGCTCCGGCAACATCTCGAAGGTCGTGATCGAGGGCAAGGTGATCAAAGGCGAGAAGAAATCCGGGGAGAAATTCGTCACCTATCCCGCGCCCGACCTGTGGATGGTGAGCGACCTGCTCAAAAACGGGGTGTCGATCCAAGCCAAGCCCGAAGAAGAGCAGGGCTTCCTCATGCAGGTGTTCATCTCCTGGTTCCCGATGCTGCTGTTGATCGGCGTATGGATCTTCTTCATGCGTCAGATGCAGGGCGGCGGGCGCGGTGGCGCGTTCTCGTTCGGCAAGAGTCGCGCCCGCATGCTGGACGAGAGCAGCAACCAGGTGACTTTCGCCGACGTGGCCGGCTGCGAGGAGGCCAAAGAGGAGGTGAAGGAGCTGGTCGAGTTCCTGCGCGATCCGGGCAAGTTCCAGAAGCTGGGGGGTCGCATCCCGCGCGGGGTCCTGCTGGTGGGCAGCCCTGGCACCGGCAAGACCCTGCTGGCCAAGGCGATCGCGGGTGAGGCCAAAGTGCCCTTTTTCAGCATCTCCGGTTCCGACTTCGTCGAAATGTTCGTCGGCGTGGGCGCGGCGCGCGTGCGCGATATGTTCGACCAAGCCAAGAAGCACGCGCCTTGCATCGTGTTCATCGATGAGATCGACGCAGTGGGCCGCCAGCGCGGCGCTGGGCTGGGCGGCGGTAACGACGAGCGCGAGCAAACGCTCAACCAGCTGCTGGTCGAGATGGACGGCTTCGAAGGCAACTCCGGCGTAATCGTCATTGCCGCCACCAACCGCCCCGACGTGCTCGACCCGGCGCTGATGCGGCCGGGCCGCTTCGACCGCCAGGTCGTCGTGCCGCTGCCCGACATCCGGGGTCGCGAGCAGATCCTCAACGTGCACATGCGCAAAGTGCCAGTCGCGCCCGACGTGCGCGCCGACATCATCGCGCGCGGTTGCCCGGGATTCTCGGGGGCGGATCTCGCGAACCTGGTCAACGAGGCGGCGCTGTTCGCGGCGCGGGGCAACAAGCGCTTGGTCGAAATGGACGATTTCGAGCGGGCCAAGGACAAGATCATCATGGGCGCGGAGCGCCGCTCCATGATCATGCCCGAGGAGGAGCGCCGCAACACCGCATATCACGAGTCTGGACACGCGGTGATCGCGAAATCGCTGCCGAAGAGCGACCCGGTGCATAAGGTGACCATCATCCCGCGCGGACGTGCGCTTGGGGTCACCATGCAGCTGCCCGAGCAGGACCGCTACAGTTACGACCGCGACTACCTGCTGAATCGTATCGCCGTATTGTTCGGTGGTCGAATCGCGGAAGAGGTATTCATGGGTCAGATGACCACCGGTGCGAGCGATGACTTTCGCAAGGCCACCGATGTGGCGCGCCGGATGGTCACCGAGTGGGGCATGACCGACGCGCTGGGGCCCATGGTTTACGGGGAGGACGAGGGGGAGGTGTTCCTCGGCCGCTCGATCACCACGCATAAGAACGTCTCCGAGGCGACCATGCAGAGCGTCGACGCCGAGATCCGACGCATCATCGATCAGCAATATGCGTTGGCGCGCAAGCTGATCGAGGACAACCGGGACAAGGTCGAAACCATGGCCAAGGCGCTGCTGGAGTGGGAAACGATCGATTCGGATCAAATCAACGACATCATGGCCGGCCGGCCGCCGCGTCCACCCAAGCCGACGCCTTCAGCGCCACCGCCGGCGCCGCCAGACAGCACGCCTACAGCGCCTGCGCCGAGCGCGATGCCCGCTTCAGAAGTCAAGTGAGCGATGGGGCGAGGGGTGAAAGAGAGCTCCTCACCCCTCGTTTCGTACCCCGCGCTCACCGGTCGCAACCTTCGCTGCGGCCGCTTTACCCTGGCGCTGACCCGGCCCCTGATCATGGGCGTGGTCAACGTGACGCCGGATTCGTTCTCGGATGGTGGCCGATTCTTGGAGAGCGAGCTGGCCGTTGCCCGCGGGAACGAGCTGGCGCGGCAGGGGGCGGACATCCTGGACATCGGGGGCGAGTCCACGCGCCCGGGCGCGCAGCCCGTGCCCGAGGCGCAAGAGCTGGCCCGGGTCCTGCCCGTGCTTGAAGGGCTGCGCGGGCTCGACCTCCCGCTGTCGGTCGACACTTACAAGCCGGCAGTGATGCGCGCGGCGCTGGCGGCCGGTGCCAGCATGATCAACGACATCAACGCGCTGCAGAGTGAGGCTGCGCTCGACGCGATAGCGGCCTCGGATTGCGGCATCTGCCTCATGCACAAGCAGGGCGATCCCCTCAGCATGCAGCAGAACCCGCACTACGCCGACGTGGTAAGCGAAGTTCGCGCGTTCCTCGCACGCCGCGTGGCAGCGTGCGAAACGGCGGGCATCTCCCGCAGTCGCATCGTGGTCGACCCCGGCTTCGGCTTCGGCAAGAGCGCCGCGCATAACCTGGAGCTGCTGCGCAACCTCGGGGCGCTGGCCGGCCTCGGGGTTCCGGTTCTTGTGGGCCTCTCGCGTAAATCCACTTTGGGTAGAATCACCAATCAGCCGGTCGAGCAGAGGACCATCGCCAGCGTCACGTCTGCGTTGCTTGCGGTGCAACGCGGTGCTGCGATCGTGCGCGTGCATGACGTGGCGCAGACGCACGATGCACTGCGGATCCTGGACGCTGTCGAGGAGGCGGGCTTCGGCTTCGATGACTAGGAAATACTTCGGCACCGATGGCGTACGCGGGAAAGTTGGCGAGCTGCCTATCACCCCCGAACTGGTGATGCACCTTGGGTACGCAGCTGGCAAGGTGTTGGCCGGCAGCGCATCGCACAGTGCCGCTGCTGGCGATCCTCCCGCAGTCTTGATCGGCAAGGACACTCGCATCTCCGGCTACATGCTGGAATCGGCGCTACAGGCCGGATTGTCCGCTGCCGGAGTGGACATTTACCTCAGTGGGCCGCTGCCGACGCCCGCTGTCGCCTATCTGACCCGTGCCTTGCGCCTGCAGGCGGGCATCGTGATCAGTGCGTCGCACAATCCGTTCGAGGACAACGGCATCAAGTTCTTCGCCGCCAGCGGCGACAAACTGCCGGATACAATCGAGCAGCAAATCGAGCGCCGGCTGGAAGACCCGATCGTGACAGCGCCCTCTGCCGGGTTGGGCAAGGCGCGTCGCATCAACGATGCGGCGGGGCGCTACATCGAGTTTTGCAAGAGCACATTCCCGACCGATCTGGACCTGCGCGGGCTCAAGATCGTCGTGGACTGCGCCCATGGCGCCACTTATCACATTGCGCCCCACGTGCTGCACGAGCTGGGGGCAGACGTCGTGGCGGTAGGCAATCAGCCCGATGGTCTCAACATCAACCGCGACTGCGGCGCCACGCATCCGCAAACACTCGCCCAGGCAGTCAGCGGCAACGATGCCGACCTAGGGATCGCCTTGGATGGCGACGGCGACCGGGTGGTGATGGCCGGCCGATCCGGCCGATTGTACGACGGCGACCAGTTGCTGTTCGTGATCGCGCGCCACCGCCAGCTCAGCGGCACACTCAAAGGCGGGGTCGTCGGCACCTTGATGACCAACCTAGGCTTGCAGCGGGCGCTTGCACAGCGCGAGATTGCATTCCAGCGCGCGGCGGTGGGCGACCGCTACGTGCTTGAGAAACTACACGAGCTTGGCTGGCAGCTCGGCGGCGAAAACTCTGGCCACATCATCTGCCTCGACAAGCATACAACCGGCGATGGCATCGTCTCCGCGCTGCAAGTGTTGCATGCGCTGCGCGCGAGCGACGTGGCGCTGGAGCGCCTCGCTTCCGAGCTGGTCCTGTACCCGCAGGTCCTGGTCAATGTCCGCGTCGAGCCCGGCGTCGATCCCGGGCGTCCGCAAGTTCAGGCGGCTGTGCGCAACGCTACCGTCAGGCTGGCCGAGCGTGGCAGGGTGCTGCTCCGCCCCTCGGGCACCGAGCCCGTGATCCGAGTCATGGTGGAGGGCGAATCGGAGACTCTGGTTCGCGAGCTGGCGGAGTCAATCGCTGCCTCGATCCGGGCGTCCGGGAAGACGGAGTCCAGCGGCGAGGATTGACTTACCCCGCCTGCGCCGGTTCGCCCGCGAGAGACCTCGCGGAACCGCAAGGTGCGGCCCGCAGTGCCCACGGGGATCAAGCAGTTATTCTCGCGTGTGGCAGTGTAACGGAACTGTCATCTGGCGAGGCTAGACTGCGCTCGCGTTCACACTTCTAAGTTTAGCGTCCACCTGGGGGGACAAGCCGATGCGCAACTACCTCGTTCGGACCTTATTGCTGTTGGCAGCCGGGGCGGCCCCACTCCTGGGGAACGCCGCCGACATCACTGGTGCAGGCGCGACCTTCCCCTATCCGATCTATGCCAAGTGGGCAGACGCCTATAAGACTCAGACGGGGATCGGCATGAATTATCAGTCCATCGGCTCTGGCGGCGGGATCAAGCAGATCAAGGCCAAGACCGTGGACTTCGGCGCCTCGGACATGCCCTTGACCCCGGAGGAACTCAACAAGGAGGGACTGCTGCAATTCCCCGCCATCGTCGGAGGCGTGGTGCCCGTGATCAACCTGGACGGTGTGGCGCCGGGTCAGCTGCGTCTGACCGGGCGCGTGCTCGCCGACATCTTCCTTGGAAATATCAAGAACTGGAATGATCCCGCGCTCGCGGCGCTCAATCCGGATCTCAAGCTTCCCGCTTCCCCCATCACCGTGGTGCGCCGGGCCGATGGATCGGGTACCACCTTCGTGTTCACCGATTACCTTTCGCAGGTCAGCAACGAGTGGAAGAGCCGGGTTGGAGAGGGGACGTCGGTGTCATGGCCGGTCGGAGTGGGTGGCAAGGGTAACGAAGGCGTTGCAGCCTACGTCCAGCGCATCAAAGGCTCGATCGGCTATGTGGAGTACGCTTACGCGAAAAAGAACAAGATGGGGCACACCCAGATGCAAAACCGCGCTGGCCAAGTCGTGCAACCAGACGACGAGACCTTTGCCGCCGCGGCGGCCAATGCGCGCTGGGACAAGGCTCCGGGTTTCTACGAGCTGCTGACCGATCAACCCGGCGCCAAGAGCTGGCCCATGACCGGTGCCAGCTTTATCCTGTTGCACAAGGTTCCGAGCGACCCGGCCAAGACCGGGCAGGTGCTCGCGTTTTTCGACTGGGCCTTCAAGAACGGCGGGGCCATGGCGAGCGAGCTGGACTATGTAGCGATGCCGGCCAGCGTCGTCAAGCTGATCGAGGACGCCTGGCGGACCCAGATCAAGAGCGCTAGCGGCGACCTGGTCTGGAACCGCTGAGGGCGTTGCCCGGCGGACGATCCGGGTGCCGCCGCCGGGCTGGGCAGCCCGGCGGCGTTGTTTATTCGTTTCAATTTTGAGCGGAACCGGAGTAAATTTGGGCTCGCCTTCGATCAGTGATGCGCTGACAGTGCCGACGGACGAGCCGACTGCCCATTACAACACCGTCAAGCAGGCGCGGCAGGACGTCCTGTTCCGGCGGACGACCCAGTTGTTCGCGGTTTTGGTGTTGACCCTGCTTGCGGCCATTGTCGTCTCGCTGACGATCGGCGCGGCCCCTGCGTTCCAAAAGTTCGGGCTTCACTTCGTGGTCGACACGCAGTGGAACCCGGTGACCGAGGAGTTCGGCGGCTTTGTACCGATCTTCGGCACGCTCGCCACCTCGGCGGTGGCGTTGCTCATCGCCATTCCGCTGAGCTTCGGCATCGCGCTGTTCCTGACCGAGCTGTGCCCGACGTCGCTGCGCACGCCGTTGGGCATCGTGATCGAGCTGCTCGCGGCGGTCCCCAGCATCATCTATGGGATGTGGGGTCTGTTCGTGTTTGCGCCGTTGTTCGCGGAGTACGTGCAGCCTTTCCTGCAGTCCACTCTCGGCCACGTTCCGCTGCTGGGCACGTTGTTTCAAGGGGCGCCCATGGGCATCGGGATCTTGACTGCCGGGATCATCCTCTCCTTCATGGTGATTCCCTTCATCGCGGCGGTCATGCGGGACGTGTTCGAGATCGTGCCGGCGATCCTCAAGGAATCGGCCTACGCACTGGGATCCACCACCTGGGAAGTGGTCTGGCATGTGGTCCTGCCTTACACCAAGGCCGGGGTGGTGGGCGGGGTCATGCTCGGGCTCGGGCGGGCGCTGGGCGAGACCATGGCCGTGACCTTCGTGATCGGCAACTCCTACGACCTCAGCATGTCTCTGTTCAGCCCGGGCAACAGCATCGCCTCCAGCCTGGCCAACGAGTTTGCCGAGGCGCACAGCGAGATGCATACCAGCGCGCTCATCGCGCTGGGGCTGCTGCTGTTCGTGATCAGTTTGATCGTGCTGGCTGTAGCCAAGCTGCTCCTGCTGCGTGTGGCCCGTGGCGAAGGCCAGCGCACCTGAGCGACGCCAAGGAAGCCGCGATGGACTTGTACAGGAAACGCGTTGTCGCCAACCAGATCGGTTTGACCCTGTCCATGGTCGCGATGATGATCGGGCTGGGTGCGCTGGTCTGGATCCTCGGCACGCTGGTGTTGAAGGGGTTAGGGGCGGTGAAGCCGCAGGTCTTCCTCGAGATGACGCCGCCCCCGGGCAACGACGGCGGGTTGCTCAACGCCATCTACGGCAGCCTGTTGATGGTTGGCGTCGGCACCTTGATTGCGACCCCGACCGGAATCCTCGCCGGCATCTACCTGGCCGAGTATGGGCAGCGCAGCTGGCTTGCTCCGGTGACCCGCTTCGTCAACGACATCCTGCTGTCGGCCCCGTCCATCATCCTGGGGTTGTTCGTGTACGCCGTCTACGTTGCCAAAGTCGGTCACTTCTCTGGCTGGGCGGGGGCATTCGCTCTGGCGCTCATCGCTATCCCTGTCATTGTCCGGGCCACCGACAACATGCTGTCACTGGTGCCCAACAGCCTGCGAGAGGCGGCCGCGGCGCTGGGAGCGCCGCGTTGGAAGATCATTCTCCTGGTAACGCTGCGGGCCGCGCGTGCCGGCGTCCTGACGGGGGTCTTGCTTTCTGTGGCCCGCGTCAGCGGAGAGACCGCACCTTTGCTGTTTACGTCGCTCAACAATCAATTCTGGAGCAGCGACTTGAACGCGCCTGTGGCCAACCTGCCGGTGGTGATATTCCAGTTCGCCATGAGCCCCTACGAAGACTGGAAGCGTCTGGCGTGGGTCGGCGCGCTGCTCATCACCCTGAGCGTGCTACTCCTTTCGATCATCGCGCGGGTCCTGACCCGCCAGAAAATCTCCACCTGAGCGGTGCGGGAACCCGCGAGGCGACAGCGACATGGACACAACGGTGGGACTGGACCCGAAGCGAAAGGAGACCGTGACGGCTCCCAAGATCCGGATCCGCGATCTGAACTTCTTCTACGGGGACTATCAGGGTCTGAAAAAGATCACCATGGACGTCCCCGAGAAGAAGGTGACAGCGTTCATCGGTCCTTCCGGATGCGGGAAGTCGACTCTGCTGCGCACGCTGAACCGCATGTACGACCTGTATCCGCGTCAGCGTGCCGAGGGCGAAATCTTGTTCAATGGCAGGAACATCCTGACGCCCAAGCAGGACCTCAATCTGCTGCGCGCGAAGATCGGCATGGTGTTCCAGAAGCCTACGCCGTTTCCCATGTCGATCTTTGATAACATCGCATTCGGCGTGCGCTTGTACGAGCACCTATCCAACGCGCACATGGACGAGCGCGTGGAATGGGCGCTGCGTAAAGCCGCCCTGTGGGAGGAAGTCAAGGACAAGCTGAATCAAAGTGGGCTCAGCCTGTCAGGAGGTCAACAGCAGCGCCTGTGCATCGCTCGCGGCATCGCGGTGAAGCCCGAGGTTCTGCTACTCGATGAACCGACCTCGGCGCTCGACCCGATCTCCACCGCCAAGATCGAGGAGTTGGTCTCGGAGCTCACGCAGGATTACACCATCGTCATCGTGACCCACAACATGCAGCAGGCCGCGCGCGTGTCGGATTACACGGCCTACATGTACCTGGGCGAGCTGATCGAGTTCGACGCCACCGACACGATCTTCATCAAACCCAAGAACCAAGCGACGGAAGACTACATCACAGGAAGGTTCGGCTGAATCGGACCGCCTGATGTAGTGGGGCGCCCTTGGCTGACTACTACATTGCCGGACGCTTCGGCTCGTAGCGCGATGGTATATGTGGCGACGGAGGTGGCGGGTTAATCCCGCTGCCGTGCGCCGCCTCGCGCGAAATTGACCCGCCCCCCCCGCTCAGAGTAACATTCCCCAGTTTTTACACAGGGTTGCCGGGCAGCTGGTTCGCTTAACTTAGGATGGCGGCTCGGTCTTTCTCGAAAAGATGCGGGCAAAGCTGGTCGCGGGAAACTGGAAGATGCACGGGTGCCTTCCAGACAACGCGAAGCTGCTGGCAGAGGTCATCGACGGTTCCCGGGCGCTCTCGCGGGCGCAGCAGGCCGTATGCGTCCCGTTCCCCTATCTGGAACAGGCGCGCGGCATCCTGCGCGGGACGCGGATCGCGTGGGGCGCGCAGAACCTGAGCCAACATGCCAAAGGGGCCTACACGGGAGAAGTGTCGGGCGGGATGCTGCGCGACTTCGACTGCGCTTATGTGATCGTGGGCCACTCGGAGCGTCGCACTCTGTACGGCGAGGACAGCGACACGGTTGCCCTGAAATTCAAAGCAGCGGTGGACGTCGGTCTGGTGCCTATCCTGTGCGTGGGCGAGACCTTGGCACAGCGTGAGGCGGGCGAGACCGAGTCGGCGGTGGACACCCAGCTCGCGGCGGTAACGGGCCGCTTCGGGGCGAAGGCACTGGCTTCCGCCGTCGTTGCGTACGAGCCGGTGTGGGCCATCGGTACCGGCAAAACCGCTACACCCGAGCAGGCACAAGCCGTCCATGCGCACATTCGCGGGCGCGTAGCCAGCGACCAAAGAGCGGTGGCCCAGGAGCTGCGCATCCTCTACGGGGGCAGTGTGAAGGCCGCCAATGCAGCGGAGCTTTTTGGCATGCCGGATATCGACGGTGGGCTGATCGGTGGGGCGTCGTTGATCGCAAGCGAGTTTGTGGCGATCTGCCAGGCGGCGGACCGCTGAGGCAATCTTGAGGGTAGGCTGATGATCGACATCTTGATTCTGTTCGTGCATGTGATTGCCGCAATAGGGGTGGTGGGCCTGGTGCTGCTTCAGCACGGCAAGGGTGCGGACATGGGAGCAGCGTTTGGCAGCGGCGCGTCGGGCAGTCTGTTCGGGGCGTCGGGCTCGGCCAACTTTCTCAGCCGCAGCACCGCGGTGTTGGCTGCCGTTTTCTTCCTCACGAGCATGGGGCTCACGTATGTCATCAGTCACAAGCCCCAGGTGAGCAGCGTAATGGACACGCCCGCGAGCCAGCAGCCGGCGAACCAGCCTCCAGCAGCCCAGGACAAGCCGGCCGAAAGCACCCCCGCTCCAGCGGACTCCAAGGCAAAGGACATCCCGAAGTAGACGGGAAGGCCCGGCAGGCGAGGTGCAGCGGTGAAATTGCCGATGTGGTGAAATTGCCGATGTGGTGAAATTGGTAGACACGCCGTCTTGAGGGGGCGGTGGCGAAAGCCGTGTGAGTTCGAGTCTCACCATCGGCACCACGGTTGGACGACGCACGGGTTCGATGCAAGTGGCGTCGAATGAGGGACGCCTTGCGGAGAGGGCTCTGCACTGCGGGCAGCGCGGGATAGGCTGTCCTGCAAGATCGAGTAGGAGCCTTTCCCTCGTCGGGATCGGCACTGGAGAGGACATGCTGCAACAGTATTTTCCGATCCTGATGTTCATCTGCGTGGGGCTTGCGATCGGGATCCTGCTCCCCCTGATCGGCAGCGGCGCTAGCCGGGCGCTCGGCGTGCACAGGCCCGACCCGGAAAAGCTGTCGCCCTACGAATGCGGGTTCGAAGCGTTCGAGGATGCCCGCATGAAGTTCGACGTCCGCTATTACCTGGTTGCCATCCTCTTCATCCTGTTCGATCTCGAGATCGCCTTCCTCTTTCCGTGGGCCGTCGTTCTACGGGAGATCGGCCTATTCGGATTCGTGTCGATGATCATTTTCCTCGGCATCCTGGTGGTCGGGTTCCTCTACGAATGGAAGAAGGGCGCGCTGGAATGGGAGTGAAACCTTTCGCCCTTGGGCGCGGTCTGCCAAATGGGGGAACTGAGTCGCCTGGGGTAGTCGCAGTCGGAGCCTGGACATGAGCATCGAAGGTGTCACCGAGAAGGGTTTTGTCACGACGACGCTGGACAACGTGATCAACTGGACCCGCACCGGGTCGCTGTGGCCGATGACTTTTGGCCTGGCTTGCTGCGCGGTGGAGATGATGCACGCGGGGGCGGCACGTTACGATCTGGACCGCTTCGGCATCGTGTTCCGCCCGAGCCCGCGACAGTCCGACTTGATGATCGTGGCCGGCACCTTGTGCAACAAGATGGCGCCCGCTTTGCGCAAGGTCTACGATCAGATGGCCGAACCGCGCTGGGTGATCTCGATGGGGTCTTGCGCCAACGGCGGGGGCTACTACCACTACTCGTACTCGGTCGTGCGCGGCTGCGACCGCATTGTTCCGGTGGACGTATACGTCCCGGGCTGCCCGCCAACCTCGGAAGCTCTGCTCTACGGCATCATCCAGCTGCAGAACAAGATCCGACGCACCAACACCATCGCCCGCTAGCGACCCTCCTACGCCGAATGCCCACGCGCATCGACGAGCTGCGCAGCGCCCTGGAGCTGCACTTTGACGGCCGCCTGGTGAGCTTGGTGCGCGTCGGCGACGAGCTTACGATGGTGATCGAACCAGCCGACCTCGTGAGCGTCGGACGGACCTTGCGCGACGCGCCCGATCTGCGCTTCGAGCAACTTGTCGATTTGTGCGGCGTCGACTATCTGACATACAAGGACGGCGCGCGGGAAGGTCGCCGTTTCGCCATCGTCTACCATCTGTTGTCGATCGCCCACAACCGGCGGCTGCGGTTGCGCACCTTCGCCTATGACGACGAGCTGCCGGTCGTCGACTCGGTCACCGGGCTGTGGCCAGCGGCCAACTGGTACGAACGCGAGGCCTTTGACCTGCTGGGGATCGTGTTCACCGGGCATCCCGACCTGCGGCGCATTCTCACCGACTACGGTTTTGTCGGCCACCCTTTCCGCAAGGACTTCCCGCTGTCCGGGAATGTCGAGATGCGCTACGACCCCGACCAGCAGCGCGTGATTTATCAACCCGTCAGTATCGAACCGCGCGAAATCGTGCCGCGGGTGCTGCGGGAAGAGAACTATGCGGACATCGAACCCAAGCCGAAGCAATAGAGCATGGCTGAAATTCGAAATTACACGATCAATTCTGGCTGTGGCCATCGGGCGCAGGCGCCCGGCTTAACTTGCTCAGGCAAGTTAGCCTGCGCCGGAGTTCATGGTGCTTTGGCCTCTCGCGAGCTTCGGTAGAACAGACGACCACACCATGGCGGAGATTCGCAACTACACCATGAACTTTGGTCCGCAGCATCCGGCGGCGCACGGGGTGCTGAGGCTGGTGCTGGAGCTCGACGGCGAGGTGATCCAGCGCGCCGACCCGCACATCGGGTTACTGCACCGGGCGACGGAGAAGCTGGCGGAGCACAAGACTTATCTGCAGTCCGTGCCCTACATGGATCGGCTCGACTACGTGTCCATGATGTGCAACGAGCACGCCTACTGCATGGCCATCGAGAAGCTGCTGAACCTGGACGTGCCGTTGCGGGCTCAGTACATCCGGGTGATGTTCGACGAGATCACGCGGATATTGAATCACCTCTTGTGGCTCGGCGCGCATGCGCTGGACATCGGGGCCATGACCGTGTTCCTGTACTGCTTCCGCGAACGCGAGGATCTGATGGACTGCTACGAGGCGGTGTCCGGCGCGCGCCTGCACGCCGCCTACTACCGCCCAGGCGGCGTCTACCGCGATCTGCCCGAGCGCATGCCGCAGTATCAAGAATCACCCTTCCGCGGCCAAGAGGCGGTTAAACGCGTCAACGCGAACCGCCAGGGCAGCCTCCTGGACTTCATCGGGGACTTTTCCGCTCGCTTCCCGAGACTGGTGGACGAGTATGAGACGCTGCTCACCGACAACCGCATCTGGAAGCAACGCACGGTAGGCGTAGGCGTGGTCTTGCCCGAGCGCGCCAAGGCGCTCGGATTCAGCGGGCCGATGCTACGCGGATCGGGGGTGGAGTGGGACTTGCGCAAGAAGCAGCCCTACGAGGTCTACGACCGCATGCAGTTCGATATCCCCGTCGGGGTCAACGGTGACTGCTACGACCGCTACCTGGTGCGGATCGAGGAAATGCGCCAGAGCAACCGCATCGTTACGCAGTGCATCGACTGGTTGCGCAGCAATCCCGGGCCGGTGATAACCGGTAACCATAAGGTGGCCCCACCGTCGCGCCTGGAAATGAAAGCCAACATGGAAGAGCTGATCCATCATTTCAAGCTCTTTACCGAAGGCTTCCACGTGCCCGAAGGGGAAGCTTACGCGGCAGTGGAAGCCCCCAAGGGGGAGTTCGGCATCTACATCCTCTCCGACGGCGCCAACAAGCCCTATCGGTTGAAGATTCGCGCACCGGGCTTTGCGCATCTGGCCGCGATCGACGAGATGGCAAAGGGGCACATGATTGCCGATGTCGTCGCCATCATCGGAACCCAGGACATCGTCTTCGGCGAAGTGGACCGCTGAGCGCAGATGAGATCATGTTGAGCCAAAACGCATTGGCCCGGATCGACAAGGCCATCGCCAAATATCCTGCAGGCCAGAAGCAGTCAGCGGTGATGGCGGCGCTCACCGTCGCCCAGGATGAGCAGGGTTTCCTGTCGAGCGAGACGATGGACTTCGTAGCGGAGTACCTGGGCATGCCGCCGGTAGCGGTGTACGAAGTGGCGAGCTTCTACTCCATGTACGACCTCGAGCCTGTAGGCAAGCACAAGTTGTGCATCTGCACCAACCTGCCGTGTGCTCTGTCCGGAGCCACGGAGGCGGCCGCGCATCTGAAAAAGAGACTCGGGACCGGCTGGAACGAGACCACGCGCGACGGCCGATTCACGCTCAAGCAAGGCGAATGTTTCGGCGCCTGCGGCGATGCGCCGGTGCTGTTGCACAACAACAAGAAGCTGCTGATCGAGATGAGCCCCGACAAGCTCGACCGACTGATCGCGGAGCTGTCCAAGTGAGAACCTCACATCCTCCCTTCGCAGCCGACGTCTACGGGCCTGATGCCATCATCCTCAAGGGGCTGGACGGCCTGAACTGGCGATTGGAGGACTATGCAGCGCGCGGCGGTTATCAAGCCCTCAAGAAGATCCTCGACGAAAAGATTTCGCCCGAGGCGGTGATCGCGGAGGTGAAGAAGTCGAGTCTGCGCGGGCGTGGCGGCGCGGGCTTTCCCACCGGGCTGAAATGGAGTTTCATGCCGCGCAACTTCACCGGTCAGAAGTACCTGGTGTGCAACTCCGACGAGGGCGAGCCGGGGACATTCAAGGACCGCGATATCCTGCGTTATAACCCGCACATCGTGATCGAGGGTATGGCGATCGCGGCCTACGCGATGGGCATCAGCGTCGGGTACAACTATATCCATGCCGAGATCTGGGAGACCTACGAGCGCTTCGAGCAGGCGCTGCAGGAAGCCTACGCCGCGGGCTATCTGGGCAGCAACATTCTCGGCTCCCAGTTTAGCTTCGACCTCTATGCCCATCACGGTTGGGGCGCTTACATCTGCGGCGAGGAGACGGCGCTGCTCGAGTCTTTGGAGGGCAAGCGGGGGCAGCCGCGTTTCAAGCCGCCGTTCCCCGCCAGTTTTGGCCTGTACGGAAAGCCCACGACCATCAACAACACGGAGACTTTTGCTGCGGTTCCGTGGATCATCATCAATGGCGGTGACGCCTTCCTTGCTTTGGGTCGGCCCAACAATGGCGGCACCAAGATCTTTTCGGTCACCGGCCATGTGGAGCGTCCGGGCAACTACGAGATCAGACTGGGGACGCCCTTCGCGAAGCTGCTGGAGATGGCGGGCGGCATGCGCGGCGGCCACCGGTTGAAGGCCTGCATTCCCGGCGGATCGTCGATGCCCGTCTTGCCCGGCGATGTCATGCTCGGCACCGACATGGACTATGACTCGATCGCTAAAGCGGGTTCCATGCTGGGCTCGGGGGCAGTCATCTGCATGGATGAGACCACCTGCATGGTGCGCGCGCTGCTGCGCTTGTCGTATTTCTACTACGAGGAGTCCTGCGGTCAATGCACCCCCTGCCGCGAGGGGACGGGGTGGCTGTACCGGATGGTCGATCGGATCGAGCACGGCAAGGGGGCCCCGGAGGATTTAGACACCCTGCTATCGGTGAGCGACAACATCGCCGGGCGCACCATCTGTGCGCTGGGGGATGCGGCCGCGCTGCCGGTGAAGAGCTTCATCAAGCACTTCCGCGCAGAGTTCGAGTATCACATCGAACACAAGCGGTGCCTTGTGGGCGAGCCTGCCTACGCCTGAGTCGGACGAGACGCACGAAGATGGCGGTGGTCAATATCGAGATCGACGGACAAAGCGTCGAAGTCCCGGCGAACTCCACGATCATGGAAGCAGCCAACCGGCTCGGCATTTACGTGCCGCATTTTTGCTATCACAAGAAACTGTCGATCGCCGCCAACTGCCGGATGTGCCTGGTGCAGGTCGAGAAGGCGCCCAAGCCGCTGCCGGCGTGTGCCACGCCTGTCACCGAGGGCATGAAGGTGTACACGCATTCGGCCGCGGCGATCCAGGCGCAGAAGGGGGTAATGGAGTTTCTTCTGATCAACCATCCGCTCGATTGCCCGATTTGCGACCAGGGTGGCGAATGCCAGCTGCAGGACTTGGCGGTCGGCTATGGAGGTAGCTCGTCGCGCTACCGCGAGCCCAAGCGCGTCGTGGTCAGCAAGGAAATTGGCCCGCTGGTAGCGGCGGAGGAGATGAGCCGCTGCATCCAGTGCACGCGCTGCGTGCGCTTTGGCCAGGAGATCGCCGGCGTCATGGAGTTGGGGCTGGTTGGCCGCAGCGAGCACGCCGAGATCGTCGCCTTCGTCGGCAAGACGGTGGAGTCCGAGCTGTCGGGCAACATGATCGACATCTGTCCGGTGGGTGCGCTGACTTCCAAGCCGTTCCGCTTCACCGCCCGCCCCTGGGAGCTGTCGAGCCGAAGATCCATCAGCCCGCACTGCGCTCTGGGTTCCAATCTGATCGTGCAAGTCAAGCTGGATCGTGTCCTGCGCGTTCTGCCGCTGGAGGACGAAGACATCAACCAATGCTGGTTGTCGGACAAGGACCGCTTCTCATACGAGGGGTTGAACTCGGACGAGCGGCTCACCACCCCGATGATCAAGCGTGACGGCAGATGGGAGCAGGTCGACTGGCCGATCGCGCTGGAGCACGTCGCGCGCGGGCTCAAAGCGGTGCGCGACAAGCATGGTGCGCAGGCGATCGGCGCGCTGGCCACGCCGCACTCAACGCTCGAGGAGCTGTACCTGCTGCAGGCGCTGATGCGCGGGATGGGTAGCGGAAACGTCGATTTCCGGCTACGGCAGAGCGATTTTTCGCTGGACGGGAAGATGGCGGGTGCACCCTGGCTCGGCATGAAGATCACCGACGTGGCGCAACTCGATCGCGCGCTCGTGATCGGAAGCCAACTGCGCAAGGATCATCCGCTCTTGGCGCAGCGGCTGCGTCAAGGCGCTAGAAAAGGCGCGCAAGTCAGCGTAGTGCATGCGCTGGACGACGAGCAGCTCATCTTGCTGCATGAGAGACTCATCATCCCGCCCGCGCGGATGGCGGACGCGCTGGCGCAGGTTCTCAAGGGCGCGTGCAAGCTTAGCGGGGCGCTGCTAGGTCCGGAGCTGACCCGGGCGCTGGACGCGGTCTCGGTTTCGCCACAGGCGCAACGGATTGCTGAAAGCCTCCTGTCCGGCAGCAACCGCGCGGTGCTGTTGGGGAATCTGGCGCAGCACCACCCGCAGGCATCCGTGCTGCACCAGTTCGGCTTCGCCCTGGCGAGCAGCTGCGGCGCGAAGTTCGGCTTCCTGGGCGAGGCGGCAAACAGCGTGGGCGGATACGTCGCTGGCGCCGTGCCTTTCGGCACGCCTGCGGGGCTCAACGCCGGGCAGATGCTCGCGCACCCGATGCACGCCTATCTGCTGCTGAATGCCGAGGTCGACCTCGACACGCACGACCCTCATCGCGCCATGTCGGCGATGCGCGGCGCCGACTTCGTCGTAGCGCTGTCCGCCTTCCGCCATCGGGCGGTCGAGTACGCGCACGCGCTGCTTCCCATAGCTCCCTTTACCGAAACGGCCGGCTCGTTCATCAGCACGGAAGGGCGGCTGCAGGCCTTCAACGGCGTCGTGAGACCGCTGGGGGAGGCGCGCCCGGCCTGGAAGGTTCTGCGCGTATTGGGCAATCTTCTGGGCGCGCCCGGGTTCGAGTTCGCGTCGGCCGAGGAAGTGCGCGCGGAGCTTCTACGCGAAGGCGACCTTCCGGCGCGGCTGTCTAACGCGCTTGCTGCGAGCCGCCCGGTCCCGACCCTGACGTCGAGCACCGGCGGCCTGCAGCGTATCGCCGACGTGCCTATCTATTTCGCCGACGCGCTGGTGCGCAGGGCGCAATCGCTGCAACGGACAGCGGACGCCGCCGTGCCGGTTGCGTCGATGTCTGGCGCCCTGCTGGTCCGGCTCGGACTGCGCCAGGCCGATGAGGTGCATATCTCCGCGGACGGCGACGGCGAGGCCGTGCTCCAGGTGAGACGCGATGACCATGTCCCCGCCGACTGCGTGCGCATTCCGGCGGCGCACCCGCTGACCGCAACCCTCGGATCGATGTTTGGCGAGGTACGGCTCGCTCGCGCGCCGGTCGAAGACGAGGTGAGGGCCTGATGGGAGAGTTCCTGGAGCGCGCACTGGGCCCGGCCGGGCTAGCGCTGTGGACGCTGATGAAGATCGTCGCAATCGCGGTTCCCCTGATACTGACCGTGGCGTACTTGACGCTGGCGGAGCGCAAGGTGATCGGCTACATGCAGGTGCGCATAGGTCCCAACCGCGTCGGGCCCAGAGGCTGGCTGCAGCCTTTCGCCGACGTGCTCAAGCTGCTGGTCAAGGAGATCGTGGTTCCGTCAGGCGCGAACAAGATCCTGTTCGTGCTGGCGCCCATCCTGGTGCTGACCCCCGCGCTCGCCGCCTGGGCGGTCATTCCATTTGGACCGCAGAGCGTCCTGGCCAACATCGACGCCGGGTTACTGTACATCCTGGCTATGACGTCCGTGGGTGTGTACGGCGTCATCATCGCGGGCTGGGCGTCGAACTCAAAGTATGCCTTCCTTGGCAGCATGCGCTCTGCGGCGCAGATCGTAGCCTACGAGCTGGCCATGGGTTTCGCACTGGTGGGTGTGCTGCTGGCTGCACACAGCATGAACCTGGGGGACATCGTTAAGGGCCAGGCCGGCGGTTGGGGGCTATTGTCCTGGTACTGGATCCCGCTGTTCCCGCTGTTCCTCGTCTATCTCATCTCCGGTGTGGCGGAGACCAACCGGGCGCCGTTCGACGTAGCCGAGGGCGAATCCGAAATCGTAGCCGGCTTTCACGTTGAGTACTCGGGCGTGGCCTTCGCGCTCTTTTTCCTGGCCGAGTACATGAACATGATCCTGATCTCCACCTTGTGCGCGACCATGTTCCTGGGCGGCTGGTTGTCACCGCTGCCGTTGCTGCCCGACGGATTTCCGTGGCTGGCCCTCAAGATCGGCTTCATTCTGTTTCTGTTCCTGTGGTTCCGCGCTACGTTCCCGCGTTACCGCTACGATCAGATCATGCGCCTGGGCTGGAAGGTGCTGATCCCGGTGACGCTCGTGTGGCTGGTGGTGGTGGGCGCGTGGGTCCAGTCCCCGTGGTGGCTATGGGGCTGAGCATGATGCAGCGTATCCGGGATTTCTTCCGCACTTTTCTGTTGTTCGAGCTGGTGAGGGGCATGGCGCTCACTGGGCGGCATCTGTTTGCGCGCAAGATCACCATCCAGTTTCCGGAAGAGAAGACGCCGCAGTCGCCGCGCTTCCGCGGCCTGCACGCCCTGCGCCGCTACCCCAACGGCGAGGAGCGCTGCATCGCCTGCAAGCTATGCGAGGCTGTGTGCCCGGCTCTGGCCATCACCATCGAGTCGGAGCAGCGCGCCGACGGTACGCGCCGCACCACCCGTTACGACATCGACCTGACCAAATGCATCTTTTGCGGCTTGTGCGAGGAATCCTGCCCGGTCGACTCCATCGTCGAGACGCGCATTCTCGAGTATCACGGCGAAAGACGTGGTGACCTGCTCTACACCAAGGAGATGCTGCTGGCGGTGGGCGACCGCTACGAGGAGCAGATCGCGCGGGACCGGGCCGAAGATGCACGCTACCGCTAGAGGACCCGCGACTCGTGAAGCGTGATTCGTGACTGGTTTGAGCCCGATGCTTCGAAGCCCGACGATGCGAAGGATGGCACCGCAGCGGCTGTCCCGCATGCACAGGTCGATGACTATCGCGGACCTGAGACGAGTCGCGAATAGCGAATCGCGAATCGCACGGGTATGAGCTTTCAAGCCGTTGTCTTCTACGTCTTCTCCGCGATCTTGCTGTTCGCCGCGATCCGGGTCATCACCACGCGCAACCCCGTGCAGGCGGCATTGTTCCTGGTCCTGGCGTTCGGCACGGCGTCCGGCCTCTGGATCCTGCTGGAGGCCGAGTTCCTGGCCATCGCGCTGATCCTGGTGTATGTGGGTGCGGTGATGGTCCTGTTCCTGTTCGTCGTGATGATGCTCGACATCAACGTCGACCGGCTGCGGGAAGGCTACTGGGATTACTTCATCCCCGGCCTGACCGTGGCCGGCATCATGGTATTGGAGATGGGAGCCGTTCTCGCTGGCCGGCAGGCCGGCCTGCTGGCTGTTGCTGCGCCGGTGCCCAAGCCGGCCGGGTACAGCAACACCAAAGAATTGGGACGGCTGCTCTACACCGACTACGCGTATCCATTCGAGATCGCAGCGGTGATCCTGCTAGTGGCGATCGTGGCCGCCATCGCTTTGACGCTGCGTCGCAGGAAGGACACCAAATACCAGAATCCGGCCCGCCAGGTGCGCGTGCAGCGCGAGGGCCGCGTGCGCCTGGTGTCGATGCCGGCGGAGAAAACCCGTGATTCGTGATTCGTCATTCGTGATTCATATCCCGGTGCGCAGAGCGCAATCTCACGGATCACGAATCCCGAGTCACGAGTCACGAGCCGCGTCCCGAGGATACGGAGGGGACCTTTGATCACCCTTTCCCACTTCCTCGTGCTCGGCGCCTTGCTGTTCGCCATCAGCGTGGTGGGCATTTTTCTGAACCGCAAGAACGTCATCATCCTGCTCATGGCCATCGAGTTGAACCTGCTGGCGGTGAACCTGAACTTCATCGCCTTCTCGCATTATCTGCAGGACGTCGCCGGTCAGATCTTCGTGTTCTTCATCCTGACGGTCGCGGCCGCGGAGTCCGCGATCGGCCTCGCCATCCTAGTCTGCTTGTTCCGAAACTTAAACACGATCAACGTGGACGATCTGGACAGCTTGAAAGGTTGAGCGAGGCGTGAAGGCTCTTTATCTCATCGTTGCGTTCGCTCCTCTAGCGGGCGCCATCATCGCAGGCCTGTGCGGCCGGCTGATCGGCCCCCGCGGCGCCCACAGCGTCACCATCCTCGGCATGGTGGTGTCCTTCGTCGCCTCGCTCCTGGTCTTCCAGGAGGTGCGCACCGGGCAACCGTTCAGCGGGCCGGTCTACACCTGGATCAGCACGAATGGTGGGCTCAGCTTCGACATCGGCTTTTTGATCGATCCTCTGAGCGCGCTCATGATGGTAGTGGTGAACTTCGTGTCGTTGATGGTGCACATCTATACCATCGGCTATATGCGCGATGACCCCGGCTATACGCGCTTCTTCAGCTACATCTCGCTGTTCACGTTCTCCATGCTGATGCTGGTCATGTCGAACAATTTCCTGCAGCTGTTCTTCGGATGGGAAGCGGTTGGACTCGTTTCTTACCTGCTCATCGGCTTCTGGTACACGCGCCCCACGGCAATCTTTGCCAGCCTCAAGGCGTTTTTGGTGAACCGCGTGGGCGACCTCGGATTCCTGTTAGCGATTGCCCTAATTTATGCCTATGCGGGGAGCCTCGATTACGCCCAGGTGTTCGGAAAGGCTTCGGCGCTGGCGCAGGAGACGATCCAGATCTTTCCGGGCACCCAGTGGTCGTTGATCACCGTGATATGCGTGCTGCTGTTTGTTGGGGCGATGGGTAAGTCGGCGCAGTTTCCGCTGCATGTCTGGCTGCCGGATTCAATGGAGGGCCCTACGCCGATCTCGGCGCTGATCCACGCCGCCACCATGGTTACAGCCGGAATCTTCATGGTGGCGCGCATGTCGATGCTGTATGAGTTTTCGACCCCGGCCTTGTCCCTCATCCTGATCGTTGGAGCGATCACGGCATTCTTCATGGGCCTCGTGGCCGTCACCCAAAACGACATCAAACGGGTGGTGGCGTATTCGACCCTGTCGCAGCTCGGCTACATGGCGGTAGGGCTGGGCGCGTCGGCTTACGCCGCCAGCATCTTCCACCTGATCACACACGCGTTTTTCAAGGCGCTTCTGTTCCTTGCCGCGGGCTCCGTGATCATCGCGTTGCACCACGAGCAGGACATGCGCCGGATGGGCGGTTTGTACAAATACATGCCGATCACCTATGTGACCGCGTTGATCGGCTCGCTGGCACTGTGCGGGATCCCTCCATTCGCCGGCTTCTTCTCCAAGGACAGCTTGATCGAAGCGGTGCAGCTGTCGATCACCCCGGGCGCTGGGATTGCCTACGCCGCGATCGTGACGGGGGTGTTCGTCACTGCGTTGTACACGTTCCGGATGATGTTTATGACGTTTCACGGCGAGGAACGTTTCCGCACGCACGCGGCCCATGAGGGCCACGCCGCCGGGGGACACGAGCACGACGATGGGCACGGGGGCACACCGCGAGAGTCGCCATTGGTGGTCACCATTCCGCTCGTGCTGCTGGCCATACCCTCGGTGTACGCCGGCTGGGCCTACATACAGCCCTTGCTCTACGGCGGATTCTTTGGTGATTCCATCGTCGTGCTCCCAGCGCACGGCGTGCTGGTGGAGTTGGGAAGAGAATTCCACGGCGCGCTGGAGATGGTCGTGCACGCTCCCAGCGCCCTCCCGTTCTGGTTCGCTTTGGCGGGCGTCGCCGTGGCCTGGTATCTGTACCTCAGACGACCCGAGCTGCCGCGGATCATCGCGGAGCGCATCAAGCCGGTGTATTCCCTGATTGTGAACAAGTACTACTTCGACGAAGCTTACCAGGCGCTTGCTGAAGGGGCGCGCAAACTCGGCACCGCGCTGTGGAAGGTCGGCGACGTGGCCGTGATCGATGGCTTTTTCGTGAACGGAGCGGCACGGGTGATTGGGTGGACGGCGGCCATCATCCGACGGTTCCAGTCCGGCTTCATCTACCACTATGCCTTCATGATGATCATCGGCGTGTTCGTCCTGCTGACGCTTTGGTTTGCGCGTGCCTGACGCCGCGACCTGCAATCTCCAATGCTCGCTGGCCTTCCCCTGCTGAGCCTGTCCATCTGGGTGCCGATCGTCGCCGGGCTCCTGGTTCTGGCCGTCGGTTCCGAGCGGGCGTCGTCGGCCCGCTGGCTTGCGCTGATCGGTTCTGTTCTTGGGTTCGTGGTCACGTTACCGTTGTATGCCCAGTTCGATCCTCACGCGCACGGCATGCAGTTCCAGGAGCTGGCCTCCTGGATCCCGCGCTTCCACATCAACTATCACCTGGGTATCGACGGTGTCTCGCTGCTGCTGATTCTTCTCAACAGCTTTACCACGGTGCTGGTGGTGATCGCCGGGTGGAAGGTAATCCAGACGCGCGTGTCGCAGTACATGGCCGCCTTCCTGGTCCTGTCGGGCGTGATGAACGGCGTGTTCTGCGCCCTGGATGGCGCGCTGTTCTATGTCTTCTTCGAGACCACCCTGATCCCGATGTTCATCATCATCGGAGTCTGGGGCGGCCCCAACCGCGTGTACGCCGCCGTAAAGTTCTTCCTCTACACCTTGGTGGGCTCGCTGCTGACGCTGGTTGCCTTCATCTATCTCTACAATGCGGCCGGCGGCAGCTTCGCGATCCTTGACTGGTACAAGCTCAACATCGGCATGACCGAGCAGACATTGGTGTTCCTGGCGTTGATGGCGGCCTTTGCCGTCAAGGTTCCAATGTGGCCGGTGCATACCTGGCTTCCGGATGCGCACGTGGAGGCGCCCACCGGAGGTTCGGTGGTGCTGGCGGCCATCATGCTTAAGCTGGGCGGCTACGGCTTCGTCCGGCTGTCGCTGCCGGTCGTACCCGACGCGAGCCAGGCCCTGGCCGGGTTCGTAGTCGCCCTGTCGCTGATCGCCGTCGTGTACATCGGCCTGGTAGCGCTGGTGCAGACCGACTTGAAAAAGCTGATCGCGTACTCGTCGATCTCGCACATGGGCTTCGTCACGATGGGCATCTTCCTGTTCAACGGTACCGGGCTGGAGGGCGCCGTGCTGCAGATGGTGTCGCACGGCTTCGTGTCCGGGGCACTGTTTTTGTGTGTGGGGGTGCTCTACGATCGCATGCACACCCGCCTGATCGCGGACTATGGGGGCGTTGTGAACACCATGCCGGTCTTTGCCTCGTTCTTCATGCTATTTGCCATGGCCAACTGCGGCCTGCCGGGAACCAGCGGGTTCGTGGGCGAGTTCCTGGTGACGCTGGGGGCGATGCAAGTGAGCTTCTGGTATGCGGCGCTCGCGGCTACAACCTTGGTCTTCGGGGCGGCCTACACGCTGTGGATGTACAAGCGCGTAGTGTTCGGTGCGGTCGCGAATAACCACGTGGCGCAGCTCAAGGATATCGGCGCCCGCGAGGTGCTGTTCCTCGCTCTGCTGGCGGCCGCCGTGCTGGCGATGGGCATCTGGCCACAGCCTCTGAGCGCGGTGCTGCATACCTCGGTCACCGATCTGCTGGCACATGTTGCCCAGAGCAAGCTATGAAGACAACGCGAGACGGCGTTGAGGGAGTTAACAGACGGGGCGTTGCGTGCCTGCAGGCAACGCTAGCCCAGGGGGTGCTCCGATGAGCTTTAGCGCAGCGAGCTTTGCGCCGGCCGCGCCCGAGATCTTCCTGCTGATGATGCTGTGCGCGATACTGGTCGTCGATCTGTTCCTCGACGAGGAGCAGCGCCACTGGAGTTATGGCCTGACGCTCCTGGCGCTGGCGGGCACCGCGGTACTCGTCCTGAGCGGCGGGGCGGGCACGCGGCACGCCTTCAACGCGATGTTCGTCCAAGATGCCATGGCGCGCGTGCTCAAGGCTTTCGTCTGCGTCTCCGTTGCCGCGATGCTGGTCTATGGGCGTTCCTACTGCCGCGAGCGGGCGTTATTCCGAGGCGAACTGTTTGTGCTAAGCCTGACCGCGACGCTGGGAATGATGGTCATGATCTCGGCCGGCCACTTTCTTACCCTGTATCTCGGGCTGGAGCTGATGAGTCTGAGCCTGTACTCGATGGTGGCGCTGTCACGCGATTCGGCCACCGCCACCGAAGCGGCCATGAAATACTTCGTGCTTGGCGCCCTGGCCTCCGGCATGTTGCTGTATGGGCTGTCGATGATCTACGGCGCCACCGGCGGCTTTGGCGCGCCTCCGACCCTGCAGATTGCCGAGGTCGCCGCGCGCGTCCTCTCCCACCAGGCGAACCAGACGCTGCTGATCTTCGGTCTGGTCTTCGTCGTCGCAGGTGTCGGATTCAAGCTGGGAACCGTGCCGTTCCACATGTGGGTGCCCGACGTCTACCAAGGCGCACCTACTGCGGTCACGTTGTTGATCGGCAGCGCGCCCGAGTTCGCCGCGTTTGCCTTTGCGCTACGCATTCTGGTCCAGGCCCTGGGCGCGCAGGCGTTGTTGATCGAATGGCAGCAGATGCTGATCCTGCTCGCCGTGCTGTCCATGGCCATCGGCAACGTGACCGCCATCGCCCAGAGCAACATCAAGCGCATGCTGGCCTATTCCACCATCTCGCATATGGGATTCATGCTGCTGGGCATTGTCAGCGGGACGCTCAACGGCTACAGCTCTGCCATGTTCTATATGGTGACCTACGTGCTGACGGTCGCAGGCGCCTTTGCCATGATCATGTTGCTGTCGCGCCGGGGGTTCGAGGCCGACAGCCTCGACGACTTCAAGGGATTGAACCAGCGCAGCCCCTGGTACGCCTTCCTGATGCTGCTGATCATGGTGTCGCTGGCGGGTGTTCCACCGGTGGTCGGCTTCTACGCCAAACTCTCCGTGTTCCAGGCGCTCATCGCTACCGGAATGACCTGGCTGGTGGTGGTGGCGGTGTTGTTCTCGCTGGTCGGCGCCTTCTACTATCTGCGCGTGGTCAAGCTCATGTACTTCGATGACGCCGTGGACCGCTCGCCTCTGCACCCGAGCGCAGACGTTCGCACCTTGCTCACGGTCAACGGATTGGCCGTGTTGGTACTTGGCTTGCTTCCGGGCGGGTTGATGACACTATGCCAGCGCGCGATCCAAAGCTCCCTGTGAGCGCGCCGGCCCCACGAGGAAGCGCGCGATGTCCAACGATTACACCGAGAAGCTGGTGTCCTCGCACACCGGGTACGCAGGCAAGCTGCTGACGCTGAAGGAAGACAAGGTCGCGCTACCGGACGGGAGCACGGGTACGCGCGAATATGTCCTGCATCAAGGCGCGGCCATGGTCATCCCGCTGTTCAGGGACGGCAGCGTGCTGCTGGAACGGCAGTTTCGCTACCCGCTGCGCGCGCACTTCCTGGAGCTGCCGGCCGGGAAGATCGATCCGGGCGAGGACCCGTTGGCCACCGCGCGCCGGGAACTGATGGAGGAGACAGGATACAGCGCCGCCCAATGGCGCCACCTTACCACGCTGTATCCTTGCGTGGGCTACTCCAACGAGAGGATAGAGCTGTTCCTCGCCCGTGATCTCAAGCACGAAGGGCATCCCGGGGAAGACGGCGAATTCCTGGAATGCGTGCGGCTGACCTTGGACGAAGCCCTTGACCTGATAGCCGCGGGAGAGATCAACGATGCCAAGACCATCCTCGGCCTGCTGTGGGCGGACAAGCTGAGGAAAGGCGAGTGGAACTGAAGCGACCGGAACGATGAATGCGAAGAAGTGAAAGCGTCAACGGGCGAACCGCGTGGGGCTTTTCAACCGCGTCATTCTCCGCCCGCGAGCGCCAGCTTGTCCGCACTCTGCTCCCACAAGGGAGCCGGACGATGGAACAGGAACCCCTGGCCGTATACCACCGTGTCCATCTCGGTCAGGATCTTCATCACTTCGCGGTCTTCAACCCACTCGGCGATGACCTGCTTGTTGAGCCCCTTGGCGATGTCGCACACGGCCTTCACAAAGATGCGATTGCCCTCGTCGGTGGCCAGATCCCGGATGAAGCTGCCGTCGATCTTCACGTAATCCACGTCGAAGCGCTTTAGGTAGTAGAACGAGCTGAAGCCGGCACCGAAGTCGTCCAGCGCGAAGCGGCATCCCATCTGCTTCAATTCGCGGATGAACTGCTGAGTCACATCAACGTCGGACATCGCCGCGGTTTCAGTGATCTCGAACACCAGTTGGTTGTGAGTGACGCTGCTTGACGCCAGCATGTTGTGGAACTTGCGCACCCAGTGCTGGTCGGAGATCGACACTCGCGACAGGTTGATGAAGTAGCGCAGCTTCTGTCCCTGGTTGTCGGGTTGGCTCAGATACTCGATCAGCCGCTCGACCACGCGCATGTCGATCTCCTGCACCATGCCGAGCGTCTCAGCGTACTCGATGAACTGGCTGGGCAGGACGATGTTGCCGTTGTCGTCGCGGATGCGAACCAGGATCTCGCAGTTGACCATGCGCATGTCGGTGAGGCGCACGACCGGCTGGCTGTACAGCACGAGGCGGTCCTCGTCCAGGACTTCGCGCAAGCGGTTGGCCCATTGCACGCGATGATGAGTGCGGCGCAGGCTTTGTGCGTCCTGATCGTAGAGGACGAAGCGGTTGCGACCGCTGTCTTTGGCCTGGTACATCGCGATATCGGCGTTCGATAGCAATCCCGTAACGTCGCTGCCGTGGAACGGGTATAGCGCAATGCCGATGGACGCGGTGAGCCCCGCAATGCGGTGCTGGTTGGCTGACTGGAAGCGGTAGTGGCGCAGCGCGTCGAGCAGATGTTCTGCCACTTTCGTGGCGTGACCTCGCAGCGAGTCGGGCAGATGCACGGCGTACTCGTCCCCGCCGAGGCGGAAGACCTGGCCGTTGAACTCCTTGGCGCCTTCCTTCAACACGCCGCTCACGCCCACGATCAGCTGGTCCCCGGAGCGGTGGCCGAAGTTGTCGTTGACGTACTTGAAGTGATCGATGTCGATGAACAGCATCGCGCCCACGTCGCCCTGCTCCAGGGCATGCTCCAGCGTGCGCTGCAGGCTGACGCGATTGGGCAGCCCGGTCAGCGCGTCGTGGGTGGCGAGATGCTCGATCTGAAGCGCGGCTTCGTGCTGCTCCGTTACGTCGCGAGCAGTGCCGCGGATGGCCGAGAGCCGACCGTTCTCGTCGTGGGATATGCGGGCGTTGATTCCCACCCAACGGTCGCTGCCGTCGGCGGAGAGCAGGTGGGTGATGTAGTTCTTGACCTCGCCGTGCCGGCGCAAGGTGGACAAGAAGCGCCGGTTGGAGAAGTGCGAGGGGCGGGCCTCAAAATCGAAGAAACAGCGGCCCAGGAGTTCCTTCGGCTGCAGGCCGAAAATATCCAGCGCGCCGTTATTCAGGTAAGTGAAACGTCCCTGGCCATCGGTGGTCCAGATCAGGTCGTGAGAGGTTTCCACCAGGTCACGGTAACGGCTCTCGCTCTCCAGCAGGAGCTGGATGATGCGCCGCTTCTCTCGCAGGGTTTTGCGCGCGGTGGCGAGCTCGTCCTCATATTTGTCATTGAGGGTGCCAAGCGACGAGCCCGCGAGCCCATCGATAATTTCGCGCGCATAGCGCCGGTGGCCGCCCTCGGTGCGGCGTGCGACAAGAACACCCTGGCTGTCCCAGCGGCGCAGCTTCTGCACCGGCACACCGAGCTTGGCCGAGGCTTCCTGGATCGTGTACTCCGACGGAAGCCGAGACATCACATCCCCCCATCCTTCAAGCTCCGCGGCGGTCCGCAGAGAGCGGAAAGATCCTCCATGCACTAATGTATGTGGCTGGAGGCAAGCATGTCGTTTTGCCGCGACACCAGGCGCTGCATCAGCTTCAGATCGCGGCTGGTCAGGCGCAATGCGGCGCCCACCCATAGGTGGACCACGTCCATCAGCTCCTGGTACGTGATGCCGTTCACGCGCCGGCGGGCTCCAGCGATACCAACCAGCCCATTGCGGCTGCGGCCGTTGCGCTTGACCAGGGCCGCCACCTCCGGTTCACCCTGCCCCCTGTCGACGACGGAATCGATTACACCCAGCGCCAGCATATCATCGGCCGAATAGATCTTGCCAGTGGACAGCAGTTCCTCAGTTACCCGGCGCCCGACACGGCGGTCGAGGAACGAGTACGCTCCCATGCCTGGGAATAGGTTGAACAAAATCTCCGGGAACCCGAAGCGGGACTGCCTCTCGGCGATGATGATGTCACTCGACAGCGCGGCCTCGAAGCCCCCGCCCAGGCACTCGCCCTGGACGAGTGAAACGGTGGTGACGGGCAGGCCGTGACCGGTGTAGTTTCGGTGGAGCACGTCAATGCAGGCTCTTCCATAGTTTCGCAAGCCAGCTAGATCCCTGCGCTCTATCAATTGGATGAACAGGTCGAGGTCGCCACCCAGATTGAATACTCCGGGCGCGCCGGAGGCGAGTACGGTGTACTCGACCGGCATTGCCCTACCCTGGTAGTCCACAGTCGCCTCGGTGCCCGAGACGAACCGGCAGTACTTCGCCAGATCCTCCAGGAGTTCCAGGTTGAAACTCGGCCGTGGGCTCGGCGTCCATCGCGACCATATCGCATGGTTGGTCGGATCGTATTGGGCCGAGAGTTGCGGGGAAAAAAAATATTCTTGTGGCTCGCTGGATTTGTAGAGATGTGCCTGATCAGTGACTTGTAGCAGAGCGTGGGGTACATGCATATCCATGGCCGGTCTCCTGAGCCGAGTTGTAGTAACCGCAAGGCCCTCTTCTTGTATGGGCTGGAAGGCTTTAGAGGCGACTGTACGGGAAGTGGGGAATTTCACGCAAATCTGACATTTTGTGAGGATTTTTGTTATGCTTTTGTATTGTTGAAAAAACTTGAGCCGAAACTGCATCATGAATGTGGCATATGACGGCCAAATCCAGGTTGCTCGAGTGAGGTGGATCTTGCGAGCCTGTATTCGCGCGCTAATCCGCGTGCGGGTCGATGGGCGGTTGGAGGCGGCCGCCGGGCCGACGTTGTTCGCTGCCAATCATCCTGCTGCGCTCGACAGCCTGCTGCTGGCCTTCTTGCTGCCTCGCAATACCGTGGTTGTTCTTCCGCGGGAGGAACTGCGGTCAGGATGGCTCCGGGTGGCGCTGCGGTTCGTCCCTCACCTCGTGGCGGACATGAACGATCCCGCTACCATCAAGAAGGTGATGCGTTTGCTCGCTGGCGGTCTATCCGTCGTGCTCTACCCCGAAGGACGGGTGTTTGACGCGCCGAGCGTGATGAAGGTTTATGAGGTGCCCGCGTTGATCGCGGCGAAGACCGGTGTAGCGGTGGTCGCGATCCGTATCCGCTATGGCCGAAGTTGGCGCGTCTGCGCGCTGGTTCGAGCGCGAGCGCCTGCTCATATCTCCGGGGCAAATCAAGCCGCATCCCGAGCGCGCCGGGCTCAGGCCAAGCAGGAACTGCAGCGCCTGATGGAGGCGGCAGCCTACGACCAGCGGCCTCGCGCCACCCTGTTCGAAGCCTTCCTCGACGCGGTACAAGAGCAAGGGCGGCACACTCCGATCGTTGAGGACGTGAAGGAGGAACCGCGCGCCTACCAGGACCTGCTCAAAGGTTCGCTGATGATAGGACGATGGCTGAGCCGGTCGAGCGCGCGAGGCGAGAACGTTGGCGTGCTGCTGCCCAACGCGATACCGAACCTGTGCACCGTGCTCGGCCTCTGTGCTTTCGGGCGGGTTCCTGCCATGCTGAACTACAGCGCGGGACCGCTTGCCGTGCAGAGCGCCTGCACTACCGCCCGCGTGCGCACGGTGATCACCTCGCGCACCTTCGTCGAGCAGGCGCGTTTGACTGCGGTAGTGTCGGCGATTGCCGATCTGCAGTTGCTGTACTTGGAAGACGTCGGTTCGCAGGCCACACTCGGCGACAAGTTCTGGTTGGTGGCCCGTGCGCTGCGTAACCCGCGGCGCGTGATCACGCCTGGGCGCAGCAACGGACCCGCGGTGGTGGTATTCACGTCGGGGTCCGAGGCACGGCCCAAGGGTGTAGTGCTCAGCCACGAGGCGATCCTGGCCAACATCACGCAGATGGCAGCCGTGATCGACTTTACGCCGCGCGACAAGGTCCTCAACCCGTTGCCCGTCTATCACAGCTACAGCTTCACCGCGGGCATGATGCTGTGCCTGCTGACCGGCACCAAGCTGTTCCTCTACGTATCGCCGTTGCGCTACCGCGCTATTCCCGAGATCGCCGGCCGTCGCAACTGCACTTATCTGTTCGGGACCAGCACCTTCCTCAGCTATTACGCAAAGAATGCGGACGCGCTCGATTTCCATTCCATCCGCCGCGTAATCTCGGGCGGCGAGAAGCTGGGCGCCGACGTGGCGCGAGTGTGGCAGGACAAGTTCGGGCTGCGTATCTATCAGGGCTACGGCGCGACCGAGTGCGGACCGGTAATCGCGCTGTCGACCCCCCGTTGTTTCAAGCCGGGTAGCGTGGGCACTCTGCTGCCCGGACTGGACTACCGCCTCGAGAAAGTCGAAGGAATCGAGCGCGGAGGCGTGCTGCACCTGAGAGGCGTACAGGTGATGCTGGGGTACTACTTGCATGACCACCCCGGAGTCATCGTACCGCCGCGATCCATCTACGGCGAAGGCTGGTACAACACCGGCGACGTGGTGGACGTGGATGAGGACGGCGTGTTGACCGTCCTGGGGCGGGTCAAGCGCTTCGCCAAGATCGCCGGCGAGATGGTGTCGCTGGACGTCATCGAAGAAGTGGCACGGGAGGCCTCGCCTGGGCATCGGCATGCCGCGGTCCTACGGACCGAGGCGGCGAGCGGAGAAACGACCGTGCTCTTCACGACCGACCCGGACCTCAACCGCAGCGCCCTGGTGCGTTCCGCGCGCCTGCTCGGCCGGCCGGAGCTCGCTTTGTCCAAGCGCATCCTGTGGATGCCGGAGATCCCGGTGTTGGCGTCCGGTAAGACCGACTACGTTGCTCTCGAAACCATGACCGCAGCCGCTAACGCCCCCGAAGCTGGCCCCGACGACGCCGATACGCGCTCGACCCGCTCCGGCTGAAGGGCCGAACGTTCAGGGCTTGCCCCGGTAGCTGACGCGGTAGATCACGTTGGCGTAGTCATCCGAGATCAGCAGGCTGCCATCGCGAAGCACCAGCAGGTCCACTGGGCGGCCCCAGGTGCGTTCGTTCTCCATCCAACCCTCTGCGAACACATCCCATTTCTCCACCGCGTTGTCTCTCAGGGTGACCGTGATCACGCGATACCCGCTCTTCTTGCTGCGGTTCCAGGAACCGTGCTGGGCGATGAAAATGCGGCCGCGGTATTCGGGCGGGAACATGGTCCCGGTGTAGAACTTCAATCCGTCCGGCGCAACATGCCCGCCCTGCTTCAAGGCGGGGGGCGTGAACTCGGCGCACCTGTGCTTGGCGCCGAACTCGGGGTCCGGCGCGTCGCCCTGGTGACAGTAGGGGAAGCCGAAGTGCATGCCTGCCTTGGGGGCGTGATTCAGCTCGCAAGAAGGCATGTCGTCGCCCATCATGTCGCGGCCATGATCGTTGAACCACAGTTCGCCAGTCGCCGCATCCCAGTCGAAGCCCACCGTGTTGCGAACGCCGCGCGCGAAGACTTCGTACCCGCTGCCGTCGGGGCGTATGCGCGAGATGAGCGCATAGCGGTCCGGGTCCGGCTCGCAAACATTGCAGGGCGCGCCTACCGGCACGTACAACCAGCCGTCGGGCCCGAAAACGATGTATTTCCAGCCGTGGTGGCCGTCGCGCGGGAAGCGGTCCGTGACCACGACCGGCTCGGGCGGGTTGCGCAAATTGGCTTCGATGAGGTCGAACCTCAAGATCCGGCTGATCTCGGCCACGTATAGCGAGCCGGCGCGAAACGCCACGCCGTTGGGAGTATTGAGCCCTTTGGCGAGAGTGAAAACCTCGGGCGCGCCACCCGCCGGCGGGGCGATGGCGTAGACGTTACCGTCCCGTTGTGTGCCGACGAACACAGTGCCGTTGTCCCCCAACGCCAGAGAGCGTGGGCCGGGCACCAGGGCATACACGCCGATCTCGAACCCGGGAGGTAGTTTGATCCGCCCAAGCGGCAGCTCTTGGGCGCACGCCGCCTGATTCAGTACACCTGCCCCGAATACGGTCAGCAACAGCCTCGCGATGCGCCTCATTCCGATCTCCCGGGTGCAACGGCAGATGTCCCACGCTTGCCGCAGAGCTTGCCTAGAATACTCTTGAATTATGGGCGACAAACCGCCAGCTATAGTGCGTCGTCCCGCCCGGAAATTCAGAACGAGGGGAACCAGAGCATGAGCGAAGTCAGTGCACGTGAAACCCTCGGCTTTCAGGCCGAAGTCAAACAACTGCTGCACCTGATGGTGCACTCCTTGTATGGCAACAAGGAGATCTTCCTGCGTGAGCTGATCTCGAACGCCTCGGACGCTTGCGACAAGCTGCGCTTCGAGGCGCTGGCGGACCAGGCCCTATGGGAATCGGACCCCGACCTCAGGATCCGCGTCAGCTACGACAAGTCCGCCCGCACACTCACCGTATCCGACAACGGTGTGGGCATGTCGCGCGACGAGGTGATCAGCAACATTGGCACCATTGCCAAGTCTGGTACGCGCGAGTTTTTTCAGAGCCTGACCGGCGACCAGGCCAAGGATGCCCACCTCATCGGCCAGTTCGGTGTCGGTTTCTACTCATCGTTTATCGTGGCGGACAAAGTCACGCTGGTCACACGGCGCGCGGGGATGGGTGTCGAGCACGGCGTGCGCTGGGAGAGCGATGGGCAAGGCGACTACACCTTGGAGACCGTGACCAGGGAAGGGCGTGGCACGGATGTCACTTTGCATCTGCGTGAGGGCGAGGACGAGCTCATGTCCGGCTTCAAGCTGCGCTCCATCCTGCGCAAGTACTCCGATCACATTTCCATCCCGGTCCTGATGAGGAAGGAGGAGTGGGACAAGGACAAGAACGAGCAGGTGGTAAAGGACGAGGACGAGCAGATCAACCAGGCCTCGGCGCTGTGGGCCAGGCCCAAGTCAGAGATCACAGAGGAGCAGTACCAGGAGTTCTACAAGCACGTGGCGCACGATTTCGAAGTGCCGCTATCGTGGACCCACGCCCGTATGGAGGGAAAGCAGGAGTACACGCTGCTGCTGTATCTGCCCGCGCATGCCCCGTTCGATCTGTGGGACCGCGAGCACCGCCACGGTGTCAAGCTCTACGTGCAGCGCGTGTTCATCATGGAAGGCGCTGAACAACTGGTGCCGGCCTATCTGCGCTTCGTGCGCGGTGTGATCGACTCCAATGACCTGCCGCTGAATGTCTCGCGCGAGATCCTGCAGGAGTCGAAGACTGTCGAAGCCATCCGCGGCGGGTCCGTGAAGCGAGTGCTGTCGCTGCTCGAGGAGCTGGCCGAGAATCAGCAGGACAAGTTCGCCAAGTTCTGGAGGGAATTCGGACGAGTATTCAAAGAAGGCTTAGGCGAGGACCACGCGAACAAGGAGCGCATCGCGAAGCTGACCCGCTTCTCCTCCACCCGTGCCGAAAGCGAGGAACAGACCGTCTCGCTGGCCGACTACGTGTCACGCATGAAGGAGGGGCAGGACAAGATCTACTACATTACTGCGGACTCCCTCGCCGCGGCGAGGAGCAGCCCGCACCTGGAGATCTTCCGCAAGAAGGACGTCGAGGTCCTGTTGATGTACGACCGCGTCGACGAATGGGCGATGTCGAACCTGACTGAGTTCGATGGCAAGAAGCTGCAGTCGGTCGCCAAAGGCGGTCTCGACCTTGGCAAGCTCCAGGACGAGCAAGAGAAGAAAGAGCAGCAGAAGGAAGCGGGCGAGTTCAAGGAATTGACCGACAAGATAGCAAAGACGCTGGGAGAGAAGGTGAAGGAAGTCCGGGTTACCCATCGCCTTACCAGCTCACCTGCGTGCCTGGTTTCGGATGAGTGGGGGATGAGCATGAACTTGGAGCGCCTGCTCAAGGCTGCCGGACAGAAAGTCCCCGACATCAAGCCTATCTTGGAGGTGAACCCGCACCACCTCCTCGTGCAGGGCCTCAAGTACGAGTCCGACGACAAACGATTTTCGGACTGGAGCCACATACTGTTCGACCAGGCGGTGCTAGCCGAGGGCGGCCAGCTCGACGATCCCGGCAGCTTCGTGAAGCGGCTCAACGAGCTGATGATCGCCCTGGCCGGAGGTGCCGGGCCGAAGATCTGGACGCCAGGGAGCTAGAAGCTTAGAAACTTAGAACCGCAGCCGCGCGCCGAAGGTGAGCGCAGTGGCTTCCAGCTGACCGTTTTCAGTCTGCCCCAGGCCGGTGTAACGCTCCGACTGTGCGCGCAGCTCCAGTTGGCCACTGACCTGATAACTGATCCCGAAGCCATAGACCGTGCCTGGGCGGGAAGCCGTGTCTACCGCGAAACTGCTGTAGGTTGCGTTAGGCGCGAAGTTCACACCCAGCTTGGCGAACAGCGTCAACGAGCCGCTCAGGACCACAGAACCAACGCCAGCCAGCGACCAGGCGCTCATCTGCTCTGCAGGCGTGACATAAAGCACCGGATCCTCCGTGTTTACGCCTGATCCGAAGCTGGTGCGTGCTCCCTCCAGCGCGAAACCGTGCGAGAAGCGATATCCCCCGTACAAGGTGGTTGCTGTGAGGCGATCGCTGTCGTGGTTTTGTCCGCCCGGGTTGCCCAACATGGCAACGCCGTTGCTGATGCCAGTGTAGAACCCAGAGTCGTCAGCGAGCGCTGGGCCGGCGAGGCACGCCGCAGCAAATGTCAAAGCAAATAAAACGCGACGCGCAGTGCAGTCGCTGACCTGAGACAGTAGAGAGAATGTTCGTGGTGTCATCATCTGCATGGCATATCGGCGAGCAAATCCTACGCCGGCCGGATCCGGCGCTTGGCTCTGTCGATGGTGTGGGATTTGCCGCGCCAAGAAATGTGGCGACAAGCGGATAAACGTTCGCGCAAAGCGCGTGAACGCGTTGATTTCAGTGGGTGCGGACCCTCAGGGCGCGCAGCAGCGAGTCTTGGTCGGCCAACGTCTCGTCCACGTACGCCAGGTCTGTCGACAACACCGCGCGCGCTTGATCTTCCTCGGCTGCGCCCCAGATCGTCACGTTGCCTACGTCGAGCAAACGCAGTGCCTCCTTTTCCGCTTCCAGCCCCTCACGAAACAGCACGGTGCCCTGCAGCTCGTCGGTTTTCACAATCTCGGGAGCGAGCTTCACCTTCCGCCGCCCCAGTTCGTACCAGGCTTCCGCCAGCTTGGGATTAGCGCGTGCTGCTTGCTCGAGCAGACGCAATGCTTCCTCGGCATCCTGGGCCGCAAGCGCCCGGCGATAAATTGCAACGCCCGCGATCTCGGCCCTCTGGACAGGCTGCGCGGCAGGGGCGGGCGCCTTCGGCGGCCCGCCTTTGCCACAGCCCGCCGGCGCAGCGACGCTCAGCAGGAATGGGACCCCAATCCTGAGAAGGCGGAGACAAGCATCAACGTGCCAGCGGGCGAAGAGATTGTTCATGCTCGACCACCTGTCCAGCGTCTCAGCTCGCTTCGAACTGCGGGAGAGCGGCATATTCGCCTATCAGCGAGCCCCTGCTCTGTAACGTCCCGCCGTTGCACGGCGAGTGATGGGCGGCGCGGTCCAAATTCCTTTAACACTGTTTCCTCTCGCGCCGCTGTTCACCGACAATCGCAGCTGGGGCCTCGGGACAGAGCCGAAAGATTGGCAAGGCTGCTTGGACATTCTCGTCATCAGCCGGATAAACACCGCACCGCTGGGTGCGGCGAGAAACGAGACGGCATGCTCCGCGTTGAGGCCCCGAGGAAACCCGGGAGGTCGGACCATGAACGAAGAGATAGCAGCACTGCGCCATCGCGCCTTCTCAGTGAAACTGGCATTGCGCAGAGTCGCGGCGTTTTACAACGAGATGAAACGCGCCAGGCTCAGCCAGCAAGTACCGGAATTGGAGTACTTCGTCGCGGCGCCGCACCTCAAGGTCCTGTTCGAGGAATTTCAGGACGTGCATACGCGAGTGGAGTCGTCCCTGTTCGAGGAGATGGTGCGACTGTCGCTCGAAGCCGAGAAGTCGGTCAACGCGTACGTAAAAAGGCACTATGGCTTCGCCCCCGGTGACGATATCCGGATGGGGCATCCGACGTCGAACGGCCCAGTGCGGCTGCGGGTCCACAAGGTTTTCCTGCAAAGCGGTACCGACAGCGACGTTCGGGTGGATGCGAGCTTCCTGCAGTTGGACGGCAGCAGCGGTAGCCGCTGGGATGTCTACATGAAAGGGCCCGGCGAGTTCCAGTTCGAGAAGATCCAGCGCAAAGAAGCGCTCGCCCGCTGAATCCCCCGGTCCGAGATGGCCGCATGCCGTCGGTCTTCGGATCCGCAAATCGGCTTGTATGCCGCTAGCGGGCTTGGTTTTCTTCCTCCGCCCGCCGTGCGGTGTCCGCTTGCCGCAGCGTATCGCTGACGCCTTTCGCTTTGTCCAGAGCGTCGCGCTGCGCGTCGAACAGACGTGTCTTGCCCGACGCTTTGGCCGCGTCTGAGCTTCCGCCGCAACCGCTAATGGTCAGCGTCGTCATCAGAGTGATCAGGAGCATTCGCATCGGTGCCTCCGTATCGTGGGCGACGGGGTCCGAAACGCATATTCCATGCCGAATGTCGTGATTCGCGACTCGTGATTCGTAGTTCGAAAACGAGAACCGCCACAGACAGATAATCTCGACCGGGAGTCACGAGTCACGGCCTATTGGTACCTCAATGCGTCGATCGGCTTGAGCCCCGCGGCCTTGCGCGCGGGATAGAAGCCAAAGAACACCCCGACCGCTGCAGCCACCAGGAAAGCCAGCAGGACTGAGGCCGCGGTTACAACCACATAGGTACCGGTGGTTTGCGTGACCAGCAGTGCCCCGCCCACCCCCAGCAGCACGCCGATGAAGCAGCCTACCACCGACACGATGATCGCTTCGAGCAAAAACTGCAGCAGGATATCGCGCCGCCGAGCGCCGATCGCCATGCGGATCCCGATCTCGCGCGTGCGCTCGGTGACCGACACCAGCATGATATTCATGATCCCGATGCCGCCCACGACCAGCGACACCGAGGCCACTGCGCCCAGCAGCAGCGACATGATCTTCGTTGTCTGTGCCTGCACGTCGGCGACCGCGCTCAGGTTGCGGATAGTGAAGTCCAGGTCTCCGCCCTCCGGGATGCGGTGGCGTTCGCGCAGCAGCTCCGTCATGGCGCGCTCTGCTCGCACCATCATCTGCTCCGACGCCGCCTGCACCAAGATCATGCGCACGCTGTCGGGGAACTGGCTGCCGAACAAAGTGCGCTGCGCCGCAGTGAGTGGAACCAGAACGGTATCGTCCTGATCGCGGCCGTCCATGCTCTGGCCCTTGCGCGCAAGCACGCCGATGACCACGAACGGGCTGTTGCGGATGCGCAGCGTCTTGCCCACCGGATCCTCGTCACCGAACAGCTGCTGCACCACCGTCTGGCCTATCAGTGCCACGCGGCTCGCGCTGCGCATCTCCGTGTCTGTGAAAGCGTAACCGCTCGCCAGCCGCCAATCGCGCACGTCCAGGTAGCTCGGCGTCGTGCCGTACACTTGGGTGTTCCAGTTGTTCGAGCCGTACACGAGCTGGGAGGAGCCGGGCTGCATCGGAGCAACCGCAGCGATCGAGGGCAACTCGGCGATGGCGCGCGCATCGCGCACCGTGAGCGTGGGCACGTTGCCCGATCCGCTGCGCACGCCTGCGGCGGTCGAGAAGCCCGACAACACGATGAACAGGTTGCTGCCCATGGACGCGATAGCCTGCCGGACCAGCACCTGCGCACCCTGGCCGATGGCCAGCATCAATATGACCGCGCCCACGCCGATCACCATGCCGAGCATCGTGAGAAACGTGCGCAGCTTATTCTCCGTCATCGCACGCCAAGCTTCACGCAGCATGTTTCCGATCATGCCGGTGCATGCTCCTTGAAGTAGCCGGACGCTGCACCATCGTAGGCGATGCGGCCGTCGATGAAATTGACGATGCGCCGAGCGTAGCGCGCGATGTCCGCCTCATGTGTCACCAGAATAATGGTGATGTCTTCGCTGGCGTTGAGCGCCGAGAACAGGTCCATGATTTCGTGACTGGTCACCGAGTCCAGGTTACCGGTAGGCTCGTCCGCCAGGATCAGCTTTGGCCGGTTGACCAGCGCTCGTGCGATCGCCACGCGCTGCTGCTGCCCACCCGAGATCTGGGTTGGCATGTAACGCAGATAGCGGCTCAGTCCGACGCGCTCGAGCAACTCTTGGGCGCGCGCCTCACGTTCACTCTTGCGCACTCCCGAATAGATCAGCGGGAGCGCAACATTGTCGTGGAGGGTGGCGCGCGGCAGCAGGTTGTAGCCCTGGAATACGAAGCCGATGAAACGATTGCGCAGGCGCGCCAGCTCGTCCGAGCGCAGGCGCGAGGTGTCGTTGCCTTCGAGCAGATAGCGGCCGCGCGTGGGGGTGTCCAGACAGCCCAGGATGTTCATGAAGGTGGATTTCCCCGACCCCGACGGGCCCATGATAGCGACGAACTCGCCTTGTGCGATGCGCAGGTTGATGTTGTTGAGCACGGGCTGAGATCCGGCCTCCGTGTCGTATTGCTTGTACAGGTCTTCGACCCGTACCACAACGTTGCTGCCGGGTGCGCTCATCAGAACGCCCGCAAGCGGAAGGACGGCTGTGCGCCGCTCGGTTTCTGCTCGGGCTGCTTGTCTTCCACGACCACGCGCTCGCCGGCCGTTAGGCCGCCGAGGACCTCCGTGTAGCGACCGTCGGAGATGCCGGTTTGCACGGCGATCGGCGTAAGCTGGTCGCCGCGAATGGAGTAAACCGTCGGGCTGCCGGGTCTGGGACCACGCTCGGGCTTGCCGGGCGCTGCCGTGGACCTCTGCTGCCCGGCCTCGGGCTCGCGCGGTCTGAAGCGCAGCGCCGCGTTGGGCACCAGCAATGCGTTGCTGCGCTCTTCGATCAAGAAGTTGAGATAGGCCGTCATCCCGGGCATGAGGATCAGGTCGGGATTGGCGACCGCAACCACCACATCGTAGGTCACGACGTTCTGCTGCGTGATCGGATTGAGCCGGATCTGGTGCACCTTGCCCTCGAACCGGCGTCCGGAGAAGGCGTCCACGGTGAAGCGCACGCTCTGGCCCAGCTTGATCTTGCCGATGTCCGCTTCGGCCACATTGGAGTCGATCTGCATGCGCGACAGGTCCTGCGCGATCGTGAACAGGGTGGGCGTCTGGAAGCTCGCGGCCACCGTTTGACCCACGTCGACCTGGCGTGAGACCACCACGCCCGACACCGGCGAGCGGATGATGCTGTAGTTGAGATTGGCGCGGTCGCGCGCGAGCTGTCCGCGTGCCGTCTGCACCTGGGCTTGCGCCGCCTCGCGCGCCTGCACCGCCGAATCCAGGTCCTGCTTCGAGACATACTCCAAAGCGAACAGCTCGCGCGTGCGTTGCTCATTGGCCGTGGCGAGCTTCAGCGATGCTTCCGCATTCGCGACGTTGCCCGTGCTCTGTTCGACAGCCGCTCGGAATGTCGTGGGGTCCAGTTCGAGCAGAACCTGCCCGGCCTTGACTCGGCTGTTGAAGTCCGCGTGCAGCTTGATCACCGTCCCCGACACCTGCGTGCCGACGTTGACCAGGACCACGGGGTTGAGCGTGCCGTTGGCGGTCACGATTTGCGTGAGGTCCCCGTGGGTCACCTCCGCCAGCTGATAGCGTTGCTCGAGCGGCTTGTCGGAAGCCTTGCGCCAGAAGCTCCAGCCCGCGAACGCGGCCGCAGTCAGCACGAGGGCCAAGGCGATCCACAACGCATAGCCGGGTAACCTCGTCATCGAATCCGGCCTGTCACTGCGGCTTGGTCGGTGGCGGCGTGTGCTCGGCCACCAGGCCTGGCTCGAGCACGCCGACGGCCTTGGCCAAGGTGGCCTTGGCCAGGTTCCATTGATAGCGCGCCTGGATCACCTGGAGCTGCGCACTGGCAAGTGCACTCTGAGCATTGAGCAGATCGATGATGGTCCCGACACCGGCCTTGTAGCGCGCCAGCGCCACGTTGTAGGATTCCTGCGCGCTCGCCAGCAGTTCGCCGGCGGTGGTGAGCGACTGCCCCTGGGTGCGCAAGTCCTGGTATGCGCGCCACACATCCAGGCTAACGTCGGTAGCGAGCTTGTCACGGGTCGCGACCTGCAGCTCTAGTTGATTGCGTGCCTGCAGGATCTGATAGGTGTTCTGATAGCCTGTGAACAGAGGGATGCTGAGCTGCAATCCGATGATGCCGGTGGCCGGGCTCGGGCCGGGGTTCGCTTGCGTTCCGCTGACGGTGCCAAACAGCGACACACTCGGCTTGCCGGCCGACTCCTGCACCTTGATGTTGGATTGCGCGGCCCGCACTTGAGCCTCGGACGCAGCCAGGTCTGGGCGGCTGGCCCTGGCCTGCGCAATCAGTTCGTCCACCGCGCGCTCGGCCGCCCTCTGCGCCTCCAGATCCGGCGGCTGCGCGATGCGAAGATCGCGGTCGGCCGATAGACCCAACGAATTGGCGAGAATACCGCGCGCCGTCGCCGCCGTGCCTTCGAACTGGGTTCGGTTAAGTTGCGCCTGCGAATACGCTGTCTGAGCCTGCAGAACGTCTGCACGCGTGGCGTTGCCCGCGCGCAGCCGGGCGCGAGTCGCTTCCAGGCTGGTCAGACTCGCCTTTTCCGAGGAGATCGCGGACTGGACCGCCTCCTGCGCGGCGTACAGCTGATAGTAGGACTGGACCGCGTTCAGCAGCACGCCCTGCAGATTGGAGTTGTGGGTCCAGTCGGACGCGAGCAGCGACTGATGCGCGACTTCCAAGCTGGCATCGCGGCCGCCGAAGTCGAACAGCAGGTAGTTGATGCTGAGCTCTCCCCTCAGAGCCGTCTGCCCGGCGACGGCGAACACGTTCCGGTTCTCGATGCGCGAGAGCGATGCCGTGGCGTTGAGATCGGGAAGGTAGGCCGAGCGGGCCACCCCCACCTGCGCTGCGGCGACCTTAGCGCTGGCCCACGTCACGCGCGTCAGCGGGTTGTTGCACAGCGCGATGTCGATCGCATCCCCTAGCCGCAGTGGGTCGGGGATCTTATCCAAACCGGCGCAGGCGGTCGCGGGACCATTCCAGAACTGGCTCGGCACCGCAGGTCGCAATGCTGCGGTTCCGAACGGATCATCCCGGTCCGCTGCGGAAGCGGAAACCGCGAGCAGCGCCAGCGCGAACAGCGCTGGGCGCAGTGCGCGTCGGACGTCGAAGACCATGGGTGTAGAGTAAATCACGGGCCTCATGTGGGGGCTGACCGCCATTACAACAGGCTTACGGCAGTGTGACATGACAAGTGAGAAGCCGTTTTGTAACGCTGTGTAACAGGCGGGGGTCTTGCAACATCGCATTACCAGCCGGCTGGGCGCCGCCTGCGGGCCGAGGGTATAAAGGCAGCGAGACGCGATCATGAACATCCAAGACCACATCCTGATCGTCGACGACGATCGCGAGATCCGCAACCTGCTCGGTGACTATTTGCAAAAGCACGGCTACCGGACCAGCGCTGTGGCCGACGGCAAAGCCATGTGGAGCGCGCTGGACAACGCGCGCGTGGACCTCATCATTCTCGACGTGATGCTGCCGGGGGACGATGGCTTCGTGCTGTGCCGCAATCTGCGGGCGCGGGGCAACTGGCCCGTGATCATGCTCACGGCCAAGGGCGATGACACGGAGCGCATCGTAGGGCTCGAGCTGGGTGCCGATGACTATATGCCCAAGCCGTTCAATCCGCGCGAGCTGCTGGCGCGCATCAAATCGGTGTTGCGCCGCCACCGAGCCGTGCCCGACAATCTGCAGCCAGAACGCGCTCGCGCGCTGCGTTTCGCGGGCTGGACCCTGGATCTCGCAGCGCGCAACCTGCTCTCGCCGCAACAAGTGGTGGTCGCGCTGTCGGGTGCGGAGTTCCGCCTGCTCCGCGTGTTCCTCAGCTATCCGAACCGCGTGCTTTCGCGCGACCAGCTCATGGACCTGACCGTGGGGCGCGAGGCCGATCCTTTCGACCGCAGCGTCGACGTCCAGGTGAGCCGCCTGCGCCAGCGTCTGGGTGACGATGCACGCGAACCCGCTATCATCAAGACCGTGCGCGGGGAGGGCTACGTGCTCGCCTCCGGCGTGGAGCAGGTGTGACCGCACGCACAAGGCACATTGCCGCCGGCCTTCCTGTCTCTCACGGTATCTGATCGCCCTATGCGCCTACGTTTCGATTCGTTGTTCGCTCGACTGGTCCTGACCTTCGTGCTGGGCATGGCGCTCACCATGCTGGTCACGCTGTGGGTCCAGCTTCCAGATCGCGAAGCGTTCGTATTCCGCATCAGCGCATTGCGCGCCGCGTACCGTCTCGCCGATATGCTGAAGCTGATGGATCAGCTGCCCAGCGGGAGCCGCGAGAAACTGGCTGCAATCGCCGCCGCCCGCCACGTAGACACCACTTTAGGCGTGTCCCCTCCAGCTGCTGCGACACTTGAATCCGGGTCGAGTGCCGCGGTGTTCCACGACGTGCTGATCGAAGATCTGGGCCGCGACTGGCCGGTCGTCGTGGAAGTGTCGCCCGCTCAGGTACTCCCCGAGGCCGGCAGCGCCCAGCCTGTGGACGGCTTCGAGTTCAAGGGCCAAGCCCAGTTGTCCGACGGGACCTGGGTGGGCTTTCGACTGCAGGAGCCGCGGCGGCTCCCGGTTTGGCCGCGCCGCCTGATCACCAACATGCTGATCATCGTCGGTGTGCTGGCGCTGCTGTCGCTGGTCGCGGTGCGCTGGGTTACGCGCCCGCTGCATCGGCTTGCGCAGGCGGCCGAAGCGCTGGGCCGCGACATCAACCGCCCGCCGCTGGCGGAGAGTGGCCCCCAGGAGGTCCGACGCGCTGCGCGCGCATTCAATGCGATGCAGGAGCGACTCTCGCGTTACATCAGCACGCGCACCGCGATTCTCGCCGCCATGTCGCACGACCTCAAGACGCCGATCACGCGCCTGCGCCTGCGCGCCGAACTACTCGAGCAGCCCGAACTGCACGACAAGTTCGTGCGCGACCTGAGCGAGATGGAGAACATGGTCAACGCCACGCTCGGTTACATGAAAGGCCTCGATGACCGAGAGCCGCTGCGGGCGATAGATATCCGCGCGTTGGTCGGAGCCCTCGCCGCGGACTCCGAGGAGCTGAGCCAGCCCGTGCGCGTGCGGGGCGAGCCTGTCGGCTCCTTCTTCGGCAAACCCGAAGGGCTCAAGCGCTGCCTGCAGAACCTCCTGGACAACGCCATACGCTACGGCTGCGACGTGGAGCTGCAGATCGAAGACAGCACCGAAGCGTTAATCCTGTATGTGCGTGATCGCGGGCCGGGGATCCCCGAGCAAGAGCTCGAGCGGGTGTTCGAACCCTTCTATCGCGTCGAGGCGTCGCGCAATCCGAGCACGGGCGGCAGCGGTTTGGGTCTTTCCATCGCGCGCAACCTCGCACAGTCCATGGGCGGCGATGTCACCCTGCGCAACCGCGAAGGCGGCGGCCTCGAAGCGAAGGTCGTGCTGCCCCGGGCGGGGACAGCCGTGCCAGCGTTGCCGCTCCCGAGTGGGGACAGCGTCACCCGTGCAGGGTCATCCGTGTTGGATTCGCCTCGCGCGTGACGCAATCCGCTAAATAGTCATCCCGCAGGCGCATCCACCGGCGCCAGCACCTGCAGCGTCGTGCGCACGACGAACGGCTTGACGCGCTCCCGATAAGCCTTCATGTGCGGCGCGACCAGGTGCGCGTTCAGTTGCTCCAACCCTGACCACTTTTCCACGATCGTTGCCACGTCCGGACGCATCGGCACCTGAACCGGAATGCTTGTCGCCAAATCCACAGCAGCGCCGTACTCGATGCAGCCCACTTCCGCCTTGACCTTGGGTACGACCTGCGCGAACTCGTCGAGAAAACGCTGACGTGTGCCGGGTTGAAGTTCAACGGTTGCGATGACGTGGATCATCTCACTCCTCCTCGTTGTTGCAGTCTTGAACAGGTGTTTGTGTCCTCGCGCGGCGATTACGACGCGCAGGGCATGGGGACAGCCGTGACGCCCGTCAAAGAGCGTCGCCTCAACGCTTGCCGGAGCGCATCAGGAATCCAAGCGCGACGCTGGCGAGCCCAAAGATACAGGCGACCAGCACGATTTTCGCCGCGAGCTCCCCGAGCGCGTCGCGCGGAATAACATCGAGCACCACCAGCACACCCAGCAGTGCCAGCAGAACGATCGCGATGATCGCGGTCAGCTTCAGAACACCGGCAAGGCCCGAACGGCTCGTGCCGGTCTGGTCGGGATCCTGTGTCATGGGTCTTCGTCCTCTCTGGAAACGTGAAGCGCCTGGCCACCGAGCGACCGGCGCAGTGTACAGCGGTTCGGCCCGAATTTCCGCCATCTTTACGCCATATTGACGACGGGAGCCGGCATCGGAGAGTATGAGCACGGCCACCTATGCCGACCATCATCCGAGCTTCCCCATGAGCGCCCCGGTCCAGCCGGCCGCACCCGATCCGGCGCCGCGCTCGCCGCGCGTAGTGTTCTTCAGCCTGATTGCGCTGCTGCTCGTGGTGCTGTGGCTGGTGCTGTTGGTATTCCGGCCTTTCTTCATCACGCTGGGGTTGGCCACGGGCCTCACTCTACTGCTCAAGCCGATGCACCTGCGCCTGAGCGGGTGGCTGCGCGGGCGAGATTGGGCCGCGGCCCTGCTGATCGTGATGGCGGTGACCGTCGTGATCCTCATACCGGTGCTCGCGATCCTGGCGGCGATCGCTAGCCAGGCGCTGTCGTTCTACGAGTGGGTAATGCCGCGTTTGACCCCGGTCGAGCTCGAGCAGCTCTGGAGTCAAAGTCTGCCTCCTCAGCTCGAAGGGCTGAAGCAGCTTCCCGCGTTTGCACAAGGCCGGCTGGCGGACTTCGTCACAGCCGCCCTGTCGCGCCTGGCGGGAGCCGCCAACACTCTGATCCAGGGGGCGGTGACGGGGCTGTCCGCGGCCGCGTTCGAGCTCGCTCTGATGCTGATCATGCTCTATTTTTTCTTGCGCGACGGCCCCAAGTTCCGCGCGCAGGTTCGTCGCGTGTCGCCGCTGTCGAAGGCGCAGGCCGATGAAGTGATTCATCAGGTGGCGGGCACGATGCGCGGCGCGCTGTCCGCGCTGTTGCTCGTCCCGATCATTCAAGGCGTGTTGGCGACCTTGGGTTACTGGATTTTGGGTGTGCCCAACGCACTGCTATGGGGTGGAATCACAACGCTGATTGCATTCCTGCCGCTGATCGGCACCCCGTTGGTATGGATACCCATCTGCATTTACCTCGCGGTACAAGGCGAGGTTTGGCAGTGCGTCGTACTCGCCGTCTATTGCGCTGTCGCCGTCAGCGCCATCGACAACGTGCTGCGGCCGTGGATCATGAAGGGCCAGACCAATATTCACCCGCTGTGGAGCTTTCTCGCGATCCTCGGTGGTTTGATCAGCTTCGGAGCGCTCGGCCTGCTGGTCGGGCCGTTGATCGTGTCGCTGGGAGTCTCCGCGCTGCACATCTACGAGATGGATGTGCTGCGCGGCGCGCCGGCCGGCGTTGAACCGCTTCCGCCGCGGCAAACGCCGGTCGCACCAGTGGACAAGGTGCCGATGTGAGGGGGAAGCGGCTACTGGACCACGCCCAGATGACCGTTATGACTTCCCATGTACCAGAGCTTCCCGTCGGCGTCGACGATCATCTTGCGGATGCCTACGTTCTCCGAAGGCAGCTTGATCACTCGCATCTCGCCTGACCCGGGGTTCAGACGCACCACGGTGTCGGTGTTGATCTCGTTGACCCACACGATGCCCGCACCGTCGACGGTCACGGCGTAGGGTCCGCCGCGCGGTCCCGCCGGCAGTTCGTATTCCCGAATCTTCTTCGCGGCGATCGGGTCGAAGTGCAGCAGCTTGCCGTTGCCGTACAGCGTGACCCACAGCGTACCGTCCGGCGCACTGGCCATCCGCCGCGGCGCACTGCCAGCGCCGGTGTCGAACTCGCTCATCTGTCCTGTCTTTGGATCGATCTTCCCGAGCTTGCCGGCCCCCATGCGGCAGAACCACACGTTGCCTTGGGCATCGAGCGCGATGCCGTAGGGGTTGCCGCTCGACTTGTACTCGGTGATCTTGCCGGCGCGGGTGTCGAGCCGACCGACGCGCCCGCCGCCCTGCACCGTGAACCAGAGCGTGCCCTTGCCGTCGCTCACCACGGTGTGCGGGTCGCCGCCAGAGGGCGCTCTATACTCGGTGACCTTGCCGGTCTTGGGATCCAGATGCCCGATCGTGCCGTTGCCGTTGCCCGTGTACCAGACGGTGCCGTCCGCGTCCACCAGCAGACCGTGCGGGTGAGCGCCGCTGGGCAGGTCCCATTCCTTGAAGGTCTGCGTCGGCGGGTCGAAGCGCGCGATCTTGTTCCCGTGCATCACTGCGATGTAGATGCTGCCGTCGGGTGCAGCAGCGGGATCGCGCGCGAACTGAGGTGTCGGCACGCTCCACTCTTGCACCTTGCCGGAGAAGTTCGGATTGACGCCCGGCGTGACGGTGTAATTCGAGCCACCGCCCCACGCGGCTTCCAGCGCGGCGCACAGCGCGGCAACGGTGCACGTCCAACGAAAAAGCACGCTCATGGTGCACCTCCTAGCTTTGCGTAAATCTTGAATACACGTTTGCATGCAAGGTCTTTCAATAGGATAACTCACGAAGTATCCCTCGATTTGCCGCCGCGTACGCTTCTTGCAGACGGCGCCACACGAGGACGGTGCGACTCGGCCATGAGTCGGTCATGGCGCGCACCGTCAGGGAGGGATCATGACGACCGCAAGCTCCGCGGGCCCCCGTTGGTGGGTGCCCGGCGATTGGAACGCGTTCTTCGGTTTCGGCACCAACATTCTAGTCAATCTGCTCGTGCTGACCGGCCTGATGCGCTTCGTGCTGCAGATGCCGGACGAGCTCGTGTTCGGACACATTCTGCCGGCCACCGGACTGATGCTCTGCCTGAGCACGGTGTATTACGCATGGCTCGCGTACAGCCTTGCCAGGCGCACCGGGCGGACCGATGTGTGCGCTCTGCCATCGGGTGTGAGCGTGCCGCATATGTTCGTGGTGACTTTCGTGATCATGCTGCCGATCACGATCAAGACCGGCGATCCGATCAAAGGCTGGGAGGCGGGACTGACGTGGGTCTTCATCCAGAGCTTCGTGCTGATGATCGGCGGTTATCTCGGCCCCTACATCCGCAAGGTTACTCCACGCGCCGCGCTGCTGGGCACCCTGGCCGGTGTGTCGATCGCGTTCATCTCGATGCGCCCGGTGCTCGAGATGTTCATGACCCCGGTGATCGGGATCCTGTGTTTCGCGATCATCCTGGTGAGCTGGTTTGGCGGCGTGCGCTATTTCAGGGGTATACCGGCCGGCCTGGTGGCGATCGCAGTGGGCTGCATCATCGCCTGGGGTTCCACGGCAGTGGGCCTCGACTATGGCGGGATGAGCCTGGAGAAACTCGCCGCCTCCTTCTCGAGCTTCGGCTTCTCGCTGCCATTGCCGGCATTCAACCACGTCTTCTCCGGGTTCGAGTTCCTCGGTGTGATCCTCGTGACCGCGATCCCATTCGGCATCTACGACCTGGTCGAAGCCTTGGACAACGTCGAAAGCGCTTCGGTTGCGGGCGACAGCTACCCGACGACGCGAGTGCTGACCGCGGACGGCGTCATCAGCCTGATCGGCTGTTTGATGGGCAACCCCTTCATCAACGCCGTCTACATCGGCCATCCGGGCTGGAAGGCGATGGGTGGCCGCATCGGCTATTCGGCGGCCACCGGCGTCGTCGTGATCCTGCTCTGTGTGCTGGGCATTGTCTCGGTGATGATGGCGCTGATACCGGTGGTCGCCATCTCGCCCATCCTGCTCTACATCGGCATGCTGATCGGTTCCCAGGCGTTCCAGGAGACGCCAAAGAGCCATGCGCCGGCGATCATCCTCGGGCTGGTGCCGCACGTTGCTGCCTGGGGCAAGCTGCAGATCGACAACGCTCTAGGCGCCGCCGGAACGAGCGCGGCCGCTGTGGGCTTCGACAAGCTCGGTCAGGTTGGAATTCTATACAAGGGCCTCGCGGTGATGGGGGGCGGCGCGATCCTCGGCGGGCTGATGCTGTGCGCCATCGCGGTGTTCGTGATCGAACGCGAGTTCGCAAAAGCCGCCGTGTTCTCGCTGGTGGGGGCGGCCCTGACGTTCTTTGGCTTCATCCACGGCGAAGCGATCGGCTTCGGGCAGACGCCGCTGGTGGCCGTGAGCTACCTGGGTGTGGCGGTCATTCTGTTCGGCTGCGCCAAGTATGCCGCCGTAGTACCGAAGCCGGCAGAGACGGCGAGGCACGAACAGCTGCACCCGGTGTCCAGCTCGGCCGGTTGAAGAACGCAATATGACTCGCAAGTCCATGGCCGCCGAGCCCTACGAGCTCGAGTTCGATCCGGCAACCACGGCGCTGCTCATCATCGACATGCAGCGCGATTTCGTGATGCCAGGCGGGTTCGGCGAAGCGCTGGGCAACGACGTGACGCCGCTGCAGGCGACCATCGCTCCGACCAAGACGGTGCTCGAAGCCGCACGTAAGATGAACATGCTGGTGATCCATACGCGGGAAGGTCACCGCGCCGATCTCAGCGACTGCCCGCCCAGCAAGCTTGTGCGCGGCAAGGGCAAGACGCGTATCGGCGACCCGGGACCGATGGGGCGCATCCTGGTGCGTGGCGAAATCGGCCACGACATCGTCCCGGAGCTCTATCCCAAGGCGGGCGAAGTCGTGGTCGACAAGCCCGGCAAGGGCGCCTTCTTTGCCACCGACCTGGAGTTGATCTTGCGCGACCGTGGGATCAAGACCCTGATCGTCTGCGGTGTGACCACGGAGGTATGCGTCAATACCACAGTGCGCGAGGCCAACGACCGCGGGTACGAGTGTGTTGTGCTGTCAGACTGCGTGGGCTCCTACTTTCCCGCATTCCAAAAGGCCGCCCTGGCCATGATCAAGGCACAGGGCGGCATCTTCGGCTGGGTGTCAGACTCCAAGCGCGCGATGGCGGCGCTGTCAGCCTGAACCGCCAACTACCCCCAAACCCTCCCCCGCTTGCGGGGGGGGGGAGAGGGAGGGGGCTGCGACTGCCCCGTTGTCTCCGCCGCCGCGAGATGTTCCAATCTCGCCATACAACCGCCAGGCGCCCCTGCATGGAAAGCTACATCGTCGATTGGCTCAACCTCGGCGTGCGCTGGTTGCACTTCATCGCCGGGATCGCCTGGATCGGCGCCTCGCTCTACTTCGTCTGGCTCGACGACCATCTGGTGCCGCCGCGCGATCCGCTGGATCGGAGCCGGGGCGTGTACGGCGAAGTGTGGTCGGTGCACGGCGGCGGCTTCTACCGCGCCCAGAAGTACCTGCTCGGACCGAAAGGCGAGCCGCTCACTGCTGACCTCCACTGGTTCAAGTGGGAGGCCTACGTCACCTGGTTATCGGGAATGGCTCTGCTCGCCATCGTCTACTGGTGGGGTGCGGGCGCGTATCTCATCGACCGCTCGGTGCTCGATCTGTCGGTTCCCGTTGCCATTGCGGCCTCCGCCGCCTCGCTGGTCGTCGGCTGGCTGGTTTACGATGCGCTGTGCCGGCTGGTGAAAAACGAGCTGGCGCTCGGTGTGATCTTGTATGTGTTGACCGTCCTCGCGGCATGGGGCTACAGCTACGTGTTCGGTGCGCGCGCCGCCTACATTCACGTTGGCGCGCTGATCGGGACGATCATGGTGTGGAACGTGTATTTCCACATTATCCCCGGGCAGCGCAAGATGGTGCAGGCGATCCGAGCAGGCCGCGAACCGGATCCGCGCTTCGGCATCATCGGCAAGCAGCGCAGCGTGCACAACACCTACTTCACGCTGCCGGTGCTGTTCACCATGATCAGCAACCACTTCCCGATGACGTTCGGACACCGGTACGCGTGGGCCGTGCTCGCGGTGATCATGCTGGCCGGCGCTCTGATCCGGCAGTACTTCGTGCTGCGGCACACCGGCAAGAACGCTGTGGCCCTGCCGGCGATTGCGGCGCTGCTGCTGGCGGGCCTGGTGATCTGGCTGGCGCCTGCACGCGGTCCCGCCGGCGCCGCCGCGAATGAAGCGACATTCACCGAGGTGCGGCCGATCATCGCCCAGCGCTGCGCGGTGTGCCACGCGGAGAGACCCAGCTTCGCTGGCTTCCAGCAGCCCCCCGCCGGGGTCATGCTCGACACTCCGGAGCGGATCCGCGCGGCAGCTCCGCGCATCCAGCAGCAGGCCGTGAGCACGCGAGCGATGCCCCTCGGCAACCTCACCCAGATGACGGACGAGGAGCGCACCCGGGTCGCCCGATGGCTTGCCCGCGGCGCGCCGGTCGACTGATGCGCGCCGGTCAGCGGATATGCCCCGTCAACTGGTATGCCCCATCTGATATGCCTCAGTCAACTGATATGCTTGGCGTCCGAGACTCGTCCGCGGAGCGCTCCATGCAAGCCCTGACCCTCGAGCACGTCAATGCGATGACGCCGCAAGCCTTCTTGGCAGCGCTTGGCGGCGTGTTCGAGCATTCGCCTTGGATTGCGGAGCGCGCCTTTGCGGCCCGGCCGTTTGCGAGCGTCGCAGCGCTGCACGCGGCGATGGTGGACGCGGTGAAGCGAGCCCCCCTCGAAGCACAGCGCGCGCTCCTCAACGCGCATCCCGAGCTCGCCGGGAAAGAGGCTCAGGCCGGGGGGCTCACGAGGAGCTCGACAACTGAGCAGGCGGGCGCGGGCTTGAACGCGCTCAATCGGGAGGAGATGGAAGCGATGGCGCGCTGGAACCGGCAATACCGGGAGAGGTTCGGCTTCCCCTTCATCATCGCCGTGCGCCAGCACAGCAAGGGGTCGATCTTCAGCGAATTCCAGCGCCGGCTAGCCAACGACTGCGAGGCGGAGCTGGCCGCCTGCCTCGAGCAGGTATTTGTCATTGCGCGACTACGGCTCGAGAACCTGATTGCCGCACAACCGCTGGGCGCGACATGACGGCCGGCACAGGAAAGCTCACCACGCACGTGCTGGATACGGCCAACGGGTGCCCGGCGGCCGGCATGAAGATCGAGCTCGCCGTCCTGGAGAACGGCGCCTGGGTGGACTTGAAGGCGCTTTACACCAACGCCGACGGTCGGAGCGACATGCCGGTACTGGCCGCGGGCGAGATGCGCGAGGGCGAGTTCAAGCTCCTGTTTCACGTCGCGGAGTACTTTCGCGCGAAAGGGGCCCAGCTTCCCGATCCGCCGTTCCTCGACTGCGTGCCGGTGCGCTTCGGCATCGCCGACCCGTCCGTGCACTACCACGTGCCCTTGTTATGCAGCCCGTGGAGCTATTCGACCTACCGCGGGAGCTGAACCAGGCTTCGCACGAACCCCACGCGGTCAGCGGTTTTTCCACTCCGGCGGGCGCTTGCCGATGAAAGCGTCGATGCCTTCGCCCGCGTCCTCGGCCATCATGTTGCAGGCCATCTCCTCGGCGGCGTACTGGTAAGCGCCCTCCAGCCCCATCTCCAGGTGCTTGTAGAACGCGCGCTTGCCGATGGTTACGGCGACGGAGGATTTGTCGACGATCTTGTGCGCCAGCTCGCTCACCGCGGCGTCGAGCTGCTGGGCCGGTACGGCGCGGTTGACGAGCCCCCGCTGCACGGCCGTGTGCGCGTCGATGAAATCGCCGGTGAGCAGCATCTCCATCGCCTGCTTGCGCAGCAGGTTACGCCCCAGCGGGACGCTGGGCGTCGAGCAGAACAGCCCCACGTTGATCCCGGAGACGGCGAACGTCGCGTTGTCGGAGGCAACGGCCAGGTCGCATTGCGCAACCAGCTGACAGCCGGCAGCCGTCGCGATGCCGTGCACCCGCGCGATGACCGGTTGGGGCAAGCGCGTGATGCTCAGCATCACACTGCTGCATTGCGCGAACAGCTTCTGGTAGTACACCTTGCGCGGATTGGAGCGCATCTGCTTGAGGTCGTGCCCGGCGCAGAAGGCCGGACCATTGCCGGCAATCACCAGCACCCGCACCGATTCGTCCTTTGCGATGGCATCGAGCGCCGATTGCAGCTCCGCGAGCAGCTGCTCCGACAGCGCGTTGTACTGCTTGGGGCGGTTCAGCGTGAGCGTGGCGATGCCCCCCGCGTCGTGCCGCAGCAGAGGTTTTTCGTCGACGGGAGTGGCGAGCGTGCTGGCCATGGCAATGCTCTCCTTCGATTGCACTGCGGTCATTATAGTCGGCGGCGGTGCGACCCGCCGCGACGCAGCGTTCCGGGGAAGGGTCTTTCGAGGGCGTCGGGAGCCGGAATGACACTCGCGCGGATTCGCGTCTAGAATGCAACTGGGGAGACCCGGCGGTAATCGAATGACAACCAGCACGCTGACCGAATACTTTGCCTGCGGCCATGCTGCCAGCGCCAACTGGCGGGCGGCGGCGGAGGCGGCCCTAGCCCAGTGCGGTTCGGGCCTGCGCGGCGCCACCCTCGGGTTCGTCTACGTGACCGACGCGTTCGCCGACGATTACGCCGAGATCGTCGAGTTCCTGCGGCGTCGCACCGGCATTGCTCACTGGATCGGTACCGTGGGGCTGGGCGTGTGCGCCAGCGCGCGCGAGTATCTGGATGAGCCCGCCATTGCCCTCCTGTGCTGCACCTTCCGGGAAGACGCCTTCCGCATCTTTTCCGGCCTCAAGGCGCCGCGCGACGTCGCCAAGGCAAGGCTGCAATGGGGCGACGCTCCGGCAGCGTTCGCCATCGTGCACGCCGACCCGGCAACGCCGTCTTTGACATCGCTGGTACGGGAGTTCGCTGCACGCACCGACAGCGGCTTCATCGTCGGAGGGCTGACCAGCTCGCGCGGGCGAGCGCTGCAGTATGCCGACGGGGTGACCGAGGGTGGTCTGTCCGGGGTGATCTTCTCGGACGATATCGTGGTCGCCACGCGCCTGACGCAGGGCTGCGCGCCGGTCGGGCCCAGGCACGTGGTCACCGATGCACGCCAAAACATCATCGTCAGCCTGGACGGGCGGCCGGCGCTGGACGTGTTCCGCGAGGACATCGGTACCGAGCTTTCCGGCAACCTCACTTTGGTGGCCGGACGGATCTTCGTCGCGCTTCCCATCGAAGGCAGCGACACGGGGGACTACCTGGTGCGCAACCTCGTCGGGCTGGATATCGGCCACAAGCTGGTAGCCGTGGGCGAGGCGGTGCGTCCTGGGCGCAGCATCATGTTCTGCCGACGCGACCGCGGCACCGCAAGCGACGATCTCGACCGCATGCTGACCAGCATTCGCAGCGGGCTGTTCCGTGAACCTAAGGGAGGGGTGTACTTCTCCTGCGTCGGGCGCGGCGCCAGCTTGTTCGGCGAGAACTCGGAGGAGCTGCGGATCATCCGCGACCGGCTGGGTGAAGTGCCGATTGTGGGCTTCTTCTGCAACGGCGAGATCTCCCACAACCGGCTGTACGGGTACACCGGGGTGCTGACGCTGTTCATGTGATTTGAGTCATGCGTAACCTGGGGTTCACCTGGCTCGACGTAGTCGCGGTGCTCTGGTTCTTCACCTGGTGGGTCGGCTACTCCATCTTCGCGGTGCGGCACGGGAGGCACGTCCCCAGCCTGTTGTCCGCAATGGCGAAATACCGCCGCGACTGGTGGGTGCGCATGATCGAGCGCGAGCTGCGCATGATCGATACGTCGATTATCACCAACCTCTCGAACAGTGCGACATTCTTTGCCTCCACGACGCTGCTGATCCTGGGCGGCCTGTTTGCCCTCCTGGGCACGACCGAGCGACTATCCACGGTTATCGGTGGACTCCCGTTCAACAGACAGGCGCCGGAGACGGTCTGGGAGCTCAAGATCCTGTTGCTGGTGGGGATTTTCGTGTACGCGTTTTTCAAGTTCACATGGTCGCTGCGTCAGTTCAATATAGCCTCCGTGCTAGTTGGTGCCGCACCGCCCGTGCCGGCGCGCGCCGAGGACGAGTCGGAGTTCATCGACAAATCATGGCGAGTGAATCACTACGCGGCAGAGCACTTCAACTATGGGTTGCGCGCCTACTACTTCGGTCTGGCGGCGCTGGCCTGGTTTATCAACGGGTGGTTTTTCATGAGCGCCACCGCGGGGGTGGTGTTGGTGCTCTATTGGCGGGAGTTCCGCTCCGAGGCGCTCACAAGCATCAAGCAGCCGTGACGTCGGACTCGCGGCCGCGAAGTCAAGAACCACGAACCACGAACAATGAGGCACGAATGAAAAACTCGCTCGCCGAGCTGCTGCGCGCCTCCGCCGAGGCTCGCCATTACCCCTTCCTGGACCGCGCAGGCTTCTGGGAAGAGCGCCTGCTGCTGCATGTCAAGGACTTGCAGAACCTGCTGGAAGCGCCCGCGTCCGGAGATACGGTGCTCATGCCGCCGAAGGCGAAGCTGGAAGTGCTGCCTCCATCCGCGTCGACAACAGCCGCGCCGTCCAGCCCATCGGCCGATCTGGGTTTCGCGTCGGCAGCCGAGATCGCCGCGCGCGTGCGCCAGCGCGAGTTGTCTCCCTTCGAAGTGGCGCGCGCCATTGTCGAGCGTGCCGATGCGCATCGGTCGCTGAATGCGTTCATCACCTTGCGTCCGGAAACCGTCCTGCGCGAGGCTCGCCAGCTCGAGGATCGAGTGCAGTCCGGCGAGGATCTCGGGCCGCTCGCGGGTGTGCCGGTGGCGGTCAAGGATCTGATGCATGTGAAGAGCTATCCGTTCACGTGCGGCACCAAGGCGCTGCCCGGCGACGAGTCAAGCAGCGATGCGCAGGTGGTGGCGAAGCTGCGCGCTGCGGGCGCCCTGATCGTCGGCACCACCAACTTGCACGAGCTGGCGTACGGTGTGACCAGCGCGAACCCGCACTTCGGCCACGTGGCGAATCCGGCTGCGCCCGGCCATATCCCTGGGGGCTCCAGCGGGGGCTCCGGCGCCGCGGTCGCCGCCGGCCTCTCTGCGATCGCGGTGGGAACGGATACCGGCGGATCGATCCGTATCCCCGCTGCCTGTTGCGGCATCGTCGGCTTCAAGGGCACGCACGAGGCGGTGAGCCGCGTGGGCGTCTGGCCGCTGTCCGACACGCTGGATCACATCGGCCCTTTGGCGCGGAGCGTGGTCGACGCCGCGCTGGGCTTCGAAGTGATGGCCGGCCTGCCACCCGGTTGCATCGGCTCCAAGAGCATCGAGCGCCCGCGTCTCATCAAGCCGGTGCCGTATTTCTTCGATCATCTCGACGGACCGATTCGGGAGCGCATCGAAGCCGTGCTGCGCAAACTGACCGGTGCAGGGGCAACGCTGGAAGAGCGGCGCGTCGAAGGCGTCCAGTACGCCCCGGCGGCGCAGTTCGTCACCATCGCCGCCGACGGTTGTCAATCCAATTGGTCGTTGCTTACCGAGCGCGGCGATCGCATCGGCGCGGAGGTCCGTGTGCGGCTCGAGGTCGGCCAGTTCATCGCCGCCATCGACTACGTCAAGGCCCAGCGGCTGCGTCGCCAGATCCGCGACAGCATGATCGCGGCGTTAAAGGATGCCGATGTCTTTGCGCTGCCCACGATGCCGCTGTCGATCCCAAAGCAGGGGCAAAGCGTGGTCGAGTTTGCCGGGCGCAAGATGCCGCTGCCCGGCGCCGTGACACGACTGTCTGGCCCGTTCAACTCGTCCGGCATGCCGGCGCTCAGCATCCCCTGCGGCACGGACAGCAAAGGGTTACCCGTGTCGCTTCAGCTTGTCGGTCGTCCCGGCGCCGATGCGACGGTACTGGCGGTCGGCAAATGGGCGGAGGCCGTGCTCGGCCAGTGAGGCCGGCGAAGGTTCACGGCAACAATGCGACGCTGCGTACGCGGGCTCATTCATGCCAACCGTCTTTCGGACGCTCCAAAAGTCGTCTTTGGGCCGTCCACTTCTAGTTCGGCGTCTTGTGGCGGTGTTGTTTGTGCGAGTTTCCGGGTATGCAACCCCTCGTGGCTGCCCCGTCGTTGCTCGGATTGAGGTGAGCCGGTGACCCGGCGTGTACCTAAGTGGAGGCTCGGACGCTATCTGTTCAAACGCTGGCTCGTACCCGGGCTGCTGGTTCTCGGGCTACCGACTGCCTCTCCATTGTCTTTTGCTGCCGACGCGCAACATCCGGCAATGCCGCGCCGGATCGGCGTCCTCCTCGTCGCCTGGGCGCCGTCAGACAAACAACCGCAGCAGTTGATTAAAGGACTGCGGGACGCCGGGTATGTCGAAGGGCGCGACGTGATCATCGAGTGGCGTTTCGCGGCTGGAGACTACGGACGCGTGCCCGCCTTGGCGGCCGATCTGGTGGCTAAACAAGTAGACATCATACTTACGGACAGCACGCCGGCAGCGCTAGCTGCCAAGCAATCGACATCGGCGATTCCAATAGTCATGGTGACAGTGGGGGATCCAGTTGGCTCAGGCCTGGTGACCAACCTCGCCAAGCCGGGCGGGAACATTACTGGCCTTTCGATGATGATGAACGAACTGAGTGCCAAACGCTTGCAGCTCTTGAAGGAATTGTTACCGGGTGTACGACGGGTCGCCGTGCTCTGGGACCCCAACGTTGCGTGGCACAAGTCCGCGGTGCAGAACCTGACCACCGCAGCTAAGTCGTTATCGTTGCAGACGACACCGGTACGTGCGGGTCGCAGGGAGGAGATTGACTCGGCGTTCGCGACGATTCGTAGGGCGCGCTCAGAGGCAGTCTACGTGTTGGACAGCGCATTCTTCGTAGTTCATCGTGCCCAACTATTCGGCCTTTCAGCTAAGTGGAAACTTCCACTGATTTACGGACAGAAGGAGCTCGTGCGGGAGGGCGCGCTGATCTCCTACTCGGCTAACTTCGAGGATATATGGCGCAGGTCCGCTGTTTATGTAGACAAGATTCTCAAGGGTGCCAAGCCAGGCGATCTCCCGATCGAACAACCGAGCATGTTCGAGCTCGCGGTCAACCTAAGAACGGCGCAGCTGCTGGGGCTCAAGGTTCCTGAGTCGATCCTGCTACGCGCCGACGAGGTGATCAAATAGCATATTGGCTAATACGCGAGCGAGATGATCGCATCAATGTGGGCTCGAACAAGCGAGCGGAATGATGTGCGATTGTTCTAAAGGAGTGCGTTGAGATGCTGAATGGTGGCTGCTTCTGCGGCGGGATCCGCTACGAGGCCGGCGGCACGCCCTTTCACCTGACCAATTGCCACTGCTCGATCTGCCGTCGAACCACCGGCGCCCCGTTCGTGGCGTGGTTCAGCGTGCCACGGTCTCAGTTCCGGTTTGTCCAGGGCGCACCGACTCGCTTCAGATCAACTGCGAAGGGCGTGCGGAGCTTCTGCTCTCGCTGCGGCACGCAGTTGACTTTTGAGCACGACGACGCCTCGGACGAGATCGACGTCACGACATGCAGTCTCGATGATCCCGAACGGCTGCCGCCGCAGGATCACACGCGCACGAGCAGTAAGCTCAAGTGGATCCAGCTTGCTGACGGCCTCCCCGAGCATCGCGAAGCTCGGCCCCACGGGTGATCGTGATGCCCGATCCGTTGTTGCATGGGTCCCGCCACGGCGTGCTTCACCCGCCTTGCGCGGGCCGGTGAATTCTAGCGTCGGACGGCAAAGGAAGAAACATGACCACCAGGGAAATGCAAGCCTATCGGGGTTCGTGCCATTGCGGTCGAATCCAGTTCGAGATTCGGACCGAGCTTACGCGAGTGAGCGAATGCAATTGCTCGATCTGCAGGCGTAAGGGTTACCTTCATCACATGGTATCGCCAGATCGATTCCGTCTGATCCAAGGAGACGAAGCCCTTGCGACGTATCAATTCGGAACGGGTCGGGCGCTGCATCACTTCTGTCGCTACTGCGGTGTCGCGTCCTTCTACCGTCCTCGCGCCAACCCCGCGAACTACATGATCAACGTGCGCTGCCTCGAGGGCGTCGATCTGGATGCCTTGGAGCGAGTTCGCTTCGATGGCCTCAGCTGGGAGACCCGTCCCGATGCGCCATACACGGGGATCTGGAAGGTTTGACGAGCGCGCTTCGCGCAACGAGGCCCGGTCGAAGCGCCGCGTTCGGCGTTCAGGAGGTATTGAGATGTTCAGCCACGTGACCATCGGTACCCACGATTTGGCGCGCGCCATTGCTTTCTACGACGCAGTGCTCGCGCCGCTCGGGATCGAGCGCATCCCCAGCAAATATCCTAATTGGGCAGCGTGGCAGCGTCCCGGCGACGCGCCAAAACTCTGGGTAGGACGACCCTATAATCGGCTACCAGCAAGCTGGGGCAACGGCTGCATGACCGCGTTCATAGCGCCGTCGCGCACCGCAGTGGATGCCGCCTATGCTGCAGCGATCGCAGCAGGCGGCCTTGACGAGGGGCCGCCGGGTGTGCGCGCGAGTTACGCGCCCGACTACTACGGTGCCTATGTCCGCGACCTGGACGGCAACAAGCTGCACTTCGTTCGCCGCGGAGAGAAATAACTCGTGCCGATCGGGTGATTCAATGACCTCCGCGTGAAGGCCCGAGCTCGGGCTCTGCGTTGAGCTCGCAAGCTCCGCCGAGACGGTGTGGGACGTGACGGGTGCGGTGAGGACTTATCCGGCCGTGTATCCGCCATCCACCGGTAGCGCGACGCCGGTGACGAACCCGGCTTCGTCGCTCGCCAGGAAGAGGATCGCCGCGGCGATCTCCTCGGGCCGGCCGAAGCGGCCGAGCGGATAGCGTTTCAGCAGCGCCTCGGTCCACGCCGGGTCGGCGCGCAGCGGCGCGGTCATCGGCGTCTCGATCACGCCGGGACAGACGCAGTTCACGCGCACCTTGGGCGCCCACTCGAGCGCCATCTGCCGGGTGAGGTTCACGATCGCACCCTTCGATGCGGCGTAAGCCGCTCCGGTGGAACCGCCGACCAGCCCAAAGATCGATGCGAGGTGCGTGATCGAACCGGCGCCGCTCGCCACGAGCGCGGGCAGCGCCGCGCGCGCGGCGAGGTAGCTGCCGCTGAGATTGATATCCACGACTCTTTGCCACTCCGCAGTCGTGGGAGTTGGGCCGGGCCGCTCGGGCCGGATGCCGGCCGAGTTCACTAGAGTGGTGAGGCGGCCAAAGCGCGCGAGGGTCTGCTCTACCATGCGCGCGCAGGCGGCTTCGTCGGTGACGTCCGCCGTCACCGCGATCGCTTCGCCGCCACATGTGCCGATGGTCCGTGCCGTTTCTGCTGCAGCGTTGGCGACTGCGTCGACGCAGGCAACCTGCGCGCCCTCGGTGGCGAACCGCACTGCCGTCGCGGAGCCGATGCCCGAACCCGCGCCCGTCACCAGCGCGACCTTCTCCTTGAGCCGCATCTGCGGTGCCCTCCTATCGACGTTTCCCGGTCATTCATCCGTGGTCCTCTTCGACCCCGGGCCGGCATTATCCCGCAATTGTCCGGTGCCGCCCTCGAGCACGATGGGCGCGTACTGCGTAGCCGCGGACTAGAATGTCATTCATCTCCGCGACCGTACCCAGTGAAGACGCTCACTAAACCCGTAGTCGAACACAGTGGCGAACGGCCGCACCGTTGGCTGCCTTTCGCGCTGCGGGTGCAGACGCCGGGCACATCGGGCCGAATTCCGTGAGCCGGTTTCTTTTTGCCACCGCCGGCTCCCTGGGCGATCTGCATCCATACATCGCCGTTGCTCGCGCGCTGGTCGAACGAGGGCACCGTGCGGTGATTGCCACATTCGAGGACTATCGAGCAGATGTGGTGCGTGCCGGGATCGAGTTTGCGCGAGTGCGACCCAGCTTGTCCGAACTCGGCGATCACGCGGCGCTGTTGACGAAGCTCTTCGATGTTCGTCGTGGACCGGAGTACCTCGTGCGCGAGTTGGTCATGTCCAATTTGCGGCCGGGATACGAAGATCTTCTGCAGGCCTCGGATGGCGCCGATATGCTGATCTCGCATCCGTTGGCCGTGACGCTGCCATTGGTTGCGCAGCGCCGTGCGTTGCCCTGGGTCGCCAGCGTGCTCACGCCTCTGAGTTTCATGTCCTCCCACGATCCGCCCCTTCTCGGTGTCGCGCCGTGGTTGCGGAAGCTGCGCGCCCTGGGGCCGGAACCCTACCGACTGGTGTTCAATATGTTCAAGCGCAGCGTGCGGGGTTGGGAAGCGCCGCTGCACGAGTTGCGCAAGGAGCTCGGGCTGCCGCCATCAGCGCGGATGGCAATGTTCGAAGGGCAGTTTTCTCCGCTGCGCAATCTGGCGCTATTCGATCCGAACCTGGCCACAGCGCAACCGGACTGGCCCGGAGAGGTGCGTGTCTGTGGCGCCCCGCTCTACGATGGCGCGATGCCCGGAGGGGACATCGATGGCGAACTCCAGCAGTTCCTTGCGGAAGGTGAAGCCCCTATCGTGTTCGCGCTCGGATCCTCGGCGGTCTGGGTGGCGGGAGATTTTTGGGACAAGGCAGTCGCGGCGGCTCGCAGACTAGGACGACGGGCTGTCCTGGTGACCGGTCCCGTGACTCCTGAGAATTTGCCCAGCGAGGTGCGGGCGTTCCCATACGTTCCCTACTCCAGGGTATTCCCACGTGCCGCCGTAGTCGTCCATCAGGCCGGCATCGGGACGCTCGCCCAGGCGATGCGGGCCGGCCGTCCGCAACTGATTGTACCTGTCTCCTTCGACCAACCAGACAATGCGCGACGAGCGGCCGCCCTCGGTCTTGCACGCGCAATTCCATTCAAGAAGGTGACTGCTGGACGGCTTGTCTCCGAGCTCGAGGTGCTCACGCGACCCGAGTATGCTCAGGCAGCCCAGGAGGTGGCCGCAGCTTTGGCAAGAATTGACGGCGCTGCGCGCGCGGCAGATGAGCTGATCGCGTGCCTTGATTGCGCCTCGAAAGGATGAGGGCGCCGATGTCCGTAAGGCACCGCACGGCCCGCCGCAGCGATCTCGCGCAGATTGTCGAGATCTACAACTCGACGATCCCAACGCGAATGGTGACCGCGGATACCGAGTCGGTCACAGTGGAGAGCCGCACCCCCTGGTTTGAGGAGCATACGCCGACGTTCCGTCCCCTTTGGGTCATCGAACCCGAAGGCGGCCAGATTGCCGCTTGGCTTAGCTTTTCTTCTTTCTATGGGCGTCCTGCCTACAACAAGACAGCGGAGCTGAGCGTCTACGTTCACGAAGCATTTCGACGCCAAGGCCTCGCTACCTACCTTTTGACCCAGGCCATGGCCTGTGCGCCAGCGCTCAAAGTGGATACGCTCCTCGGGTTCATCTTCGGGCACAATGAACCGAGCCTTCGTCTGTTTGCAAGACTTGGCTTTGCTCGCTGGGGTGAGTTACCGCAGGTTGCTGCACTGGATGGTGTCGAGCGAGACCTCGTCATCGTAGGTCGACACGTACGTGACGCCCCGCTGCGAGAGCGAGGAGCTGACGATGAATGAACACCTCGAACGCAACAAGAAGGCCGTTATGACCTTTTACGATCTGATGTTCAACCAATGCCGGCCGGCGGAGGCGATCGCGAAGTATGCCGGTGATGTGTACATTCAGCACAACCCGCATGTGGCCGACGGCAAGGAAGCCTTCATAGCCTACTTCGAAAAGATGGCCAGCGAGTATCCCGGCAAGCGAGTGCACTTCATGCGGGTCTTTGCAGAGGGCAATTTCGTCGTCTTGCACTGCCACCAGGTATGGCCAACCTACAAGGACAGGGATTGGGCAGGCATCGACATCTTTCGACTCGACGATAACGGGAAGATCGTCGAGCACTGGGACGTTCTGCAGATAGTCCCGGATGCTTCTGCAAACGGCAACACCATGTTCTGAGAGGGGATGGTGTTGAAGCTCTCGCACTGGGAACCATGTACCCAAGCGGGCCCGGAGGGGGATTCAATGATGCGATGGTTGTGCGGGGTCGCGCTCTACGCCGCCGCGCTGGCATGGATGAGCGGCGGCTATGTTCAGGCGGGAGCGGCCGATGCAACTGGAAAAGTCGCACGCATCGCCTTTGTGGTGCCAAACCCTTCTTCCAACGCTAGGATGTTCGCCGCGTTGCGGGATCGCCTCCGCGAACTGGGCTGGATCGAAGGCCAAAACCTCATTCTCGATCAATACTCTGGAGAGGGACACCTGGAACGGCTCCCCGAGCTCATGGCTCAGGCACTGGCTCGTAGTCCGACGTTCTGGTCACCGGTAGCACGCCGGGGGCTCTCGCAGCCAAGAAGGCGACCAGCACCGTCCCCATCGTGGTCGCCGCGATGGGCGATCCGGTGCAGACGGGTGTGGTGTCGAACCTGGCCAGGCCCGGGGGAAACCTCACTGCGCTCTCCACGGGCTACGTAGACGGTTTCGCCGGCAAGTGGCTCGAGTTGCTCTTGGAGGCCGTGCCGCACACAAGGAAAGTGGCTGTACTCTGGAATTTGGGCAATCCGGTTGTGCGTCCCTACCGCAAGGACCTGGAGGACGTTGCCGCGGCGCGCGCTGTGAGGCTGCAGTTCATCGATGTGCGTGAACCGCGCGGGCTAGAGTCCGCCTTCCAGCAAGCGAAACGCGCTGCTCAGGCTTCCGTGGTCGTCTGCGAAAATCTATTTATCGAGAATCGCGCGGAGGTTGTGGACCTTGCCGCCAAGTACCGGCTGCCTTCGGTGTATTGCTTGTCGGGATTCGCTCGCGCCGGAGGCCTGATGTCGTATGGGACGGATCTGCAGGCGATGTTCCGGCGCGCAGCGGAATATGTCGACAAGGTGCTGCGAGGTGCCAAAGTGGGCGATCTGCCGGTCGAGCAACCGACCAAGTTTGTGTTGGTGGTGAATCTCCGAACCGCGAGAGCGCTCGGAATAACGATTCCCGAATCGATCTTGTTGCGTGCCGATGAGATCATTCGATGAGCCATCGAGCGTCCCCCCACCCTTGGCCCTCCCCCGCTCGCGGGGGAGGGGTGCGGAGGGCGCTGCCGCCCGTGAGATCATTCGATGACCGTTCGAGCCTTCCCCCACCCTCGGCCTCCCCCGCTCGCGGGGGAGGGGTGCGGGGGGCTGCCGGCCGATGAGGTGATTCGATGAGCCTTCGAGCGTCCCCCCCACCCTTGGCCCTCCCCCGCTCGCGGGGGAGGGTTGGGGTGGGGGCTGCCGGTCGATGACGTGATTCGGTGATCTTGTGCAGAAGCTGGCGCAGTGAGTAGAGCGAAAGACATCACCTCGACAGACGTCAAGCACCGATCCATGCAGGCGGGAGAAATGGACATCGATGCAGTTACGAAGACCGTCGAAATCAAGGGCGAGCGCTTCCCCGTCGTCGACACGGGCAATGGGCCTCCCGTGCTGCTCCTGCATGGCTTCCCCGACTCGGGGTTTTTGTGGCGTCATCAAATCCCGGCACTGACTGCGGCAGGCTTTCGGGTGATCGCGCCGGATCTGCGCGGCTACGGGGATGCACCCCGGCCCGCCGAACTGCGGCCCTATCGGCGTCCGTACATAGTCGCCGACATTCTCGGCCTGTTGGACGCGCTTGGAATCACGCGCTCTCATCTTGTCGGGCACGATTGGGGCGCCGCTATGACGTGGCGGCTGGCGGGTTCGTACCCCGAGAGGTTCGATCGCGTTGTCGTATTGTCGGTCGGAGCGCCGAGCAGTCCCGGCTGGGATACCATCGCGCAGCGGGAGAAGTCTTGGTACTTCGACTTTTTCATCAAGCCTGGCATCGCCGAAGAGGCGCTGAAAGCCGACAACTGGAGACTGTTTCGTGAATGGACCCGCGGTCAAGGCGATCAAGACCGTTACCTGCGGGACCTGGCTCGACCCGGAGCGCTGACGGCAGCGTTGAACTGGTATCGGGCAGCGTTCACGCCGTTATCGCCGGGCGAAGCACCGCTCCCGCAACTGCCGTCCTGGGATCGCGTTCGTATTCCGATGCTCGGCATCTGGAGTGACGGGGATCCCTTCCTGCTCGAACCTCAGATGGCGCTGTCGGCCGGGGTCGTAGAAGCGCCTTGGCGCTACGAGAAAATCAGAGGGGCAGGGCATTGGATGATGCTGGATCAGCCCGGGGAGCTGAACCGATTGCTCGTCGATTTCCTGACGGCATAGCTGCCGGTAATATCAGATCCTCGCCAACACGCAAGGAACAGCCGCTATGCGCCAACTCAAGCGCTCGCACGGTGCTGTCATCGCTGCTCTGCTGAGCTTCGCCACGGTGTCCGTGGCCGCACCGCAGACCCGGTATGAAGTGACGCCCACTGCCATCCTCGTTTATGCGGATAACCCCGAAGAGCGCGCTTACGACTGCGCTATCTGGTATGTTTGGTCGCACGAGTCCTACCGGACGTCGAGAACAGAGACGGTGAGCGAGACCGTGCATGTTGCTGCGAAGTCAAACGCGGTGATTCATTCGCAACAGGCCCCATATCTGTACGTGCAGATCGAGCAGGGACCTAAGATCGAGTGCGAATGAGGATCGGGGTGTCTGCGCGAAGCCATTCTGCATCTTTTGTTTTTCCAGTCTCACCATGAAAATCACCCACATCCAGTCGCAGATCGTGCGCCTGCCTTCCGAGGAGCCGCTTGCCGGCGGTCCCGCGTTCGGTGGCCCGTTTCGGGAATTTGTGACGCTTCAAATTGAAACCGATTCGGGTTTCGAAGGCGTGGGCCTCACCTTCTTCGGCGCCGCGCTCACCGCAACGCTGAAACATGCCGTCGAGCAGCTGGGTGCGCTCACCATCGGCGAGGATCCGCTGCGAGTCGAGGCGATAGGCCGCAAGTTGCGCGAGGCAGCGGCCGGCTCGGCCGGGCCCGGCGGGATCTTCACGCTTGCGTTCTCGGCCATCGACATGGCGCTGTGGGATATCAAGGGCAAAGCACTCGGCGTGCCGCTCGCCACGCTGCTGGGCGGTTTGCGCGAGCGCGTGCCTACGTACGCAAGCGGCGCGCTGATGCGCACGTACCCGCTGGACCATGTGACCAAGGCAGCGCGTACGCTGGTGGAGAAAGGCTTCAGGCAGATGAAGATGCAGCTTGCGCTGCCGGGTGAGACATCGCACGCGATCGAGGTCGAGCGCGCGCGCAGGATTCGCGAGGCGATCGGTCCGGACATCGACCTGATGTGCGACATCAACCAGCGCTGGAGCGTGCATCAGGCTATCGACATCGGCCGCCGGCTCGAGGACGTACACTTCTACTGGCTGGAGGACGTGACGACGCACGACGACTTTCCAGGCCTCGCCCGAGTTGCCGATGCGCTGGCGACACCGGTAGCCGGTGGCGAGTATGTCTATGGGATCGCACCGTTCCGCCACATGCTCGAGGCCCGCTCGGTCGATATCGTGATGATCGATCTGCTGCGCGTGGGCGGAATCGCCAACTGGCTCAAGGTCGCCGGCATGGCGGAAGCTTTCAACCTGCCGGTGGTGAGCCACCTGTTTCCGGAGGTCCATGTGCACCTTGTCGCGGCGGTGCCCAACGGCCTCGCCGTCGAGTACATGCCGTGGACACTGAAGCTGTTCGAGGCGACGCCGGTTGCCGTGAACGGGCAAATCACTGTGTCGTCCGAGCCCGGGCTCGGGCTCGTGTTCGACCGCGATTTTCTCAAGCGCCACACGGTTGGGTGAGGTGAGCGATGAGCATCGATCCGAGATCCGGTTTCTTAGGTTTCGACGAAAACGAAGCGCGCCGCACCGAAGCGATCTATCAGACGCCCGATGTCGTGGCGCAGCGGGAACGCGTGCTCGATGCATTGGCGCTGCGGCCAGGCGAGCGCGTGGTCGATCTCGGCTGCGGGCCTGGCCTGCTGGCGCTGCAGATGGCGGAGCGCGTCGGGAAGGGAGGCGAGATCCAGTGCATCGATGCCTCCGAGAGCATGATCGCCATCGCGCGGCGCCGCTGCGCATCGATGGGCTGGGTCCATGTGCGCGCCGGCGACGTCTCGGCACTGCCCTATGAAAACTCAACGTTCGATGTGGCGGTCTGCACCCAGGTCTACGAGTACGTTCCGGACATCGACCGCGCGCTGCGCGAACTCTATCGCGTGCTGAAGCCGGGCGGGCGCGCCGTGGTTGTCGACACGGACTGGGAATCCTGCGTCTGGCACTCGAGTGACCAGGCCCGCATGCGCCGCGTGATCGAAGCCTGGGACCGGCACTGTCCGCACCCGCAGCTCCCGCGCACGCTCGCTGCCCGGCTTCGCAGCGCGGGATTCGAGACGCCGCGCGTGGACGTCATCGCTCTGGTCAACGATCGCTACGATCCAGAGACCTACAGCTTCGGCGTGATGCCGCTTTTGGGAGCCTATACGAAGAAGCAGGGGCTGGTGCCCCGCGAGGAAGCCGACGCCTGGCTTGCCGACCTGCAGGAGCTGGGACGGCGCGGCGAATACTTCTTCAGCCTGAACCGCTACCTCTTCTTCGCGCGCCGACCGGCGGCACACAAGGGGCGACCTGACTAGGGATAATGCCCACCCCCAAGGTGGGAACGTGGGTCTTCCTGCTGTCAGTCCGGACGCCCGAAGGGCGATCCGGAATCCAGGCGTGCGCGACAGCCCTGGAGCTCTGGATTCCGGGTTGCCGCTTCGCAGCCCCCGGAATGACGAGCTGCGGTAATCGCTATGCCACCAGGTCAAGGCTCGAAGCCGATCTCCACAGCCCCGATGCCTTCGACGGTGAACCGGTAGAGCTCCCCCGGCATGGGGAAGCGCGTCGTCACCAGGCTGCCGGTCGACACGATTTCCCCGGCATTCAGGGTCTGGCCCTGCTCACGCAGATGGTTCGCTAGCCAGCGCAGCGGCTCGAACGGATGGCCGAGCACATCGCGTCCGTGCCCCTCATCGATCTTTTCGCCGTTACGCTCGACGGTGCCACGCGCGGCGGCGAGATCCGGCCACGAGGACCGGTACTCGCCTGTCACGATGCCTTCGTTCCACGCGTTGTCGGCCACCAGAGAAAGGAGATCGAGCGGATAAGCCGAGTTGCGGTCGTCGATGACTTCGAACGCCGGGCAGACCGCGTCCACCGCCTCAGCTACCTCGCGCATCTCGTACGGCTTCTCCCGCGGTGAGAGCGAGCGGCCCACGCGTACGCAGATCTCGAACTCGATGCCGAGATGCACCAGATCTCCGAGCCTGAGCCGCGCGCCGCTTGGAAGCAGCCTCTTCTGCAGCACTATGCCCGCCACCGGATGATCGATGCTGCACATCTTCTGCATGCGCGCCGAAGTGAGACCAATCTTGTAGCCGACGCGCGGGCCGTGCGTCGCGAGCATGCGGTCGACGAATGCCGCCTGGATCGCATAAGCGCCCGCCAGGTCAGTGGCTCCCCAAGCACGCGCGAAAGGCACGATATCGCGCTTCTGCGCATGATCGCGCATCAGTGTGGACGCCGCTTTTTCCAGATCGATTTGCACCGAGATGCTCGAGCGATGTTGCCGGCAATGCGCTGCGCGACATCATACCGGCTTTGTCAGCTGGGGAAGGTATGTCGATGAAAGACAAGCAGTAATCTCGTTGCGAAGCGGCATCAACCACCGCCGCCCCGCGCTTTTCTTGCGTTAGATCAAACGAGAACAGCTACGGGGATCGGATAATGCGGTGCAACAGCCGTGTATAATGCGCGGCCGGATTCTTGAGGGACCGAGTCATGACTGATCTCACCAAGCAGCTGTCCAGAAGCCACGACATCTCTGCCAAAGTCGCGCAGGTTTTTCAGACGCGGGCGCGGCTTGCGCAGGAGCAGTTCAGCGAGCGTATCCAAAAGGCCTACAGCGCCTACATGGCTGAGTCGGCGACAAGCTCCGCATCGCCGTGGGATGTTTGGACCGATGGCGCGCGCTATGCGGTGGACCTTGTCCAGCGTTCGGTTCTGTTCTGGGACGCGCTGCGCCAGCGCGGCAATAACTTCGTCGAGCGGACACGCAAGGGGTTGCCGCCGGTGTTGCATTTTGACTACGAGACCGTGATCGATGGGCGATCGTTGGAGCGACCAGTCAACTACGCGCTCGTCCGGATCGTGCCGCCCGAAGGTGTGAAGGTGGATGCAATGCGCCGGCCCTATGTCATCATCGATCCGCGCGCCGGTCATGGACCTGGCATCGGTGGCTTCAAGGATGACTCGCAGGTGGGTGTGGCATTGCGCGACGGGCACCCAGTGTATTTCGTGATCTTCTTTCCCGAGCCCGAACCCGGTCAAACGATGCTGGATGTCTGCAGCGCGGAGCAGCAGTTCGTGCGTCGTGTGCGCGAGCTGCACCCCGGTGCACCTAAGCCAGCCGTCGTCGGCAACTGTCAGGGCGGCTGGGCCGCGATGATGGTGGCCGCGTCCAATCCCGATGACACCGGGCCGATCGTCATCAACGGTGCGCCGATGTCCTACTGGGGTGGCGCCTGGAGCGAAGGCGAGGGCGACAACCCGATGCGCTACTCGGGAGGCCTGCTTGGGGGCACCTGGCTGGCGTCGCTGACTTCGGACCTGGGGGCGGGCAAGTTCGACGGCGCCTGGCTGGTGCAGAACTTCGAGAACCTGAATCCGGCGAACACCTTCTGGGACAAGTACTACCACGTCTTCGCCAACGTGGACACGGAACCGCCCCGCTTCCTGGACTTCGAGCGCTGGTGGGGCGGGTTCTATCTGATGAACCGGGAAGAGATCGAATGGATCACGCAGAACCTCTTCGTCGGAAACAAATTGTGGTCCGGCACGGTCAAGGCTGGCGAGGGCGGTGTCTTCGATCTGCGCGAGATCAAGGTTCCCATTGTACTGTTTGCGTCGATGGGCGACAACATCACCCCGCCGCAGCAGGCTTTCAACTGGGTGGCCGACGTGTACGGCAGCACCGATGAGATCAAGGCCCGCGGGCAGGTGATCGTCGGCTTGCTGCATCAGGACATCGGACATCTCGGCATCTTCGTCTCCGGCAAGGTGGCCAAGAAGGAGCACGCGCAGATCGTCTCTGTGATGGAATCGATCGAGGCCCTCCCACCCGGGCTGTACGGCATGCAGATCGCCGAGCACAAGGGCGCCGACGGCAAGCCTGTGTACGAGGTCAGCTTCATCGAGCACCGGCTGGAGGATATCGCGGCCCGTCTGAATCGCTTCAAGCGCGCCGACGAGAAGCCCTTCGAAGCTGTAAGCGCCGTCTCCGAGTTCAACCAGCGCGCGTACGAGCTGTTCGCACAGCCTTTGATACAGGCCATGTCCAACGACTACGGCGCAAAGCTCGCGCGTGAGTTTCACCCGTTGCGCTTCCAGCGCTGGGCTATATCCGATCTGAACCCCTGGCTCGGGTGGCTCGGACCGGTTGCACAGGCGGTAAAGGCACAACGGCAGGCCGTGGGCCCCGACGATATGCGGCGCAAGGCCGAGAAAATGGGGTCGGAGGTGATCAGTGCATCGCTGGACTACTACCGCGCCATGCGCGATGCGGTCAGCGAAGCCGCTTTCTTCGAACTATACGGCAACCTGTTCTCGCTCTATCTGGCGGACAAGCGCGAAGCGATCGAGCACACGCGAGTGACCGACCCGCGCGAGCTGCCATTCGTCAAGGAGGCGCTCGCCTCGATCGCCGAAGGCGGGTATGCGGAAGCGGCGGCACGAGTAGCGTTCCTTCTGGCGCGCAAAGGCGAGGCGTTGCCTCTGTCCCAACTCCAGCTCAAGCAGGAGCTGATTGCCGATTATCGTGAGCTGCTGCCAGCCATCTCCTTGGATCAGGCACGCCGGATCCGAGGCGAGCAGGAAATTATCGTGCGCTACGAACCCGACAAGGCCATCGAAACGCTGCCGGTGCTGTTGGGCGAACGCGCGGATCGCGATCGCCTGCTCACGTTACTGGATCGACTTCTTGCCGATGAACGCGTGCAGCGCGTCAAACCCTCGGCCGAGCAGCTGGCGATGCTCGAGCGCATCCGCGCTGTGCTCGGCTCCGCGGCGGCGCGGCGTCCACGCGTCGTCGTCGCGAAGTGATGCAGGGCAGGCCGGAAGTGGACCGCAAGCACGAGAAGTACGAGCGCCTGCTGGCGCTTGCCAAAACGCTGCCGCCGCTGCCCACCGCGGTCGTCCATCCCTGCGACGAGTCTTCTCTCGCGAGCGCCCTGGAGGCGGCGGAGATGGGGCTGATCGCGCCGATATTGATCGGCCCCGCAGCGCGGATCAAGGCGGTGGCCCATAAGTACGGCCTCGATGTGTCTCGGTTGGAGATCGTGGACACGCCGCACAGCCATGCTTCCGCAGCCGAAGGCGTGCGCCTGGTCCGCGAGGGGCGGGCCGAATGCCTCATGAAAGGGAGCCTGCATACCGACGAGCTGATGGGTGCAGTGGTGGCGCGCGAAGGCGGGCTGCGCACGGCGCGGCGCATCAGCCATTGCTTCGTGATGGACGTGCCCACCTACTCGGAAGCGCTCATCGTCTCGGATGCCGCTGTGAACATTGCGCCTACTTTGGAGGAGAAGGTCGACATCGTGCAGAACGCGATCGATCTCGCTCGGGCGCTGGGAGCCAAAGAGGTACGGGTTGCGATCCTCTCGGCGATGGAAACGGTCAATCCCAAAGTTCCCTCGACGATCGAGGCGGCGGCGCTGTGCAAGATGGCCGATCGCGGGCAGATTACCGGCGGCATACTCGACGGTCCCCTGGCGCTCGACAACGCGATCAATCTGCAGGCCGCGGAGATCAAGCACATCAAGTCGCCGGTGGCGGGCCGGGCCAACGTGCTGATCGTGCCGGATCTGGAAGCGGGGAACATGCTGGCCAAGAGCCTGTCTTTCCTGGCCGACGCCGATGCTGCCGGGATCGTCCTGGGGGCGCGCGTGCCCATCATCCTCACCAGCAGGGCAGACTCGGTCACGACCCGTCTTGCGTCCTGTGCGGTCGCCGCGCTCGTCGCCAAGGCCCGGCGCGAGACGCCCGCTCGGACCGTCGCCTGAGCTTCTGCAGTGCCTCGGTTTCTTGAAGTGCAGAACGAGTCACATGGCACGGACATCTTGCCCCCACCCCAAACCCTCCCCCGCGTGCGGGGGAGGGCTGGGGCGGGGGTGTGTGCGGAGTCGATAGGAATCACGAGTCACGACCCTTATGGCTGACGCGATCGTCGTCCTCAACGCAGGTTCATCGAGCATCAAGTTCTCGCTCTTTCTGGTGCGAGGGGACGACCTCGAGCTCGAGCAGCGTGGCCAGATCGAAGGCATCTACACCGCACCGCACTTCGTCGCACAGGATCGGAGCGGCAAGCTGGCCGCCGAGAAATCCTGGGACGAGGGCAGCAAGCTAGGTCACGCTGGCGCGCTCGAGTACCTGGTGGCGCATCTGCGCGCGGGGCTGGGCGGTGATCGCTTGACCGGAGTCGGCCATCGCGTGGTCCATGGTGGGCTCGAATACACCAAGCCCGTGCGCCTGGACTCCAGCGTGCTTCAGGCGCTGGAGAAGTTCGTCCCGCTCGCCCCGCTGCATCAGCCGCACAACCTGGCGCCGATCCGCCTGCTGCTGGAGCGCCTGCAGGATCTGCCGCAGGTCGCCTGCTTCGATACGTCGTTCCATCGCAGCAGCCCGGAAATCGCGCAGATGTTCGCGTTGCCCGCGGAGCTGCACGCGCAGGGCGTGCGCCGCTACGGTTTCCATGGACTGTCGTACGAATACATCGCGTCTGTCCTCCCGAAGTTCGACCAGAAAGCTGCGAGTGGACGCACCGTCATACTGCACTTGGGCAATGGCTCGAGCATGTGCGCGGTAGAGGCGGGCAAGAGCATCGCCAGCACGATGGGCTTTACCGCGGTGGACGGTCTGCCCATGGGCACGCGCACCGGCTCGCTCGATCCGGGGGTGATCCTCTATCTCATGGACCAGCGTGGGATGGATGCGCGCGCGATCGAGAAGCTCATCTACAACCAGTCCGGCTTGCTCGGGGTCTCCGGAATCTCCAGCGACATGCGCACGCTGCTGGCCAGCGATGAGCCGCGCGCCGGGCTCGCGGTAGACTTGTACCTCTACCGTATCCGGCGCGAGCTGGGCTCGCTCGCCGCTGCGCTGGGCGGGCTCGATGCGATCGTCTTCACCGCCGGCATTGGCGAAAACGCCGCTATCATCCGCGAACGAGTCTGTCGCGACGCAGCCTGGCTCGGAGTCGAGCTCGACGCAGCCGCGGATACCAAGGGCGGCCCGCGCATCAGCGCCCCGACCAGCCGTGTGTCTGCCTGGGTCATCCCCACCAACGAGGAGCTGATGATCGCGCGGCACACGCGGCACCTGCTTCACGCCGTGTGATGGGGAGTACATCGGAACAGGCGTGGACCCGGCTCGATATTCAGCGACCGAAACGTTGCGGGACGGGCGTTCGGTCGAGATCCGCGCGTTGCGGCCTGCCGATCGCGACGAGCTGCTCAGCGCGGTCGGCCGCATGAGTGACCAATCGATCTACCGTCGTTTCTTCTCACCCAAGCAAACCTTCACCGACCAGGAGGTCGCGTACTACGTGAACGTCGACTTCGTCAATCATGTCGCGCTGGTGGCAGTGCTCCGGGAGGGTGGGCGCCCGGCAATTGTCGGCGGCACACGCTACATCGTTTCCGAACCCGGAAGGGCGGAGCTGGCCTTCGCTGTAGACGATGCTCACCAGGGGCAAGGCATTGGCGCGCTGCTGATGAAGCACCTTGCGGTGATAGCTCGTCGAGCCGGGCTCAAGGAGCTGTTCGCTGAAGTGCTCCCGAGCAACATGGCGATGCTGAAGGTGTTCGAGAAGAGCCGGCTCGGCGCGACGACGAAGCCCGAGCGGGGCGTGGTCCACGTCACCATCAAGATCTCCTGATTCTTCGCCTTCTCAACTCTTCAAACCATTAACCTATGACACTCGAAATTCCGCGCCCGGTCTTGAAGGGCAAGAAAGCGCTCGTGGTAGGCATCGCAAACGAGCATTCGATCGCTTACGGCTGCGCGAGCGCTTTTCGCGAACTGGGAGCCGATCTCGCGATTACCTACCTCAACGAAAAAGCCAAAAGCTACGTCGAGCCGCTGGCGCGTAAGCTGGAGGCGCCGATCTTCATGCCGCTCGACGTTTCGAAACCGGGCGAGTTGGAAGCAGTGTTCGAGCGTGTCGGCAAGCACTGGGGCAGCCTCGACATCCTGGTTCACTCTATCGCCTGGGCGCCCAAAGACGATTTGCAGGGCGGACTGCTCAACTGCAGTGCGGAAGGGTTCGCCCGCGCCATGGACATCTCCTGCCACTCTTTCATCCGCATGGCGAAGCTGGCCGCGCCCTTGATGAAAGATGGAGGCAGCTTGTTCGCCATGAGTTACAACGGTGCGCAGAAGGTCGTGCCCAATTACAACGTGATGGGCCCTGTCAAAGCGGCGCTCGAGGCCGCTTGCCGCTATCTCGCTTACGAGCTGGGTCCGAAGGGCATCCGCGTTCACCCGATCTCGCCGGG